>OGCL01001932.1_pt1 | contig 16057 bp, 12 predicted proteins | sample 1570041 | NCBI WGS metagenome assembly OGCL01 (sample SAMN06266162, study PRJEB24511) | hot springs metagenome | isolation source: Hot spring water | place: South Africa: Limpopo | collected 2015-06-22
CCGATGTGAAGTGAAGCGGCCGGAGCCCACACCGCGCAACACAGCCGATGGCCCACCGCAGGAGTTTTTCAACAGCCTGTTAGGGCAGTAAAAGTCGACCGGCGACTCGATGAATGCGACGGCCGCCCGCACCCCCTGGGTCTGGCCGCCGAGCGCGGCGGCCACCGCCAGAGGATGCCCCTCCTCCACCTGAATCCAGCAGAACAGACGTGGGTGATGCCGCGCCGAGCATGAAAGCTGGATGGTATAGCGGCGGGCATGCCCCACCAGACTGGCACAAGCCATCGAGCAACTCCAGCGGCGTAGTCGCCATAAGGACACACGGCGCCTGCAGCTTGTTCATCCGATCGTGCGCGCCGTCGACTCGGCGGCGTTCATGGCCAACGCGTAACGACGGAAAATCTTCAGATAAGGCGTGACGATGGTATAGACGGAACTGCGCCGGTCAGCGGCATGGTTGCTCTTTTCCAGCACCCCCAGCTGGAGCAGGCGATTCAGGCGTCGCTGCAGGGTGGTGGATGCGCCGATCTCCTGCAACACCAGTTGCTTGAAGTTCAACGGCTGGCCCATTTCCTGGGCATAGCCGATGGCAATCAGCAGATCGCGATCCAATTGGCGCGTACTCTGGTTGTTTCATACCATGCCCGGCTTAGGCCTGTTCGCTGGCCGATTCGATATGCAGGGTACGTGTGGGGAATGCGATCTCGGCGCCGTGCGCGGAAATGATGGCCGCCACCTTGAGCAGCACGTCCTGCTTCACCTCATGGAACTCGGTCCAGACCCGGGTTCGGGTGAACGTGTAAATGAAAAAATTGAGCGAGGACTCGGCGAATTCGTTGAAATTGACGATCAGGGTTTCATTGGCGTCGATGCCGGGGTGATTGCGCAGCATCTCCCGCACCTCGGCGGTAATCGCGGCCATCTTGTCGAGATCGCAATAGCGGATGCCGATGGTCTCGCGGATGCGGCGGTGGCTCATGCGCGAGGGGTTTTCGACGACGATGGTGGTAAACAGCGCGTTGGGCACATAGAGCGGATTCTTGTTGAAACGGCGAATGCGGGTATGCCGCCAGCTGATGTATTCCACCGTGCCTTCGATGTCCTTGTCCGGCGAGCGGATCCACTCGCCGACCGAGAACGGCCGGTCCAGATAGATGGTGAGGCCGCCGAAGAAGTTGGCGAGCAGGTCCTTGGCGGCAAAGCCCAGGGCGATGCCACCGATGCCGCCGGCGGCGAGGATGCCGGAAATTGAAAAGCCCAGGGTCTGCATCGCCACCAGAGCGGCGGTGATCATCACCGACAGCTTGCCCAGCTTGGCCAGCGCATCCAGGGTGGTGCGATCGATCTCCTCGCCGCGGGCCTCGCGGCGGGTGACATAGTTGCTGGCCACGTTGTTGATCAGCTGCACCAAAAACCACGCCAGGCAAGCCACCACGCCCAGATTGCGCAGGACCGGGACCATGTCGAAGATCGGCGCCCGGGTGTATTGGCCGATGATGTCGGTGGCGAATGAAAGGCCCACCAGCCACACCACCACCCGCAGCGGTCGCACGGCGGCGCGGATAACCGCGTCGTCCCAGTTGTTCGAGGTGCGGCTGGCGACCCGCTCGGCATGGCGTAGGAGGTGATAGGCGACCAGGTTGACGCCGACCACGCCGACGATGACGAGAAACACCTCCGGCAACCAGGGTTCGCGCAACCACTCCAGACCGAGGCTGCCGGCAAGCTGGTGCATAAACTCGCGCATCATCCTGTCCCTGTGGGTCGATCTGTCAGGCGGCGGCGACGAAGGCCGGCGGCGGCGGCGCGCCGGCCGACAGGGTCAGCACCTCATAGCCGTCCTCGCGCACCAGCACGGTGTGTTCCCATTGCGCCGACAGGGAGTGGTCCTTGGTGACCACGGTCCAGCCGTCGCCCAGCACGCGCACGTCGCGCCGACCGGCATTGATCATCGGCTCGATGGTGAAGATCATGCCCGGCTCAAGGCAGGCGCCCTCGCCCGCCTTGCCGTAATGCAGCACCTGCGGCTCCTCGTGGAATGCGCGGCCGATGCCGTGGCCGCAGAACTCGCGCACCACGCTGAAGCCGTTGCGCTCGGCATGGCGCTGGATGGCCTGGCCGATGTCGCCCAGATGCGCGCCCGGGCGCACCTGCTGGATGCCCTTCCACATGCACTCGTAGCTGATCTCGATGAGACGGCGGGCCTGGATCGAAGGCGCGCCGACCATGAACATGCGCGAGGTGTCGCCGTGGTATCCGTCCTTGATGACGGTGATGTCCAGGTTCACCACATCACCGGCCTTGAGCAATCGGTCCCCCGGCACGCCATGACAGACCTGATGGTTGATCGATGCGCAGATCGATTTCGGATAGGGCTTGTGGCCTGGCGGCGCATAGTTGAGCGGCGCCGGCACACAGCCCTGGACCTCGACCATGTAGTCGTGGCACAGCCGGTCGAGCTCGGCGGTCGACATCCCGGGCTGGACGAACGGGGCGATGAAATCCAGCACCTCGGCGGCCAGACGACCGGCGATACGCATCTTTTCGATGTCTTCGGAATTCTTGATGACGATGGCCATAAAGGAGACGTGCCGACGCAAGCGGGTCGGCACGCATTGAAAGGCATTAAAGCGCCGATGCTACCCCCTTTTGGCCCGGCGACGCAAAGCGCGCGCTTGGTCAAAACCGCTCCGCGAGCAAGGTTTCCAGGCGGATCTGATCGACGGTGAAACCGCGAATGCCCTCGGCCAGTTTTTCCGTGGCCATGGCGTCCTCGTTCATCTGCCAGCGGAACTCGGCCTCGGTCAGCGGCGCCGGGCGCGGCTCGCGCACACCCTCGTCGGCGAGGCGGCGTTCCAGGGGCATGACGCTCACCGCCAGTTCGGCGAGCAGGTTCGGGCTGATGGTCAGATAATCGCAGCCGGCGAGCGCACGCACCTCGCCGGCGTTGCGGAACGACGCGCCCATGACGATGGTGGGATAGCCATGGCGCTTGAACCAGGCATGAATGCGGCGCACCGAAAGCACACCCGGGTCTTCATCGGGCGAATATTCGCGCCCGGGGTTGCGCGCCTTGTGCCAGTCCAGGATGCGGCCGACAAAGGGCGAGATCAAGGTCACACCGGCCTCGGCGCTGGCCCGGGCCTGGGCAAAACCGAACATCAGGGTCAGGTTGCAGTGAATGCCCTCGCGCTCCAGCGCCTCGGCGGCGCGGATCCCCTCCCAGGTGGCGGCGATCTTGAGCAGCACGCGTGAATTGTCGACCCCGGCGGCCTTGTACAGGGCGATCAGGCGGCGCGCCTTGGCGACGGTGGCCGCCGTGTCGAACGACAGGCGGGCATCGACCTCGGTGGACACCCGTCCCGGGATCAGCTTCAACACCTCCACCCCGACCCCCACCGCCAGTCGGTCGAGCGCGTCATGCAGACGCGCTTCGCGATCCTCGCCCTCGGCATGGGCCACGGCCGCCTCGATCAGGGATGCATAGCGTGGCGAGGCCACCGCCTTGAGCAGCAAGGACGGGTTGGTGGTGGCGTCCTGCGGCCGGTGTTCGGCAATCGCATCGAGGTCGCCGGTATCGGCCACCACCACAGTCATGGTCTTCAGTTGTTCGAGCTGGTTGGGCATGTCTGTCTCCTCCGTCGGCAGGGGTTCAAGCTCATCCTAGCCGATGCGTGTTACAGGCGATCGGATAGAATCGCGCCTCCCGCCGTAAGCCTCCACCGACCATGTCCACCTACGACGCTTCCGCCATTGCCGTGCTCAAGGGCCTGGAGCCCATCCAGAAGCGGCCGGACATGTACACCCGCACCGAGTCGCCCACGCACCTGTTGCAGGAGGTGATCGACAACGCCTGCGACGAGGCGCAGAACGGCCATGCACGCAACGTCACGGTGACCCTGCACGCGGACGGCTCCGCCACGGTCGAGGACGATGGCCGCGGCATCCCCGTCGACACCCATCCCGGCGAAGGCGTGCCCGCGGTGCAGGTGATCTTCACCGTGCCGCATTCCGGCGGCAAGTTCGACGACGGTTCATACAAGATCTCCGGCGGCCTGCATGGCATCGGCGTCACCGTCAGCAACGCACTGTCGCGACGCCTGGAGGTCGAAGTGCGACGCGGCGGCCAGCGCCATGCCATGGCCTTCGAGTACGGCGCGGTGGTCGAGCCCTTGCAGGTCATCGGCACGGTCGGCCCGAAAAACACCGGCACACGGGTGCGGCTCTGGCCGGAGGCCCGCCATTTCGATCACCCGAACATCCGCCGCGCCAACATCCAGCACCTGTTGCAGGCTCGCTCGGCCATGCTCCCCGGAGTGCGCATGCGCCTGATCGACGAGGCCAGCGGCGACACCCTGGAATGGCACTACCCCGGCGGCCTGACCGACTATCTCGCCGAACGGTTGCCGGGCGAGGGCTTCGTCAGCCCGATCTTTGCCGGCGAACGCTACGTTTCCGGCAACGATGCGGGCTTTGCCGATGGCGAGGGCGCGGCCTGGGCGCTGGCCTGGGCGGAGGTTGGGGGCGAGGGGGAATCCTTCGTCAACCTGATTCCCACGCCGCAAGGCGGCGCCCACGAAGCGGGGCTGCGCGCCGGCGTATTCGAATCGGTCAAGGAATTCGCCAGCCACCACGGCCTGATGCCCGCCAAGCTGACCCTACAAGCCGAGGACGTGTGGCGTCACTGCCGCTTCGTGCTCGCCGCGCGCGTCAAGGAACCGCGCTTCCAGGGCCAGACCAAGGACCGCCTCAACAACCGCGAGGCCATGAAGCTCGTCGCATCGCGGGTCAAGGACCCGCTCGATGCCTGGCTCAATGCCCATGTCGAGGCCGCCCGCCAGATCGCCGAGCTGGCCATCCGCTCCGCCACAGCGCGGGCGCGGGCCGGCAGGGTGTTCGAAAAGAAGAAGGCCTCCGGCGTCGCGGTGCTGCCGGGCAAGCTCACCGACTGCGAGACATCGGACCCCACCCGCGCCGAGATCTTCCTGGTCGAGGGGGACTCCGCCGGCGGCTCCGCCAAGCAGGGTCGCAACCGCGAGACCCAGGCCATCCTGCCCCTGCGCGGCAAGGTGCTGAACACCTGGGAGATCGACCGCCAGGCCATCTTCGCCAACACCGAGGTGCATGACATCGCCGTCGCGCTGGGCATCGACCCGCACGCGCCGGACGCCCCGGACAGCGTGCTCGACGGCCTGCGCTACCACACCGTGGCGATCATGGCCGACGCCGATGTCGATGGCGCCCACATCCAAACCCTGCTGCTCACCCTGTTCCTGCGCCATTTTCCACGCCTGGTGGCGCGCGGCCACGTATACATCGCCCAGCCGCCGCTCTACGGCATCCGGGTGGCGGCCCACAAGGGCCGCCCGGAGCGACGCCTGTACGCGCTCGACGAGGCGGAACGCGACGAAATGCTGGCCCAGCTCGGCGACGAGGGCATTCCTGAAACCAAGATCCATGTCGGCCGCTTCAAGGGTCTGGGCGAGATGAACCCGGAACAACTGCGCGAGACCACCATGCACCCCGACACCCGCCGCTTCCTGCGCGTGACCCTGCCGGATGAACGGGACGCGGTCGCCCGCCTGTTCGCCATGCTGATGGGCAAGGGCGCGGCGAACGAGCGCCGGGCCTGGATGGAGGCCAAGGGCGACCAAACCGAGGTGGACGCATGACGCCGCCCGTTCCAACCGACGACACCCTGACCGGCGACCTGTTCGCAGCCGCCCCACCACCCGTGCCGCCCGTCCCGCCGACCTCGCCGCCGCCGGAGGGCAGCGACAGCCTGCCGATCCACGAATTCGCCGAACGTGCCTATCTCGCCTACGCCATGAGCGTGGTCACCGGCCGCGCCCTGCCCTCGCTAGAAGACGGCCAGAAACCGGTTCAGCGCCGCATCCTCTACGCCATGCGCGAACTGGGCAACCGTTCCGACGCGCCGCACAAGAAATCGGCCCGCATCGTCGGCGACGTGATCGGCAAGTTCCATCCCCACGGCGACTCCAGCGTATACGAGGCGGCGGTGCGCATGGCGCAGGACTTCACCCTGCGCTACCCGCTCATCGACGGCCAGGGCAACTTCGGCTCGCGCGACGGCGACGGCGCGGCCGCCATGCGCTACACCGAGGTCCGCCTCACCGCCCTGGCCGAAGCCATCCTGCTCGCCGAGATCGAGCGCGACACGGTCGATTTCCGCGACAACTACGACGGCACCCTGCGCGAGCCCGTGCTCCTGCCGGCGCGCCTGCCGGTGCTCCTGATGAACGGCGCATCCGGCATTGCCGTCGGCATGGCCACCGAGGTGCCGCCGCACAACCTGATCGAGCTGGCCGAGGCCTGCCGCCGCGCCGTGCTCGACCCCGGCATCGATGACGATGCCTTGCTCGCCTGCGTGCCCGGCCCCGACTTTCCCGGCGGCGCCCAGCTCATCTCGCCGCCGGAGGACATTCGCCAGGCCTATCTCACCGGGCGCGGCAGCCTGCGCCTGCGCGCGCGCTGGACGGTAGAGCCGTTGGCGCGCGGCCAGTGGCGGGTCATCGTGCACGAACTGCCGCCCGGGGTGAGCACCGCGCGGGTGATGGCCGAGATCGAGGAGATCGGCAACCCCAAGGTGAAGCCCGGCAGGAAGGGGCTCTCGCCCGAACAGCAGAGCCTCAAGGCCGCCGCCGCCGCGCTCATCGACGCCACCCGGGACGACTCCGATCAGGACCATCCGGTGCGCCTCTTGATCGAACCGAAGAGCCGCAACGTCACGGTCGACGAGATGATGGCCTTCCTGCTCGCCAACACCAGCCTGGAAGGCAACCATCCGGTCAACCTCACCGTGCTCGGCCGCGACCGCCGTCCGGCGCAAAAGGGCCTGCCGGCGCTGATCCGGGAATGGGTCGGCTTCCGTCTTGCCGCCGTGGAACGGCGGCTGGCCCACCGGCTGACCGAGGTGGAACGGCGTATCCACATCCTCGACGGCCGGCTCATCGCCTTTCTCAGGATCGAGGAAGTCATCCGGGTGATCCGCGAAGCGGACGACCCCAGGACCGAACTGATGGCCCGCTTCGCGCTCAGCGAGACCCAGGCCGAGGACATCCTGGAGATCCGCCTGCGCCAGCTCGCCCGCATGGAAGGCATCCGCATCCAGCACGAACGCGACGCGCTCGCCCAAGAGGGCGAAGGCTTGCGCCACCTGCTCGGATCGGAACCGGCGCGGCGCGAACTGGTGGGCAATGAAATCGCCGCCGACGCCGAACGGTTCGGTGACCCCCGCCGCACCCTCATCGAGGCCGCCGAGAAGATCACCACCGCCCGCGTCGAAAGCAGGGTCGACGAGCCCATCACCGTGCTGTTATCGAGAAACGGCTTCATCCGCCTGCGCCAAGGGCATGGCATCGACCGCGCCAGCTTGAGCTGGAAGGAGGGCGACGGCGAATTCGCGGTGCTGGAAACCCGCACCGTTCACCCCATCGTCGTGCTTGACCACGAAGGCCGCGCCTATACCCTGCGCGCCGCCGACCTGCCCGGCGGCAAGGGCGACGGCGTGCCCCTCGCCTCGCTCATCGAGCTGTCCGGACGCAAGCACGCCGCCCTGCTCTCCGGCCCGCCCGAGACCCGCATCCTGCTCGCCAGCAGCTCGGGCTGCGGCTTCATCTGCCAGCTCGCCGACCTCGTCAGCCGGCAGAAGGCCGGCAAGGCATTCATGAACGTCGACGGCGGCGTCCTCCTGCCGCCGCTCGTGCTCGCTGCCGACGACCGCGAAATCGCCGCCCAGGCCAGCGACACGCGGCTCCTGGTAATGCCCGTCGACGAGATCAAGACCCTCTCCGGCGGCAAGGGCGTGCAGCTCATCGCACTCGCCGAGGGCGATGCGCTGCTCTCGGTACAACGCGTCAGCGCCCGCCTCCAGGCCATCGCCATAGGCGCGCGCGGCCAGCGCCGCGCCATCACCCTGAGCGCGCATCGGCTCGACCCCTACCGCGGCCACCGTGCCCGCAAGGGTCGCGCGGCGCAGGCCTGAAAACGATGGCTGAAGTCCAGCACCGGATGCGGCCCAACAAATTGGAAAATCCGCCACGAGCTATGCAAAAATGCCCGCCGGGCTACCCTCCCGCATCCGATCAATCCGGCATCCACTGCACTGGAGTCTTACATGGCTGAATCCGAAACGCTCGTTCCGACCCGCCTCCCCCTTCACTCTGCCCTGAAGGCCGCCGCAACCTTGGTCGGCGAAGCGGACAAGATCTCAGTCGCCAGCGAGACCCCGGACAAGACCTCCCCGACGCCCAAACCCGCGCGAGCGCGCCGTCGCGCGCGCGCCCCGGTCGCCACCCCGGACCCGGCGGCCGAGATCGAGGCGGTCAGCCAAGGTCCCGCGGCCGAGATGGTGGCGCACGCGCCGCATGGCAGCGCCGAGGAAAGCGACTACGCGCCGCTGCCCGCGAGCTACCCCTACCGTACCCGACTGCGGCGCAAGGAGTATGAGGCGCAAAAGGCCAAGCTGCAGATCGAATTGCTCAAGGTGCAAAACTGGGTCAAGGAAACCGGCCAGAAGGTCATGATCCTGTTCGAGGGCCGTGACGCGGCCGGCAAAGGCGGCACCATCAAGCGCTTCATGGAACACCTCAACCCACGCGGTGCGCGCGTGGTGGCCCTGGAAAAGCCCTCCGACCGGGAACGCGGACAGTGGTATTTCCAGCGATACATCCAGCATCTGCCCACCGCCGGCGAGATGGTGTTCTTTGATCGCTCCTGGTACAACCGTGCCGGCGTGGAACGGGTGATGGGCTTCTGCACGCCGCACGAATACCTCGAATTCATGCGCCAAACTCCGCAACTGGAACGCATGCTGGTCAACAGCGGCATCCTGTTCTACAAATACTGGTTCTCAGTCAGCCGTGAGGAGCAGCTGCGCCGCTTCATCTCCCGTCGCGACGACCCGCTCAAGCACTGGAAGCTGTCGCCGATCGACATCAAGTCGCTCGACCTGTGGGACGAGTACACCGAGGCCAAGAAGGCGATGTTCTTCCACACCGACACCGCCGACGCGCCCTGGACCGTCATCAAGTCGGACGACAAGAAGCGGGCCCGGCTCAACTGCATGCGCCACTTCCTGCACAGCCTGCCTTATCCCAACAAGGATCCGCATGTGGCGCATGCGCCCGATCCGCAGTTGGTCGGCTCCGGCGCCCAGGTGCTGGAAAACGAGGAAAACATCATCACCCGGTTTTGATCCGGGCCCAGCCTCGATGGCCCTCTATCGCAAGCGTCGGCCGCAGCTGAAGAGCGACAACGCATTCTTCAAGCTGCCCGACACCCTGCTGCTGGTGATGGAGAAGGATGCGCGCATCGTCATGGCCAGCCAGGGCTGGCAGGACATCCTCGCCAGCCCGCCAGAATCGCTGTTCGGCTGCCAGTTCCACGACCTGTTGCTGGCCGAGGACCGCGCCGACATCGACGCCCGCCTCGCGCCACTGCTGGCCGGCGAGACCGACACCGTGCGCTTCTCGGCCCGCGCCCGGCATCCGGCCGGACATTGCATCGGTCTGGCCTGGAGCGTCACCAGCGACCCCGACAGCGGTCGCGTCTATGCCGCCGCGCACGAGACCGCGGTCAACCTGCACGCCGAGAGCGCCAGTCTGCCGGACATGTACGTCGACCCGCTCACCGGCCTGCCCAACCGCAGCCTGTTCCTCGACCGCCTCGAACATACCCTGCACCGCGCCCAGCGCCACCACGAACTGTGCTTCGCGGTCCTCTACGGCGGCATCGACCGCTTCAAGTTCGTCAACCACAGCCTCGGCAACCGGCTCGGCGACATGCTGCTGGTGAGCGTGGCCAACCTGTTGCAGCAGGTCATCCGCCCCACCGACATGGCGGCCCGGGTGGGGGGTGACGAATTCGCGCTGATCCTGGAAGACGTGCGCGACGCCTCCTCGCCGGTGCGGGTGGTCCACCGCATCCAGGAAAAGCTGGTGCTGCCGTTCAGCCTGCACGAACACGAGGTGCACGCCACGGTGTCGTTCGGCATCGCCCTGTCCGGCCCCGAATACGGACAGCCCGACCACATCGTGCGCGACGCCAACATGGCCATGGTGCAGGCCAAGGCCCAGGGCGGCGGCGGCTATGTGCTCTACGACAAGGCCATGCACGACCAGGCGGTGCGCCGCCTGGAGATGGAGCGCGACCTGCGCCGCGCCCTCGAACGCGGCCAGATGGAGGCCTATTACCAGCCGATCATGGACCTGCGCCACGGCCGCCTGGCCGGCTTCGAGGCCCTGGTGCGCTGGAACCACCCGGAAAAGGGTCTGGTCTCGCCGAACGAGTTCATCCCCATCGCCGAGGAGACCGGGCTGATCGTGCAGATCGGCCGCTGGGTCCTGTTCGAAGCCTGCCGCCAGGTGCGCGAATGGCAGAAACGTTACCCGCGCCGGCCGGCGCTTTCGGCCAGCGTCAACCTGTCTGCGCGCCAGTTCAGGCATGCAGACCTGCTGCGCGACATCCGCACCGCGCTCAAGCAAAGCGAGCTTTCGCCACGCCACCTCAAGCTCGAGATCACCGAAAGCGCCATGATGGAGGACGCCGAGGGCGCCATCGAACTGCTCCAGCGCCTGCGCAAGATGCATTGCAAACTGCTGCTCGATGATTTCGGCACCGGCTACTCCTCGCTCTCCTATCTGCACCGTCTGCCGCTCGACGCCCTCAAGGTCGACCGTTCGTTCGTGATGAACCTGCATGCCAACGAGACCGACCGCCGCTTCGTCGAAACCATCGTCCAGCTCGCCCGCCAGCTCGGCCTGTCGGTCATCTGCGAAGGGGTGGAGCAGACCGCCCAGGCCGATCTGCTGCGCGCCATGCGGGTCGAGTACGGCCAGGGCTACCTGTACTCCCGGCCCGTCACCGCCGGCGAGGCGGAAATGCTGATCCTGGCCGAACTCGACCCGCATGGCGCCTGACCCCCTTTTTCCGGAACCCGCATGTCCCCCCCCATTCCAGTCATCGCCATCGACGGCCCCTCCGCCAGCGGCAAGGGCACTGTCGCCGCCCGCGTCGCCGCCACGCTTGGCTTTCATTATCTCGACAGCGGCGCACTGTACCGGGTCACCGCCCATGCCGCCCGCGACCGGGGGATCGACCTCGACGACGAAACAGCCCTGGCGGCACTGGCCGCCGGCCTCGACCTGCGCTTCGAGGCCGGCGAGGTCTGGCTCGACGGCGCAGCGGTCGGCGACGCCATCCGCACCGAAGAGGCCGGTCGCGGCGCATCCGCCATCGCCGCCCTGCCCTCCGTGCGCACTGCCCTGCTCGACCTGCAACGCGGTTTTCGCCGCCCGCCGGGACTGGTGACCGATGGCCGCGACATGGGCTCGGTGGTGTTTCCCGATGCCACGCTCAAGGTGTTTCTCACCGCCAGCCCTGAGGTGCGCGCCGAGCGCCGATATAAACAGTTGATCGAGAAAGGTTTTGCTGCTAACCTCGCCGCCCTCGTGCAGGATCTGCGGGAACGCGACGCGCGCGACGCGTCGCGCGCCGCCGCCCCCCTGCGCGAAACCGCCGACGCGCGTCGGCTCGACACCAGCGATCTCGGCATCGATCAAGCGGTCGAGCGGGTTCTCGACTGGTATCGCGCCGCGCGCGGCGGATGAGTGCCGGAGAGTGTTCTCCGGTTTTTCTGGCAACCCAACCCGTCGTGGCAACACGGCATTCATCAGGTTTTTTCATGTCCACTGCAACCGCTACCCCCGCTTCCAACCCCATGGAAAGCTTCGCCGCCCTGTTCGAGGAAAGCATCTCCAAGCAGGAGATGCGCACCGGCGAGGTGATCACCGCCGAAGTCGTCGGCATCGACAACAACTTCGTCACCGTCAACGCCGGCCTCAAGTCGGAAAGCCTGATCCCGGTGGAGGAATTCCTCAACGACCGAGGCGAACTCGACGTCAAGATCGGCGATTTCGTCCCCGTCGCCATCGAGTCTCTGGAAGACGGTTACGGCGCCACCAAGCTGTCGCGCGACCGCGCCAAGCGTCTGGCCGCCTGGCTGGACCTGGAGGCCGCCATGGAGGAGGGTCGCGTGGTCAAGGGCGTGATCCAGGGCAAGGTCAAGGGTGGCCTCACCGTCATGTGCAATGGCATCCGCGCCTTCCTGCCCGGCTCGCTGGTGGACATCCGTCCGATCAAGGACACCTCGCCGTTCGAAGGCAAGGAAGGCGAATTCAAGGTCATCAAACTGGACCGCAAGCGCAATAACGTCGTGGTGTCGCGCAAGGCCGTGCTGGAAGAGAGCATGGGCGCCGAGCGCGAGCAGCTCCTGGCCAACCTCAAGGAAGGCGCCACCGTCAAAGGCGTCGTCAAGAACATCACCGAGTACGGCGCATTCGTCGATCTGGGTGGCATCGACGGCCTGCTGCACATCACCGACCTGGCCTGGCGCCGCGTCAAGCACCCGACCGAAGTGGTCAACGTCGGTGACGAAGTCACCGCCATGGTGCTCAAGTTCGACCAGGAAAAAAACCGTGTCTCCTTGGGCATGAAGCAACTCGGCGAAGATCCCTGGATCGGTCTTTCCCGCCGCTATCCGGCCGGCACCCGCATGTTCGGCAAGGTCGCAAATCTCACCGATTACGGAGCGTTCGTCGAGATCGAGCCGGGCATCGAAGGCCTGGTGCACGTCTCGGAAATGGACTGGACCAACAAGAACGTCAACCCCTCCAAAGTGGTCACCCTGGGTGAAGAGGTCGAGGTCATGGTGCTGGAGATCGACGAGGATCGCCGCCGCATCTCCCTGGGTATGAAGCAGTGCAAGCCCAATCCGTGGGAAGACTTCTCCATGAACTTCAAGAAGGGCGACAAGGTCACCGGCCAGATCAAGTCGATCACCGACTTCGGCGTGTTCATCGGCCTGCCCGGCGGCATCGACGGCCTGGTTCACCTGTCCGACCTGTCCTGGAGCCAGCCGGGAGAAGAAGCCCTGCGCAATTACCGCAAGGGTGAAGAAGTGTCGGCCGTGGTGCTCGCCATCGACACTGACAAGGAACGCATTTCGCTCGGCATCAAGCAACTCGAAGGCGACCCGTTCAACGGCTACATCGCCACCCACGACAAGGGCAGCATCGTCACCGGCGTGGTCAAGTCGCTCGACGCCAAAGGCGCTGTGATCGACCTGAATGGCGAGATGGACGGCTACCTGCGCGCATCCGAAGTCTCGCGCGACCGTGTCGAAGACATCCGCACCCATCTCAAGGAGGGGGACAAGGTCGAGGCGATGATCATCAACATCGATCGCAAAAACCGCCAGATCAACCTGTCGATCAAGCAAAAGGACGCCGCCGAACAGGCCGACGCCATGCAGAAGCTGGCGGCCGAGCAGTCCACCGGCACCACCAACCTCGGCGCCCTGCTCAAAGCCAAGCTCGACAGCAAGAACGCCGAGTCCTGAGTCCGGCGGATTGAGGAAACGGCATGACCAAGTCCGAACTGATCGCCCGCCTGGCCGAACGCCACCCGCAACTGGTGGCAGCCGATGCTGAACTGGCGGTCAAGACCATCCTCGATGCCATGACCCAGAGTCTGGCCGAGGGCAAGCGCATCGAGATCCGCGGTTTCGGCAGTTTCAGCCTGAACTACCGGTCGCCGCGGGTCGGACGCAACCCCAAAACCGGCGAGAGCGTGGCCGTGTCCGGCAAGTACGTGCCACACTTCAAGGCCGGCAAGGAACTGCGCGACCGGGTGGACTACCACGACTGATCCGGACAAGGCGCACGCTCGCGTCTCACTGCAATGGCCAACTCAAATTCGCGGCGCCGGCAACGGCGCCGTTTTTTTCGGGATCCAGGATGAACCTAAATTTTTCGCCACAGAAACACCGAGGCACAGAGAACCCGGAACAAATCAGGCGTTTCCGGGGCAACCCAGGCTCACCCGACGGGTGATGCCGGAGAACGCGACAAACCTATGTTTTTCTCTGTGTTCTCTGTGACTTTTTATGCCCTTTGGGTACTGTGGTTCAACTGAGCGCCCCCAGGGCCGGGCTAGTCAAGTCCGCCCCCCCGAGGGGAACAAGAAAACTCGGGGCGGCCCTTCGTTTTCTTGAGAGTTTTTTCAGGATGAAGCCTCCCCGCATATTCGTGCAGATCGCCAGCTACCGCGACCCGGAATGCGCGCCGACGGTCGCCGACCTGTACGCCAAGGCCGCGCATCCCGAGCGGGTATCCATCGGCCTGGTATGGCAGGCCCGGCCGGAGGATGGCGAACCGATGCGCGCCGACCAGCCGCACGCCGACCAGGTACGCATCTTCCACGTCGCCGCCCAGCACAGTCGGGGCGCCTGCTGGGCCCGCCACCTGGCGCAGAATCTCTGGCAGGGCGAGGACTATTTCCTCCAGGTCGACAGCCACATGCGCTTCGAGCCGGACTGGGACAGACATCTCGTCGAACAATGGCAGGCCACCGCCGATCCGCGCGCGCTGATCTCATCCTACCCCGCGGCCTACGAGCCACCTGACACCCTGCACCCATGTATCACCCGCATGGTGGCCAAAGGCTTCAACCACGACGGCGTGCTGTCCTTCAACAGCAAGATCCTCACCGGCGTCGAAAGCGCCCCCCCGCTGCCCGGCGCGTTCATCTCCGCCGGTTTCCTGTTCGGTCCCGCCGCCGCGCTACGCGAGGTTCCATACGATCCCCTCCTGTATTTCGTCGGCGAGGAAGTATCGATGGCGGTCCGGCTGTGGACCCACGGCTGGAATCCCTACTCCCCCAACCGGGTAATCCTCTACCACTGGTACCGCAAGAGCGAGCCGCGCCCCCTACACTGGAGGGACCACCCCGACTGGAGCGCGGACAACCGCCGCGCCGTGCGCCGCATCCGCCACCTGCTCGGCGCAGAACCCTGCAATGCCCCCGATGTGCTGCGCGATCTGGAACGCTACGGGCTGGGGGCGGCGCGCAGTCTGACCGCTTACCAGGAATTTTCCGGCGTCGATTTCGTCGCCCAGTCGCTCAGCCCGCGCGCGCTCAACGGACCGTTCGAGCGCCCACCCGTGGCCGAACAAATCTGAAAACCCTAACAGGCTGTTGAAAAACGTAGCGAGGATGGCCCGATGCAAGGCGCACGGAGCGCAGCGACCGAGAAAACGAGCGAAGCGAGTTTCAGCGAAGGCTCACCTTCAGGTCATGCCGGAGCTCCATCTCAAATCGATCGGCGAGGGAGCAAGCACCGCGCAACACAGCAGATGGCCCGCCGCAGTCGTTTTTCAACAGCCTGCTAAATGGACAGTGCAGACCAGGGACGGACGGGTTCGGGCAAATTATACCCGCCCGCCGCCAGGATCAAAAAAGGATCCGGAGTCCGCTGTTGCAACTCATCGGAACGGGTTCGCCAGACAACAGCCCATTGAACCTAGATTGTCCATTCGGCGGCCCTTTGGGCCTACGCGCGCTGGCGGACGGACGCGGCCCTTTCGGGCGCTTGCTCGTCGGCCATAGGCTTGGCGATGCCTTCCCCAACCGCCCGAACGGCCTCGCGCTCCGCCTCGCCATCATCACGTGTCCTCATGGAAAATCTGGGTTGAACCCGGCGCGCTTCTTGCCGGTGTCGAACAGCATGTGGCTCGCCTCGTCGGCGCGGGGGCTGGCGAGTGCCGCGCCTTCCGCGGCGATCTTGCGCAATGCTCCGGAAATGCCGGCCGGGTTGGGGGTGAACTGAACCGCCGACGCATCGGGAAATGCTCGCGCTGGCGCGATACCGCAGCGTGGATGATGCGCCCGGCCAGCATGCCGACATAGCCGGCGATCAGAAGCTCGAGCCCCAGGGCGACGATTCCGCCGCGGTTGCGGCCAGCTGCCGGCGGCGAATGCGTTGATTCCGGACTCGGCATCGAGCACATAGACCGGTGGCGCGGGAATGCCGGCTGCCACAGGCGGGTGCCTTCGCCCGCCAGCGGCTGGAACGACGGGCGCGGTCCTGTTCGCTGAAGAAGTCCATCGCGCCCGTTGCAGTCTAACAGGCTGTTGAAAAACGACTGCGGTGGGCCATCGGCTGTGTTGCGCGGTGTGGGCTCCGGCCGCTTCACTT
>OGCL01001933.1_pt1 | contig 16057 bp, 13 predicted proteins | sample 1570041 | NCBI WGS metagenome assembly OGCL01 (sample SAMN06266162, study PRJEB24511) | hot springs metagenome | isolation source: Hot spring water | place: South Africa: Limpopo | collected 2015-06-22
AGCGCGATCATGAATGCTGCACCCATGTCGCGGAAGGTCACCCAGGTGACTTCCCATTCGCCATCCCAAAGCAGGGTCGCTTCATCCTCATTGGTCGGCTGACCATCCAGCGCGATCACCGGCTTTGGCAGCCCGGTCCAGTCCTGTGCGTCGATGGCTTCCTGAACGGCGAGCATGCCGTAGAGGGGCGCTTCGAAGTCACCGGCGAGTTCTGCCGTCACCATTTCTGCGCTGATGCCGTTGTGGCGGAAGATCGGCAGTGTCGTCATTTCATCGACGACACGCACGACGTCACCGAGTTCGACGACGCCCTTGTCGCCTGGCAGCACGTTGGCCGGCATCGGCGTCGACAGGAAGCGCTCGTCGATCACCTTCTCGCCCTTGGCCCGCTCCAGCCGGATCGGGATTGGCGGACGGCCTTCGCCGCGATGGGAGTAGCCGATGGTCTTGCCGTTCGACAGGATCGCGATGGTGTCGAAGACGTCGCCTTCCTCGACACGGTAGAATTCCGCATCGTCTGTCGAGATGACCAGCCGCTTCCGCGGTGCCTCGACGCCGTAGGAGTTATCGACGTCGACGATGAACGGCACGGAACGGAAGGCCGCTTCGACCTTGGCAGCCACGGCGCGGCGGATCTCGGGCGTCGGGCCATAGATCTCCGCAAGCAGGGTTGCCATGACCGGCGGACCCGGCGGTGGCTCAACGACCTTCAGGCTCGTGCCCTCGGGCATCGCAATGCCGGCGATCCGCTGGCGGATATCCAGGGCAATGTCGTGGCTCGTCCGATCACGGTCAGCCTTCGGTGTCAGGTTGATTGCAACGTCACCTTGATAGGAGGCTGCGCGCATATAGGCATGGCGCACGAGGCCGTTGAAGTTGAAGGGGGCGGCCGTTCCCGCATGGGTCTGGACCGAAACGACCTCCGGCATTTCGAGCACCGTACGACCGACAGCCTGGGCCACGGCATCGGTAGCCTCGACGGACGAGCCTTCCGGCAGGTCGATCGTCACCTGCAGTTCCGACTTGTTGTCGAAGGGCAGAAGCTTCACCGTCACGTGTTTGGTGTAGAACAGGCTCAGCGATCCGAGTGTCAGCACGCCGACCAGGATCAGGAAGACCCAGCTTCGGGTTTTGGTGGCAAGGATTGGACGCGCGGTGGCGGCATACATCCGGCCAAGCACGCCCCCGGTCTCGTGATCGCCATGGACATGAACGGGCGCATTGCCGGCGACCTTCAGCATCAGCCAGGGCGTAACCATGACGGCGACGAAGAAGGAGAAGATCATCGCGGCCGAGGCGTTGGCCGGGATTGGGCTCATGTAGGGACCCATCATGCCGGAGACGAAGAGCATTGGCAGGAGGGCAGCAACGACGGTGAGGGTCGCGACGATCGTCGGATTGCCGACTTCGGCGACAGCCTCGATGGCGCTGCGGCGGCGCGAGCGCTTGTCGCCCATGCCCCAGTGGCGCGCGATGTTCTCGATGACGACGATCGCGTCGTCGACGAGAATGCCGATCGAGAAGATCAGCGCGAAGAGCGACACGCGGTTCAGCGTGTAACCCATCAGACGCGAGGCAAAAAGGGTGAGCAGGATCGTTACGGGAATGACAATCGCGACGACCAGAGCTTCGCGACGACCGATCGCCAGCCAGACGAGAGCGATGATGGAAACGGTTGCCAGGCCGAGGTGATAGAGGAGTTCGTTGGCCTTCTCATTCGCCGTTTCGCCGTAGTCGCGCGTCACCTCGAAATGGATATCCTCGGGGATCAGTTTGCCTTCCAGCGCCTCGACTCGCTCGAGGATGGCTTCAGCGACCACGACCGCGTTTGAACCGGCGCGCTTGGCGATGGCGAGCGTAACTGAGGGGACGCGTTCAATGCTCTCGCCGTCCTTGCGGAGCGTTGTGACAAGCGCTTCCGTAGTATCGGTGGCGAAGTCGATCGTTGCAACGTCACGGACGTAGACCGGTCGACCGTCGCGGGCTGTGAGCAAGAGATTGCCGATTTCCGCCGGTGTAGAGAGGGTTTCGCCGGCGATCACGTCGATCTGCCGCCCCTGTTCGCGCACCTGAGACGCTGGCATGGCCGTATTCGCACCGCCCACCTTGCCGGCAAGCTGCTGCAGGGTGATGCCATAGAGCGCCAGCTTTTCCGGCTGCGGCGAGATGCGGATGATCTCGTTGGTTTCTCCGACCACGTAGGTCAGGCCAACATCCTCGACCTTGGCAACCTCGTTGCGCACTTCGCGCACGATGCGGGTCAAATCATTCGCGCTGACATGGCCGCTGGCGTCCTTGGTCGGGGAAAAGGTGAGGGTGACAATCGCGACATCATCGATGCCGCGTCCGACCACCTTGGGTTCGGCGATCCCGACAGGAATGCGGTCGATGTTGGCGCGGACCTTGTCATGCACGCGCAAAACGGCGGCATCCGATGAAGTGCCGACCAGGAACCGGGCTGTGACCATGACCATGTTATCCATGGACTGGGAATAGATATGCTCAACGCCGTTGATGCTTTTGACAATCGTTTCCAGCGGTTCGGATATCAGTTTCTGGGCATCGTCTGCGCGCAAGCCAGGTGCCTGAACGATGATGTCGACCATGGGCACGGAGATCTGCGGCTCTTCCTCGCGCGGCAAGGTGAGCAGAGCCACAATGCCGAATGCGAAGGCCGCGATCAGAAACAGGGGGGTAAGCGGCGACTTGATGAAGGCGCGCGTGAGATTGCCGGCGATCCCAAGATTTGCCATCGGAGTGTCGTCTTCGGACTCTGGTCCGCCCGGCATCTTGTCCATGTTATCCGTCATTTCGTCACCACGATGTCGCCAGCCAAAAGGCCGGACAGGATCTCGATCTTCTCTTCGCCGCCAATCCTGAGCACCTCGCCGGCCACCACCGCGCGCTCGATCACCGCTTCGCCCTCCCGGACGGAGACGAAGTCGATGCCGGCGCGGTTGGTCATGGAGGCGGACGGCACCACCAGCGCCTGGCGATCACCGACAGGCAGTTCCACCAAGACTCGCGCTGCGACAAATGCGGTATCGAGGCCTTTCACCTCGACGTCGGCCGTGACACGGCCTCCTTCTATCTGCGGATAGACCTTCACCAGCTCGCCTTCGAGCTTTTCGCCCTTTGCATCAATCCGTATGGACGCGCCTTCCGTCAGATCCTGAGCATGCCGTTCCGGGATGGCGAGTCGCAGGAAAAAGCCGCCGCCGGCGATGGTGGCAACTGTCTCGCCGGCCATCACCACGGCATCGCGTGTCACGGGAACCGAGATGACACGCCCGTCCGACGGTGCAAGAACCGCTCCCTCGGAAGCCTGCTGGACGAGCAATGATCGCTGGGCCTCTGCCTGGCGAACCTGGTTGGTGATCACGTCAAGCTGCGTTCTCAACTGGTCGAGCCGCTGGGTGCTGGTCGCGCCACTGCGGACCAGCCTGTCGGCACGGTCGAGTTCCACCTGTGCGTCCTTCAGCGAGGCGTTGAGACCCTGAAGCTGGGCATCGACCGCCTTGATCTGGAAGTCAATCTTGTCGTCCTTCACCTCCGCGATCACGTCGCCGGCCTTGACGACGTCACCCTCGGTGACAGTGAGGCGGGCGACCGTGCCGCCAAGTCTTGCACGGGCAAGAACGCTGTTGCGCGGTTGTATCTGGCCATAGACCGCCTTCATCTCCGGGATGCTCACGGTCTCAAGTTTGAGATCCTCCGCTTGCGCAGCTGACATTCCTGCAACCGTCACGGCGGCGAACAGTGTGATGAAGGCGCACTTTGACATGATCGGTTTCCTTAGAACGCGGTGCCGGGACGCAGGCCCAGCTTGCGGAAAATCATCGCGGCCGGGCAGAAGCCGGTGAACGCCGACTGCAACATGTTCACGCCGATGAAGGCGGTGAACCAGATGAAATACGGATGCACGAAGTGCGTGAGCAACAGCGACAGCAGGACCATGAGGCCAGCAAAGGCGAGGACTGCGCGATCAATCGACATGATTTTCTCCTTAAGCTTCATATCTACGACTATACGTATATATTGGTGATGCTGAAGTCAAGGCTCGGCGCCTCGCACCTCGATGTTCAAGATCAGGACGTCAAACGGCGCAGTCGGACGCCTTGCAGAAGCTGTCGTAGAGGGTGCCGATGACTGCGCGGGCCGGTTCGCTCTCGATCCGATACCAGATCGTTTGTCCGTCTCGCCGCCCTGCGATGATTTTTTCCCGACGCAGGAGTGCCAGGTGCTGGGAGACCGTGCTGTCGCGGATTCCAAGGAATTCCGCCAGTTGGCCCACTGAATGCTCGCCATCGGCAAGGCGGCACAGGATCAGCAGTCGATATCGGTTCGATAGCGACTTCAGGAGTTCGCTGGCCATGTCGGCGCCAGCCTTCATCTGTTCAGGATCAATCTTCATAGATACGAATATATATGAGAAATGCCGGGTGGCAAGTGTTGACATGCGATCAGGCGCAATCATATATAAAAAATACTATATGTTTCGCCAATCCCGCTCGCCAAGGAGCCTCGCATGAGCATTCGCAGCATCGATCCCAGTTTCCATGTCTCCGGACAGATCAAGCCGTCGCAATTGCCGGAAATCGCAGGGCTTGGCTTCAAGACCGTGATCTGCATGCGACCGGACAAGGAAGGCTTCATGCAACCATCCTTTAGTGATGTGGCCGCTGCAGCGCGGGCGGCAGGCTTGGAGGCTCATTACGTCCCGGTCGTTCCCGGTTCCCTGTCTCTGGCACAGGCGCAACAGCTGAAGGACATCCTCACGCGACAATCCGGCCCGATCCTTGCTTATTGCGCATCCGGGCAGCGTTGCGCTGCCGTTTATGACATGGCGAAACGCGTTCCATAACACCAAAAGGCCGTGTCGGACGTCAGGAGCCGCGAATTGTCTGCTCTTGTTTAGATGTTCTTTAAGTACTGGTGGGCTAACTTGATCTCAGATTGCAGAAACAGTGTCTGCACGCCGGTGCAACCGGCGAGATTATCGTGACAAGGGTGCCCGCGGGCACGGGCTTGCAGCAGGAGGAATTGCAGATGAATACGACGTCGAATGCCGCTGATGCCCTCGAAATCATCGCCTTTCGGCTTCATCATCAAGAATTCTGCGTCAAGACAACGTCGATCCGCGAGATCCGCGGCTGGGCACCGGTTACGCCGATCCCCCATTCGCCTTATGAAGTGCTTGGCGTAATGAACCTTCGTGGCACAGTCATTCCGATCGTCGATCTTGCCATCAAGCTCGGAATGCCGGCAGCCCAGGCTACGGAGCGGAGCGCCGTGGTCGTTACGGAAGTCAACGGGATGACGGTCGGCCTGTTGGTCGATGGCGTATCGGACATTCTGACCGTGGCTGGCAGCACGCTGCAGCCGCTCCCGGCCGCGACCGGACCGAGCGCCGCCTTTTCCGATGGCATTATCGCCCACGACAAGAGCATGATCTGCTTCTTGAGCCTCGAACGGATGTTTGGAGAGGACGATCCGTCCTCCTGGGGCATGGCCGCCTGATGCGTTAATGCGTTTGGCAGGGCGGCGCCGCCTTCCTGCCAAGGCGATCGGCTGGTCGCATTCGTCACACTTTATTTGCCAATGCTCTCGAAAGAGTTGCGCCGATCGGCTGCCGCTCACGGAGAATTGTGACTTTTTTAAGTGATTAAGCCCAGCCTCGGTGGTGAACGGCTTCCGCAATTCCCATCTTTATAGCAGGATGTCGTCAGAGGAGCACCGAGGTGACGCAGTCCCCGCATAACCTGACAGAAGACCTATTGAACCGTCTTGGCGAAGCCTTGACCGGGACCCACGGGCGCGAGCTGTCGCTGGACGCTCTGAAGTCGCTCGTGCAATTGGAAGTCCAGGATTGGCACATGGATCAATGTCCGGCAGAAGGCCGTGCAGGTGCTGCTCCCATGGAACAGCCCCTGATCACGCACCGTATCCGCCTCTCTTCCGATTGAGCCGTTTCAGTTCTGTGCCGAAATCGAGCAACTGATCCGTCGATCGCCATAGAGCTTGGTCAGATTGCCGCCCAACTTGGTATTCGACATCGGTCGCAGCGAAGCGAACTCCGATTTCATCTCCAGATCATTGGTCAGCGACACATAAGGCTCAAGCCAGGCGATGGCAGAGAGGTTGTTCTTCAGCCCTGGCTTCACCGTCTGGCTCTTCCCGTTGATCTTCTGGACGATCTTCGGGTTCTTCACCGCAGCGATGGAGAACCTTGCCATCGTCTGAAGCTTATCCAGGTCCGCACCACCCTTCCCATAACCGGCATCGCAGGTTCTTGCGACCGAGGTGACCAACGGGGCCATCGCGTGCAACTGATAATGCAGGGCGTATCGCTGCCGGTTCATTTCAAGCGGCAGGCTGCCATCGGGTGAAGCATTGGCAATCATTGTGTGGTTGCTCAGGATAGACCACTCGATCAAGCCACGGTCACGGTTCAAAGCGCCCACTTCCCCGACCGCCAGGCTCGCCCATGCCCGCAGATTGTTGCGGGACGCGCCCTTGGTTGCTTCGTTCTCGAAGAAGTAGACGATCTCCTGCGCACGTTTCTGCAGCCACTTCTCAACAATACGTTCCCGATCGTGGAGGCCAGGAACCTGATCTCTGCTCTCGGCAAACAGGATGGCGAGCCCGCCGATGCGCGACGGGATCGAGAGCTTGGCATTGAAGGTGCGCATGTCGTTCAATGCATCCGCCTTCGCCCAGGCGTAGACGGAATCCACCACGCAGCGCTGATAGGCCCGACGGGTCGCCACATCCTTCTCGGATTCGGCCTTCGACACGATCTTGGCGAGGTTCTGGATGAACTGATCGATAGGTTTCAGCGCCTTTGTGACTGCTGCGTCCGACTCCTCGTCGATGTCGGATCTCGTATCCGAGTCGGCTTCATAGCGGCTGCCAAAGCCGAGGCTCATGACCGGCGTCGGCGTCTTGAAGCAGGTTTCTTCGGCAAGCGCCGCTTTCGGCGCTGCCGTCATCGCTGCGGTGATGGCGAGCAGCGAGGCTGCGATGTGGCGGTTCAGTGTCCATCTGGTGAGATCGGCCAATGATCAACCCTCCGTTCCTGCGTTGTTGAGTTTCAGGACCTGGGTGGCGGCGGGGTAGCCAGCTTCTGCGGCCTTCGCCATCCAGGCTTGTGCGGCGTCGAGGGCAGGGCGTGTGCCCAGCCCGTAGGCGTAGGACTGCGACAGCAGGAACATGGCCTCGCCATCGCCGGCTTCCGCCGCCTTCTTCAGCCAGGTGAAGGCGGCGAGTATCGATTTGCTGTCCTTGGCATCATCGCGCAGCAGTTTGGCCACTTCACGCATGGCAACCGGCTGACCACTCTCCGCGGACTTCAGGTAAAGCTGCTGCACGTCGATGCGCTGGGACACCTGGCGCCTGATTTCCGGCTTCATGGTGGCCAGCATCAGGAGTTTTTCGGGCACGGTCTGGAGGTCGGAGCCCTGAACAAGTTCGACAAAGATGTCGCTGGCCTGCTTCGGGTCGTAGCTCTCACTCGCGCTGTTGGCGTAGTGCTTCACGAGGCGGTAATAAGCTGCAGGTTCGCCGCCCAGACGTGCCTCCTGATAGAGACCGAGTGCGCGCTGCTGCATGTCCGAGCGATTGAATGCCATGTAGACATCCGCGATTTTCACTTTTCTCCAGGCGTCGTCGCCTGCGATGTGCTCGGCGATCGACAGCCAGCGCTTTGCATCCTGCCGCTGGTGGCGGATCGCGAATTCGGCGAGCGCCATCGTGTCGTCGTAGTCGCAACGCTGCGTGCTGATCGCCTGGTGATAAAGGCGTGTTCGATCTTCAGCGGAGTTAGTGTTCTCGGCAAGCAGCAACTGGGCCGACATGTCGCCGCGATCGCGCATCACCTCTCCAAAGCGGGCGAGCGGCGATGACAGCGGATCCATGTTCGGACCCTCCAGTTCCTGGAGCAGCCGGACAGCACGGCCGGAGCCGGTTTCAGCCAAGGGATGCAGGATTTCTTTGGCAAGCGCGACACTTTCCGCGTCGGTTGCGTAATTGTTGACGAGGAAGCGCGCGAAGCTGAGCCCTGCGTCGACCGTCATGCCTTCACCGGTCAACTGGATGCTGCGCTTGGCATCATTGATCCGGCCCTTTTCCAGGTTTTGCTTGAACTCGAGGAGGGCAGCCTCGACGGTCGCTCCGCGACGGACTTCGGCACGCTCAGCCCAGAAACGCAGCACCTGATCGGAATAGCCGGCGCCCTTCAGGTAACGCTGGTACAGAGCCAGTGCGCTGGCGCGACCGTAGAGCGCCTGGGTCTGGATTGCGGCAATCACCATTGGATCCTTCAGATCAGGCAGCTGATCGATCTGTTCCGGTGCGAGGTCGAGCGTCTTGTTGCCGGCCCCGGCCTCAATGTTTGCCCAGTAGTTCGAAGCCTCGATATCCGGGCCTGTCGGATCCATGCAGAGATAGATCCGTTGCAGCTTGGCGATGGCGTTGATTTCACCATTGATGTGAATTGCGCCAGAGAGAAGATCCGTCGATCGGGCAATTGTCGATGGCGACAGGTCCTCCCGCATCAGGAGTTCGGCGAGATCGATCCCACCTTCGATATCTCCACGTTTGAGGGCCTCTTCGAGCAGGGGCTTCACCTCGGGTGCTGATTTCCAGATGCCGTCCCGTGCCTGGATGAGGCGGGCAAGACGGGTGAAAGCCCATGGCGGCGGGTCGTCTCGGGCGATCAGCCGGCGCAGCAGATCCTCATAGGCGGCTGCATCGGCGGGGGAGGTGTCCTTGGTCTGCTCCAGCAGTTGCGCCTGCTTGATGATACCGGCCTGGTTGCCGGCGGCCTCAGCCTGCTTGAAGTACGCGAAGGCCTTCTCTCTGTCGCGCTTGACGAGGGCGCCTTCCGCATAGAGCCGTCCCATTTCCAGGATTGCCGACATGTTGCCGCCTTCGGCCGCCTTCGTCAGGTATTTGAGCAGGACATCATTGTCCTTCACAACCTTCTCGCTCAACAGGTTCAGTTCGGCCACCTTCCAGGCTGCGGATGTGTCGCCGAGATCGGCGGCAAAGCGGTACCAGGCCAGGCTGAGCTGCGGATCTTTCACCACGACCTCGCCATCATCATATTCCCGTGCCACGCGGCTGATGCGGTCGCAGATGCCTTCGTCGAGAACGCCGACCAGCGAGCCAAAGGCCATGTTGACGGCAAGTTCAGGTTCGATCTGCCAGCCCTCGACGGTCTGGCCCTCTTCGGTGAGGCGTGCGAGGTCGAGGATTGCGTCAGCATTGCCGCCGTAGGCGGACTGAACCTTGAGCTTAAACCCAGCCTCCTTGTTCTGATCTATGCCTCTGCCCTCGATCAGGTAGTCGGCCAGCGTGTTCAGCGAACCGGCGGGGTGGCCGCCGATATCGAGCAGTTTCTGGACGAGTCCTTCTTCCCGCACCTTGTCGCTTTGCCCCTTGGCCAACATCAGCTTCACACGGTCGAACAGAGCGTCAGTTTCGCCGTAGTTCTTTTTGACCGTCGGAAGCAGTTCCTGGATACGCGTAATGATCGGCTCGAAACGGCGCGCGTCGAGGTCGCGCATGCGGTTCATGTCGCGGGTGATGGCAAAGGTCGCGCGCTTCGGCAGGGCTTTTTTGTCCCATGCCGTCCAGTCTGCGATCATGTCCTCATCGCGGACGCGCGGGGTGCAGACAGCCGTCTTTGGCAGTTCGACATCCGGTGGAGCGAACCGGACGTCGATTGCGGCACTTCTGCCGGGCGTTCCGGCGGCCATCGTCATCACGCCTGCCATCAGCAGCGATTTCGCCATTCTTGCAATCGTCATGATAAACCTCCGGAACCTGTCTTCAATTTAGCGGGCAATGGTGCTGGGAACGGCGACGGCATCGACCTGGTCGCCTTCTCCGCTCACCACGATGGTCACACCGGCGAGGCGCTTGAATTCGACCTTGTCGAGCTTGGCGATGTCCTTGTCGCCATCACGAACGACGAGATCGACCGCCAGTGGTGCACGAAGAGCGACCGACTTCGAACCGCCGCTATCAACATCCGAGACGGCCTCGGCGCCGGCCTGCGGGACGAAGAGGTCGATAGCCGCCTTTTCGGTCAGGTTATAGAGCGAGAGCGTTGCCTTGGACGGGTTCTTGGTCATGTCGTCGACCACCGTCGTGGCACCGTTCTTTGTGACGACCACGGAGTAGAACTTGCCGGCGGTTGCCTTGACGCTGCTTTCGCCGAGGCTGGAGGAGACCGGGATGTCACCAGGGGCGACGGCGACATAGGGTGAAACGCCGTCATTCAATTTGTTGAAGGCGCTGTTTTGAACCGAGGCGCTGGTCGCGCCAGGAGCGATGACGCGGACAAAGGCCGAGTTCGGATCCAGCGGCTTTTCGTAGAGCCCTCCATCGTCGGCGACGGCCGCGCCCGACAGGGCGAGGGTGGCTGCGAGCGAGATCGCGGCGAAGTGGATCGGGGTCTTGGTCATCATGACTGTTCTCCAGTTTTGGTCTTGCAGATGGACAGGGTGGTGGTGTCATCGACCGGTGCATCGAAGCGGACCGATATCTTGTCGATCGAGCCTTCGGGCAAACCACCAAGCGAGAAGAAGTAGCGACCGGTCGAGCGCAGACGGTCGCCGCGCTCGATGGAGCGCGTGCGCACGGTGCCGTCGGCGCCGGTCAGGGTGAATGTGGCCTTGCGGCTTATGTCGCTGCCAATGTCGGCGAGGATGACATCGTCACGGCTGAGCTTCGTCGCCGTCAGATCGGCGTCCACGGTGTTGTCACCATTTGCTGTCGTTGGAACGGCTGTGCTGCACTCGCCCAGAGAGGCGGCGACGATCTCCGCCCAGGGGGCGCCACCGTATTGGCCGAGATTGTTGTAGATCGGGTTTTCCCAGATCAGGAAACGGGGACGCTGTTCCTGAAACTCGCGGGAGGTGATGTAGGAGAGGATCGAGCCGAACTGGTTGCCGCCCGAAATCGAATAGTTGTCGAGCGGCACTCCGGTCCAGTGCTCAAGATATCCGGCGAAGTTGCTGATCGGTTTGTCGGAGTAGCTGGTGCCGATCAGGGCGATCTTCGCTTCGTCGCTGCTGCCGAAGATGTCCATTGAACCGGATTGTGCCGCTTCGTCTTCGACGCGTTCCACCTCATAGGTGTGCGCAGTCACGGTCGGCACGTGGTTCACACAATGCTTCTGCAGCAATTCGCGCATGCTGGAGAATTCCTCTGGCGGGGGAACCTCCTTCATGTCGAAACGGACAGGCTCGACGTCTTCGTAAGCCGGCAGCGCCTTGATGCGCTCGGCGATGGCTTTTGCTGCGACATCCGCGCCATGGGCCGTCCAGTGGAAGTCGGCCTGGAAGAAGGAGTATTCGCCGAAACTGTTGCGATTGTTCGTCCGCATCGGGGTCGCAATGTCGACAGCGACCACGCCCTTGTCGTTGAGACGGCGGACCACATCGTCGTAGATCTCAGTGGCGATGCCAGCATCGAAACCGTAAAGCGAGGCGCGGGCGGGAACGAGTTCCGGCAGGACCTGGGATTTGGTTGGTAGCGGCACGTAGATCAGTGTCGTGCCTTTCTTTTCGAGCGCTTTGGCCATGGCCGCGAGATGATCGACCGTCTGATCGGTGAAGGCATGTTGAAGTCGCATGTCAGCAAGGATGCGGAAGAACATGCCGTCCTTGCCCTCGATCATCTGCAACTCGGCGATCTCCTCGAGACTGCGGCAGCCGTAGGAGGACGGCGTTTCACTCGCAACGGTTTCGGCCCTGGCCGGATTGGCGGCTGCCACCATGATGACGGCGAGTGCCGTACCGGCGAGGCTGTGTATCGGGCGAACTCGGGTCATTGCTGAACCTCCGCGGTTGTTTCACTGGATTTGCTCTCAAGCTGCACGATGAGATTGCTCGCGGCCGCTTTCATGCCGATGCTCCCGTTTCGCTCTGCGATCGCAAGGAAGCGCAGAGCCGTTTCGGTCTGCTCCGGCGTACGATCTCGGTTGGACAGGAGGACAACAGCCATCTTGAAAGCTGCGTCGCCATTCTTCTTGCCTGTTCCAGCGGCGAGAAGCGCTTCGAGTTCGCTGCGCTTGTCACCGAACAGCCTGCCTTCGCTGTAGAGCCGGATCAGACCCTCGATTGCCTGCTCGTTTCCCTTGCGTGCCTGAAGCCGAAGGGCTGCTTCGGCGCTATCCAGATGCGCGCGAGAGAGTTCAAGGCCATCGTCGCCCAGGATCGTCAGCATATGACGTACGGCATAGCCGCGGTCCTGATGGGCGGCGATCGAGAAGTAATGCAGAGCATCTGTCGCCAGCTTCGGATTGTTCTGCTGCTGAATCCGTTCGGCCAGTCTGAAGGCGCCAATGCCGTCCTTCGCATCGGCCAGTGCCTGAAGTTCGCCATAGGAGACCCGCTTTCCTGCCAGCAACCGCTTGCGGGTTTCCTGCAGCCGCACGGGCAAATGCGAGGCGGGGCCCATGGTCTTGCGCTTGACCGGCTTGGCCGGCTTGGCTGACTCAATAGTTTCCGGCGGGTTTCGCGGGAAGAAGGGTTTCACCGCGTGGGCAGGAGACAGGCCGATCAGCGGCAGCCCAAGCATGGTGGCGCACAGGATGCGGATAAGACGATCAGACATTTCCCTCTCCCGTCTTTTCCTGGCCGCTGCGCTGCCACAGCGTCTTGGTACCGAGATAGCGGACGGGGAATTCCCAGACGACGACGGTCGGGGTTGTCTCGTCGAGTGCAGAGCCTGCGAGCAGATCCATCATCGGGACACCCGGGCCAAGGCCCTCCTTGGCCACATTCACCACGTCGGCTCTCAGCGACTGGCGGAGGAAGTCTGCGAAGGACCAGTTTTCGTTGGCGCTGTAGCTGGTGCCCACCAGCATGACCGGCACCGCTGCGTCGTCGCCGAAAATGTCTGCGCCTGCGGCATCAGCGTTGACCGTCGTGCGGTAGATTGGAACGCTTTCCTGTTTCAGCCCTACGGTTGTTGCATACTCGGGAGAGGTGACGAATTTGGTGAGATCGCCCCAGAGCGAGACAGGCGTCTGCCATTGTGCCGTCACATGCTCCGGTTGGAGCTTGATACCGGCCATTTGCAGGCTGGTCTGAATGGCCTCTGCCGTCGTCTTCGCGCCAGCCGGTGACCAGTGGGTGTCGGACTTCAGGAACACTTCGTCGAAAGGTTTTGCCGCGAGGAGGGCCGAACGCGTATCCGCAGTGACGATCCCCTTCTCCTGAAGGGCTTTCATGAAGGCCGCATAGGTTTCTGCCATGGCCTGGCTGCGGACGAGGGAGGGGACATCTTCGGCATAGATGTCGGATTTTGCCGGAAGCGGGGCTACCACAAGGCGAATGCCTCGAGCTTCAAGGTCGCGCTGTACGTCGGCGACGCGCTTGGCTGCGTCCTCAATTTCGCTTGCCGGCACGGTCTTGAATTCCTCGGCGGTGAAGAACCATTCGTCCTCTCCGACGATCACGCCCTTGCGGCCGGCTCCGAGCAGTGCATAGCGCGCATTTCCGAAGAGCCCCACAGACGCTTCGCGGTGGGGGAGGTCCTTCTTGTAGAGCGCGTCAAGATCACGGGTGGCTTCGCCATCCATCACGTAAGAGAGCGACAGGTCCTTGCCTTCCGACGCCTGGGCCGCAGGCGATGCTGCATTTATCAGCAGCGAGGAGTTGGCATAGAGCGCATAACCGAAGAAGGCTGTCGGCAGCAGCAGCGTGGCTGAGTATTGGCGCAGACTGGGCATTGTGTTGCTCCTGTCAGAACTGGAAATAGAGGAAAGGCGAGGCGGACTGCTCGGCGAGCCTTGCGATCGTCACCGCCAGCAGCGCGGTCATCGCGAGCGGGTAGGCGATGGAAGGGGACGCAACGATAGAGCCGTCCGGAGCGATCTGCGGTGAACCGGCCAGAGGTACCTGATCAGGGTTCGTCAGATGCTTGAAGCGGGGCTCGAGCACCACGGCGACGACAGCGAGCAGGATGAAGACGAGATGCTCCTGATTGACGCTTGCCAGGAATTCCAAGCTGGGCGCCATGCCATTCAAGCCGAGCATACCGGAATAGACCGAGAAGGCTTCGCTGACGCTCGTGGCACGGAACATGACCCAGCCGATGATCACGAGGAAAAGCGTGGCGGGTACGGTCATGACCTTGCTCAGACCGGCGCGGGCATAGCCGGTGTAGCGTTCGATCGCCAGCCAGCTTCCGTGCCAGGCACCCCAGAGGACAAAGGTCCAGGCAGCACCGTGCCACAGGCCGCCGAGCAACATGACCAGGAAGAGGTTGAGGTAGGTGCGAAGCGGTCCCAAGCGGTTGCCGCCGAGCGGGATGTAGAGATAGTCACGCAGCCAGGTGGAAAGGCTGATGTGCCAGCGCTGCCAGAACTCGGTGATCGAGGCGCTGACATAGGGCGTGTCGAAGTTGCGGATGAACTTGAAGCCCATCATCAGGCCAAGGCCGATGGCCATGTCGGAATAGCCCGAGAAGTCGAAATAGAGCTGCAGCGTGTAGGCAGCGGCTCCGAGCCAGCCCTCGACGAAGGTGACGTTGCCAGATGCGAAGGCGGCGTCGGCGACGGGGGCGATCGAGTCCGCCAGCAGCACCTTCTTGGCGAGCCCGATGGTAAAGACACCAAGGCCGGTCGAGAACAGGGCGATGCTGTGGGTACGGGAGTGGAACTGGTCTGCCAGATCCTTGAAGCGCAGGATCGGACCCGCAATCAATTGCGGGAAGAGGGCGATGAAGGCGGCGAAGTCGACGAAGTTGCGGGTGGCCGGCGTATCCTTGCGATAGACGTCGATGACGTAGCCGACAGCCTGGAAGACGTAGAAGGAGATGCCGATCGGCAGGATCAGGCGCCAGTGAACACCCAGACCATCCGGTGTCGTGCCGAGCAGGGCCGCAAAGCTATCGATGAAGAAGTTCAGGTATTTGAACACTCCGAGTACCGACAGGCAGCCGACGACGCCCAGGACAAGCGGGATCTTGGCACGGGCCTGCCCCTCCCAGCGTTCGATCAGTAGCCCGCAGCCATAGGCCCAGACCGTCACGCCGACGAAGAGCAGGAGGAAATCCGGGCGCCACCAGCAATAGAAGAGATAGGAGCCTATCAGGATGGTCCACGACTTCAGGCGGTCCGGTGTCAGGTAATATGCCGACAGGAACAGCGGGAGAAAAAGGAATAGGAAAGTCTCGGAGGAAAATACCATGGGTCAGCTCCCGGTCTTGCAATCCACCATGCTGGTGGACGAGCTGTTGGCGTGAATTGTGAGTTCGCCGGCATCCGGTGCCGCTGATGCAGCGGTCTTAAGAAGCTCAGGAACGTAAGAGGCGAATTCGCCATCGAGCAGGATTGGCGCTTGTTCGGTGAAATCGTTGCCCTTCAGCGCGACTTCGCTGGCGGCGCCTCCGTGAATGCCGGATTTGTTGGCGGAAAAGGCATTGCCGTCGACAACGACCCGGGCATCTGCTTCCTGATCGATGATCGAGATACCCGCCCCGGCATTGGCGACGAGGTCATTGTGCGAGAGCGTGAGAGCGTGGCTGGCGCGCAGCTTGATGCCGACCTGGCTATTCGAAAGCACGACATTGTCGGAGATCGCTATACAGCTGCTGCGAACCACCGAAACGCCGCCCCGCCCATTGGCCGCCATGAGGTTTCCGGTGATTGCCACGTCGCGTGTGCCGTTCGCCACAAAGATGCCGCTGCCGCGATTGTTCAGCAGGATGTTGCCGGTGATGTCGACGGAGGAACTGGTGTTCTGAACGTCGATTGCCTGGGCCTGCCTCGTGCCGGTGATCACGTTGTCACGGATCTCCGCGCCGATTACGCCCTTCAGCGCAATCGCGGGGCCGGCTCCACCCATGAAGCGGTTGCCGGAGATCTGGATGCGATGGGTATTTTCCAGGCTGAAGCCGGAGACGTCTTCAAAGCTGCTGTCAGTGATGTGCGAAGTAATTTTGGAGGGGAACAGGGCCGCGCCGAGAATCGAGAGACCGCTTGTCGATCCTGCCCCCGCATAGCCCAGACGGGTAAAGCGGGCGCCCTTGGCCTGCA
>OGCL01001935.1_pt1 | contig 16039 bp, 15 predicted proteins | sample 1570041 | NCBI WGS metagenome assembly OGCL01 (sample SAMN06266162, study PRJEB24511) | hot springs metagenome | isolation source: Hot spring water | place: South Africa: Limpopo | collected 2015-06-22
CCGGCGCTTCGCGCCACCTTCTCCCGGAGGGAGAAGGACAGCAAGGAGGGCGTCGCTGCGCGACTTTCACGCTAAATACAGGGCCCGCTTGCAGCAATGCCGAGCGGGGCCACAGCAGCATGCCCATTGGGCCTATTCGACCATCAGCAATCTAGAGAGACGGATGAATATCACCAGCTTTGCGCAACGCGTTTTCCTGTCACTGTCCCTGCTCGGCGCATCCACTGTCTGGGCCAGTCAGCAAGTCGTACCGGCCGCCCCGCAGCTCGCGGCCAAGTCCTATGTACTTATGGATGCCGCCAGTGGCAAGGTGCTGGTGGAGAACAACGGTGACGAGCGCCTGCCGCCGGCCAGCCTGACCAAGCTGATGACCGCCTATATCGCCACCCTGGAAATCCGCCGGGGCAAGATCGGCGAGCAGGACCTGGTGCCGATCAGCGAGCACGCCTGGCGTACCGGTGGTGCGGCCTCTGGCGGCTCCACCATGTTCCTGCCGCTGAACAGCCAGGCCACCGTGGATGCCCTGCTGCACGGGGTGATCATCCAGTCCGGCAACGACGCCAGTATCGCCCTGGCCGAGTACATTGCCGGCAGCGAAGATGCCTTCGCCGACATGATGAACGAAACCGCCGCACGCCTGGGCATGACCAACAGCCACTTTATGAACGCCACCGGCCTGCCCCACCCGGAGCACTATTCCAGTGCCCGCGACATGGCCATCCTGGCCCGCGCCATCATCGACGAAGACCAGGAACACTACGCCATCTACGCGCAGAAGGAGTTCGTCTGGAACAATATCAAGCAGGGCAACCGCAACCTGCTGCTGTGGCGCGACAAGACGGTCGACGGCCTGAAGACCGGCCATACCCAGGAAGCCGGCTACTGCCTGGTGGCCTCGGCGGTGCGTGATGGCGCGCGGATGATCACCTCGGTGTTCGGCACGGCCAGCGAATCGGCCCGTGCGGCGGAAACCCAGAAGCTGCTGACCTATGGCTTCCGCTTCTTCGAGAGCCGCACCTTCTACAAGCAGGGCCAGGAACTGGCGCAGGTGCCGGTGTGGAAGGGCGCAAGCCGGCAGACCAAGGCCGGCCTGGCCAAGGACCTGACTCTGACCATGGCCAAGGGCCAGATGGACAAGCTGCAGGCCGGCATGGTTTTCGACCCGCGTCTGAGCGCACCGGTGGCGGTGGGCGATGTGATCGGCAAGGTGGAAGTGAAACTGGGTGACGAAGTGGTGCACAGCGCCGACCTGATCGCCCTGGAGGCGGTCGAGCAGGGCAGCTTCTTCCGTCGTCTGTGGGATAGCGTCAGCCTGTTCTTCTACGGGCTGTTCAACTAATCGCGTTTGCCCGCGTTTGACGCGGGCCCTATGGAGCGAGGCGCAAGCCGCGACTGTTATGACCGATACCGATGTGCAAGCCCCGAAAATCGAATTTCCCTGCGAGCGCTACCCGATCAAGGTGATCGGCACTGCCGGGGAAGGCTTTTCCGACCTGGTGATCGAGGTGATCCAGCGCCACGCCCCGGATCTGGATGCCTCCACCCTGGTGCTGCGTGACAGCCGCAATGGCAACTTCCTCTCGGTGCAGGTGCTGATCACCGCCACTAGCGTCGAGCAGCTGCAGGCCATCCATGTCGACCTGCGCGCCACCGGCCGCGTGCATATGGTGCTGTGATAGCCATGTCCGAGCTCGTTGTTCGTCATCTGGGGTTGGTGGAGTATCAGCCGACCCTGGAGGCCATGCGCCGCCTGACTGCCGAGCGCGACGAACACAGCCCCGACGAAATCTGGCTGTTGCAGCATCCCCGGGTATTCACCCAGGGCCAGGCCGGCAAGGCCGAACACCTGCTGGCCCCCGGCGATATTCCGGTGGTGCAGGTCGAGCGCGGCGGCCAGGTTACCTATCACGGCCCTGGCCAGCTGGTGGCCTACCTGATGCTGGACTTGCGTCGTTCTGGAATGGGCGTGCGCGAGCTGGTCACGGCCATGGAGCAGAGTCTGGTGGATGTGCTGGCCGGCTACGGCATCGAGGCCGCGCCCAAGGCGGATGCGCCGGGGGTCTACGTCAGGGGCGAGAAGATCGCCTCCCTGGGCCTGCGGGTCAGCCGCGGCTGCTCCTTCCATGGCCTGGCCCTGAACGTGGACATGGACATGAGCCCCTTTCTGCGCATCAACCCCTGCGGCTATGCCGGACTGAAGATGGTGCAGCTGCGTGATCTGCTGCCCGCCCCACCCTCACTGAATGAAGTGGCTGAGCGTCTGGAGCAGGCCCTGCGAAACAGACTGGGCGACGCGTAGGGGCACCGAAAAGCCGGTTCTATTGGTGCGCGCGGCGCACCCTACGGGCGGGGGGCGCGCGCACCAATGAGGTCACTGAATTTCAGGGCCATGCATTGTTGTCAGAAACGAAAAGGGACGCCTCGGCGTCCCTTTTCGTTTGTCCTGAAGATCCGCTTCAGTTCAAATTCAGCGCCGGAATTAGGCTGCTGTCGATTTCCTGCCCCGGTACGGCCACGGGGGCGGCCAGGCCCAGGTTGTTCTTCTCGAACACCCGGTCGGCACGGTAGCTGGAGCGCACCAGGGGGCCGGCGGCCACTTCCATAAAGCCTTTGGCCAGGCCGATGTCGCGCAGGCGATTGAACTCTTCCGGGCTGACCCAGCGTTGCACCTTGAGGTGGTTGCGGGTCGGTTGCAGGTACTGGCCCAGGGTCAGGATGTCCACGCCAATGGCACGCAAATCGTCCATGGTCTGCAGTACTTCCTCGTCGGTTTCGCCCAGGCCCAGCATCAGGCTGGTCTTGGTCAGCACGGTCGGACGGTGACGCTTGGCGTGGGCCAGCACATTCAGGGTCTTCTCGTAACCGGCACGGGGGTCGCGCACCTCATGGGTCAGGCGCTTGACCGTCTCGACATTCTGCGCGAACACCTCCAGTCCGGAATCCACCACCCGCTCGATGGCCGTCAGGTCACCGTTGAAGTCCGGGGTCAGGGCTTCCACCACCACCTGTGGGGTGTTGGCCTTGATCGCCTGAACGCAGGCGGCGTAGTGTGCCGCGCCGCCGTCGGCCAGATCGTCGCGGTCCACCGAGGTCAGCACGATATAGCGCAGCGCCATCAGCTCCACCGACTTGGCGGTGTTCTGCGGCTCTTCCTGGTCCAGCCAGCCATTGGGGTTGCCGGTGTCCACCGCACAGAAGCGGCAGGCGCGGGTGCACACCGAGCCCATCAGCATGATGGTGGCGGTGCCGTTGGACCAGCACTCGCCCATGTTCGGGCAATGGGATTCCTGGCACACGGTGCTCAGGCGGTGCTCGCCGACATTGCGTTTGACTGCCTCGAAGCGACTGCCGCCGGGCGCCTTGACCCGCAGCCACTTGGGCTTGGGTTCGAACACCTGGGGCTCTTCGCTTGCGCGGCGTTTCTGGCCGTCCTTGATCGCGGTGATGCCTTGGCTGGTACGGAATTTTTCACCGCTGGCAACGGTTTTGGGCGAGGAAGAATCGGACATCGGCAATCTGGGCTCCGCTAGAGGCTCCGTGGAAGGTGGCTTGTGGCCGCCGCGCAGTCTATCACAGAAGCTGACTGTACGGTCCGCTGTGCGCCGAGGCCGCCGGTCAGTGATGCAGCTGGTTGGCGAACTGTTCGACGGCCTGCACTACCTGCTTGGCGCCGTCCTGAATCTCGACTATCACCGTGCCTGCATCGTTGGCCAGGCCGAGGCCCTGCTCGGCCTGCTGGCGGCTGCTGGCCATGCTGCCCACCGCCTGCTGGGCCAGTTGCTGGTTCTTCTGTACCACGTCGACGATTTCTTCGGTGGCCTGGCTGGTGCGTCCGGCCAGTTGTCGTACTTCGTCGGCCACCACGGCAAAACCGCGGCCCTGTTCACCGGCGCGGGCGGCTTCGATGGCGGCATTGAGGGCCAGCAGGTTGGTTTGATCGGCAATGCCGCGAATGGTCTGCATGATGGTGCTGATGAGCTGCGACTGCTTGTCCAGGGCCTCGATGCCGTCGCTGGCTTCCTGTAGTTGCCGGGCGATGCGCTGCATTACTTGTACAGTCTGGCTGACCACGCTGGCGCCCTTGTGGGCGCTGGCATCGGTCTGCTGGGAGATACTGTAGGCCATGCGCGCGGCCTCGGCCACGGCGGCCTCCTGGTTGATCTGGTCGGTGATCACGGTGGCGAACTTGACCACCTTGTACAGGCGGTTGTGGCTGTCGACTATGGGGTTGTAGGAGGCCTCCAGCCAGACCGTGCGCCCGGCGCTGTCGACGCGCTTGAAGCGTCCGGCGACATATTCGCCACGGTTAAGGCGTGTCCAGAAGTCGTGGTAGGCCTGGGAGCTGTATTCCTCCGGTTCGCAGAACTGGCGATGGTGCTTGCCCTGGATCTGCTCCAGGCGGTAACCCATGCCGTCGAGGAAACGCTGGTTGGCGGTTAGCACCTCGCCGGCCAGGTTGAATTCGATGACTGCGGTGGAACGCAGTAGGGCGTCGATCAGGCCTTCATGTTCGCGGGAGGTGGCAATGGTTCGGGTCAGGTCGGTGGCAAAGCAGGTGAAGTAAAGCAACTCGCCGCGGCCATTCAGCACCGGCTGCCAGACGGCCCGTAGCCAGGCCTCCTGGTTATTGCCACGCAGCAGGCGAAAGGCACCACACAGATGCTGGCGCTGACGCAGGGCCTGTTGCAGTTTCTGATAGTTGGCTTCGCTGCGAAAGGATTCGGGGATCAGCGATTCCAGACTGCGGCCCAGCAGGGCATCACGGCTGTAGAGCATTTCGCTGAGAAAGTCGTCGTTGGCAAAGCGAATCTTGCCGTCCGGCGCGATCTCCAGGACCAGCATTTCGCTATAGATCGAGTCGCGAATCTGCCGCAGGCTGGCCAGTTCTTCACGCACCTGGGCCAGCTCTTCTTTTAGTTTTTTATTGAACATCGCAAGGCACCTTTAACCGCCAAAGGGGGGCGCATCGGAGCAATGGCCCAATGATCGGGCTATCGGCAGCAGGCGCCGTTGCTCAAGTGTAGCCAGCGGTGAAAGTTGCGGATGATGGTCAGCGTTCGGCGCGAGGGCGTAACGCTGACCATGGGGCGGCTATTGCAGTTGCAGCAGCAGGGCCGGGGTGGGATGGCCGTCGGGGGGCAGGCCCAGGCTTTGCTGGAAAGCGCGCACGGCACGGCGGGTATTGGCGCCGATAATGCCGTCGGCTGGGCCTGGCTCGAAGCCGCGGGCGCTCAGGCCTTCCTGCAGGGCGATGCGCTCGCTGCGACTCAGCTGGCGCTCCCCCCGTGGCCAGGCGGCCTGCACCCCGCCGTTGCCCTTGAGGGCATCGGACAGCAGGCCGATGGCCAGGGCGTAGGAAGTGGAGTTGTTGTACTTGAGGATGCTGCGGAAGTTGTTCAGCAGCAGGAAGGCCGGGCCACGATGGCCCGCCGGCAGCAGCAGGGTGGCTGGGCTGTCGTCCTGGGCATCGATCTCATTGAAGGGCAGCACCCCGAGGGCGCGCCATTCGGCCAGGGTGCGGCGCACATCCGGGTCGGCCAGCTGATAGTCGAAGTGGGCCGGCAGCTTCACTTCGGCACCCCAGGGGCGGCTGCGCTGCCAGCCGGAGGCCTGCAGGTAATGGGCTGCAGAGGCCAGGGCGTCGGCCGGGGAATTCCACAGGTCGCGCTTGCCGTCGCCGTCGAAATCCACGGCATGGGTGTTGTAGGTGGTGGGCATAAACTGGGTCTGGCCCATGGCGCCGGCCCAGGAGCCGATCATCCGCTCGCTGGCGATATCGCCGTTTTGCAGGATCTGCAGGGCGGCCAGCAACTGGCTGCGCCAGAACACCTGGCGGCGGCCCTCGTAGGCCAGGGTGGCGAGGGAGCGGATGACGCTGTGGCTGCCAATATTGCTGCCGAAGTTGCTTTCCAGGCCCCAGATGGCCACCAGCACTTCCGGGTCGACCCGGTAGGCGCGGCGAATGTCCTTGAGGGTGCTGCGATGCTGGGCCAGGAGCAGGCGGCCGCGGGCGATGCGGGCGTTGGATACGGCGCCGTCGAGGTATTCCCATACCGGGCGGGTGAATTCCGGCTGGCTGCTGTCGGCCCTCAGTACCGCTGGATCGGGGCTGACGCCTGCAAAGGCGTGGTCGAAGACTTCCGGGCGGATGCCGGCAGCCATGGCATCGCTGCGCAGCAGGCTGCGCCATTCGGTAAAGCTGAGTAGCGGCTGGCCGGGCTGCAGCACCGGGGCGCTGGCGACTGTCACGGAAGGCTGGCTGGGGGCGGCCGTGGTGGCCAGGGGTTGTGCGGGCACTTCGGCGCAGGCGCTGAGCAGAAGAAGTGCGCAGGCCGTGGCGGTATGGATCAGGCCACGAAGAAGCAGATGAGGCATGGCGGTCTCGACAGGTTTTGCAGGCCGCTACCTTAGCATGAAAGGCGATCCAGGCGGATGCAGGCGGCTTTTACGCGGCCAGAAAGAACGAAGCCTCCCAGTTGTGCTGGGAGGCTTCGCGGCGGTAGCTGCCTTTGCCTTTGGCCGGTTTTTCTTGTCGACAGCGGAACAGGGGTTGGGCGACCAGGGATTTGGCTCGGTTGGGTTTCTTGCGTGACTTGGCCATGGGGCCTCCTGCTGTATGGGGGTATCGCGCGCATCATGCGCCTGTGCCGGGCAAATGGGTAGAGGGTGCATGGCCGCGACGATTAACCGTCGGTCAGCTCAGGCGCAGACGCTGCCCGCAGATGGCCAGGGTCAGCAGGCTCAGGCCGCTCCAGGGGTCGCCCGGGGCCTGGCCCTTGATCTGCGCGTCGATCTGCTGGGCATCCTGCAGCAGGCGTGCCCAGCCGCTTGCCGAGTGGCGCTGCAGGGCCTTGCTGACCAGCGGGCGGCGCTTGTCCCAGACCGGCGGGCGGGCGGCGCTGAAGGCCTTCTCCAGCGGCATGCCCTGGCCATATTGCTGGGCGATACCGGCCAGCAGGCGCACTTCGCGGGCCAGTGCCCAGAGAATCACCGGGGCTTCTACGCCTTCGCCGCGCAGCCCTTCGAGCATGCGTAGGGCATGGCTGCTTTCGCCGTTGAGGGCGCAGTCGATCAGACCGAACACATCGAAACGTGCACTGTCGGAGACCGCGGCCTGTACCGTGTCCAGATCCACCTGGCTGCCTTCGGCCAGCAGTTTGAGCTTTTCGATTTCCTGGGCGGCAGCCAGCAGGTTGCCTTCCACGCGCATGCTGATCATGTCCACGGCTTCTGCGCTGGCGCTGAGGCCGGCCTGGCTCAGGCGCTGGCGAATCCACTGCGGCAGCTGGGCGGAGTCCACCGGCCAAATCTGCAGAAACTGCGCCGCCTGGCCGTCGATCAGGCTCTTGGCCCATTTGCTTTTCTGCGTGGTGCCATCCAGTTTCGGCAGGCTGATCAGCAGCACGGTGTCCTCGGCCGGGCGACCCAGGTACTCCAGCAGTGCCGCGCCCTTGTCGCTGGGTTTGCCCGTGGGCATGCGCAGCTCCAGCAGGCGTTTTTCGGCGAACAGCGAAAGGCTGGCGCCCGCCTGCAGCAGCTGGCCCCAGTCGAACTGGTTGTCGGCATTGAACACCTGACGTTCGCTGAAACCCTGCTGGCGACAGGCGTTGCGAATGGCGTCGCAGGCCTCCTGGCAGAGCAGCGGCTCATCGCCGCTGACCACGTAGACCGGAGCCAGGTTGCCCTGCAGGTGTTTGCCAAGTTGGGCCGGATTGAGCTTCATGGGCGCGGCAGGGGCTGCTTGCGCAGCCCCGGGGCCTTTACTGCACGGGGAAGGGCTGGATGGGCGACTGCTGCGGCTGGGCCGCCTGTTGCTGGCGCGCGGCTTCCAGGGCAGCGGCCTCGGCCTGGGCCTTGGCTTCGGCGGCCTGCTGCAGTTGCTCAAGCTGGGTTGGCGTGATGGTCTGCAGGCGCAGCACCAGCTGCTGGATCAGCTCGCGGCGCATCTCGCTGCGAACCTGCACGGCCTCCTGGTCGTTGCCGATCAGGTTGTTGCTGTCCTGGGAGTAGAAGCCCTGAACCTGCAGGCTATCGCTGAGCAGCAGCATGTTCTTGTGCCCGCGGATCTCGTAGTCCAGATCCAGGGTCAGCTCATATTCTGCGGTGCGGGCCGAGCTGGTAAAGCTGGCGGCGCGGCGGTTTTCCTGCTCGCGGGCCAGGAACAGGCGGTAGGGCGCACCGGGGTAGACCCGTACACCGCTGTCCTGCAGCACTTCGCGCAGGTCATTGAGGGTTTCGCCATAGGCGTTGCGGGCGCTGACGTTCAGCTCCTTGAGGGCGAAGTCAGCAGCCAGGCTGCCGGTGCCGCGCAGCTGAAAACCACAGGCGCCGAGCAGGGTAGCCAGGCCGATTACCAACAGATTCCGTTTGATCATGTTATTCCCCTTGGCGAACACTCCGGCGCCGCTCGCGGGCGCGCCGGGTTTTTATCAGTTGGCGACGATATTGACCAGCTTGCCCGGCACCACGATGACCTTGCGAATGCTCAGGCCTTCGGTAAAGCGCAGCACGTTCTCGTTGGCCCGGGCGGCGGCCTCGACCTCTTCGCGGCTGGCGGCGGCCGGCACGTCGATCTGCCCGCGCAGCTTGCCGTTGACCTGCACCACCAGCGTCAGGTTGTCCTGCACCAGGGCGGATTCGTCGACCTGTGGCCACTGCGCGTCGATGATGGCCTCTTCATGGCCCAGCTCCAGCCACAGCTGATGGCTGATATGCGGGGTGATGGGGGCCAGCAGCAGGGCCACGGCTTCCAGGCCTTCCTGCAGCAGGGCGCGGTCCTGATTGTCGTTGCTGGGGGCTTTTTCCAGCACGTTCATCAGGGTCATCACCTGGGCGATGGCGGTGTTGAACTTGTGGTGCTGGCCGATATCGTTGCTGGCCTGCTTGATCGCCAGGTGGATGGCGCGGCGCACCTCCTTCTGGCTGTCTGTGAGCGTATCGGTGCGCAGTGCACCCGGCAGACCAGCGTTGACATGGGCCTGGGCCAGGCGCCAGACGCGACGCAGGAAACGGTTGGCGCCTTCGACGCCGGCATCCGACCATTCGCAGCTCATATCGGGCGGCGAGGCGAACATCATAAACAGGCGGCAGGTGTCGGCGCCGTAGGCATCGATCATGTCCTGCGGGTCGACGCCGTTGTTCTTCGACTTGGACATCTTCTCGGTGCCGCCGATTTCCACAGGCCCGCCGTCGGCTTTCAGCTTGGCACTGATGACCTTGGCTTTGCTGTCGCGCTCCAGTTCGACATCGGCCGGGTTGAACCAGTCCTTGCCGCCGTTTTCCAGGGTGCGGTAGTAGGTCTCGGCGACCACCATGCCCTGGGTCAGCAGGTTCTTGAACGGCTCGTTGGAGGACACCAGGCCCTCGTCACGCATCAGCTTGTGGAAGAAACGCGCGTAGAGCAGGTGCAGGATGGCGTGCTCGATACCGCCGATATACTGATCCACCGGCAGCCAGTGGTTGGCCGCAGCCGGGTCGACCATGCCGCCGGTGTATTGCGGCGAGGCGTAGCGGGCGTAGTACCAGGACGATTCCACGAAGGTGTCCATGGTGTCGGTTTCGCGCTTGGCCGGGGCGCCGCATTTCGGGCAAGTGCATTCGTAGAACTCGGGCATCTTCGCCAGTGGCGAGCCTGCGCCGTCCGGCACCACGTCTTCCGGCAGCACCACTGGCAACTGGTCTTCCGGCACCGGTACGTCGCCGCAGCTGTCGCAGTGGATAATCGGGATCGGGCAGCCCCAGTAGCGCTGGCGGCTGATGCCCCAGTCGCGCAGGCGGAACTGGGTCTTGCGCGCGCCGTGCGCGCTGGCCTCCAAGTCAGCGACTATGGCGTCGAAGGCGGCGCTGAAGTCCAGGCCGTCGTACTTGCCGGAATTGATGGTGGTCAGGCCGGCCTTGTCGCCGTACCAGTCCTGCCAGGTGCTGGTGTCGTAGTCCTTGCCTTCGCCGGTGTAGACCTGCTTGATCGGCAGGTCGTACTTGCCCGCGAATTCGAAGTCGCGCTCGTCATGTGCCGGCACGGCCATTACCGCGCCTTCGCCGTAGCCCCACAGCACGTAGTTGGCGACGAATACCGGCAGCGTGTCGCCAGTCAGCGGGTGGATGACGAACTGGCCGGTGGCCAGGCCTTTCTTCTCCATGGTGGCCATATCGGCCTCGGCCACGGAGCCGGCCTTGCACTCGGCGATAAAGGCGGCGATGGCCGGATTGGATTCGGCAGCGCGCTGCGCCAGCGGGTGTTCGGCGGCCACGGCGACGTAGGTGGCGCCCATCAGGGTATCGGGGCGGGTCGAGTAGACCTTCAGTTGGCCATCGACACCGATGCTGGCGACGTCGTAGTCGAACACGATGTCGGCACCGAAGCTCTTGCCGATCCAGTTGCGCTGCATGGTCTTGACCTGCTCGGGCCAGCCATCCAGCTCATCCAGGCTGCTCAGCAGCTCTTCGGCGTAGGCGGTGATCTTGAAGTAGTACATCGGGATTTCGCGCTTCTCGATCAGCGCGCCCGAACGCCAGCCACGGCCGTCGATGACCTGCTCGTTGGCCAGTACGGTCTGGTCCACCGGGTCCCAGTTGACGGTGCCGTTCTTGCGGTAGATCACGCCCTTCTCGAACAGGCGGGTGAACAGCCACTGCTCCCAGCGGTAGTAGTCCGGCTTGCAGGTGGTGACTTCGCGCGTCCAGTCGATGGCCAGGCCCAGCGATTTGAGCTGGGACTTCATGTAGGCGATGTTCTCGTAGGTCCACTTGGCTGGCGCTACCTGGTTCTTCATCGCGGCGTTTTCCGCCGGCATGCCGAAGGCGTCCCAGCCCATCGGCTGCAGCACGTTCTTGCCCTGCATGCGCTGGTAGCGCGCGATCACGTCACCGATGGTGTAGTTGCGCACGTGCCCCATGTGTAGCTTGCCGCTGGGGTAGGGGAACATCGACAGGCAGTAGAAGGTGTCCTTGCCGGGCTGTTCGCTGACGACGAAGGATTTCTGCGCGTCCCAGTGGGACTGCGCGGCGGCTTCTATTTCACGGGGCGAGTACTGTTCGTGCATGGCTCTGGCGCTGAAGGAATGGGGCTTGCGGAAAACGTCGTAGCATACATGAGCGCCGTCTATCGAGGGAAACCCAGATTGTGCCGCGTCCGCCGTTTGTCGCGGCGCCGGGCTGCGTGCGGGGCCTTCGCTAAGCTTTATTCAAGGCCCGCGGTTGTCGGGGCTCGCGAGGTGTTAGATGGCGGATGTACGGCAGGCGGAACGGGGTGGTGGCCTTTACGAGCGACTGTTGCAAAGGCTTGCCCTGGCGCTGGAGGAAGCTGATACCGCCAGCCGCCTGCATGCCGAGCCGCTGCGCGAGCTGGAGCTCGATGGGTTGAGCCCGGCGGAGCTGGACCTGATTCGTGCCTATCTCAACCGTGATCTGCACTGGCTGCGCGGCTGGCATGCGGCGGCCGAGGAGCTGGCGCTGATACAGCGCCAGCCAATTCGCATGGGCAAGGGCGCCTCTGCCCGTCCGGTGGCCAAGGCCAAGCCCCTGCTCAAGCGGCGCCAGGCCTTGTGTTGTGCTCTGTGCGGTACGCCGGTGACCTGGCAGCGAGGCCAGAATGCCCAGGCCTGTCAGGCCTGCGGTTCGAAGCTGTTTCGCAGTGGCAATTCCCGCTAGCTGCTTCGGCTCGGGCTTCCTGTTTCGCCTTTACTCCTGCATCCATACAGTCGTCGCCTACGGTTTCAGCAGCCTGCTAGGCTAGGGCGCCCAGGAGGTGCCTGATGCCGATTCGCTACATCCTCAAACAACTGTTGATGCCGCCAGGCGTCCTGCTGCTGCTGATGCTGTTGGGCTGGTGGTTGCGCCGTCGATTTCCCCGGGTAGCGATGGTCTGTTTTGCGACGGGTTTTGGTGGGCTCTGGCTGATGAGTCTGCCGGCGGTGATGCAGTGGGGCGCGGGGTTGCTCGAGCGCGAGCCGGTGCTGGAGGAGGCGCAGTGGACGACGCTGGCGCAGCGTGCCGACGCCATCGTGATTCTCGGTGCCGGGCGTGAGCAGAACGATCCGGGCTGGGGGCGCACCGATCAGCCCGGCCTGATGGCGTTGGAGCGCCTGCGCTATGCAGCTCGTCTGGCGCGCGCGTCCGGTCTGCCACTGGCTGCCAGCGGTGGCCTGCATTACGGCCAGCCGCCCAGTGAAGCAGCGCTGATGGCCGATGCCATGCGCCGCGACTACGGGCTGGATATCCGCTGGCTGGAGGAGGAGAGCCGCACTACCTGGGAAAATGCGACGCTCAGTGCTGAACTATTGCAGCCTCAGGGTGTGCGTCGCGTGGTGCTGGTAACGCAGGCCTGGCACATGCCGCGTGCCCGCCGGAGTTTCGAGCAGGCCGGCTTCCAGGTGATCACGGCGCCGATGGGCTATCTCAGCGCCGGCTATGAGCGCCCACTGGGTGGCTGGCTGCCGGAGTCACGGGTTATCTGGCAGAGCAGTCAGTTGCTCAACGAAGCCATCGGCCTGTTGGCGTATCCCATCGTCTACGGCAAGCAGTAGGGCGTACTCGCCGCAGGCAGTACGCCTGCGGATTTTGCGTTCCGAGGGCTGGCGGGCTGCTCGCTTCGCTCGCGAGACCGCCCTACAGGGTCTTGGCCATCCGGCTGGCCAGCAGTGCCCAGCCCAGCAACAGGGCGCAGAGAATCGCCAGCGGCCAGATGCGCCATTGCAGATAAGGCGTGAGCCCCTGCATGGGCAGCACTTCACCATAGAGCACGCCTTGTTCGAACTGCGGCAAGCCGAACTGTATACGGCCCTGCGGGTCGATCACCACGGTCATGCCGTTGTTGGTGGCACGGATCATCCAGCGTCCGGCCTCGAGCGCGCGCATCTGCGCCATTTGCAGGTGCTGCAGCGGGCCTATGGAGGTGCCGAACCAGGCATCGTTGCTCACCGTCAGGAGGATCTCGCTGTCCGCTGCCAGTGCTGCGGCGAACTCCGGGTAGACCACTTCATAGCAGATGAATGGTGCGATGCGATGCCCCTTGGCCAGCAGCGGTGGCTGGTCGGCCGGGCCGCGGGCGAAGTCGGACATGGGCAGGTCGAAGAAAGCAATCAAGCCACGCAGCACTTCCTGCAGCGGCACGTATTCGCCGAATGGCACCAGCTTCTGCTTGAGATAGGTGCCCTGGCCTTCGCCGAAACTGGTGATGGCGTTGTAGTAACGAATCTCCCCGCGCTCGTTGGACTGTCGCACCGGCACGCCAGTGATCAGCGCGCTGTTGCGGTCGCGGGCGAAGCGATCCATCACGCCGATGTAGCCCTGGGCCATGTCCTTGAGCACCGGGATCGCCGTTTCCGGCCAGACCAGAATGTCGACCCGCTCGGCACTGAAACTGAGGTCACGGTACAGCGCCAACTGCGCGTTGAGCTGGGCCGGGTCCCATTTCAGGTTCTGCTCGACGTTGCCTTGCACAGCGGCGACCGTAAGGCTGCTGCCTGCGGCGCGGGTCCAGTTGTGATCCTTCAGCGCCAGGCCGGCGAGCCAGGGGCTCAGCAGCAGGAGCAGGGCACAGATGTAGCGCGGTTTGTGCGGACGCAGGCGCTCCAGGTTGATGATCAGCGCTGCCGACAGCGCGATGACGAAGGATGACAGCCAGACTCCGCCTATCGGCACCAGGCCGCTCAGCGGACCTTCGAGCTGGCTGTAGCCTGCATACAGCCAGGGGAAACCGGTGAGGAACCAGCCGCGCAACACTTCCTGGGCGACCCATAGTGCGGCGAACGCCAAGGCGTCGGCCAGCGGCGCTTCGTTGCGGCGTATCCAGCGCGCCCAGAGAGCGGCCGTCAGGGCGAAGAACAGGCCCAGGCCCGCGACGAAACCCAGGGTGAGAAAGCCAGCCAGTGCCGGTGATGCAGCACCGTAGTCATGGATGCTGACATATACCCAACTGGTGCCCGCGGCGAACAGGCCGAAGCCATAGCTCCAACCGCGCAGCGCTGCCTGGCCGGGGCGCAGATGGCGAAGGCCGAAATACAACAGGGCAATGGACAACACGGCCAATGGCCAGAGGTCGAAAGGGGCGAGCGCCAGGGTGGTCAGGGCGCCTGCACCGCAGGCGAGCAGGTGGCCGGGCCAGCCCGGACGAGTGATCCATTGCAGCATGAGCAGGTCCTTGGAGTCGGGGTGGCGCAAGGGTAGGGGCAGGCAGTGGCAGGCGGCAAGTGCTAGGGTCGTTCTGAAAAAGCCATTTATCGCCACTCCCGCGGATGCGGGAGCCCAGGTGATTCGCAGGTTCTGGATGCCCGCCTGCGCGGGCATGACGGCCTGTTCAGTGTTTCCCTGGCCCGGATGCAATCCGGGGAGGCTCGGTTGCCATCCCCGGATAGCAGCCGTCAGCGGCTGACTGGCGTCAGGCGCAGCAGGTGGATGCGACGGCTGTCGGCGTTGAGCACGCGGAAGCGAAACTCGCCGATCTCGGTGACTTCGTTGCGCTTGGGCAGGTGGCCGAACGCGCTCATCACCAGACCGCCGACGGTATCGTACTCGTCGTCGGAGAACTGGCTGTCGAAGGTTTCGTTGAAGCTGTCGATGGGCGTCAGTGCCTTGATCAGGTAGTCACCGGAGGGCAGCGGTTTGATGTAGCCGTCTTCCTCGACATCGTGCTCGTCCTCGATGTCACCGACGATCTGCTCGAGCACGTCCTCGATGGTCACCAGGCCGGCGACGCCGCCGTACTCGTCGATGACCACGGCCATGTGGTTGTGGTTGGCGCGGAACTCACGCAGCAGCACATTCAGGCGCTTGGACTCGGGCACGAAGGTGGCCGGTCGCAGCAGGTCCTTGATGTTGAAGTTGGGCTGCTCGCCCTGCAGGATCAGCGGCAGCAGATCCTTGGCCAGGAGAATGCCGATGACGTCGTCGAGGCTTTCGCCGACCACCGGGTAGCGCGAGTGCGCAGCGTCGATGATGGCGGGCAGGAATTCGCGGGGTGTCTGGCTGGCCTTGATGCTGATCATCTGCGAGCGCGGCACCATGATGTCGCGTACCTGCAGGTCGGCGACCTGGATGGCGCCTTCGACGATGGCCAGCGCTTCGCTGTCGAGCAGCTTGTTCTGGTGGGCTTCGCGCAGAACTTCCAGCAGTTCCTGGCGGTTTCTCGGCTCATGAGCAAAAGCCTGGGTCAGCTTGTTGAACCAGGACTTCTGCTCGTTGCTCGATCGGTCTTCGCTCATGGCGTTTTACTCGGGGTCCTTGTCAGGAAAAGTTATTGGCTATCTGCGCGTCAGCTGTTGAGGTCGCAATCAGGCTTTTGTAGGAGCCGCGTCCTTGCGGCGAATGGATCGGGCGCACTGATGTCGTGCTGTCGCCACAATCCTTTCGCGCCGGAGCGGCGCTCCTGCAGAGCGTTTCATGATCACGTCATTCGTCGTCCGCATAAGGGTCAGGATGACCCAGTTCGGCGAGCAATTGTCGTTCCAGTTCTTCCATCTCGAGGGCTTCGTCTTCCTCGATATGGTCATAGCCCAGCAGGTGCAGGCAGCCGTGAATCACCAGGTGCGCCCAGTGCGCCTCCAGGGTCTTGCCCTGCTCGGCCGCTTCGCGCTCGAGCACCGGCACGCAGATCACCAGATCGCCCAGTAACGGGATATCGAGAATTCCATCGGGAATTTCGGCAGGGAAGGACAGGACGTTGGTGGCGTAGTCCTTGTGCCGCCAGGTGCGGTTCAGCTCGCGGCCTTCTTCCTCGTCGACCAGGCGGATGGTCAGCTCGGAATCGGCCGTGCGCTGGCGCAGGGCCAGTTCGCACCAGCGGCGCAGTTGTGCTTCGTCCGGGTGCTGGCCGTCGCTGGCCAGCTGCAGGTCCAGCTCAAGCATTGCCGTCCTCGACCTTGCCGTGCAGGCGTGCGTCGTGGCGCTCGTAGGCTTCGACGATGCGCTGCACCAGCGGGTGGCGCACCACGTCCTTGGGCTTGAAGTGGGTGAAGCTGATGCCCGGCACCTCGCGCAGCACGTCGATCACGTGGGTCAGGCCGCTCTTGGTGCCGCGCGGCAGGTCGACCTGGGTAATGTC
>OGCL01001936.1_pt1 | contig 16035 bp, 15 predicted proteins | sample 1570041 | NCBI WGS metagenome assembly OGCL01 (sample SAMN06266162, study PRJEB24511) | hot springs metagenome | isolation source: Hot spring water | place: South Africa: Limpopo | collected 2015-06-22
GTCATCATGAAAGTCAAGCTCAAGACGAAGCGTGGCGCTGCAAAACGGTTCAAAAAAACCGCAAACGGCTTCAAGCGTAAACAAGCTTTCAAACGTCACATTCTGACCAAGAAGTCCCCGAAACGTATTCGCCAACTGCGCGGCTGTGTGATGGTTCACGTGAGTGACGTTGCATCAGTTCGTCGTATGTGCCCGTACCTGTAAGGAGAGACTAAATGGCTCGTGTAAAACGTGGTGTAGTGGCGCATAGCCGTCATAAAAAAGTCATGGCTCGCGCCAAAGGTTATTATGGTGCGCGTTCACGTGTATACCGTGTAGCCGTACAGGCTGTCATGAAAGCTGGTCAATATGCTTATCGTGACCGTCGTCAGAAAAAACGTCAATTCCGCGCCCTGTGGATTGCCCGTATCAACGCCGGTGCGCGTCTGAACGGTCTGTCATACAGCCGCATGATCAATGGCTTGAAAAAAGCGCAGATCATCATTGACCGCCGTGTACTGGCCGATATCGCCATGCATGATGCTGTTGCGTTTGCCGCAATTGCACAAAAAGCAAAAGATGCACTGGCCGCGTAAGCGTTGCTAGATCAAAAAAGCCACCGTGAGGTGGCTTTTTTATGGCTGATTCATACCTATAATTTGAGTGAGTGTAAAGACTGGATGTCTTAGAGGTATATATGAGATTAAAAAATCAGAAAAATCTAAAGCTTGACGAAGCGAGGCGACTGCTTAACGCAGCTTATGAAGCAGTCGATACGGAAATCAGTGACCGCTTACTTCTATTGGTTCGCGAGATGATTGAGCCGTTTGTGGAGGCCAGAGATCCTGATGCGTTGTGGTTAAAATGTAGCTTGCCCTTAATAGATCAAGCTACTGATCAAGAATGTGATCAAGTCTTTCGACAGCAATTAGAAGATGCGGTAGCAGCAGGCAGTGTTGGAGCAAAATTTGCGCTTGCCTGTGAACTAGATGACGATGGTGTGTTTGAGCGTTCGTCGGATTTGTATTTTGAGGCTGCTAGTGATGGTCATTTGTACGCTATGTGGTGCTACGGCTTAAATCTAATGCATGGCCGTGGGGTGGGTCAAAATTATTCAGAGGGTTTGCTTTATATTCAGCGAGCTGCTGATTTGAACTTTGAGTATGCAATCAACTTTTTTATTAACGCCTTTAAGCATGGCCACTATGGTTTGGTACAAGATGATGAGCTGGTTGATTTCTGGCAAAATAAGCTATTAGCGGCCGGACTTGTGCTTGCTGATGAGTACATGTACCAGACTCCCTGAGTGATAAAGAAGATAATGCCATGCAAGACCAAATCCACTTGACTCACCTCCAGCAACTTGCCCATGAGCAGCAGTTACGATACCTGTATTTTTGGGGACATACCCAAAAAGGCCAAGTCACCACAAAAGCTTGTTTTAGCCAATGGTATCCCGCAGCCTTCACCGTTGACGGTGTCACTTATCCGACCGCTGAGCATTGGATGATGGTCGGTAAAGCCCGCCTGTTCGACCCTATTTGGATTGAGCGGATTTTAGCTAATCCTGATCCCGTTGCCGCCAAAGCATTTGGCCGTAAAATTAAAAATTTTGATCAGTCAGTCTGGTTGCAACATCGGTTTGATCTGGTGGTACAAGGCAATCTGGCCAAATTTAGTCAACATCCCGACCTCAAAGCGTTTCTACTATCGACTGCCGATCAAGTGCTGGTTGAAGCGTCGCCGGTTGATCAGATTTGGGGTATTGGTTTGGCCGCAGATGATCCGCGTGCTGCCAATCCAGCCGAGTGGCGTGGTTTAAATTTATTGGGTTTTGCGCTGATGCGCGTGCGTGAGCAACTGTTCAACCCATAAAACTGACTGTTGAATTGAAAAGCCACTAAAAATCCCCCCCCGAATCAGGCAAAATACACGCCTGATTTTTTTATTCCTGATTTTTCATTTTTAGACGAGAGATGACCTCATGTCACTGGATAGCCTGACTTCCGACGCATTGGCGGCGATTAGCGCCGCGCCCGATCTGGCCACGCTTGATCACGTGCGGGTGCAGTTTACTGGTAAAAAAAGCCAGTTGACTGAGCTTTCTAAAAATCTGGGCAAGCTCGATGCCGAGGAGCGTAAAAGCCAAGGCGCTGCACTGCACCAAGTGCGTGAAGCGATCAACGGCGCACTGACCGCCAAACAAGCCGCGCTACAACAAGCCGAACTGAACGCCAAACTGGCCAGTGAAACCATCGACATCAGCCTACCGGCGCGCGGTCAGCAACTCGGCACGATTCATCCAGTCACCCAAGTGATTGAGCGGATTAGCCAGTTTTTTATTCAGGCCGGTTTTCAAGTGGCAGAAGGCCCTGAAGTCGAAGACGATTATCATAACTTTGAAGCGTTGAATATTCCGAGCCACCATCCGGCACGCGCGATGCACGACACATTTTATTTTGATGTGCATCATTTGCTGCGCACGCATACCAGTTCGGTGCAGATTCGCAGTATGCAAGCAGGTGAGCCACCGATTCGGATCATTTGCCCCGGTCGCGTTTATCGCTGTGACTCCGATCAGACCCATTCGCCGATGTTTCATCAGATCGAAGGTTTGTTGATCACCGAAGACACCAGCTTTGCGGAGCTGAAAGGCTTGATCATACAGTTTTTAAATGTGTTTTTTGAGAAAGAACTGAAAGTGCGTTTTCGTCCGTCTTATTTCCCGTTTACTGAGCCATCGGCAGAGGTGGACATCATGGACGAGCGTGGTCGCTGGCTGGAGGTGTTGGGCTGCGGCATGGTGCATCCCAATGTGCTGAAAAACTGTGGCATTGATCCTGAGCGTTACAAAGGTTTTGCGTTTGGATTGGGGGTCGAGCGGTTTGCCATGTTGCGCTACAACGTAAATGACCTGCGTCTGTTTTTCCAAAATGATGTGCGGTTTTTACGCCAATTTGCCTAAACCGTTACCTTTATTCCAGATTGCAAAATAGGACTGAGTCAGATGAAAGTCAGTGAAAGTTGGTTGCGTGAGCTGGTCAATCCAGCCTTAGACAGTGATGCGTTGGCGCATCAGTTGACCATGGCGGGGCTAGAGGTCGATGATAATTCGCCAGTCGCTGTGCCGTTTAGCGGTGTGGTGGTTGGTGAAGTGCTGACTGTTGAGCAGCATCCGGATGCCGACCGGCTGCGGGTGACCACGGTTAATATTGGCGGTGACGAGCCGCTTCAGATCGTCTGTGGTGCGCCGAATGTGGTGGCCGGTGCGCGTGTGCCAGTGGCGACGGTCGGTGCAGTATTGCCAAAGGATTTTAAGATTAAAAAAGGCAAACTGCGCGGTGTGGAGTCGCATGGCATGTTGTGCGGTGCGTCAGAAATCGGCCTAGAAGACACGGTCGATGGGCTGTTGATTTTGCCGAGTGATGCGCCGATTGGGCAGGATATTCGTGCTTATCTAAACCTAGATGATCGGGTGATTGAGCTGGGTATTACGCCGAATCGTGGCGATTGCTTGAGTGTGCGCGGTTTGGCGCGTGAATTGGGCGTGCTGAACCGACTGCCGGTACAGGATTTGCAGGTTGAGCCAGTACAAGCCACAACGGATCAGCGTAAAACCGTACATCTGCATGATGCTGGTTGCCCACGCTATGCCGGTCGGGTGATCAGTGGCATCAACCCACAGGCGACCACCCCCGCATGGATGGCCGAAAAGCTAAGCCGCTGTGGTCTGCGCAGCCATAGCCTGTTGGTCGATATCACCAACTATGTACTGCTGGCACTGGGTCAGCCGATGCATGCATTTGACTTGGATCAATTGCACGGTGATCTGAGTGTGCGTATGTCTAAGGCTGGTGAGCAACTCAAACTGTTGAATGAGCAGCAAGTGACGCTCGACGACGACACGCTGTTGATCTGTGATGAACGCGGCGCGGTGGCATTGGCAGGGGTGTTGGGTGGTTTTGACAGTCGTGTGACGGATACGACGCAAAATATTTTCCTTGAAAGTGCGTTTTTTGCGCCTCTGGCGATTGCCGGTCGGGCGCGGCGTTATGGTTTGCACACCGATGCATCGCAGCGTTATGAGCGTGGCGTGGACTATCAATTGCCGCTATTGGCACTGGAATATGCGACACAATTGATCGTGCAGTATGCGGGTGGTCAGGTTGGTGCGGTGGTGCTGGCCGAGCGTGCGGCAGATGTGCCGGTACGGGCTGCGATTCATTTGACCTTAGCGCAAACTAGTCGTTTGCTCGGCTTTGAGGTGTCAGCTGAGTTTGTGGTGGATAGCTTGCAGCGTTTGGGCATGCAGGTCACAGGTGATGCGTCAGGTTGGACAGTGGTTCCGCCGTCGCATCGGTTTGATTTAAGTATCGCCGAAGACCTGATCGAGGAGGTGGCGCGGATTTTTGGTTATGACAATATTCCGGTGCGTCTGCCAGTGTTATCGCTGCAATTACAACCGACCACCGATCATCTGAGTCTTGCGGGTCTTCGTCAGAGCTTAGTCAGCTTGGGCTATCAAGAAGCGATAAGCTTTAGCTTCAGTGATGAAAAACTTGAGAAAAAACTCAATCCAGCGGCAGAGCCGTTGATGCTAGCCAACCCTATTTCCAGTGATTTGGCGGCGATGCGCACCACGCTGTTGTCTAGCCTGATTCCATCCGTGCAGCACAATGTGAATCGTCAGCAGAGTCGAGTACGTTTATTTGAAACGGGTCTACGCTTTGTCCCTAACGCAGACGGGATTAAACAGTTGGCACAGATCCCGACACTAGCCTTAGTCGCGACTGGTAGTCATTTGCCTGAGCAGTGGCATGCCAAGCCAAAAGCGATGGATTTTTATGATCTCAAAGCTGAGGTTGAGATGGTATTGGCGGCCGCTCGCGTCAGTGCGCAGTGTGTGCGGAGCGAGCGGGCATGGCTGCATCCTGGCCAAAGTGCCGATCTCGTGGTCGATGGTCGGGTGATCGGTTATCTCGGCAAACTGCATCCTGCACTCGCTGATGAGCTGGATCTGGGCGAAACATGGGTTGCAGAGCTTGATATTGCGCCGCTCTTGTTGCCGTATGTATCGAATTTTACACAATTATCACGTTTTCCTAGCGTTCGACGTGATATTGCCATTTTGATCAGTGCTAAGATTGATATTGATCAAATACAAGCATCTATTCGAAATGCCGCTGGTGAGTTACTGATTCAGAGTTGGCTGTTCGATGTATATGCAGGACAAGGGATTGGCGCAGGTCAGCGTTCACTCGCGTTTGCATTGCTGTGGCAGCATGCCGACCGGACGCTGGAAGACGTGGAAATCAAAGATGGCATGCAGCGAGTCGTCGATGCATTGAGCCAAACTTACAACGCAACACTGAGGGCATCATGACCGCATTGACAAAAGCCGAGATGGCTGACCATTTAAGCGAAAAAACCGGTCTTAACCGACGCGACGCCAAGCAGTTGGTCGAGTTGTTTTTTGATGAGATTCGACTGGCATTGGTGGCAGGTGAGCAAGTCAAACTCTCCGGTTTTGGCAATTTCGAGTTGCGTGACAAACGCCAACGGCCCGGCCGTAATCCGAAAACAGGGCAGGAAATCCCAATCACTGCACGGCGTGTCGTGACATTCCGCGCCGGTCAGAAGTTTCGCCAGCGTGTGGAAGCGGAGCGCGATAGCCAGAGCTAAGCACGTCTCAGTGAGGGTGGGTGTGTCGATATTGGCCGACCCGCCCATCTCTTCTTGTACAGCCATGGCAATCAGCAACAAGATCAGACATAAAAAAAAGAGGCACAGGGCCTCTTTTTTTATTGATAGGGGAACACCCCATCAAAACGTATTACTGAGCAGGAGCAGCTTCTACAACAGGAGCGGTTTCTGCAGCAGCGTCGGCACTTGCAATAGCAGCATCGGCAGCTTGAGTCGCGCTGTTTGCGGCATCAGCAGCAGCATCAGCAGCGGCGTTTGCGGCATCAGCAACTTCAGCAGTTGCAGCGTCGGTTGCAGCAGCAGCAGCGTCGGTTGCAGCAGCAGCAGCTTGTGCAGCACTGTCTTGAGCAGCAGCAGCAGCGTCTTCGGCTTTCTCGGCTTCTTGCTTCTGGCAGCCGGCAAATGCCAGTGTAGAAGCAATGGCGGCAGCAATGGCGATTTTCTTGAATTGCATGGTCTTACTCTCACAATAAAGAGGATTTTAAACAACCCACGGTTAATCCGTACACTTATACCACCCGTATTTACAGCAGCATATGGTGTAAATACGGCAGCCGAAGGACTAGACTAAATGGCGACGCAATCTTATCACTGCTTTTTTTAAAAAGCTATATCACTTACTCAACATCCTATTTTTTTTGTAAATAGGCGTTGTTTAAGCTAAGTTGAGTCATTATGCAAAATGACCTTAGTCATTAGAGACAAATACCACTCGATCAGTATCATGTTGGCTTGCTAATACCAGCGCATCTTGCATTTTTTGGATCAGCACTTCAAGAGAGCTGTTTTCTAGCGGAACGCGTAGCACAGCATAATGCAAGGCGGGTGCATTGTTATCATTGCTGATGTATTGCTGCAACGATTGTGCCAATAAAAACGCACCGTGATCGCTGGTATCACATAATAAAATGGCCAAATGGCGTTGATCATAACGAACCATTAAGTCACTTTTGCGTAGACGCTGCGCGACGTATTCACAGAGTGCCCGTAGTGTTTCAGTGTGAATCATTGATCTTTCGGGTAATCTGATCATTAATAACGATAATGGAATCCTATTTCTTTGATGATACGGCAATAAATAGGTGAAGCCTTCTTTTAATACCGAAAAATACGGCAGGCCAGTTTGTGGGTCGGTTGCATGTGTGCCCACAGTAGTATTGGGTTGCTGTAAGCGAAAGCTCACCAGTAAAGCCAACAAGGCCAAGATCCCTTGTAAAGCATGAATCGGCATCGGTAGACTCTCTGCCAGTGTGTGATGCCAGTGCGCACTGAACAGGCCGACACCGAGCAGCAGTGCAGCAAATAGTAGTAAGCCAAAAGCACGGTAGCCAACCAAAGCACCTGTTAATAGCACCAGTGGAATACTAAAACCGAGCATGGCGTTATTTGGCAGTAGCCAGAGCAACCAAGCGGCTAAACCCACATCCAGAAGATGGCTAGCCCTCGCCATGTTGATCGAGGCGGACTTAATCGTCGCTAAGCCCAATAATACGCTGCTACTCGCATAGATAAAAATACCGACCTGTAGCGCGCCTTGAGCCACCGTATCAGACTGAACGAATTCATGGATCGCCCAGAACAAGGCCACTGCCACGGCAAGCCGCAATAAAATCAGTGAACCGTGTAACACAAGCGTGGTTTGTCGTTGTTCGGGCAGTTTGTATTCAAGCATGGTAGGCATAAATGACGACCAATCCAGTCAAAATTCGAAAGGGGACGAGTAGATGTGGGTTTGCTACATCGCTTATCATGTTGAAAATTAGAACACAATCATGCGTGTTTAGCAGTGTCGATCAGACGAAACCAGTGTTTTTAGGGGCTAACCTGCACTGGGTTTGATGGCAGAGAAGAGGTGTGAGAGCAGCCTTGTAATATATGCTGCGTGATCGTCAGCATATATTACGAGAGTAGAGGGCATACCAAGACTGCAAACGATTAAGTTGACGCTTTACGCTTCATTTGCTCGAAGAAGTCATCATTGGTTTTGGAGTCTTTCATCCGATCCAGTAGGAACTCAATCGCTTGTAGCTCATCCATCGGATAGAGCAATTTGCGTAGAATCCAGACTTTACGCAGAGAGTCTTCGTCCATCAGGCGCTCTTCACGGCGTGTGCCGGATTTTTTGATGTTGATCGCAGGGAAGACACGCTTTTCGGCGATACGACGTTCGAGGTTGATTTCTTGGTTGCCCGTGCCTTTAAACTCCTCAAAAATCACTTCGTCCATCTTGCTGCCGGTGTCGATGAGTGCAGTGGCAATAATGGTCAAGCTACCACCTTCCTCGATATTCCGCGCTGCGCCAAAGAAGCGTTTTGGGCGTTCAAGGGCATGTGCATCCACACCACCGGTCAGCACCTTACCCGAGCTTGGCACAACGGTATTGTAGGCACGCGCCAAACGGGTAATCGAGTCGAGCAGAATCACCACGTCTTTTTTGTGTTCGACGAGGCGCTTGGCTTTTTCGATCACCATTTCGGCGACTTGGACGTGACGCGCAGGCGGTTCATCAAAGGTTGAAGCCACCACTTCGCCACGCACGGTACGCTGCATTTCGGTGACTTCTTCTGGCCGTTCATCAATCAGCAAAACAATCACATACGAATCAGGATGATTACGGGTGATCGACTGTGCCAAATTTTGCAACAGCATAGTTTTACCGGCTTTCGGCGGTGCAACCAAAATTGAACGCTGGCCTTTACCAATCGGGGCAATCAGGTCAACGACCCGACCCGTTAAATCCTCTGTCGTGCCGTTACCGAGCTCCATAATCATCCGCTCAGTGGGGAATAATGGCGTGAGGTTTTCAAACAGAATTTTATTGCGTGCGCTTTCTGGGGTGTCGTAATTAATATGATTGACTTTTAATAACGCAAAATACCGTTCGCCTTCTTTAGGGGGACGGATCGTGCCGTTAATCGTGTCGCCTGTGCGTAGGTTAAAGCGACGAATTTGACTCGGACTCACATAAATATCATCAGGGCCTGCCAAATAAGACCCTTCGGATGAGCGTAAAAAGCCAAACCCATCGGATAAAATCTCAAGCACACCATCGCCGTAAATTTCTTCACCATTGCGGGCATGGGTTTTTAAAATGGCAAAAATCACGTCTTGCTTACGATTGCGAGCCATGCTTTCAAGGCCCATATGTTCAGCAATCTTGACCAATTCGCCAATCGGTTTTTTCTTCAGTTCAGTCAGGTTCATAGACAAGTTCAGGATAGGAGATACATGATGAAGGGATCACAAATACAGCCGAGCTTAATGAAAAATATAGCAGCGCAGGGACACGATGTGTCACTGACGGCAATCGACAAAAGAACGGTGCATGAGCAATAAACGGAGGTCGAGTGACCCGATTAACAGGCTTGGCAGAAATGCAAACCGCTAATACATCGAAAAGCTTGTTTTCTGATCGACTAATATAAGAGCGATCTCGGTGGTTTGTCAATGCCTTGGCGAGACTCACCGATAAACAACCTAGCGCAATTTGTGCTGCTTAGTGGTTTATCGGTGCAAGAGAGTTTAGATGTTTTGATCAATAAACGCTGCCAGTTTTGAGCGTGGTGCTGCACCGACTTGTTGAGCGGCGGCTTGACCGTTTTTGAAGATGATCAAGGCTGGAATGTTGCGAATGTTGTACTGCACAGCGGTTTCTTCGCAACTGGTCACGTCAACTTTGACGATTTTGAGTTTGCCGTCGTATTCGCGTGCCAAGTCTTCCAGTACAGGTGCAATGGCTTTACATGGCGCACACCAGCTTGCCCAAAAGTCAACCAGTACTGGCACATCTGATTGCAGTACGTCAGCGTCAAAGTTGCTGTCGGTGGTGTTGATGATATCGGACATGAGTGTCTCCAAAAGTCTTGACTGTCCCCAAATGGGTCAGGTTCAGGCAAATAAATGTGGGGCGATCAGCCCCGTTTTCAAGGTCTGATCATAACAATCTCTGCGTGGATCTGCTGCATGCTGCAAAGCCTTTTCTTGAAAAAAAACGGTCGATCAGGGTTCTCTACGGTTTTTTGTTGGCCTATCGGTCACGCCGATCAGCCAAATGTGCGCTGTGGCATGTGGTTTTGCCCAGATGGTTGGCATGGTGCGGGTGGATAAGGGTTTGAAAAAATAGCTTGAACGTATACTATCGGGGCTGATTCGTGTGCGCTGTTCAGTGATCGCTGTTGCTGTGATTCACTGATGCAGGTCTGGTTCGATATTATTTGGTTTGAGTGACTCATGTCTGATTTTTTGCCTGAAGAAGAATTGCTTGCTGCAATTGATATGGGGTCAAACAGTTTTCATTTGGCTGTGGCACGGCTGGATCACGGCGAGGTGCGTAAAGTCGCGTCAATGTCCGAGAAGGTGCAGCTTGCGGCGGGTTTGGATGAGCGTAATTATTTAAGCGAAAGCGCGATGCAGCGCGGTTTGGATTGTTTAAGTCGCTTTGTGGCGCGTTTAGATGCCGTCCCGCCGTCCCGCTTACGGATTGTGGCGACCAATGCGCTACGTCAAGCCGAAAATTCTCAGGTGTTTATTGAGCGGGCGATGCAAATCTTGCCCAAGCCGATTGAGATTATCGCGGGGCGTGAGGAGGCGCGGCTGATTTACTTGGGCGTGTCACAGACCATGGCCGATCAGGGTCGGCGTTTGGTGGTAGATATCGGTGGTGGTTCGACGGAGTTTATTATTGGTGAGGCATTTGAGCCGCTGCATACCGAATCGTTGCAAATGGGCTGTGTCGCATATAGTCAGGCGTTTTTTGCTGATGGTGTGATCACGTCACAAGCCTTTGAGCGGGCGATGGCAGCGGCACGCAAAGAGGTCATGGCAATTGCTGCAACGTACCGTGAAACTGGCTGGGATAATGTGGTTGGCTCAAGCGGTACGATTAAGGCGGCACGGCAGATCTTGCTGTCGCAGGGGTGGAGTGATGAGCAAGAGCGTTTGACCCGCCGTGGTTTGCTCAAGCTGCGTGATCAGTTGCTGAAGTATGATCATGTCGATGCAATTGCCTTTGAGGGGCTGCGCGATGACCGTAAGGCGGTGCTGCCAGCGGGTTTAGCGATTTTGTTGGCGGTGTTTGAGGCATTAGATATCCAGCAGATGAGTTACTCGGATGGTGCATTACGTGAAGGGGTGATGTACGACTTGCTGGGACGGTTTCGGCATGAGGATGTGCGTGATCGCAGCGTACAGGCGATGATGGCGCGTTACTATGTCGATGTGCGGCAGAGTGAGCGGGTGGTGCAGATGGCACGCCAGTTGTTTGAGCAGGTGCGCGTTGATCTGGCACTGGATGATGAGGATGGTGATTTGCTGCGGCGTGCGGCCTATCTGCATGAGATTGGCTTGGCGATCAGTCATGGGGGATATCATCGGCATGGGGCATATTTGTTGCAGCATTCGGATGTGCCTGGCTTTTCGCAGGTTGATCAGGCACGTTTGTCGCTGTTGGTCGGGCAGCATCGCCGCAAGTTGCGTGAAGATGCACAGACTCAGGTGATGCGTTCGGGTGGTTTGCGCTTGCAGGCATTGTGTTTGTTGTTGCGTTTGGCGGTGTTATTGCATCATAGCCGCAGCGACCAGCAGTTGCCGCCGGTACAATTAAGTACGTCGGGTGCCGATCAGTGGCAGTTAAAGATTACAGGTACGGCGACCGACTGGCCGCTGTTGGTGGCTGATTTGCAAGATGAAACCCAGCAATGGGCAAATTGGTCGGTGCAGTTACGCGTGAATATGGATCAGTTGGCATGAATCAGCACACGACGAGTCAGTCTTCTCATGCATGGCGTACTGTACAAATTGCTCGTCACCCCGAGCGGCCGTTGTTTTTAGACTACGTCAACGCACTGTTTACCGAGTTTGATGCACTGCACGGCGACCGTTTATACGGTGATGATGGGGCGTTGATCGGTGGTCTGGCGCGGTTTGACGGTCAGCCAGTGATGGTGATTGGTCAGCATAAAGGTCGCAGCACCCGTGAGCGAATTCAGCATAATTTTGGGATGCCCAATCCTGAAGGCTATCGTAAAGCGTTACGCTTGTGTCAGATGGCGGAGCGTTTTGGCTTGCCGGTATTAACGTTTATCGACACGCCCGGTGCTTATCCGGGGGTCGGTGCGGAAGAGCGTGGGCAGGCTGAGGCGATTGCGCGCAATTTGGCTGAGTTGTCGAGTCTGCGTGTGCCGATTATTGCAACGGTGATTGGTGAAGGTGGGTCGGGTGGTGCGTTGGCGATTGGGGTGGCGGATCGGGTATTGATGCTATCCAATAGTATTTATTCGGTGATTTCACCGGAAGGTTGTGCCGCAATCCTTTGGAAAACCAATGAAAAAGCCGCACAGGCCAGCGAAGCGATGGCTATGACCGCAGATCGACTGCATGCACTCGGCTTGATTGAGCAAGTGATTGATGAGGGCGACGGTGCACATGTGCAGCCACAGCCAGTGATGCAGGCACTGCATCACGCACTGCGTCAGACGCTCAATCAGTTGCTTGAACTCGACAGTGAGGCACGATGCGAACAACGCTATCAACGTCTGATGCAGTTTGGCAGCATCCGTTAGCCCAGCATGTACAGCGTGAGTTAGGCCAGTTTTCAGCGGATCAACGTTTTGTGGTGGCCTGTAGTGGTGGACGTGATTCGTTGGTTTTGGCTGATCTGCTGGCCGAATACTGTGCGGGTCGGGTGCGTTTATTGCATGTGAATCACCAGTTGCAGGTCGATGCACCAGCGTGGGCGCGACAGGTGCAGGATTGGTCGGCAGCGCGTGGTGTAGGCTGCACGGTATGTCTGGTGCAGGTTGCCGACGGTAATCAAGAGGCGCAAGCGCGGCAAGCGCGTTATCAGGCATTTACCGAGCAGGTACAGCCTGATGAGGTATTGGTACTGGCACATCATCAGCAGGATCAAGCTGAAACGGTGCTGATGCGCTTGTTTAGCGGTTCTGGTACGCAGGGCTTATCGGCGATGCGAGCCTTAGATTGTCGTGGCAATCTGCGGTTTTGGCGGCCATTGCTGGGCTGTGCACGCGCTTGGATTGATCAGTTTGCCGTGTTACGAGGCCTGTCATTCGTGGATGATCCGGCTAACCAATTACATCAATATGATCGGGTGTATTTGCGCCAAGTGGTTTTGCCGATGCTACAGGGTCGCTGGCCAAGCGTTGAGCGCAGCATGGCGCGTACGGCAGCATTGATGCAAGATGCGGCTGAGATTTTGGCCGAGGTGGTGGCGCAAGATTTGCGGGTGTGTCAATCGCCAGAGGGATTGGACGTGTCTGCCTTAACGTGCTTGTCGAAAGCGCGCCAGCGACAGTTAGTGGCTCACTGGATGCAAGGTGAAGAGGTATACGCGCCACCGCTGCATCGCGTGTTGGCCGTGCTGGACTTGGCCAGAGCCGTAGGGACAGGGCAGGTATCGTGGCACACGTGGCAGTTTCGCTATTATCAGGGACAACTGTATCGCTTGCCGCGACAGACCAAGGCTATGCCATCTGAAGTGGCCGAATTGCAGGGGTTGCAGCTGGGGCAAACGATTCATCTTGCTTCTGGTAGGTGGCAAGTCAAGCCCGTGTCAGATGGGTTGCCGTTGGCCGTATTGGCACAACCCTTGTCGGTGCTGCCACGAGTCGGTGGTGAGCGGTTGCATTTGGAAGGTCGAGTAGGGCGTTGGCCGTTGAAGAAGTTTTTGCAGCAGCTAAATCTGCCGGTTTGGCAGCGTGATCAGGTGCAAATATTGTACGCAGGTGTAACGGCAAATTCGAATGTGCCACCGCTGGCAGTGCTGACGCCGAAAGGCTGTTTTCTGACCACGTTTTGGCGACAACAACAACAGCCGAGCTGGCGTTTGCAGCGTGTTTGATACAAGACTGACATCTACTTCGTGTTTTAATAGCGGCACAGTGGGTCAGTTTGATTGTGGAGTGTACGGTGAATCAAGAATTTAACGGAAAAATTGCTTTTATTGGTGGTGGGAATATGGCGCAAGCCCTGATTGGGGGCTTATTGGCGCAAGAGGTGAAGGCCAATCGCGTGATTGTTGCTGAGCCTGTTGCCTCGTTACGTGATTTGCTGACTGAACGCGGTCTGAATGTGACGGCGGATAACCGTGCTGCTGTGGTTGAGGCAGACGTGGTGGTGTTGGCGGTGAAGCCACAGATGATGGCTGAGGTATTAGCGGGTATTCGCGATATTATTGACAGCCGCTTGGTGATTTCGATTGCGGCTGGCCTCAGTGTGCAAGCGTTGTCACAGATGTTGGGTGGCTATCAGCGGATCATTCGAGCGATGCCAAATACGCCGGCGTTGGTGCAGACGGGCGCGACTGGGCTATATGCGGGTGCCGATGTCAGTGCGGCAGATCGGCAACAGGCGGGCGCGGTCTTGGGCGCAACAGGACTGGTGTTGTGGGTTGAAGATGAGCAACTGATGCATGCAGTGACTGCCGTCTCAGGTTCCGGTCCAGCTTACTTTTTTTATTGGATGGAGGCGATGATCACGGCAGGACAGCAATTGGGGTTGTCTGAGCAAGTGGCGCGTGATTTGACCTTACAGACGGCGCTCGGTGCTGCACAAATGGCGATTACCAGTGGTGAGCATCCATCTAAGTTGCGTCAAAATGTCACTTCACCAAATGGCACGACACAGGCTGCATTAGAGTCGATGGCGCAGCATCAGGTGGCTGAGTTGATTCAACAAGCGTTATTGGCCGCCGCAACGCGCAGCAATGAGTTGTCGATCGCATTTGATCAGGCTTAAGCTGTCGTTTGGGCTGTCATTCTATTTTGCTTTGCGAGGGGTTGTACCTGAATGGATATTATCGCGATGATCTTTAATATGGTCATCAGTGTGGCAACATTGCTGCTGTTTTTACGTTTTTTGATGCAACTGTTTGCTGTCGATCCGTATAACCCCGTGGTGATATCAACCGTACGGGTGACGCATGTCGCGGATGTATTTGCCCGAATTTTACCGACCTTGGCAACCGGACGGATTCATTTGGCTGCATTGGTGCTCATCGTACTGTTGCGCTTGCTGGAGCTGTCGGGTAATTCGATGCTAGGGCTGGTCGCGGTCGGTGGCTCAGTGGAGCTGTTGGTGATGACCATCATCAGCTTGCTACAGAGCTTTTTGAAGTTTTGTTACTGGTTGATTTTTGCTGCGATTATTTTGGGCTGGGTGACGGCATTTACCCAAGCACAGTCGCCCTATATTGATTTGGTGCGGCAGTTGGCCGAGCCGCTATACGCGCCGTTTCGCAAGATTTTACCGGATTTAGGGCCGATTGATTTATCGCCGATGATTGCATTTTTGATTATTATCGTCAGTCAGCGTATCTTGGATCATGCTGCAATAACGATTTTGGCGATGTTGTAACGGCTCAGAATACAAAAACCCAACATGGAGTTGGTCGTGTTGAGCACTGTTCTGGTCGACTCAGTGGCGGTGTTCAGCTGAACTCATGCTATGATCGCTGTCGAATTTAGGCGTGTCGTTATAGACAGTTGGCGTTTTACAGGCCGCCCGCGCTGCAATGCAGGACACTTACAAAAGAGATGACACATGATTCGTCGCCCGTGTAAAGGTCAACAGTGCTAGGCAGCTTCGCGTATAAAAGCGAGTCTAATAATAGCCGGTCGAACACAAGCCGGATAAGATGGTCGCACGGCGTTGCGGTTGAATTAAAAAAGCAGGATGGCGGCTGTGACCAATCAGATGAACCTAATCGAGGTTTGGTATGAATGATTCTACCGATCACGCGTTGCGTAATCGTTTAGTGTTGACCGGTGGACATGTGACAGATCCACTCGCGCAGCAGGTGATGCAATTCAATGCATGGAAAAAATCCATTGCCAGTGAAATCAATCGTTATCGCTTGTGGCTGAATAACCACGATCATAATGTGATGCTCCAACAGCGTCTGCAAGAGGTGCTGGCGTTGTTTGCCACTGAACGACTGCGACTGGTGTTGGTCGGTGAGTTTTCACGCGGTAAAACCGAGTTATTAAATGCTTTACTCAGTCAGCATACCGGTGCACGCTTGTTTCCGACCCGTGTTGGGCGTACCACCATGTGTCCGGTCGAATTGTTCTGTGATGATAAAGCGCAACCGTATATGAAGCTGCTGCCGATTGACACACGGCTGCAAGACAAGACGCTGGCGGAGTTTCGTCAGCAACCGGATGCGTGGTATCAGATGGATCTAGATGCCGCACAGCCTACGCAGATGCAGCAGGTGTTCCGTGAGGTGGCGCGTACCCGTGAGGTGCAAGCGGAAGAAGCGCAGCGTCTGGGTTTTGATTTAGATTTTCTGGAGGCATCGCTTAGTCAGCCCGGCTACGTGCATGTGCCTGCATG
>OGCL01001937.1_pt1 | contig 16018 bp, 16 predicted proteins | sample 1570041 | NCBI WGS metagenome assembly OGCL01 (sample SAMN06266162, study PRJEB24511) | hot springs metagenome | isolation source: Hot spring water | place: South Africa: Limpopo | collected 2015-06-22
GGCGGTAGTCTGCCAGATGAACGATCCGGCCCGTGTCTGTGCGCATTGTGTATCCTGGTCGCTGCGGGGTTGGCCACAACGGCGCGAGCAGACAGCTCACAGCCGAACGGGGTCAAGGTGCGGGCGATGATTGCAGCAATTTCTGAACGATTGTTAAAACGCGAGATGTTTTCGACGAAGCTCTTGGCAGATCAGGCTGTTTTCTTGACAAAAACCACTCCAGTGGCACTCAAGGTCCAAGAATAGTCGTTGATCAGAACTTCACGAAATCTGAGATGCGCAGGTGAGGATCCTCACTTCAGTCGCAACTGCTGGCGCATGACCTCGTCGCTGTCCATGCTCTGGATGATGACGCCGGACCAGCCCAGCCCGTCATAATCTTCATATCCGAGCGTCTTGGCGAATGCGACGATGGCGCCGCTCTGGTCGTAATACCTGCCCTTGGCCAATCGCTGCGGATTGTTCAGCGCAAAATGCGTGTAGATCCGCTCCGGCCGCGACGAGGCGATGACCATGTTGCTGCCGTCGAGAAGCAGGACTTCCGTCTTCTCCGCGACCTCCGGTGGCAGGTTGGCTTCCTTGTCGACGATTGCCTGGCCTTGAGACTTCCAGTCGAAATAGACGCCAAGCGTGCCGAGGAGGGCGCCATCCGTCTGGCCACCGGCGCGGATGCCAGTGGCATAAACGAGTACATCGCGATGGTCGTGCAGGACGCTCTGCTTGACCGTGTCGACGACGTAATCGTCGCCGCTCTGACAGTTGCGGGCGGCCTTGAACCAGCCCTCGCCGGACAGATCCTTGCCTTTCAGACTGCGTTGATAGCGCGGATTGGCCGACGCAATGACCTGCCCCTTCGCGTCCGTCATGACGAGATCGAGATAGACCGTGTAGAAGCGGTTGATTACGCCAAGGCGGGCCGCTGCATGCTGGGCCTTTTCAGCCGAGGGCTCTTCCAGCGCTCCCCAAAGGGCGCTGTCCGTCGCCCACCAGCGCACATCGGCCGTGCGCTCGAACAGGTTGCGGACGATGAACTGGACGAGTGTCTGGGCGAGATCGATGAGCCGGACGCCTTCCATCTGCTCGACCAGTTCGTCTGCCATGCTGCGGCTCTGGTGGATCCGGCCGAGGACATTCTCCTGGAAACGTTCGGCGGTTTCACTGGCCCCCTGCGCCAGACGTTGCACCTCGTTGGCAACAACGGCAAAACCTTTGCCGGTCTCGCCGGCGCGTGCGGCCTCGATCAGCGCATTGATCGCCAGAAGGCGGATCTGGCGCACGATCAGGGCATTGTCAGTGCTGAATTGCTCAAGGTCCGAACCGATGCTCTCGGTGACCAGACGCATGGACCGGGGTGTGGCGCGGATCTCTGAAATCGGTTTGGTCTGAGAATCGGTCTGCGGCATAGCGCCAACCCCGGTTGAAAAAACAGCCTTGAGAAAATGGCAGCAACCTGCCGAATAAATATGACTTATTGGGAGGAAATATATTTTCCTCGGCTAAATGCATGGTTAACGCAAAATAGCGGAAAAACCGGGTTCCTGAGGCCATTTCTGGGTTCAACGCCCGGGATCTGCGGACTTGCACCCTTGTGGTGGGCGTGCAAGCTACTCGCAGATGATTCAACGTCTGTGGCATTTGCCGATATCCCCTTTCCGGCGTCTCCAGCGTCAGCCGTATCCAAGACAGCAGTGAACATGGCCTTTGCCGATCCCAATCCCCTGCGGGGCATCGTGCTGAAAATTTGCTCCGTGACGGTTTTTGTCGCCATGCAGACCTGCATCAAACTTGCCGGAAACGGCATACCGCCGGGCCAGATCAGCTTTCACCGCTCCGCTTTCGCCATCCTCCCGATTGTTGCCTATCTCGCCTGGCGCGGCGAGCTCAGGGTTGCCATGCAGACCGACAACCCGGTCGGGCATGTCAAGCGCGGCCTGCTGGGCGTCTGCGCCATGGGCGCTGGCTTCTATGGTCTCGTGCATCTGCCCCTGCCGGATGCGATCGCCATCGGCTATGCCATGCCGCTGATCGCGGTCGTCTTTGCCGCGGTGTTTCTGAAGGAAACGGTACGGCTCTATCGCTGGACTGCGGTTGCCGTCGGACTGGTCGGCGTGCTGATCATCTCCGTGCCGAAGCTGACTTTGTTCGGCGAGGAGGGGCTCGGCTCCGATGCTGCCATCGGTGCTGCTGCGGTGCTGATCTCGGCGATGCTCGGCGCTGGCGCCATGTTGCAGGTTCGCCAGCTGGTTCGCGAGGAAAAGACCTCGACGATCGTTCTGTTTTTCTCGCTGACCGCCGCACTGCTCTCGGCAGTCACGTGGTTCTTCGGCTGGGCCGATCTGTCGTGGGAGGCTCTCGGCCTCCTGGCGCTGGCCGGCTTTTTCGGCGGGCTAGGCCAGATCTTCCTCACCGAAAGCTATCGCTTCGCCGACGTCTCGACGATCGCGCCCTTTGAATATATCTCGATCATCCTCGGCTCGATCGCCGCCTACATCCTGTTTTCGGAAGTGCCGACCGCAACCACGCTCATCGGTGCGGCGATCGTTGTCAGCGCCGGTATCTTCATCATCTATCGGGAGCACCAGCTCGGTCTCGAGCGCCGTGCGGCACGCAAGGCCTCCACGCCGCAGGGCTGAGGCTCAGCGCTCCGTTTCGGCGATCGGCGAAGCATTGTCGGCGCCCTGCATCGGCAGGATGGTTGCCTGGAAATCTGCCTTTTCGTCGGGCGTGACGCTGTCGGGGCGGCGGGTGATACGCCATGCCGCATAACCGGCGTAGAGTGCAAAGGCCATGCCGAGGAAGGCGATGAGGGCATTGGGGCCGAGCCACTGCATCAGCGTGCCCGCCATGATCGGCCCGGTGACCGTGCCCATGCCATAAAGGATCATGATGCCGCTTGAAAGCGTCACATATTCGTCCGGCTCGGCCAGATCGTTGGCGTGTGCCACGTTGAGCGAGTAGACGGGATAGAGCACGGTTCCGACGAAGAAGCCGGCTATGTAGAGTGCGGTCGGATCGGCTGCGTCGAAACTGACCATCAGTCCGCAGGCGCCAACCCCGAACAGGCCGGAGGCAATCATCACGAGGCGCCGGTCCATTCGGTCCGAGATGCGCCCTATCGGCACCTGGGAGATCGCCCCACCGGCGAGGAAGGCGGCGAGCAGGGTGGCCCCTTGCGCCGTGCTCATGCCGATTGTCTGCGAATAGACGCCGCCCAGGCTGCCCCAGGTGCCGGACAGGGCGCCTGAGAGCAGCGAGCCGAAGAAGGCGATGGGCGAGCGACGATAGAGACGCTTCAGGTCGAAGCGGGCTTCTGCGATCGGGGCAGGGGACTTGGCGGTCGACAGCGCGACGGGGAAGAGGGCGAGCGAGAAGATCAGCGCGCAGATCATGAAGAGCTCAGGTCCGCTGACATCCCCCAACGGCACGATATACTGGCCGCCGATCGAGCCCACGAGGCAGGTGACCATGTAGACGGAAAACAGCGCCCCGCGATTATCGTTGGTCACGCGCTCGTTCAGCCAGCTCTCGATCAGCAGGTAGGCACCGGCAATCGCAAAGCCCGAAAGCCCGCGGAAGATCACCCAGGCCCACCATTCGACGACTAGGGCGCAGAGCAGGATCGAGACGGTGAGAAGCGTGATCAGGGCGCCGAACACGCGGACATGGCCCACCCGCCGGACGAAGATCGGCGTTACGACGCAGGAGGCTGTAAAGCCGAAGGTATAGCCGGTTGCGATGACCGAAATGATGAATGTCGACCAACCCTCACTCAGGGAGCGGATCGGCAGCATGTAGCTCATCAAGCCGTATCCGGCCATCATGAGAAGGGTCGACAGCATCAGGGTGGCGATCGACGCGAGACTGGACAGCATTGGGCCTCCCTGGGGCGCGTTCTGGAAAAGAATAGTGCCAGCATCGCCCGATATGTGAAATGTTGAATACGACGCTATGCGGCGCATTTGTCGTTGCAATAAGCATCTTCCCGCTCGCGCCGGTAATAAACTATTGAAACGCCGTAAGGAATTCGTTTACCTTCACAACAATCGGAAAAGGAGAGGCGCCGGACAACGTGATGGCGCCCGCCAAAGGGATCGAATGGTGCCGACAGGGGTGATACGAGGACCGGAAGAACGCGGACCAGGCATTCAGCCTGAGGTATCGCTCCGCGGTTCTCGCGCCACTGCGATGCGGGGCGGGAGGGCGCCATGACGCTTTCAGCCGCAGAGATCGTCGGTCATCCCCAATTCTTCCCCGCCTTGCGCGCCTATGCCGCGCAGTTGCGGGGCCAGTTCGACGTCAGCCCGCGGCTTGCGCGCATGCTTGCCTCCCACCAGCGCTGGTTGCTCAGCCAGGCTGCCTTTGCGCTGCAGCTCGAATATGACCCCTCGCAGCCCGGGAGCGGGCTGACCACCACGAACCTGCGCGAGATCATCACCTCCAACAATGCTGCAAGCCGCAACACGGTCCTGAACTTTCTCGACCAGTTGCTGAGCTACAAGTTTGTTCGCATCGTTGGCGATGCCAATCGCCGACCGAAGCGATACGAGGCGACCGAGTTGCCGACGCAGGCGATGTTTCAGTGGCTGGTGACCAACTTCGAGGTTCTCGACCATCTCGACGGCGGCGACCGAGTTGCCAGGCTCTTGGGCCAGCCTGACCTCTTCCGGCTGATACAGCCGCAGATCGCGCGGCGCGCCTGTCTTGATCCAAACTGGCTTGAGCCGCCACCACGGGTGGCGCTCTTCCTCTGGACGGAGGCTGGCGGTCTCGTCATGGATGAGCTGGTGCGCCGTGCCATGGACCTGTCTCCGGATGGCGAGGGCTACAATATCGGCCGGATCGACGCCCGCCTGATGGCCGAGCATTTCATGATTTCACGCACGCATCTGCAACGCCTGTTCCGCCGAGCCGTGGAAACCGGGTGTCTGCATTGGCCCAACGGCGATCGCAATCACTGCATCCTGCGGCGGGACTTCCTGGAGGAATACTGCCACTGGCAGGCGATCAAGTTCTCGATCGTCGATTTTGCACACGAAAAGATTTGTGGGCCCGTCCGCCTGGGAAAGTATGATCCGCGCCTGAGCGTGGCGCGCGAAGCCTGATAAGGGTGGCGGACAGCCGGCTTTCCGCCAGTGTTTTGGTTGCTCCCATGAAAAAAAGCCCGCAGGATCTGCGGGCTTACCATCTGAGGGCTTTGGCTTTTGCCGGATCAGAAGCCGAGCGGCTGCAGGGCCCGCTGCTCGCCGCGATCCTGCGCCTGCTGGCGCTTGCGGGCAGCCTTCGACAGTTCAGCCGAAGCGTTCACCGCATGGCCAATCTGGTGCATGGCCTGACGCAGGCTGCGGACGGGATGAAATCCAATGTTCATGGTCGTGTCCTCTGCTTTTTACGCATGGCAAATTCAATGCCTATATTTGTTCAGGACTGAACCGATATTGCAATGCACAATCAAGAAGGGCAGCCATGCAGATGGAGCACATCGGCGCTTGCTCGCGTGCGGTGCCTGCGAAATCAGAGGCGGCTTTCAGTGAAGACGGAGGCCGGGCGAGCAATACGACCGGCATGACCTGCGAAGCGTGCACTCAGCTGTTCGACCGAAGCTGCCGGGCTGGTGCGGTTGTAGGGGCTGCTGGTGCGGCCGTGTTCGCCGGCGAGACGCAGCGTCTCGAACTTGCAGTGAATGGGGCGGGTGCGAAGGCTCACGGCGGTCGTCCTTGTAAAGTGTCCCTCCCACTTTGCACCCTGAATATCGCAGTGCAGCATAGATTCGGCAAGCGGCGTGACTGCGTGCCTGCCATGCGGAATTTGCATGGCAGTTTTCATATTTTGTTTAACTTGCCCTAAATTTAATCGTTCTCGTGGCTGTTCAGCCGTTCCGTAAAGGCCAGGAGGTCCATCCAGGCGAGCGCCTTGCTGGCCGGGGCGGCGAGCAGTTCCTGCGGATGCAGGGTTGCCATGGCATGAACCGTGTGCCCGCCGGCGCCGATTTCGCGCCATTTGCCGCGTAGCGCATGGATCGTCCCGGTCTCGCCGAAAAAGAAGCGGGCGGCGAAATTGCCGAGCACAAGCACGAGGCGTGGTTCGACCAGCGCAATCTGCCGCTCGATGAACGGCCTGCAGATCGCGGTTTCCGGCGTCGATGGCATGCGGTCGCCCGGGGGGCGCCAGGGAATGACGGTGGAGATGACGACCTTCTCGCGCGTCTGGCCGATGGCCGACAGCATACGGTCGAGCAGAAGCCCGGCGCGACCGGAAAAGGCAAGTCCCTCGCGGTCGTCGTCGGCGTTCGGCATCGGTCCGATCACCATGATGCCGGATGAGCCGTCCCCCTGAGCCGTGATCGTGGAGCGGGCCGATGTCTTGAGATTGCAGCTGGTGAAGCCCTCGATCGCGGTCTGCAACTCGGCGAGCGAGCGGGCGCTCTCGGCCGCAAAGCGCGCCTCTGCAACGGCATTCTCGTCGGGGATCGCGGGAAGCGCGGAGCCCTGCGCCGGCTGTGCCCGTGCCGGCTGGCGCTCGGAGGGTGCGGCAGTGCGCGATGGCGCAACCCGGGCCGGCGCCTGCGCCGGCGAAGCGTCCGTCCGAGCAACCTGCCGCGCGGCTTTCTCCGCCTGAAACGCCGCAATCCGGTCTACCGGCTCATCGTCCACGAGCCACTCGACGCCTGCTTCTGCATGGAATGCGAGAAGCGCGGCGAGCTCTGCTGGCGTCATGTCGCGGGCTTGGATCATGAGGCTGTTCTAGTGTGTTTGGGCGCAAGAAGGCAAACGGAAAGCGAGTGGGTGCCCCAGCGATTAGCCGTCATCTTGACGGTGGAGCGGTATGCCCCTCATCCGCCCTTCGGGCGCCTTCTCCCCGCAGGCGGGGAGAAGGCCGATACGGCCGCCGCGGCGCTCCTCCCTCCCCCCGCTTGCGGGGAGAGGGTAGGGTGAGGGGCAGTGGCAGTGGCAGTGGCTGCGATGACGGCGCTCGTCTTCGGCGCCCTCATGAAGCTGACCTCACGCCACCCATTGCTCGATGTCGTCGCGCTCGCCGATCAGCGACAGACCGTGGGCGATGGAGACGAGTTCGCCGCCGGTTTCGATGCGGGAGGCGTCGAAGCGGCGGTGGAAGATGTCCCGCACGGCAGGTACAAATGAGGTGCCGCCGGTGAGAAAGATCTTGTCGATGCTGCCGGCGTCCGTGTTGCTTGCGGTCAGAACCTCGTCCAGCGCCTGCTCCATGCGCACAAGGTCATCGGCGATCCAGCTTTCGAAGTCGCGGCGCGTCACTGTCTTGTGGCCGGCCTTGCCGAGTGGGGCGAAGCGGAATTCGGCCTCTTCGGCCGATGACAAAGCCATCTTGGTGGCCGAGACGGCCTGGTAGAGTGGATAGCCTTCGTCATGATCGATCAGGTCGATGAAGAGTTCGAGCTTTTCCGGCTCTTCCGCCTGGCGAACAAGCGACTTGAGATCGGTGAATTCCTTCAGCGTCTTGAAGACCGAAAGCTGGTTCCAGCGGGAGAAGGCGAGGTAATAATTGCTGGGGACGTCGAGCAGCTTGCCGAAGCTCTTGAACTGGCTGCCCTTGCCGATCTCAGGCGCCACCAGCTGGTCGATGATGCGCGCATCGAACTGGTCGCCGGCGATGCCGACGCCGGAATGGCCGATCGGAGTTGCACTCAGCTTGCCGCCCTCGGTGGAAAAGCGGATCAGCGAGAAGTCGGTCGTGCCGCCGCCGAAGTCGGCAACCAGCACGGTGGCATCCTGCTTCAGCGTGCGGGCGAAATAGAAGGCGGCAGCCACCGGCTCGTAGACATAGTGGATCTCGGGAAAACCGAGCCGGGTCAGCGCCTCGTTGTAACGGCTGGTGGCAAGCGACGGATCCGGATTGGCGCCGGCAAAATGCACCGGACGGCCGGCAACGAGGCGTTTGGCACCCGAAGGCCAGCCTTCGGCGGCATAGGCCTCGAGGCGCTTCAGAAAGACCTCCATCAGGTCTTCGAACTGGAAGCGCCGGGCATGCACCAGCGTACCCTGGAAGAGCGGCGAGGCGGCAAAGGTCTTGATCGACTGCAGGAAACGGCATTCACCGGGATTGTCGATGAAGGTGCGAATGGCGGCCTGACCGGCCTCGACCTTGAGGGCGCCGGCACCGAGTTGCCGATCCTTTAAGAAGGACAGCGCCGTGCGCATGCTGTCCGTGGTGCCAGCCGGCGAGGTAAAGGAGACGGAACGCGTCTCGTCGCCGTTCTCCGCGACGGCGATTACGGTATTGGTCGTGCCGAAATCGAGCCCAAGCGCTTCAGCCATGGCCATCGCTCCTTTGATGTCTGTCGTGATTGTCTGTGAGTGCCGGCGCTGCGGCAGGCATCGGCGATGCCGATGAATGAAGAGCGCGCCTGATGCCACAGGGGGCCGGCCAGGGCAAGCGGGGATTTGTCTGAGGTTAGCGGCGGCGCAAAAGGACGAGACCGAAAGCGCCGATGAGCGCAAGCCCGGCGCCATAGGCGATCCACGGGCTCTGATCGATCATGAAGCTGGAGGCAGGATAGGGAAAATAGCCTGAGCCCTAGCCGATCCAGATGAGGCCGACCAAAATGGCGAGGACGGCGGCGACATTGAGGGCGATACGAGGAAACGACATGGAAGATCTCCGACTGCAGGCAACACTAGCGCTGCAGAGCCGGCTCGGCCAGAGGTGGCGGCGGTCCCTTGGCCTTCGCGGCTTTGCGGAAGCTAGACCTCGAGATAGGAGCGCGACAGGAAGGCGAGCGGCCGGTCGCTGTCGAGTGCTTCCGGCACGTCGTCCTCGGCAATGCGTGTCAGCAACTGGCCAATGATCGCCCCCTGCACAGCAGAGCGCGCTTTGAGAACGTAAGGCTTGGGCTGCTCGGAATCGACCTCAGCCATCAATGACGGCGTGAGAACGTCGAGGATTGTCCGGTCTTCATGTCCGGCTTCCGTCATGGCGGGAACTCTCATCTCCCAGTGAAACTGGTAACTGAATAGCCCCCAGACCTTGCCAAGCCGTTCAATCATTCCTTTCAAATTTAGCAATTCCGCACTTGCTCAATGCGGGCAATATGCTTGGCTAACTCTACCTTAGATGGATTTTGCCGCTCCGCCATCGACACGCAGCATGGTGCCGGTGATGTAGCTGGCCTGAGCCGAGCACAGGAAGGCGCCGGCCGCTCCGAATTCCTCGACGGTGCCGAGCCGCTGCGCCGGGATCGCCTTGACCGAGGCCGCGCGCACCTCATCGAGCGACTTGCCCTGCTTCTTCGCATTCGCGCCATCGAGCTCGTCGATCCGGTCAGTGTGAATGCGCCCGGGCAGGATCATGTTGGCGGTGACGCCGTAGGAGGCGACTTCGGCGGACAGCGTCTTGTTCCAGCCGACCAGCGCGCCGCGCAAAGTGTTGGAGAGCGCAAGGTTGGGGATCGGCTCGAAGACGCCGGAGGAGGCGACGGTGAGGATGCGACCAAAGCCTTGCGTCTTCATCAGGGGCACCAGCGCATTGGTGAGCGTGATGACCCGCACGACCATCGACTGGAAGAAATTGTAGAGCTTTTCCGCGTCCATGTCCTCGACGGTGCCGGGCGTCGGGCCACCGGTATTGTTGACGAGGATATCGATGCCGCCGAGCGTATGATGCACGGCGTGCAGCATCTGGTCGACGAAATGGGCATCGGCGATGTCGGCCACGACATAATCCGCCTTGCCGCTGGCAGCCGTGATTGCCGCGACATTGGCCTTGAGCTTCTCTTCCGTGCGGCCGCAGATCAGGACATGCACGCCTTCTTCTGCGAGGGCTTTTGCAATACCGAGACCGAGGCCGCGTGAAGCGGCCAGCACAAGGGCGCGTTTTCCCGAAATGCCGAGATCCATGGTGATGTCCTCCCTGATGCGATGTGTTTGGCCGCAAACTATCAAGGGGGAAGGAGTGGGGGAAGGCGCGACGGTATATTTCCCCGCCTGCCGCCCCCTTAGAGCTCCGCCGGAAATCCCGGCGCGCGCAGGTCGGTGCCGGTGGCATCCTCGAGCAGCTTCACCACCTGCGACGACCAGGCGTCTCCGCCATAGGCTGAGCGGGCGCGGATGAAGGTCTGCATTGCATGGGAGGCGAGATCGAGCGGCACGCCGAATTCGCGGCCGAAACCCAGCGCGAAGCCCAAATCCTTGACCGCGAGATCCATGGTGAAGTTGATGTTGTAGCTGCCGTTGAGGATCACCTGGCCCTCGGTCTCATGCACGAAGCTGTTGCCGGAGGAGGCCTTGATGATGTTGAAGGCATCGGTGAGGTCAATGCCGCCCTTCTTCGCCAGCATCAGGGCTTCGCCGGTCGCGATCAGATGGATGAAGGCGAGCATGTTGGTGATCACCTTGATAACCGCAGCCTTGCCGAGCGGGCCTGCCCGGAAGATCTGGCGGCCCATGGCCTGGAAGGCCGGGAGGTGCAGATCGTAGAGATCGCTGTCGCCGCCGATGATCACGGTGATCTCGCCGGATGCGGCGAGATGCACGCCGCCGGTCACAGGCGATTCCAGCATGCGGATTCCGGCGTCTGCCGCGATCTTGCCGAGACGCAGGACTTCCTGCTCGTCGAGCGTGCTCATTTCGATCCAGGTGCCGCCGGGCTTTAGACCTTTCAGGATGCCGCGTTCCCCGGTCAGCACCCGCTCGCTGACCTTGGGCGAGGGCAGGCAGGTGATGACGGCATCGACAGCTTCGGCAACCGCTTGCGGATCGGCGGCGAACCGGGCGCCTGCTGCGACCAGCTCTTCGGCATTCTTGGGATCGAGATCGTTGACGACGACGCTAAAGCCGGCCCTGACCAGGCTGCCGGCGAGATGGCGGCCGAGATGGCCAAGTCCGATGAAACCATATGTGAGTGCCATGTCTTTCGATCCCCTTTCGGCCTGAACCTGAGGAGACTGCGACAAAGCGATATTGGGTTCAAAGGCAGATTTTGGTCAGCGACGTAAAGTGACGCTGGCAGAACAGGCGGTCGCGATTTTTCGAGCGGACCACGAGCCGTCGCGGTTCTGTCGGCCTCAGAACGGCACCTTGCCGGGGTTGAACAGCCCTTTCGGATCGAGCAGCGACTTGATCTGTCGTGCGAGCGCCTGCTTCATCGGCGGCACATGCTGCCCATAGGCTTCGCGTTTCTCCAGGCCGACGCCGTGCTCGGCGGAAAAGCTGCCGCCGCGTGCGGGGATGCCGGCATAGACGGCCTGTTCGACGGCGTGCTTGGTGTCCTTCGGGAGGGGGCCAGGCGTAGCCAGGGCGATGTGCAGATTGCCGTCCGCCACATGGCCGTAGACATAAGCGTCGAAGCCTTGATCGATCGAGCGCAGGCCCTCCAGAAGCTCGGCCACATAGGCGTCGAGCTCGCTTGGCGGGACCGAGACATCGAAGGAAGGGGCGTTCGGGAACCGGGCGAAGTAGAACCCCGAATCCTCGCGCAGATCCCAGAAGCGCCGGGCCTGGTCGGAGGATTGTGCCACAAGCCCCCCTTTGAGATCCGCCTTCTCCCAGAGGTCAGCGAGTGCTTCCTCCAGATGTTGTGCCGCCTGTTCCTGTGTTTCGGCGGAAACCTCGACCAAGAGCATGGCGGCGCCATCCTCCAGCCAGCCAAGGTCGAAGCCCTTGAGCGTCGCGTGATCCCCGACATAACGCGGCCACATCATCTCAGCCGCCTCAAGCATAACGCCGCTTGTGCCTTGCAGGTGGCGGGCCACGACGAGCGCGGATGACGCATCGGCGACGCCGAGGAGGGCTGTCGCCCGGTGCGGACGCAAAGGTTCGACCGTCATCACGATGCGCGTGACAAAGCCGAAGGCGCCTTCGCCGCCGATGAACAGCTGTTTCAGATCCGGCCCCGCCGAGACCTTCACCACCCTTGTCATGTCCGAGAAGATCTCGCCGGACGGCAGTATTGCCTCAAGCCCGAGGATCTGATGACGCATCACCCCGTTGCGGAAGGCGAGGATGCCGCCGGCATTCGTCGACAGCATGCCGCCGATCGTGGCGCTGCCGCGCGAGCCGAGATCGATGCCGGTGGTGAGGCCATGCGGCGCGAGCGCCGCCTGCAGGGCTTCGAGCGTGACGCCCGCTTCGACTTCGACCGTCGATTCCTCCGGGCGAATGGCCAGGACCCGGTTGAGCCGTGCGGATGACAGGATGACCTCGCCTTCATGGCTGACGCTGCCGCCGACCAGTCCGCTGCTCCCGCCCTGCGGGACGATTGCAACCTGATTGTTCTGGCACCATCCGATCAGGGCCGCCGCCGCCTCTGTCGTGGCGGGCTGTGCCATGACGCCGGCGCCGAGATTATCCTCGTGCTCGCCGGGATGCCGTCCGGAGAGCGCTTGCGGACCGAGGATGCGAAGCTCTGGATGCAGGTCTTCAAGGGCTTCGGCGAGGGCGGCTGGTGTCCAATGCGGCATGGTCGTCTCGGTTCGGGCGGAATGGCGTTCTCTTGAATGGCAACCGGACGGCTGGCAAGTGTGATTTATGCGAACGGGCGACGCAAAGTCTCTCCTGGCGCAACCAAGAGATGGCCGGGCAGCAGGCGGGAATGTCGCATTGACCCTTACGTGCACGTAAGATATTCTCCTGTCTCACACCGCTCTGCCGGAATTTGCGCCTCGGCGCGTCGCGCTTCGGCTCGACAATCCGGTTGGGTTTTGTCAAGGAGGAAGGCGGACAAGCACCGCCTGGCGAGGAATGACAATGAGCACCGAGATGGAACTGCCTGAACGCGAAAGCATGGAATTCGACGTCGTGATCGTGGGCGCAGGCCCCGCGGGTCTTTCGGCAGCGATCCGGCTGAAACAGGTCAATCCCGATCTGACCGTCGTCGTGCTGGAAAAGGGTGCGGAAGTCGGCGCGCATATCCTCTCCGGTGCCGTGGTCGATCCCGTGGGTGTCGATAAGCTGATCCCCGGCTGGCGCGAAGAGGCCGATCACCCGTTCAAGACACCCGTCACCGACGACCAGTTCCTCTTCCTTGGGCCCGCCGGCTCTGTCCGCCTGCCGAATTTCCTGATGCCGCCGCTGATGAACAATCACGGCAATTACATCGTCTCGCTCGGCAATGTCTGTCGCTGGCTTGGCGCCCATGCGGAAGCGCTCGGCGTCGAGATCTATCCGGGTTTTGCAGCCTCCGAAGTGCTCTACAACGACGAGGGCGCGGTGATCGGCGTCGCGACCGGCGACATGGGCATCGAGAAGAATGGCGAGCCTGGCCCGAACTACACCCGCGGCATGGCGCTGCTCGGAAAATATGTCCTGATTTCGGAAGGCGTGCGTGGCTCGCTCGCCAAGCAGCTGATCGCCAAGTTCGATCTCGCCCGCGACAGCGACGTCCAGAAGTTCGGCATCGGCCTGAAGGAACTCTGGCAGGTCAAGCCGGAAAACCACAAGCCGGGCCTTGTGCAGCACTCCTTCGGCTGGCCGCTTGGCATGAAGACCGGTGGCGGCTCCTTCCTCTACCACCTCGAAGACAACATGGTTGCCGTCGGCTTTGTCGTGCACCTCAACTACAAGAACCCCTATCTCTATCCTTTCGAGGAGTTCCAGCGTTTCAAGACGCATCACGCGATCGCGCCGACTTTCGAAGGCGCCAAGCGCCTGTCCTATGGCGCCCGCGCGATCACCGAGGGCGGCTACCAGTCGGTGCCGAAGCTGTCCTTCCCCGGCGGCGCGCTGATCGGCTGTTCCGCCGGTCTCGTCAACGTTCCCCGCATCAAGGGCAGCCACAATGCTGTGCTGTCGGGCATGCTGGCGGCGGAGAAGATCGCCGCCGCGATTGCGGCCGGCCGCGCCAATGACGAGCCGATCGAGATCGAGAATGAATGGCGCTCGACCGACATCGGCAAGGACCTGAAGCGGGTACGCAACGTCAAGCCGCTCTGGTCGAAGCTCGGGACCGCGCTCGGCGTCGGCCTCGGCGGTCTGGACATGTGGACCAACCAGCTTTTCGGCTTCTCCTTCTTCGGGACGCTGAAGCACGGCAAGACCGATGCCGAATCCCTGGAGCCGGCGGCCAAGCACAAGCCGATTGCCTATCCGAAGCCGGACGGCGTCTTGACCTTCGACCGTCTCTCCTCGGTCTTCTTGTCCAACACCAATCACGAGGAAGACCAGCCGGTTCACCTCAAGGTCAAGGACATGGATCTGCAGAAGCGCTCCGAGCTCGGCGTCTATGCCGGTCCCTCAACCCGCTACTGTCCGGCGGGCGTCTATGAATGGGTGGAAAAGGACGGCGAGGAAACCTTCGTCATCAACGCCCAGAACTGCGTCCACTGCAAGACCTGCGACATCAAGGACCCGAACCAGAACATCAACTGGGTGCCGCCACAAGGCGGCGAAGGGCCGGTCTATCCGAACATGTGAGGATTGAAAGGGCGGTCGAGAGGCCGCCCTTTTTTGCGTTGCGGAGCTGTGTCGCCACCAACCTCCGCCCCATCTTCGCCATCGATCTTAACAGGCACCTTCAGATTTAACCCGTCATTAACCATAAATTCCTAGGCTCCTCGGCAACGAATCGTAATCCCGAGGACGCCTGAAACATGACCATTTCCCGCCGCGGTCTCCTGTTTGGCCTGCCGCTCTTCATCGCCGGCTGCCAGTCCGTTCCCAACCAGCAGGCCCTGTATGGCGACGTGCCGGACGAGCCGTATCCGCTGAAGAAGGTGCCGATCGAGAAGATCAAGCCTGAGCTGCGTCGTCAGGAAGTGGCCTATGAGACGCCGCACGCTCCGGGCACGATCGTGGTCAATACGCCAGAGCGCCGGCTCTATCACGTGATGGGCAATGGTCGGGCCATGCGCTACGGCATCGGCGTCGGTCGCGCGGGCCTTGCGCTTTCCGGCAACGCCTATGTCGGTCGCAAGGCTGAATGGCCGAGCTGGACGCCGACCCCCAACATGATCCGCCGTGATCCCGAGCGGAACCTGAAATATGCAGGCGGCGTGCCCGGCGGTCCGAACAATCCGCTCGGCGCCCGGGCCATGTATCTCTATCGTGGCGGCAACGACACCATGTTCCGCATCCATGGCACCAACCAGCCCTGGTCGATCGGCCAGGCCATGTCTTCTGGCTGCGTCCGCATGATGAACCACGACGTAATCGATCTCTATGCCCGCGTCGATGTCGGCAGCAAGGTCGTGGTGATTCAGGCCTGACCGGCGCTTAGAACTTCCCGTCTTTATTGTGGCGCTGGTTCTTCGATCAGCGCCACTTTGCTGTGATCAATTTGCCCTGTCTTGTCACAGGCAGTCACGAGTCTGCCATCGCACTTGAGGCTCCAAGCCTTCGCCCCAATCTCCCCGCAGTGAAACTTTTCGACATGCCGATGCGTCGAATGTCCTGTTGACGCTGTGTCGACCAATTCCGGTCGGCCGGAGGCTTTTTTCGCCGACCGATCAGGACTAAGTGGGAACAGACGTGCCGGGTACCGCTGCGTCGAAGATTTGAGAAGGGATTTTGAATGGCTCGCGATACGAACGCCGGCTTGTCGGACCTGGGTGGTTGCCAGATCGAGGCGACCCTGCAGCTGCTCGACGGCAAATGGAAGGGCGTGATCCTCCACCATCTCCTCAAGGACGAAGTGTTGCGCTTCAACGAACTGGTAAAACGCCTGCCATCGATTACGCACCGCATGTTGTCGAAGCAGTTGCGCGACATGGAGGTCGCCGGTCTTGTCGCCCGCACTGTCTATCCGGTCGTGCCGCCGCGCGTGGATTATTCCCTGACCCCGCTCGGCCGCAGCCTCGAGCCGGTGCTTCAGGCGATCGGCCGTTGGGGCCAGGAGAACCTGGTGGCGGTCGAGGATGCGGCGCTGAAGCCGAGTGAGAGCCCGACGGGCAGTGCCGCCATCATGCGCTCCGCTGCCTGATCCCGGCCGTCAGCCTGTGGGTGGGCGTCGGGACAAGAGGCCGGTCGATAGCAGCACGCCGAGCCCGGTGACGACAGCCGCAACCAGGACCGAGATGCCGAGCGGCTCCGCAAGCAGCACGGCACCGCCAGTG
>OGCL01001938.1_pt1 | contig 16012 bp, 16 predicted proteins | sample 1570041 | NCBI WGS metagenome assembly OGCL01 (sample SAMN06266162, study PRJEB24511) | hot springs metagenome | isolation source: Hot spring water | place: South Africa: Limpopo | collected 2015-06-22
CCGGCATGGGTGTCGATGACGCGATAGGGCGTGTCCTTGGCGTTCAGATGCGTCAGGATGCGCATCAGAACGACATGTTTGAGGACATCGGCGAAATTGCCGGCGTGGAAGCCGTGGCGGTAGTTCATGCCGCGCTCTTACGCGGCTTTGCGCCTTCTGTCAGCGCGGCGCCGGCACGGTGATGTCGCGCGTGCGGCAGCCGGAGCGGTCGACCTCCTGGCAGGTCTGGAAATTGCGCAGATCCTTGCTCAGGCAGATCCGGACCTCCTGCAGCACGCCGCGGCGGCAAGCGACCGACATCATGTCAGTGCGCAGGCCCGGATTCGCATCGACGAAGGCACGCTCGATATCGATCGCGGTCCAGTTCTGCTCGCGCCCGGCATTGGCCAGCGCGGGGGGAATCGCGACCTTGTCGCGGGCGCGGCGCGTATCGGCGAAGTAATCGCTCGGGCTGGAGCCGGAGCAGGTGCCGTGCTTGCGCCATTGGTGGCGGGCGAGCCCCTCGCTGGGAAACAGCCCCTTCGCCTGGTCCAGCGCGATTCGGGAGGGGGTGCGCCCGGCCGGCCCGCACTCGCTGGGATAGCCCCGTTCGTTCTGGGGCCAGAGGCCGTGCACGACGAAGCCGAGGCCGGCCCCTTCGGCGCATTGCTCGCGGTTGCGATCCCGATCCCCGTCGAGCTCGCAGAAGCCCGGCGACCAGGAGAGCGCGAGGACGTAAAAGTCGAAGACGCCGGGTTCGCCGCCCCGCTCGTTGCGCGGTTGCGCCTCGGCCTGGCCAAGCAGGGCAAGAATCAGGGGCAGGGCGAGAGCGGATCGCACGGGACGCATCGGCGGCTGCTCCGCCTCAGGGACGGGCCATCTTGCAGTCGGGCGCATAGGCGCGGTGGCGGTCGAGGCCGCTGACGCACCAGTTGACGTTCCAGGTCCAGCCGAAGAGGCCGAGATTCTCCCGCACCGAATAGTCGATACGGTGGAGCGTGCCGTCGTTCAGGGCGATGCGGCCGGTGCAGAAGCGGCGCGGGATCAGGTCGTCGCCGAGCGGCCGGAAGCCGATCGGCCGAATCCGGTCATAGGCCACCGCCTGGAGCGGGCCCCAGAAGCGGCTCTCGCGCGTGTTGAACCAGCTCGTGATCTCGCCCAGCACCGCGGGGTCGTCGCAGGCCGGCAGGGCGCCGGTCAGCGGGACGGTACGATTCTCGGCCCGGTCGGCCGGATGGACGATGCGGCGGCCGGAGGCGTCGGCGGATGCGGCTGCCGTCAGCAAAGCGAGGGAAGCGAAAGCGATTCGCAGCAGGGCGCGGCGCATGAAAGTCGGCCTCGTTGAGCAGATCGAAAAAGCGAGGACGGCACGATGGCTGCGGCCGATTGCCGGGTCAAGGCGGCGTCGGAGCTGCAGGCCATAGAGCCGTGAGCTGTTGCTTTGCGATCCGCCGCCGGAAGCAGCGGCATGGCCGCCGCGCGGTCAGGACGCTGGCCCGGGGGCGGCTGATCGGGGAGAGTGACGGAAAGACGAGGCAGGAGGATGCGATGACGACGGAGCGCGGCGCAGAGGACACGATCATCGCCGAACCCGCGGAACTGCGGGCGCATATGGGACCGGTCAACCCGCTGGCGGAGCGCAAGGTCCTGGACCGGCTCGACGGGTATTGCCGCGACTTCATCGCGCTCTCGCCTTTCCTCGTGCTGGCGACCGCCGACGGCGAAGGCCGCGCCGATGCCAGCCCGCGCGGCGATGCGCCCGGCTTCGTCGAGGTGATCGACGAGCGGACCCTGTTCATCCCGGACCGGCGCGGGAACAACCGGGTCGACAGCTTCGGCAATCTGCTGGCCTCGCCAGGCGTCGGGCTGATCTTCATGGTGCCGGGCATCGCCGAGACGCTGCGGGTCAATGGCCGCGCGACGCTGACGCGTGACCCCGACCTGCTGGCGCCCGCGACGGTGCAGGAGCGGACACCGACGCTCGGCCTGCTGGTTTCTGTCGAGGAGGCCTTCTTCCACTGTGGCAAGGCGCTGATCCGCTCGAAGCTCTGGGATCCGGCGAGCCGCGTCGAGCGCAGCCGCTTCCCTTCGCTGGGGCGTATCATGGCGGATCAGACGAAGGCGGTTGGTGTCGCCGAGGCGGAGGCCAATCTCGAAGAGGCCTACCGGACGCGGCTGTACTAAACAGGACGCGTCCTCTCCGGGCCGTCATGCGACCCGGAGAGGCGAAGGGTATGCCCGTCAGCGGCGGCTGCGCGAGCGGATCTGATAGGCGTCGTAATTGAACTCCGCCACCTGCTGCCAGAGCAGCTGCTCGTTGCGATAGGCCATCATGTGGTCGTGGAGCTTCTTGAACATCGGGTTCTTGGCACCGAGTTCCTCGTAGAGTTCGGCGGCGGCCTTGGCGCAGGCGTCCATGATCTCCGGCGAGAAGCCGCGCAGCTGCGTGCCGGAAGCGATCAGCCGCTTGATCGCCGCCGGGTTCACGTCGTCATATTTCGCGATGGTCAGCGCGTTCGCCTGATGCGCGGCGGCGACGAAAATGGCCTTGTCGGTCGCGCTGAGCTCGTTCCATTTCGAGCGGTTGATCATCAGCAGGATGGCCGACGCGCCCTCCCACCAGCCGGGATAGTAGTAATAGGGCGCCACGCGGCTGAAGCCGAGCTTCTCGTCGTCATAGGGGCCGACCCATTCGGCGGCGTCGATCGTGCCGCGCTCCAAAGCGGGGTAGATGTCGCCGGCAGCGATCTGCTGGGGTACGGCGCCGAGCTTGGCGATGACCTGGCCGGCGAGACCGCCGATGCGGATCTTCAGGCCCTTGAGGTCATCGACCGTCTTGATCTCCTTGCGAAACCAGCCGGCCATCTGGGCATTGGTGTTGCCGATCGGCAGGCCGATGACATTGTACTGCGCCAGCAACTCGTTGAAGAGGGCGAGGCCGCCGCCCTGGAAGAACCAGGCGTTCTGCTGGCGGGTGTTGAGGCCGAAGGGCACCGCCGCGCCGAAGGCGAAGGAAGGGTCCTTGCCGACATAGTAGAAGGCGGCGGTGTCGCAGCATTCGACCGTGCCGTTTTGCACGGCATCGAGCGCCTGCAGGCCGGGAACCAGTTCGCCGGAAGCGAAATGCTGGAGCTGGATGCGCCCGCCCGACATGTCGGACACCGCCTTGAGGAAGATGTCGCCGGCGCCAAAGACCGCGTCGAGCGCCTTCGGGTAGCTCGAGGTCATGCGCCAGGTGATCGCGGCGCCCTGGGGCGCCTGGGCCGAGGCCACGGTGGGGCCGGCGGCGAGGGCGGCCCCGGCCAGCCCGGTCTTCAGCATGTCGCGTCTGTTCGTCATCGTCGTTTCTCCCTGCTCGGCCCGCTTGTTCGGCTGGGGCCTTCCGATGGGGCGCGCCGGCCGGGCGGCCGGAGCGCAGTGATGCTGTCGCCGGTCCGTCAGCCGAAGGAGGCCTCCAGCATCGCGGCATAGTCGGCCGCTGTGGCGGCGCGCGGGTTGGTCGCGCTCGAATGGTCCTTGGTCGCGGCCTCGGCGATGGCGGGAATCACGCCGCGTGGCAGGCCCATGGCCGAGAGGCTGCCCGGCATGCCGAGGCGCGCGACGAGGCCGGCGATCCAATCGGCGAGGTCGGTGTCGGGTGCGAGGCCAAGCACCTTGCGGATCTCGGCATATTTCGCCTCCGCCTCAGCCGCGTTGAAGCGCAGGACGGCCGGCAGCAGCACAGCATTAAGCGTGCCGTGATGCAGCGAGATCTCCTTCAGCCCGCCGAGTGGGTGGGAGAGGGCATGGACGGCACCGAGCCCCTTCTGGAAGGTCAGGCCGCCCTGGAGCGCGGCCATCATCATCTCCTTGCGGGCCTCGCGGTCGCTGCCATCCTTGACCGCGCGCTCGATGAAGCCGACGGCCCGCTTGAGTCCGTCCAGCGCGATCGCTTCCGCCGGCGGGTTCTCGCGCGGGCTGAGATAGGTCTCGATGCAGTGGGTGACGGCGTCCATGCCGGTGGCGGCGGTGAGCCAGGCGGGCAGTCCGAGCGTCAGCTCGGGGTCGCAGATCGCCAGACGCGGGATCAGGTGAGGCGAGATGAAGCCGAGCTTGCGACCGTCCTTCAGGGTGATCAGCGCCGCGCGGCCGACCTCGCTGCCTGTGCCCGAGGTCGTCGGCACGGCGATGACAGGGGCGACCGCGGCCGTGACTTTCGGGATACCGCCGAGGATCGCGGCATAGGTCTCGAGCGAGCCTTCATGGGTCGCCAGCAGCGCCACGCCCTTGGCGAGGTCGATCGGTGAACCGCCGCCGATGGCGACGAGCCCGTCGCAGCCATGCCGGCGGTAGAGTTCAAGCGCGGCCTCGACGGCCTCCTCTGTCGGGTTCGTCGGGGTGCCGTCGAACACCGGCGCGCTGGCGAGCGCGGGTGCCAGCGCCTGGACCTTCGCGACCAGGCCGGCCGCGACGATGCCCTTATCCGCGATGATCAGCGGCTTGGCGACGCCGAGCCCCGCCAGATCGGCCCCGATGGCGTCAATCTCGCCATAGCCGAACTTGACGGTCGTCAGATAGGTGATCAGGGCCATGAGGTTCCTCGCCTGTTGGTGCCAGTTAGCGACGGGCCACAGGCCCGCCGTATCGTGGTCTTACCGGTATGGCCACGAGTTGACAGCGCGTCGCGAGAGCCGTCAACAGGCGGGTGTGGAAGGGGAGGGGTGAGGCCCATGCAGGTCGAGAAGGACAGGAGGCCGGTTACCACCCAGCTGGTCCAGCAGATCCGGCGCCTAATGACCGAGACGGGGCTGAAGCCGGGTGATCGCGTCCCGCCGCAGCGGGAACTCGCCCAGCGGCTCGGGGCGAGCCGCCCGACCGTGCGCGAGGCCGTGCTGCAGCTCGAAGGGATGGGCCTGATTCGGATCGAGCCGGCGCGGGGAGCCTTCGTGGCGGAAGGTTTCGACCGCCCGGAGGCTGATCTCACCGGCTGGACCTTCGAGCAGCGCTTCTCGGAGGTGGAGATCTATCAGCTGCGCTTCGCCCTCGAGGCGTCGACCGTCCAGCTCGCGGCGCGGCATGCCTCGCAGGAGGATCTCGGCCGCCTCTCTGAGTTGAACGAGACGATGCGTCTGGCGATCGAGCAGGAGCGCTTCCTCGACGCCATGGAGGCGGATTTCGGGCTGCATATGGCGATCGCGCAGATCGCCGGAAACCGGGCGATCCGCGACATCCTCGGGCTCTACCGGCCGATCATCACCCGCAGTCAGCGGCCGCCGGTGCAGGAGCCGGCCCGGCTGCAGGAGGCCTTTGTCGAGCATGGCGCGATCCTGCGCGCGCTCGCGCGGCGCGACGGCGAGACCGCGGCGGTGGCGATGCGCCACCACATCGTCCAGTCCTCGGACCGGATGAAGGTGCCCTTCATCGCCAGCTGATCAGGGTGCCGAAGGCTTGGTCTCGGCATGGACAGGCGGGCGGGCCGCCGCCCGCCGCTCCAGCAGGATCAGGGCGAGGCCGGCCGCCACGATGAGGGCCGCGCCGGCGAGCATGGCCGGCGTCGGCCAGTCGTCGAAGATCAGCCAGCCGAAGATCAGCGCCCAGACGATCAGCGTGTACTGGTAGGGCACGACGACCGAAGCTTCCGCCAGCTTGAGCGAGCGCGTGACGCAGAGATGCGCGACCATCGCGACGATGCCGAGCAGCCCCAGTAGCGCGGCGTCCGTCCAGCTCGGCGTGACCCAGCCGAAGGGCAGCAGCACGAGGCCCATCAGCAGGGCGCCCAGCGTCTGCCAGGCGACCAGCGTGACATCGGGCGTGCCGCGCAGATAGCGGCCGGCGATCATCATGCCCGCGAAGAGGACGCTGCCGAGCAGGGCCAGCAGGGCGGGCATCGACAGGCTCGCCCCCGTCGGGTTCAGCGCGATGGCGACGCCGGCGAAGCCCGCCGCGATGGCGAGCCAGCGCCCGGCATCGACCCGCTCGCCCAGCAGCAGCACGGCCAGCAGGGCCGACCAGACCGGAGCCGCCAGCCACAGCGTCATCGTATCCGCCAGCGGCAGATAGGAGACAGCAAGGTAGAACAGCGCGACCTCGCCGGAGCCGAGCGCCACACGCAGGACCTGCAGGCCCGGCCGCTCGGGCCGCAGCGTCCGCACCAGCCCCTGGCGGAGCACGAAGGGCGTCAGCACGGCCAGCGCGGCGGCGCTGCGCAGCAGCAGCACCTGGCCGACCATGTAGGTGGCCACGAGCCATTTCCCCATGACGTCGTTCAGGGAGAACATCAGGATGCCCAGCAGCATCATGAAGATGCCGGCGAGGGTGGCATTGCGGATGGCCATGGAGAGCGGTTCGCCGTTTCGGAGGTCGGTCTGTGCAGCATCGCTTTGACGGAGCACGAGGCTGCGGGCAAGCGACCAGGCCGCGCAGCGGCCAGAAGCCGAGCGCCGCATTATAATTTTGTATTGACTTAATTAAGCTAAGACGGAATCATTGGCCCATGGACGCCTTCACCGCTCTTGCCGACCCGACCCGCCGCCGCATCATCGAGATGCTGGCGGAGGGTGAACTTTCGGCCGGGGAGATCGGGGAGCGGTTCACGCTGTCGGCACCGGCGATCTCGCAGCATCTCAAGGCGCTGCGCGAGGCCGGGCTGGTGCGGGTCACGGTCGCAGGCCAGCGGCGCATCTATGCGCTGGACCCGGACGGCATCGACGGCTTCGAGCAATGGGTCCGGCGCGTGCGCGCCTTCTGGCCCGACAGGCTGGCGGCCCTCGAGGCCGCGCTACGAAAGCCCGATCCGGGCGAGGAGGCGTGATGCAGACGCAGACACAGCAGGCGAATGCGAAGGCGTATGGCGAAGTGCTGGAGAGTGGGGCGGTGCGCTTCGAGCGGCTGCTGCCGGGGCCGATCGAGCGGGTCTGGGCCTATCTGGTCGAGGACGAGAAGCGCGCGACCTGGTTCTGCGGCGGCGAGACCGAGCCGCGCGCCGGTGGCCAGATCGAGCTGTTCTTCAAGCATTCGCGCATCACCGACGAGGCCCCGCCCGAGAGCCATCGCAAGATGAACGACGAGGGATCGATGATGAGCGGCATCGTCACCGTCTACGAACCACCGCACCGGCTGGCCTTCACCTGGGCGGGCATGGGCGATCCGGATTCCGACGTCGAGGTCGAACTGACGCCGGTGGGGAACGAGGTCCGGCTCGTGCTGACCCACCGTCGGCTCGCGACGAAGTCGCGCATGGCGATGGTCTCCAGCGGCTGGCACCTGCATCTCGGCCTGCTCGAGGACCAGCTCCTCGGCCAGAAGCCGCGTCCCTTCTGGTCGGCTCATGGGCCGCTGATGGCGGAATACGCTCAGAGGCAGCGCGACGCAGCGCTGTAGGGACCGCCGGCGGCCGCTCCGGTCAGGCGGATCGGCGCGCCGCGTCGGCCTGTCCGGAGGCCGCCGCCGCGGGTTCGGAGGCTTCCAGCGCCAGCACGGTCCGAAGCAGCGTCGCCTGCAGTTCCGAGAGGTCGGCCGTCTCTCGGGTGCGGACGGCGATCTCGGCTTCGCGGGCTGCGGCTTCCACCGCGGAGAAGCCGAGCGTTCCCGCGAGCCCCTTGAGCGTGTGCAGCTCGCGGATCGCGGTTTCGCGGTCGCCGGCCAGCAAAGCCTTGGTGGCTTCGGCCGCGGCACGCGTGGCGTCCGGCCAGAATTGCCGGGTCAACTCGTCAAGCAGATCGCCGCCGATCTCCCGCCTCAATTCGGCGCGGATGAACGGGTCGACTGGGTCGATGACGGTCTCGCCGGCGGCGGCGTCCGCGGCCTCCGCCGGCGCTGCCGGCCTTGCTCTCTCGTCGGGGTCCGGCAGCCAGCGCGCGAGGATCGCGGCCATCTTGGCGCGGCTGATCGGCTTGGCGACGAAGTCGCTCATCCCCGCTGCCAGGCAGGCCTCGCGGTCGCTGGCGAAGGCGTTGGCGGTCAAACCGATGATGGGCAGTTCGACGCAACCCTGCTGCCGGATCGCCTGCGTCGCCTCGAGCCCGCTCATCACCGGCATCTGCATGTCCATCAACACCAGATCGTAGCGCCCTGAGCTCACCAGGTGAGCGGCGATGCGGCCATCCGGGGCGTGATCGACCTCGACACCGAAGCGCTGGAGGAGTTCACGCGCGACGGTGAAATTGATCGCGTTGTCTTCCGCGACGAGGATGCGGCCGGTGAAGCGGCGATCCGCTGTCGGCTCCGGCTTCGGCTGCAGCGCCGGCTCGGGCGCACGGACCTGCTGTCGCTCCGATCGTGTGACGGGTCCGACCGGCAGGGTGAACCAGAAGCGCGTGCCGCCGCCCTCGCGCGGCTCGACGCCGATCTCGCCTCCCATCGCGCCAATCAGGCGGCGACAGATCGCGAGGCCGAGGCCGGTGCCACCGAAGCGGCGGTTGATGGTGATGTCGAGCTGGCTGAAATCCTGGAACAGCCGGTCGCGCGCCTCGGGCGGGATGCCGATGCCGGTGTCATCGACCTCCACCGTCAGGCGATCGCCGTCGATGCGGCATGACACATGGACGCCGCCGCGATCGGTGAACTTGACCGCGTTGCCGACGAGATTGAAGAGGATCTGCCGGAGCCGCGTCGCATCCGTCGTGACCCGGGCTTGCGGCTGCTCGACATGCAAGGTGATGTCCTTGTCGCGCGCGCGGGCGCCCATCACATGGGCGACGCTGGCGAAGACCTCGCCGAGCTCGAAGGGAAGCATTTCAAGCTCGACGGCGCCGGATTCGAGCTTCGAGAAGTCGAGAATGTCATCAATGAGCGCAAGCAGGGTATCGCTGCATTCGCCGATCACAGAGAGCTTCTCGCGCTGGCTCTCGCTCATCGGTGTCCCGCGCATGATGTCGACCATGCCGATGATGCCGTTCAGCGGGGTGCGGATCTCGTGGCTCATCGTGGCCAGGAAGATCGACTTGGCGCGGGCCCCGGCTTCGGCGCGCTTGGCGGCGTCGGCGTTCTCGATGCTGAGCCGCTCGAAGCGGCGCCGCGCGATGCGGATCTGGTAGAGCTGGACGCCGAGATAGGCGACGATCATCGCCAGCGAAACGATCAGCGCCGTCATGGCGCCGCCGAGCTGCTGATAGGCTGCCGTCAGCTCGTTGCGGTCCTCCACCCGTATCCGCGACTGGGCGAGGTTGGTGACGTTGAGCAGGCGCTCGGTGTTCTGCATCAGCGGCGAAAGTTCTGCGAGCAGGGCCGCGGCCTGCGCCGTGGCCCCGGCATCCTCTGCCAGCGCATCGATGGTCGGAGCGAGCGCGAGGATGCGATCACGCGCATCCTGCGCCAGCGTCAGGATCTCCGGAGTCTGGCCGAACTTTGTCCGGTAGTGATTGCTGATGAGAACGGTGGTGCGGCTGTAGAGGATGTCGTAGCGCAGCCCGACATCGGCGCGCCGCTGGGCGCTGAAGCCCTCCCGCAGATCCTGAACGGCGCTGGCGAGTTTTTTCGCTTCGCGGTCGAGCTGGTAGGCCGCCCAGACGAGGTCCTCGCGCACGCTTTCATCCGTCGCCCGGTGACGCGTACCGAGCGCCGAAAACATCGCCATGACGACGCCTCCCAGCAGGATGCTGAGCCCGACGAGCGCCAGGATGCCCAGATTGTTCAGCCGGTTCTGTTTGCTGGGCTTATCCATCGGGCGGCGCCTCGGTGCGGTGCGCGCTTCAGCGCACCTCGATGGACTTCACCTGCCAGGCTGAGCGGCCGAAATAGAGCTCGTTGTAGAGCGAGGGCTGCTCGTCGAAGGGGTAGATCACGAAGATCGGCCCCTTGTCGCGCACGGAGATCGGCTTGTCGTTGATCTTCGTCGCAAGGATCACGGGCCATTTGCGGAAGTCCTCGACCGGAATCTCGACCGCGTAGTCGTTGAGCGCCGTCACCTTCAAGGTCGTCCCGGTCGCGCCGACCTGGTCGAGCAGCGCGGCCCCGAGGGGGCCTTCGAAGCGCATCTTGTCGGAATACCAGGGCGTGCTGGCCGTCGTCATGCGCTTGGGCAGGGCGTCCAGCATCGCCGCGTCGAAGGTCGCGCCATCCGGCCCGTTGCGATGGGCGATCTTGCCCGAGACGGTCAGGATCACCGGACCCTTGGCAGCAGGGATTTCGGCAGCGCCGGCCTGGCCGGCAGGTGCGAGGCAGGCAAGGCAGAAAAGGAGTGCGAGACGGATCAGCATGACAGGTCTCCTGTCGGTTGTAAGGGGTTCGCCGACGGCGAGCTCAGCTCGCGAGGGCGATCGGCGTAGTCAGAGGATCGGACGTGGCGTTGATCAGGGCGAGAATGTCGGTCCAGCGGGCCTCGAAAGCGGCGACGCAGGCCGGATCGAAATGGCGGCCGGAGCCGGCGAGGATGAACTGGCGGGCGTCTTCGGGCGGGCGTCCGGGCCGGTAGACGCGGTTGGCGCAGAGCGCCTCGAACACATCCGCCACGGCAGCGATGCGCCCTTCGACGGGGATGTCATGGCCCGAGAGACCGCGCGGATAGCCCTTGCCGTCCCAGCGTTCGTGATGGGTCGCCGCGATGCGTTCGGCGCAGCGCATCAGGGCGGAGCGGCCATCGGCGAGGATCGCCTCGCCGATCGACACATGCGTCCGCATCACCGCCATCTCCTCATCGGTGAGGCGGCCCGGCTTCTGCAGAATGAAGTCGGGGATGCCGATCTTGCCGACGTCGTGCATCGGCGCGGCGGCATGGATGGTCTCGCATTGCTCGGCGTCGAGACCCAGCCCCTCGGCGATGATCTTGCATAGTGCGGCCATGCGCGCGACGTGATCGCCGGTGTGTCCGTCGCGGCAGTCGATGGCGCGCGAGAGCCGCCGCGCCATGTCGCGCTGGCTCTCGACCAGATCCTGCGTCGCCTGGCGAACCTCCTTGGCGAGCCAGGCCGCCTTGTCGCGCATCGCGGTTTGCGCCTCGCGCAGCGCCAGCAGGTTCTGGACGCGAACGCGCAGTTCGACGGGCTCGATCGGCTTGCGCAGGAAGTCGGTCGCACCAGCGTCGAGTGCCGCCAGGCGGGTCTCGCGCTCCTCTGTGGTGGTGACCATCACGATCGGCTGGTCGCGATGGTTCGGCATCTGCCGCAGCGCCCGGATGAAGGAAACGCCATCCATCTCGGGCATCATGTAATCGACCATGACCAGGTCGAACTCGATGCTCGCCGCCGCCTCCAGCGCCTCGAGCGGGTTCGAGAAAACCGTGATGTGATGGTCGCCAATGTTGTTCACAACGCCGCGCAGCACCATCAGATAGGTGCGGTTGTCGTCGACGATCATGATCTTCATGCGGTTGGCCTTTGCCCGGTCAAGCGGCCTCCTGTCGTCGCATGCGGCCGAGGCGGCAGCACCCGCCCCCGCTGCGCCTGCAATTCGGCAGCCACTACTCCTGCCGTTAGGGCAAGCGGATTAAAATAAGTTCAATCCGGATGTGTAAAATGCGACGGTCCGGCAAAAAACTCGTGGCCGGACGCTTGTCTGCTGTCATTTGACCTTGCGAAGCGATGTGCGACGCTGCATCCCCATCGCGCCCCGTCCGGACGACCCATGCCGATCTCCCAGGCCTTTTTCCGCCGCACCAATCTCCTGCTGATGGCGGCGGGCATCCTTGCGCTCGTCACCATCGTGGCGGGCTCGCTGTGGCTGACGCTCGCCTCGGAGCGATCCTTCGCCCAGGTCGTCGATGCGCGCGAGGTCCGCAGCGCATCTGCCGATTTGATGTCGCTCGTTCAGGATGCGGAGACCGGCCAGCGTGGCTTCCTGCTCACGCGCGATGCGACCTATCTGGCGCCCTATACCGAGGCGGTGGCGCGCTTCGAGGAGCGGTTCCAGCGGCTGGCCGAAGCGGTCGCCGACGAGGTCGACATGGGGCCCTATGCGGCGCGTCTGCGCCGTGCGCTGGACGCGAAGATGGCCGAGCTGGCCGAGACGGTGGCTGCGTCGCAGCGCGGCGATTTCGCGGGGGCGCTGGCGCTCGTCGAGGATGGCCGCGGCAAGACGCTGATGGATGAGGCTCGTGCCGCCTTCGCCAGTATCCTCGAGCGCTCGGAGGCGCGCCTGCTCGCCGCCATCGCCGCGCAGGAGACGGCCGCCTCGCGGCTGCGCTGGGTCACGATCATCGGCGCCATCGTCATTCTCGGGCTCGCGGCGGCAGCGGCCTGGACGATCCTGAGCTACACCAACGAGATCGTCGGCGCCCGGCGTGAGCTCGAAGTGTTGAATGCCGGGCTGGAGGAACGCGTGCGCGAGCGCACCGATGCGCTGATCAAGGCCAATCAGGAGATCCAGCGCTTTGCCTATATCGTCACGCATGATCTGCGGGCGCCGCTGGTCAACATCATGGGTTTCACCAGCGAACTGGAGGAGACCCTCAAGCCGATCGGGGCCTATCTCGACGCTCCCGACGACAAGGCGGTGGCGCTGAAGGCCGAGGCCGAGACGGCGCTGAAGACCGATGCGCCGGAGGCGCTGGAGTTCATCCGCTCCTCGACGCGCAAGATGGACGGGCTGATCAACGCGATCCTGAAGATCTCGCGCGAGGGCAGCCGGGCCTTGAAGCCCGAGCGGGTGATGCTCGATGCGCTGCTCGAGGCGGCCGCGGCGGCCGTCCACCACCAAGCCAGCGAGACAGGCGGCGGCATCGCCATCGAGGCGAAGACCGACCGCATCTTCAGCGACCGCTTCTCGCTCGACCAGATCATCGGCAACCTGCTCGACAACGCCATCAAGTACCGCGCGCCTGATCGGCCCCTGCAGATCGTCGCGCGCACGCTGGCGCCGCGCCCGGGCTGGGTGGCGATCGAGATCGAGGACAATGGCCGTGGCATCGCGGCCAGCGACCACGAGCGGATCTTCGAGCTGTTCCGGCGCTCGGGAACACAAAATACACCGGGCGAGGGGATCGGGCTTGCGCATGTACGCACGCTCGTGCGCAACCTCGGCGGAGACATCACCGTCCGGTCGGAATTCGGGGTGGGAACGACCTTCACGGTCCTGCTGCCGGCCGATCTGCGGAGCGTGAAGCGGAGCCACGAAGCATGACCAACGCCAAACCCGTGTCGATCGTGATGATCGAGGATGACGAGGGCCATGCCCGGCTGATCGAGAAGAACATCCGGCGCGCCGGGGTCAACAACGAGATCATCCCGTTCACCAACGGCACCGAGGCGCTGGCCTATCTGTTCGGGCCGGACGGGTCGGGCATGGTCAGCTCGGGACGCCAGCTCCTGATCCTGCTCGATCTCAACCTGCCCGACATGGGCGGCGTCGACATCCTCGAGAAGGTCAAGGCCAACCCGCACACCAAGCGCTCGCCCGTGGTCGTGCTGACGACGACCGACGACAGCCGCGAGATCCAGCGCTGCTATGACCTCGGCGCCAATGTCTACATCACCAAGCCGGTGAACTATGACGGTTTCGCCAATGCCATCCGCCAGCTCGGGCTGTTCTTCTCGGTCATGCAAGTGCCAGAAACCCCGTGACCTCCGCGGATGATCCGGCCATGCCCCATCGGCCGCTGACGGTTCTCTATATCGACGACGACGTGGCGCTGGGCCGGCTCGTGCAGCGCATCCTCGCGCGCAAGGGCTATGCGGTCGAGCATGTCGGCGATGCCGAGGCCGGGCTGGCGCGCATCGCGGAGGGCGGCATCGACGCCGTGATCCTCGACCATGACCTCGGAACGAGTTCGGGGCTGGAGGTGCTGGCGCGTCTCGCCGGCAGCGAGGGCGCGCCGCCGGTGGTCTATGTCACGGCCTCCTCCGAACTCGCCATCGCGGTCCAGGCGCTGAAGGCCGGCGCGGTCGACTATGTCGTCAAGACGATCGGCGAGGATTTCGAGGTGCTGCTGACAGCGGCGCTGGAGCAGTCGGTCGAGCGGGCGCGGCTGATGCGCGCCAAGGAGGAGGCCGAGCGCGAGGTCCGCGCCGCGCGCGACCGCGCCATCGTGCTGCTGGCGGAGGTCAACCACCGCGTCGCCAACAGTCTGGCGCTGGTGTCGTCGCTGGTGCGGATGCAGGCCGCCTCGGTGCAGGATGCCGGGGCGCGCGCGGCGCTGGCCGAAACGCAGGCGCGCATCACCGCGATCGGCAATCTCCACCGCAGCCTCTACACCTCCGACGACGTCCGTACCGTCGATCTTGCGGCCTATCTCGAGACGCTGGTGCGCGAGCTCGGCCATTCCATGTCGGCGGCCGGGCGCACGCCCGATATCCGCTTCGAGGCGGTGCCGATCCTGATGAAGACAGACAAGGCGGTGTCGATCGGCATGATCGTCACCGAGCTGGTGACGAACGCGATCAAATACGCCTATCCCGAGGGGACGGGCGAAATCCGTGTCTCGCTCGCGCGCGAGCCGGACGGCGCGACGCTGCTCGTCGTGGCCGATGACGGGGTGGGCTGGTCGGGGCAGGGACCGGCGACGGGCACCGGCCTCGGCGGCAAGATCGTCGGCGCGATGGCGCGCAGCCTCGGCACCAGCATCGACTATGCGCGGCAGGCCCAGGGGACGCGCGTGACGATCCGGATCGTGGAGGACGAGCCCGCGGCCTGAGGCTGACGGCGTCTCAGAGGCTCGCGGCAGCGCGTGCGGCCTGATCGTACTGTCCCGAGAGCGAGCGCATCGCCGTGGCGATCTCGGAGAGGCGCTTCGGGTCGAGCCCGGTCGATAGCACCGACTTGACCAGAAGCTGCTCGCGAATCCGGGCATAGGCACGGCAGGCTTCCTCGCCCGCAGGCGTCACCTCCACCGTCTTCTCCTTGCCCTTGCGACCGGCCTTGAGGAGCTTCAGGCGCTCCAGCTTCTTGAGCGCGTAGTTCACCAGATGCGTGTCCTCGATGTTGAGGACGAGGCAGATATCGGCGAGGCGCTTGGCCTTGCCGCGATGGTTGACGTTGTGCAGCACCAGCACGTCGAGCGGGGACAGGTCCGGCGTGCCGGCGGCCGCCATGGCGCGCACCATCCAGCGATGGAAGGCGTGCACCGTCATGCTCATCGCGAACTCGAATTCCGACAGAGCCGGCATCGCCCCCGCCGCCAGATGGCCGGAGGAGACGATGGGGCCGAGTTCGGTGGAGGAGGGCGGTGATGACATCGTCGCTCGCCGGAGGGGCTGCGGGGGAAGCGGACCCCGCGCCCGGTTGAGGGCGCGGGGCGGCAGCCTCACATCTTCTTGTAGGCGTCGACGATCGCCTGGCCGTCGGCACCGGCCTTCTTCAGCCAGTCGCCGGTCAGGGTGTCACCGGCCTTCTTGAAGCCGGCGGCGAGCTCGGCGCTCGGGGCCTGGACCTTCATGCCCTTGGCCTTGAGCTGCTCGAGATACCAGCCGGACTTCTCCTCCCACATCTTCCAGCCGCGCTCCTCGGCGGTGGCGGCAGCCTTCAGGATCGCGTCCTGCGTCGCCTTGTCGAGCCCGTTGAAGGCGGCCTTGTTGACGAAGGTGGCGTTCTTAGGGATCCAGGCCTGGACGTCGTAGAAATGCGTCAGCGACTCCCAGACCTTGGAATCGTAGCCGGTGCCGCCCGAGGACATGAAGGAGTTGACGACGCCGGTCGCCAGCGCCTGCGGCAGTTCCGCCGCCTGGATCGTCACCGACTGCATGCCGAGCAGATCACCGAGGCGGGCCGTGCCGACATTGTAGGAGCGCCACTTGAGGCCCTTCATGTCGTCGATCGTGTTGAGCTCCTTCTTCGTGTAGACGCCCTGCGGCGCCCAGGGAACCATGAACAGCAGCTTCACGCCCTGGGAGTCGAGCTTCTTCTCCACGGCGGCCTTGGAGGCGGCATAGAGCTTCTTGGCGTCGGCGAAGGACGTCGCGAGGAAGGGCACGACGTCGATGCCGTAGACCGGATCCTCGTTCTCGTGGATCGAGAGGAGCACCTCACCCATCTGGGCCTGGCCGCTCTGGACCGCGCGCTTGATCTCGGGGGCCTTGAACAGCGAGGCGCCGGGATGGACGGTGATGGCGAGCTTGCCGCCGCTCGCGGCCTCCACATCCTTGGCGAAGAGCGTGAGGTTCTCGCTGTGCGGGTTGTCGGCCGGGTA
>OGCL01001939.1_pt1 | contig 16008 bp, 14 predicted proteins | sample 1570041 | NCBI WGS metagenome assembly OGCL01 (sample SAMN06266162, study PRJEB24511) | hot springs metagenome | isolation source: Hot spring water | place: South Africa: Limpopo | collected 2015-06-22
TGACTATGAAAGACGTCGTTGGCGGCCATGAACGGTCCCTCACCCCCAGCCCCTCCCCCCGAGGGGGAGGGGAGCGTAGTGAGTCGGCTGCGCGACTTTCACGATAAACGAGCCATGATCTGGACCGGAAGTCAACCCTGAGATTAACGAGGGATACGCCATCATGTATCAACTGTTTGCATTCTTGTTTTTTGCCGTCGCGCTGGTGCAGCCTGCAAGTGCTTCGCGATGGACGGCTTCGGAAATTAGCGCCATGCCCCCCTACTGCGCCGGAAGGTTCGCGCGGGAATTGAACAACATGCAGGAATACAAGCGGTGGGAGGCGCAGTATGGCCCGGATTTTCTGCACACGCATCATCTTTGCCACGGTATTGGACTGCTGGATATCAAATACCCCAAGGCCCGTACTGAACAGGAAAGACGATATATACTTGACGGCGCTTTGGGTGAACTTGGTTACATGCTGACTAATGCGAAACCAGATTTTGCCCTGATGCCCGATGTACATCTCTATCGCGGCATTGCACTTGCACACCAGAACAAGAATAGCGATGCACTGAAGTCAATCCTGAACGCCCTCGAATTAAATCCGAATATTTCGATCGGATATGGCTGGGCAGCTGATTTATATGTCAGATTGGGAGCCAAAGATCTGGCCATGAACATGGTTACCGACGGTTTACAGCGCTATCCTAATAACAAGAGATTGCAGCGTTTGTATTTGCAGTTAGGCGGAAAGCCACCTTCTCCTGGGTCAACAGGTGACAATGAGACGATTGCCGCGAGTCAACACAACGAGGCTACATCAGGCGTTAAACCCGCCACGGCTGCGACATCCAAGGAGGAGTCAGGCACACACTCAGAACGAAACTCTGTGGTTTTTACGTTCAGCAAGGGCGGCATGGGTGGGATGAAACACGGCTATAACGCAGGTGATTCTGTTCTTCTAGAAGTGCAACCCGACCCCAAGACGCCCGACACAAAGGTTTCGTTCAGAATAACCTCATTGATTCAGGAAACCCATTCGCGCATTGCGCGCATCGGATTAGATCTTGGCAAACATACCAATATGTTTTCGCGACTTGAGCCGGATGGTTGGCAGGGGAAATATTACCCAGTAACCCATCATCCCACTCCTTATGTTCACCCTTTCTGGCCCAAATTCAATGCACATTATACTTTTCAATTTATCATAGACCCCAAACTCGCCAAGCCCAACGACCCAAGAAAACTGTCTCCCGGTTCTTCTCTCACGATCACTGCCTATCTGGCGCCTGGGGTGAGATATGAAGATGTTATCCAGGCTCTGAATAGGGGAACTCAGCATCAAGATGGTTTGCGTATGGCCATCATCGGGCAGCACCTCGCTGGCCCTCCGTTACCCGGTGGAACGAGATCAGATGATGGCGGCTATTTCACCGGTAAACTGCTGCGAGCAACCGGGCCCATAGCCAAAATCCTGTTTAGCGAAACCAGGCCTGTTGGGACCACTAAAGAAAACGTCGATGCCAAACAACCCACTGATACCAAAGACAAACCGGAGGAGGTCGCAACCATGCGCGTTAACACCACTGATGTCTCAGCCAAACCCGTGGAATCGAGCCCTGCACCAAAGCCAAACCCGCGTAACCCCTGGTGCCGTTTTTGCCCGACAGAACAATAAGCAACCGCTGCCAAACTCGTCGCCGGACCCATGCTTGCAAAGCAATGATTGGCCACACCGTTGATGTTGAGCGAGTCGATCAAACCCGATTGCCAGGCGTTGCTGATCGTCAACGCCGACGACTATGGCTATTTCGACGCCGTCAGTCGCGGCATCCTGGACGCACATGCACGCGGCATCGTCACCGCAACGGGTATATTGGCCACGGGCGAGTCATTCGACACCCAGGTGTCCAGACTATCGGATTACCCTGACCTGGACGTGGGCGTACATCTCAATCTGACCTATGGCGTGCCGCTGACCGGCCGGATGCGTGCTGCCCTGAAACGGTACGGCGGAATGTTTCCAAACAAGTTCGCCATGGTGCGGGCCATCCTTGGTGGTGGCGTGTCGCTTACTGCAGTGGAATCTGAGTGGCGCGCGCAAATCGAGCGTTGCCTATCAAAAGGCCTGGCGCTGCGCTTTGTCAATTCCCACGAGCACATCCATATGCTCCCGCCGCTGTACCGACTGGTGCTGGCCCTTGCGCGCGAGTATGGCATTGCGCATGTTCGTTTCTCCATGCCGGAACGGATGCGGGTTTGGTCCGTCGGCGCATTGCTGCGTGGCGGCCTCATGGCGGGCCTCGGCCTGATCAACAGAGATGCCCGCACAATGCCCGCGATGGCTTTTCTTGGTTTGGCGGAGAGTGGTCGCCTGGGGCACGAGTATCTGCAGTGGTTGTTTCCCTCTCTCCGGCCCGGGCGCGTCTATGAACTGATGTGCCACCCTGGCTATGGGGCGCACGCGGAAACCAAAGATCCCCGCCTCTTGAGCTACCACGATTGGGAGGGGGAGCATGCGCTGATGACGCATCCCGATACTCGGGAATTGCTTTCGCAGAATGGAATACGGCTGGTCGGCTATCGGCAGTTGGGATGATGCGGATGATGCGCGTGTCACGCTCGCTAAGCCGGAAAACAAGCCGCGGATGAGTTTCGTGGGATGGCCATCCAGAGTCATTGCAACAACCTGGGCGCCAACTTTTGTCGGGGTGATGATTCGCGCCCCCCGTCCGTGGCCTCATGGCACAACACTGCGTAGGCCGGACATCAGTCCGACTGGCAGGGTGCCATGCTGGAGTCCGGCCTAGAATGTATCCTGCGTCAACAACACGGATTCAGCTATTTATCTACACAACACACCGGATAAAGACATGAGCAATCCAGAACCTCGCCTGGTGAGCGTGGTGCTGCCAGCCCATAACGAGGAGGCCGGCATCGCCCACGCCATCGAGGTCATCGGCGGCATCCTCGACAGCACCGGCATGGCTTGGGAGATTGTGGTCGTGGACGACGGCAGCCGGGACCAGACCTTCGAGCGTCTGAAGACGGTGGCCGCAAGGGATCACCGTGTGCGCGCCCTGCGCTTCAGCCGCAACTTCGGCAAGGAAGCCGCCCTGCTCGCTGGCCTGAACACGGCCCGGGGCGATGCGGTGATCACCATGGATGCGGACCTCCAGCACCCGCCCAAACTCATCCCCGCCATGCTGGAGGCCTGGAAAAACGGCGCCAGGGTGGTGGATGCAGTCAAGCGCAGACGGGATACGGACAGCGCCCTGACCCGGCTGCGCGCCAAGGTGTTCAACACCCTGCTTTCCAGCATGGGCGGGATCAACCTGGACAATTCCTCCGATTTCAAGCTGCTCGACCGTGTGGTGGTGGACACCATCACGCGCGCCCTGCCCGAGCGACAGCGGTTTTATCGAGGCCTGACGGACTGGGTGGGCTTCAAGCGCGAGCGCCTGCTGTTCGACGTGGAGGAGCGCGCCAGCGGCGAAGGTCAGTGGTCGCTGCGCGGACTGATCGGCCTGGCCATCACCGCCATCGTCTCCTTCACCAGCGCACCCCTGCGCATCGTCACGGTTCTGGGATTAGCCACCCTGGTATTCGGCCTCCTGGTGGCTTCCGAAGCCCTTTGGGGCTGGGCGCAGGGACGCGCGGTATCCGGTTTCACCACCACCATCATCACGCTGCTGGTCATCGGTAGCTTCATCATGATCAGCCTCGGCATCATTGGGGAATACATCGCCAAAATCTACGACGAGATCAAGGCCAGGCCCAACTATCTGATCGAGCATAGTGTAGGTTTGGATCTCACCTCAGGGCAGGGCAAAGGAGACGACGCTTGATGCCCCCCGGAAACCCCATCGAGCAGTATCTGACCCAGAGCTGGAGCGCCGTGCCCGTCGAATTCCGGCGCGCATTCCTCATAGTCCTCGGGATCAGCCTGCTGGCCTTCGGCTTCGAGATGACCAACCTCAGCCTGCACCATGACGACGTGGTGCAGCTGTTCATTCAGAGCACCATCCTCGGGCACTACCTGGGCCGCTGGGGCACCGGCTGGCTGCACTACTACACCCAGGGCGCCCACATCATGCCTTTCCTGCAGATGGCCCAGGGCGTGGTGGTAATGGCGGTGTACGGCCTGCTCGTGGCCCGCTTCTGGGGGTTGCGCCGCACCCTGGACATCGCCCTGGTGGCCTCGGTGCTGTGCGTCTTCCCCTTCATGGCCCAGGTGTTTCAGTACAACTCCACCATGGCCACCTATAACCTGGCCCACCTGCTCGCCGCGCTGGCGGTGATCTGGTCGGTAAAGGGCACTGTGCGGCACACCCTGGCCGCCATCCTGGCCTTCGTGCTGGCCTTCTCGATCTATCAGAGCGTCATCGCCAATGCCGCCACCCTGTTTCTCCTGTGGACCTTGACGCGGCTGCTGTTCATCGGCGAAACGCCTGCCGGACCCCACCTGAAGGCAGTGGGCAAAGGCGCGTTGTTCGCCCTGCTCGCGGTCGTAGTCGGAGGCTTGATCTACGTCTGGACCGTGTCGCTCATGGATCTCAAGTTCGACGCCTACCAGGGCGCGGGCGAGGCCTTCAGCTTCAGGGAGGGGTTGCAACTGGGTACCGCCCTGCCAGCCGTGTTGCAAGGTACCCGCAGCACATTGTTGTATCCCGAGGCCTATTTCCCGGACTCCCTGAAGAAGCTGCAACTGCTGTTCCTGGCCGGGGCCGCGGGGGCATGCCTGTGGCTGCCCAAGCGCTGGTACTTGAAGCTGGCCGCCCTGGCCCTGTTGGGTGCCGCCACCTTCTCACCGCGTATACTGCAGATCCTGCACCCCGCGGGGACCTACCACAACCTCACTCTTACCGCCTATGCCCTGCTGGTGGCAGGCGCGCTCATGGTCCTGCTGCGCGCCGGTCCCATGCTGCTGCGCAACGGTACGGTGGTGCTGGGCAGCCTGCTGGTGGCCGCTTACCTCGTGCAGTGCAACTGGATTTCGACCGTGGGACATCTCAACACCCTGGCGCACTACAGCACCATGACCCAGGTGCTGGCCCGCCTGAATGCACTGCCGACGGAGGGCTGGGACGGCAAGACCGTGGCCGTGGTGGGGCGCTACGGCATGTACACCGGTTATCCGTTCAAGCGGGCCACGGGCATGGCCTCCGAGTTCATCGGCGAAGGCCACATCCGCAACTTCGCCCTGCTGCTGCGCGACCAGCGCACCTTCATAACAGGGGACGAGGTTCCCGCCGCTGTGCGCGCCTATGCCGCAACGCGCCTTCCCTGGCCCCATGCCGAGAGCGTTGGGGTGACGCAGGGCATGGCGGTAGTGGTGCTATCGGCACCCTCGGCCCTGGGTGCAAATGAGTAAAGGGCTGTTTTCCCGTTTGCAGGATCATCTCGGCGATAGACGGCACGACAGCAAGCGGCTCCACACGTAAAGAGACGCCCCTGAAAAATGCATAACCCTAAAAACCGCATTTGACCGCGCTGAGGTCCCGAATAAATCAGCGTATCCCTAACTGAACCACGCTAGTAAATGTCCTTCACGGAAGCGCCTTTGCTTCATCTTCCTGCTTGAGGTACAGCCAGTCGACGATCTTGTCGTGAGGTGTGTAGCCCGCCACCAATTGCTGCATCATCTGGCGTATCAAGGCGATATCGTTGTCGTTCAGGGCGATCTCCAAGGCCTTCAGCTTGGTCTTCAACTCGGCCCAAGGGATGAATTCCTCCTGATCTTTCATGATGCGCGAATGTACCGTCGGCTGAGGGTTGTCGCCGATCAGCAGTTCTTCATGGAGTTTTTCACCTGGTCGCAGGCCGGTGATTTCGATCTCGATATCACCATCGGGATTCAGCGTATCCTTCACCGTCATGCCAGATAGTTCCACCATACGCAGGGCCAGATCCATAATCTTGACTGGCTGACCCATGTCTAGGACGAAAATGTCACCGGTTCTGGCCATTGCGCCTGCCTGTATGACCAACTGAGCTGCTTCCGGTATCGTCATGAAGTAGCGGGTGACTTCCGGGTGCGTAAGCGTGATCGGGCCGCCATCACGGATCTGCTGTCTGAACTTGGGCACTACGGAGCCGGACGACCCTAACACGTTGCCGAAGCGCACGATACTGAACTTGGTGACCGTGCCGTTGGCGGCTAATGCCTGCAGTACCATTTCGGCCAAACGCTTGCTCGCGCCCATGATATTGGTCGGTCGAACCGCCTTGTCGGTACTGATCAAAACGAAGTTGGACACGCCGGCCTCTAGAGCGGCCTGTGCGATACGCAGGGTGCCCAGGACATTGTTCTTGATGCCCTCGGCTGGGTTGTGTTCCACCAGTGGCACGTGCTTGTAAGCGGCGGCATGGTAGACGGTGTCCGGGGACCACGTGGTCATGATCTCCCGCATGCGGCCCTCGTCCTGTATCGAGGCCAGCAGAGGTACGATCACCAGATCACGAGCGGCGAGATTTTTTTCCAGTTCCTGGTGTATTGCATAAAGGGCAAATTCACTCTGCTCGATCAAGAGCAGTTTGGCCGGGCCCAAAGCAACAATCTGGCGGCAGAGTTCGCTGCCTATAGAGCCTCCCGCGCCGGTCACCAATACCACCTTATCGACGATGTTCTTGCCCAGCAGGATATGATTGGGCGCGACCGGCTCTCGACCCAGAAGGTCATCGATGTCAAGCTCGTGCAGGTCGGCTGTGCCGATCCGGCCTTGGGCGAGGTCGTTGAGGCTGGGTAAGGTGCGCACCGCCACCCTCAAGTGGCGTAGCTCGTCCAGGATGGCGAGTCGCCGCTTCCGTGGTAAAGACAGCATGGCCAGCAACACGGTCCGCACACCTTGCGTTTCGATCAGGCCCTGCAAATCCTTGGGGCTGTGAATGGGCAAACCATTCAGCACGTGACCATGGAGGCGATCATCGTCATCCAAAAAAGCCACCACCTGCATATCATGGCTGTGGGCTAATGCCTGAGCCAATTGACGCCCCGACTGGCCGGCGCCATAGATCACCGCCTTGGGCAGATTCATGTGGTGGAATATGCTCTGGTACAGCCCACCCAGCCAATAGCGCACTATCACACGAGAACTCCCCACTGCCAGTAGCAGCAAGATGGGCTGGATGATGCCCACACTGCGATGCACACTTGGCAGCCCAATGACCGTAACGATCGTCGCATACAACAGCCCGTAAATGATGAACGCACGGAGCATCATTCGCATGGCCGCTATGCCCGAATAGCGGAAAATCACTCTGTAAAAGCCATGCGTGATAAAAAGCGGCAGAGCGATGAGCATCGATATCCCTGCCGCCCAAATAAGACTGCGCATTCCTTCGCCCGACAAAGACCCCCATGCGTCCAGTCGCAGGTAAAAGGCGCCCCACACGGTCAGGACGATCAGGCTGATATCCACGGTCAATGCGATGAAACGCTTAGCCGGTCGGGGCAAGCCCAGCAAAAAAGACGAAAGCCTCATATCTACGCCTTTTTTCATCCCGTATCGTCCATTAGGACGCTGGAATATGCGAAGCACATGGTCGAACGATGCGCGTGAAGATCACAGGCGAGGCTGAACGCATCGCCGAGAAGTGACACGCAATATGGCCAATCAGCGCTGAACGAGTCACGCCGGGCTCCAGCGCTTCATCTGGAGGCTCTTCGCTTGTTGTCTTGCATAGCAGTGCTGAAGGCATGGGCCAGTCATAGAGGCATCTTGGATTAGGACCTCTTTTGAATTTCGAGTAGGTAATGGCGCGAGCCACTGGTAGCCTGAGAACGCGGGTCAAGGGCGGGCGTCGTCTGGCAAAGCGGACCCTTGATGCGGACAATCTCACTAGCACGCTCAAGGCCTTGGCACAGGCAAAGGCTTGCGGCACCAGGTCCCGAGCCCGCCCCAAGGCGAGGACTCCCCCGCCTTGGGGCGGGGTTAGGGGTGGGAATACAGTGCCGCCCGCCAAGGCGGGAGCTAGCGATCGATGACATTGGCACCCACTCAAAAAATTCAAAAGGGCCGGATTAGGGCTATGTAGGATTACAACACTCGGTAGTGATGATCAGCATGCGACTTCAATCGCCACGGCTCTGAAGGCGGATCCGGTCACCCGTGCCCTGCCCCGTCAGCGTAAGCAGGCAATAGCGGATATAGTCCCACACGGTGAACTGTTCCAACATGGCGGCATCCGTTTGCGCAAGCAGCACGGGCGTTGACATATCGATTCCCCGAAGCTGGGCCAGCCCGGTGATACCAGGCCTTGCATCGAAGACGCCCAATCTCGACCGCGCCTCGATCAGCTCTGTCTGGCTCGGCAGACAGGGGCGCGGCCCCACCAGGCTCATCTCCCCTTTGAGCACATTCCATAGCTGGGGCAGCTCATCCAGCTTGCTGTAGCGCAGGGTACGCCCCCATCTCGTGGCCGCCCGCGCATCGGCGAGATGGGTGGCCACATCTTGGGTGCCGGGGCGCATGGTACGGAACTTGATCAAGACGAAAGGCTGCTGGTTGCGTCCCACCCGTTGCTGGCGGAAGAAGGGGGAGCCTGTGTCGAAATAACCGATCAGGGCCAGCACGACCAAGAGTGGTGCGGCTAACATGAGCCCGAGGATCGAGAACAATATGTCCAAGCCACGCAGGATTGGCAATGAGGGGGGGTGCTGCGGCATCGTCATGCGGGGAGCAAGGCTGGCCTCAACCTACGGACCGTATCCCGCAATGTAATGTCGAGGCTCGGAATGTCGCCTGACCGCTCATGGGTATGGGTTTATCCGCTTCGTTCGTCTTGCGCTGCATGCCGTTCGCGGCTTTATTCAAGGTTTACTCGGACCGGCCATTGAATAGCCGCATCGCGTGCGGCCATAGCAGCATTGATGACACCCACCGTAGCCGGCTCGGGTATGCACCTAATCATCACTGCGGGCGGTTACGGGTCTCGTGGCTATGATCAGTTCGAAGCCCCCCGGATCCCAACGAGTTTATGCTTTCAGTGGGTTCGACCTTGTCGCCAGTATCCATCTCGAGCGCATGTCGCACCGACGCGGGAAGCGTTAATTAATAATCCTAGGTCGCCAGGGGCGTCGTCGCCATGATCGTAACTGGGTGTTAACCTAAGGGATGGAACAGGGGCTGTCAACGCGACGACCCGTGCAGCACCCTTCCGGCTGTCAGCTGTGTTGCTGAAACAGACAATCACCCCGTGCACAGCATCTCCCGCACCCCCTCGGCTAGCCCCACCCTTGCCCGCCAGCTCAGTTCCCGCTCGATGCGGGCGGGTGAATACCAGGCCGAACCGAGGAGTTGCTCCGCTAGTTGGTTGAGGCGCGGGTGGAGTCTACCCCCTAGCGCTATGGGCCATGCGGGCATACGCCAGCGAAGAGCGGGCTGGGGAGGGACGGCGAGAATCGCCTCACATAACGCCTGGGTGGTATAAGCGCGGGGATCGGAGATGATGTAGGTCTGACCGCTGGCCTCCGGCCTGTAGGCCACCAGCCGGGCCACCTCCACCACATCCTGCACATGGACGACAGAACGGCGGTTATTCGGCACCACGAGGCATGGAAACCACCCCGCACGCAGGCCCCGCGCCAGGCGTTCCAGATTGCCCTGTCCGCCGCGTCCGTAGACCATGGCGAGGCGCAGATTCACCACGTGCATTCCGTATACGGCACCCGCCTCAAGCACCGCCGTTTCCGCCGCACGCTTGGCACGTCCATAAGGCGTGTCGGGCTCTCCAGGCCAATCCTCATCCGCACATGCCCCGCCCGGCTTGGCCATGGCCTTGACACTGGAGAAAAACACGAATCGTCTCACGCCTGCCCTACCCGCCGCTTGCAGGAGATTTTTCGTGCCCTGGAAGTTGATACGCCATTGGAGATCGGGGTTGGTCGACCGCTCCGCCCGGGCTAGCCCCGCGCAATGAAAAACGGTATCTACGCCCGCGCACGCCCGCTCCAGGGTGGCGGGGTCTGCCAGGTCGCCCATCACCTCGTTGGCAAGACGCGCTGGCCTTCGCACCAGCGCCCGGTTACCCGGCTGCAGGAGACGTCGGCCGATGAAGCCCGTGGCACCGGTGACGAGCACCGTGCCGCTGCCGACCTCATTTGTTCTCGGCCATCCAGTCATGGCGGGTCGCAATCTCCACACCTGCGCAGGTGTGTGGCGCCCATCCCTGCCTGTGATCCGCGGCCGCGCTCCATCCCTTTCATGGTGCCGTGGGCAGCAATCCAACCGGTCTTCCTGGAGCTTCAGGCACGTCTGTCTTCCGTCGGCTCATCCGATCGCAGCAGAAACCGGCAACCGCCGGATGGTCCGCACATTCAGACCCACCGCCATGACCTCGGCAACCAACGCGGGCCATGCCTGCCAGACGATGTCGTTGGCGATCCAGGCGGCACTCGAGGCGAGCAGTGCCATGCGCATTTGCCGGTTGCCCAGATAGAAAAGCGCCAGGGTGGTGTTGATCACCGCAAAGGCAGGCAGCAAGGACACCGGCCCCTGCCATGAAAGGGCAGTCAGCCCTGCGAACAAACACAAGAAGGCGATGGCGGCAAGAGACTTGTGCGGGTGCGTCTCCAGCCACCCGGAAAGCAGGGTACGCAGGGCCGTGCTTGCCATAGTGAAGGCGGCGGTCCAAGCCCCAAGCAGGGCATACATCCCGCCCCACAGGAGGGCAGCGACAGCGGAAAATCTGCGGAAGCCGCGGCCACATTGCAGCTGATAGGCCCGCCATTCCAACAAGGTGCCCGCGACACCCAGGGCATAGGCTAACCCAAAGCTCATCATGTGATCTGCAAGGCCTTGAGGATCGGCAAGTGCATTTCAGCAAATTCCTTGGCCTGTACGATGAGCTCGTCAGTCGCACTACGCGCTTCTTCCAGCGCACCCAGCGCAAGCCCACCAACTTCACTCTCATTCAGCATTTCCCGCTCCTTTTTCAGACACGTCTGTTTACCCCAATTTCGTGTCCAAAAGAATTGCGGGCAGGTCAGTGCGGATACAGATGCTCGATGTTGTGGCTGGAGAAAATCGCATCCACGCAAGCGTCGGACAGGGCTGACAGGTCGGTCATGCTGCCCAGGATGTCCGGCTGAACCGCCGGGTCGATATCGAGCCGCCACTCGAGCCAGGCGTCGGTGTCAAAGCCGCGCGTGGTCTGCGCCTTGCGCTTGCCGCCGCAACCCACGTGCAGTAGTACTGGCATCCTCCGACCCCGTCCGTATGCCTGCGACAGCGCTTCTGGCTGTCGTGACCTCTGCCTCAAACCACCCCCAGCCGCTGCCAGGCAGGCAGCGTCTGGGCAAGAAACCCCTGCGCGAGCTCCACGGCGCGCGGGGTAAGCGCATCGCCGCTGGTGAGCACTTGCTCTTTGTGTTTCAGTCCTCGGCCAAGCAAAAGGAGCTGATCGGTGAGTTTCTTCCCAAGCTGCGCAGCATCGGCCTTGGGATGGGTAAGCTGCAACGCCAGCAAGATCATGTCGGTATCGGCTACGGTCAACACCGTCGGCAGGGCACCGGCAACTAGGAAGCGATAGGGCGCGCCCGCAAGCGCCGCCTCAGCCACCGCCCGATTGAGGCCTTTGGCGGCCTTGTTGTCGCCGCGACCGTGCGCGAGCGCGGCGTGTCCGGCCGCAAGCATGAGACCCAGCGCCTGCAGGGTGTCCGCCAACGCCCTCGGCTGAGCGTCAGCGCGTGGCGTTTGCATCAGTTCCGCCAGCGTCTTCGATCCGCCTTGCAGGGCGTCGTACAGTGGCGCGTAGACTTCTGGCTTGCCGCTTACCTCCCCCAGCGAGGTTTTGAATTGGTACGGGTTGTCGCTGCCCTCTTTGGCCGCGGGGCGGGCGAGTAGCGCCACGCGGGTAGCCAGCAGCGCCGCGCGCTGGCGGCCCGCCCACAGCGGCGCCTGGCCCTTGACCCACAGGTCGCGGCGAAAGCTCTGGTTGATGAGCACATCGAACATCACTTCGCGCTCGACGGGGTCGGTGTAAATGTTCAGAACTGCCTTCGACGCCTCGGGCAGCATCGCGGGCAAGTACCAGTCCTGGGCACAGGCGGTGCCGGCATAGGACAGTTTGTGCGAGGCGACTTCAGCCTGGAATTGGTCGAACCAAAAACAGGTCCAGTGTTCCGTCAGATACTCGCCAATGAGATAGGCGCGGTCGTGCTGGAGCAAGCCGTCCAAACGCGGCTTCATGCCCGGCAACACGCGCGTCATGATGCTGCTCGCTTCATCAAGCTGCTGCAAGCGCTTGATGCCTTCCTCGATGACGGCGCCCGAGCTCAATCCCTCGCGCACTTGCCACAGGCGCAGCAGGTGCTGGATGGGCTGGCCGCTGTACCAACCCGGCAAGGTGTTGTACGAGGCATAGAACAGCCCGCCCGGCAGCAGCGCCGCATCCAGGCAGCGATAGAGCCCCTCGCGCACGGCCGGCGCAATCCAGGACAGAATACCGTGGGCAGATGCGTAGTGAAATTGCCCGAGCTCGGCAGGCCACTGCGCCCCCAGGTCGGTAAAGCTCGCCTCCACGAAGCGCACGTTGGACAGCCGCGCGGCAGTGGCCAGTTGCTGCCCGTGCGCGATGTGCGCGGGGTTGAAGTCGATGCCGACGAATTCGATGTGCGGGTGGCAGGCGGCGATCAGGCACAAGCCAAACCCCTGCCCGCAGCCGAGCTCCAAGTAGCGCAGTTTGGCCGCGCCTGTCAGCGGCGGCGGGCACCACCCCGCGCGCAGCGCGCACAGGTCCATCCAGGCGGGGTCTTGCTCGCGGTAGTAGCCGAAGGTGTAGGTGCAATCGATGTTGTAGCCAAGGTTCCAGGTCATCAAAGCTCCAGTTGTGTATTGATGTATTGCGTCCCTGCAGGACAGAGTCGTCACTCGTTAGAAAAGTCGCATGAAGGAAGGGTCTAGGGGCGTCCTTTCTTGCTACCCGCGCCGTGGCGCAAAGCCTTGCGGGGTGGTCAGCTCAAAGAGGTCGTCGTGGATGCGCGCCGTGTACAGTCCCACCGACTGGGCAGCCTCTTCCACGCCCACGTCCCAGTCGATCCCCGCCAAGATCCCCAGCCGTGCCTTGCCCGCGAGCTCCGGCATCAGCTCCGGCAGCGTCTCCAACTGGCCGATGAGCTGTTCGATGGCCTCGGCTTTCACCCGGCTTTTGACTTCGACGACAATGACCGTGTTGACCTCGCCATTGGCCCAGGCCAGCACGTCGTACTCCTGCTCTCGCCCGCCGCGGCGCACCCGGTGGCGCGGCGAAACGTTCTCCATGCCAAAACGTTCCTGCAGCAGCCGCTCCATCGAAGGCAGCGCCATGCCTTCGGCAAAGTAGCCAAACTTGTCGCCCAGGCCGCCGATTTGCTTTTCCAGCCTGCGAATCAACCGGTCGGTCTCCTGCATGCGCCGGTCGGTCTCCTGCATGCGGCGGTCGGTTTCGCGTCCGCTCTCGCGTAGCTCGCGAAAAAGGCGGTCGGTCTCTTGCATGCGCCGGTCGGTCTCGGCGCTTTGCACAGCCAGGTTGGCGACCAGCTGCCGGATGTCGTCCCAGCTCATCTCGGCGGGGTTAACCGTCGTGGGCATGGAAGGGCTCCTTACAAATCTTGCATCTGATTATCGCACACCCCTTCCCCCTACGCCACCTGCCGCTCAAGACAGCGCACCGCCCGCATGCCGCGCAAGAATTTCGCCTGCCGCCTCGCCGCAAGCTCGATCAGCGCGGCCGGCTTGCCCACCGCATGCCCGAATGCCTTCAAAAACCGCGTGCCGTGCTCGATGAACGCCGACGTGTCGATCCCCAGTCGGTCCAGGATCTTCGGCGTTCTTTCGGGGATGAATCCCCGCTTCTTCGGATGCAGGCAACGGCCCAGGGTCTCGACGAGTTCAATGTAGTCTTCGAACGCATACGGGATCGCCCAGCCTTCCCGACCGGTGGCATCGAAAGGCAGAAGCGACGCGGGCGCACGTTCCGCCAAGGCGTTGTGCTCAATCGCTTCGCCGTCCTTGGCAGAGGCTTCGACTTCGTTACCCCACGCCTGCCGCTGCATCGCCGCAATCGCCTCGGCCAGGCGATGTTCTACTTCCAGCGGCTTCAGCCGTGCCTGCACGCTCGTGTAATCACTCGTCTCGGGCACTTCCGCAAGCCCCGCCCGAATGGGGTTCAAATCCACATACGCCATCGCCGACAGCACCGCCTGCTCATCGAGCAGCGCCTGGCTCTTATAACGCCCTTCCCAGAAACGGCCCTTCACACCGTCTTCTTGGTTCGCAAGCCGCGCGATGCCTTCGTTGAGCACCCGCATGTACCAGGACAAGTCCGCCAAGCGCTGGCGATACTCTGCCGCCCATTGCCGCACCCGCTCGACTTGCGCCTCATCAAGCCTTTCGCGCTGCGCGGGGTCGAGATAGCGCCGCACCAGGAGCGGCCCTCTGAAGAGCTGCGTCCAGCGGTAGAGGACTTCGTCGTCGCTCAAGCCTCGCGCCCGCTCGGCATCGATCTTGAGCACGATGTGGTAGTGGTTCGACATCACCGCATAGGCCGCCACGTCGATTGCGAAGACCGAGGCCAGCTGCCGGATGCGCGCCTCGATCCATCCGCGGCGGTGCTCAAAGCTCTTGCCCGTGTGCGCGTCTTCTCCACAGAGAAAGGCGCGCCGCACACAGCGGCTGACCACGTGGTACCACGGCGTGTCGGTCAGGGAAACGAGTTCGGAGCGAGGACGGGTCATGGCGTCAAGATCGCACGGGGGGAGGGAGCCGTCAACAATAAGTGGGAACAATAAGTGGGTGTCCCTTTTTGTTCGTCCCAGCTCATCTCGGCGGGGTTAACCGTCGTGGGCATGGAAGGGCTCCTTGCAAATCTTTCATCTAATTATCGCATACCCCTCCGCCCTACGCCGCCTGCCGCTCAAGTGAGCGCGCCGTGCGCATGCCGCGCAAGAATTTCCCTGCCGCTTCGCCGCAAGCTCGATCAGAGTCAACAATAAGTGGGTGTCCCTTTCCTCCCTTCTGTTGAAAAAACCCTGCCCCTCGTGAGAAGGACAGGGTTTGAAGGCTTTCACCGCAAGCACCTACTGGTAAGCGGGTGCTTGTCTCCGAGGGAGATTAGGGGGTGTCGATGAAGTTCGAAGCAGTGAATGCCCCAACGGCAACACCGTTAAACACACCAACCAGAGCGATGTCTGCAGCCGCGACGTTGGCGTCGCCGGCGTCGCTGCCTTCTACAACATGGTACAGATATGCCTTGCCGTCTTGGTAAGCCACGATGTAACCGCTATTGGTGTCCGCAGACACAGCAATAGTCTGACCCAGAGCGTTCAACAGGCCGGTACCGTTAGTGTGATTGTCCAGATCATTCGCGGTGCCGTTACCGGTCAGTTCGAACGCCAACTCCAACACGTTGTTTGCACCGGTGTTGAAGGTCAGTGCGCTGGTCGGAGCGGAGGTTACTTCTTGCAAGCTGGCGGATGCTGCACCGAAAGCGGTCGTTGCTTGTGCGTTATTCATTTCGAGGCGATCCACGCCGCTGCCGGCCGAGTAGGTGCCAGCAGTGAAACCGGTCACGACAGCACGGTTTGTCGCAGCGACAATGCCATCCATGACGATAATATCGTCACCACCTTGGGAGATGTTGATGGTGTCAATACCGTTACCGCTGGTAATGGTATCGTTTGCTGCACCACCGCTAATGATATCTGCTAGACCAGTGCCCCTCAATACGTTAGCTGCAGTCGCAGAACCTATAATTTGCATTGCAGAGTTGGAGTTATTCGTAGCAATCGTGAATGCTCCAGTCAATGCACTGGCATTAACCACATCGGCTTCAGTGATCGTAAGATTCACTGCCACGTTCGACGCACCAAACACCAAGCTTTGCGTACCGGCCACGTTACCCATGTTAATCGTAAAGGCTTCCGTCGCCGAAGCGAGGGTACCCAGATTGACGTTCAAGGTTGCCAGATCGGTCGTGGTGATGTTACCCACGCGATCCGACGTGCTGGTGCCACCGATAACCAGAGTGTGAGTATCGGTAACG
>OGCL01001940.1_pt1 | contig 16005 bp, 18 predicted proteins | sample 1570041 | NCBI WGS metagenome assembly OGCL01 (sample SAMN06266162, study PRJEB24511) | hot springs metagenome | isolation source: Hot spring water | place: South Africa: Limpopo | collected 2015-06-22
TTTGAAGCTTTGATTCGATGGAAATCTCCGACCTTTGGACAAGTGTCTCCTAATGTATTTATCTCTTATGCAGAGAATACTAATTTGATTTCACTGATTGATGAGTATGTGTTTGTGACATGTATGAAGTTAAGACGAAAATGGCATGATTTAGGGGATCATTCTACCATTCTTTCTATTAATCTTTCGTCAAAAGGTTTAGTTGATCCTGGTTTTATGCATACCATTGAACGTTTATGTTTGGAACAGTTTTACATTCCAAATGGAATACAGATAGAAATTACTGAGACTGCATTAATTTCAAACTTTGATTTAGCTAAATCACATTTATTACGATTAAAACGACTTGGATTTATTATTGCCTTAGATGATTTTGGGGCTGGTTATTCATCATTAACTTACTTACATCAGTTGCCGATTGATTGTATGAAGATTGATCGCTCTTTCTCTCTTAATCCTGGTGTAAATAATAATCAAGATTTAATCTTACAAGCAATTATAAACTTAGCTCAGAAGTTACATTTAAAGGTTGTGGCAGAAGGTATTGAAACAGATATTCAAAAAGATTTCTTCTTAGAAATGGATTGTAGTTTGGGTCAAGGTTACTTATTTGCTTATCCTGAGGCTGAGAATCTTGCGACTCAACGAGTTGAAGAGTTATTAGAAAAGGCTAAACTTTAACGTTTAGCCTTCTTTTTATGTGGTTTGTTTTGTGGTCCTTTTTCCGTTTTAGCGAAATTAGGATTGTTTGGTCTTTTACCTTTATGTGGTTTTGGTTTATCTTTCTTAGCTTCTAGATAAGCCTTATCATCAATTCTAATCGCAAATGGATGATTGTGATTAACAGGTATTTCTTGTTGGGTTAGTTTTTGAATGTCTTTAAATAGACCATACTCTTCTGGATCACAGAAGGCATATGATATACCACCTAAACCAGCACGACCTGTACGTCCAATACGATGAACATAAGTTTCAGGTACTTCAGGTAAGTCATAAATAATAACATGCGATAATTCATCAATATCAAGCCCACGAGCCGCAATATCAGTTGCGACAAGTATTCTTATCTTACGATCCTTAAAGTTCTGTAGAGCCAATTGGCGTGCGTTCTGTGACTTATTACCATGGATTGCCTGAGAATGAAAGTTCGCCGCATTCAATGCTTTCACTATTTTATCTGCACCATGCTTAGTACGAGAGAAAACAAGGACTGAATCAATGACTTCATTTCGTAATATATGCATCAATAAGTTAATCTTATTATTCTTTTGTACAAAGTACATTGATTGATGGATAATCTCAACTGTTGATGATACAGGTGTAACTTCTACTTTAACAGGTTCAGTTAATATTGTGTGTGCTAAGTTAGATATTTCCTTTGGCATTGTCGCAGAAAATAACATGGTCTGTCTAACATGAGGAATATGTGTAATAATCTTACGTACATCATGAATCATACCCATATCCAACATTTGGTCAGCTTCATCTAATACAAAATATTTTACTTTACTCAAATGAACATGTTTCTGATTAATAAGATCGAGTAATCTTCCAGGGGTAGCGACCAAGATGTCTAATCCAAGTGCCAACGCATCGGTTTGTGGTTTCTGTGATACTCCACCAAAAATAACTGCAGATTTTAGATTAAGATGTTTACCATACGTTTTAAAACTATCATGTATTTGAATAGCTAATTCACGTGTCGGGGCTAAAATTAATGCTTGGATGGATCGCATACTACGTTTTACCGTACTTTGATCACTCAATCCTTGTATGATAGGTAGCGCAAAAGCAGCTGTTTTACCTGTTCCTGTTTGTGCAACACCTAAAATATCATGACCCTCCAACAATACCGGTATTGCCTTTTCTTGTATTGGTGTTGGGGTTAAATAGCCTTCTTCACGTAAAGCTTTTTTAATGGGTTCAATTAATAAATTCGATTCAAATAACATTCTTTCTCCTTATGGTATAAATACATACTTGGTAAGTATACGCTTTTTTAATCAAAAAGACTAATCATTTGTTTTAGAATCACACGATAATAGATCAATCTTCTCTTCCATCTCACATATTTTCTTATAAAGCTCTTCTATTATTATTTCTGCCTTTTGATCCACTAAGAAATCATTCTCTGATCTTAATCGATCTTTAGCCTCTTGTCGATTCTGTGACATCATGATAATAGGTGCTTGTAATGCAGCGATACAACTTAGAACTAAGTTCAATAATATAAATGGATATGGGTCAAATGGTTTAGATATTATTACCCAAGAATTAAGCACAATCCATAGTAATAATAAACACATAAAACTAATTATAAACTTCCAACTACCCGCAACTTCCGCAATCTTATCTGACACAACATCCCCAAATGTTAATTGTTCATTATGTGCAATGTTTAAATTCTTTACTCTTCGTGTTTCAATTAATTTATCGATTGATTGATTGTGTTTCATAGTCTTTCCTCTTATAAGCATATTGTATGACAAATTATTATAAAAGGTTTAAATTTGTTTTAAAGGAGAACTCTTATGGCAAAACGATTATTTATAAATCTACCCATCAAGGATGTCAATCGTACACGATTTTTCTTTGAATCCCTTGGGTTTGAATTCAATCCACAATTCTCGGATGAGAAAGCACTATGTTTAGTTTTAGGCGATAATTTTTATGGGATGTTGTTAATGGAAGAGTATTTTCAGACATTCACCCCAAAACCATTAAGTCTTGGAAAACAAACTACAGAAGTATTGGTTTCCCTTCAAGTCGATACAAAAGATGATGTACATAATATGGTTAACAAAGCAGTTGAGTTAGGAGCACATGAATATGCCCCTCCAACCGATCATGGTTTCATGTATTTAAGAGTATTTGAAGACTTAGATGGACATCAATGGGAAATATCCTGGATGGATGAAACATATAACTGGGATGACTTGAAGCATTAGTAAGTGATTATAATAAAAATGGTAGTAATATTAGTAATAATGATAATGAAACAATAAAGATAAAGGAGATAATATAAAAAACCCAACTCCTGAGTGTTGGGTTTTTTATATTATAATTTTGAGTTTACTTAAATTAGTCGTTTACAGCTTGGAAATTTGGAGATGCAACTGAGTACGCACCAAAGTCACAAGATATTGCAGTAGGCATTGTTCCAGCAGTGTATCCAGTACATGTTCCACCCGTTGGAGCAACCGGAGTTGTTGCTGTAACACCTGAACCAGATGTAGCTTCAAAAAGCACAATTTGTGTCCAATAAGTACGAGTATTTGCTGCATTTTTTGATCTATTTGCTTGATCAACATAATTTGATATGCTTGGAATTAATATAGCTGCTAAGATAGCTAGTATAGCAATAACAACGATTAATTCAATAAGTGTAAACCCTTTTTTAGTGAGAATTTTTTTCATATATTCCCCTCCTTTTGTTAAATAAATTAAACAACGAAATAACATGTTAGTCAATATGTATTTAGTTTAATAGTAAATATTACCAATAATAATTACTAGTATTTCTATTATCTGCCTAGGAATCGTTTAAGTAGCTCAGGATTACTTGTAATTTCACTTGCAGCTTCGTAAGAAATAATATTATCTAAAACAAGTTTTGCAAGATTTCCTTCGAAAGTTTGCATACCCATTCTAAGACCTGTTTGTATAGCTGTATTTATCTGAACAATCTTATTTTCTCTAATAAGATTACCAATCGCATCTGTCATTAACATAATCTCATGGACTGCTATTCGTCCAGTTTTATCTATTCTAGGTAGTAATGCTTGAGAAACTACCCCTTTTAATACACTTGATAATTGAGACCTTATCTGAGATTGTTGGTGTGGTGGAAAGGCATCAATAATACGATCAATTGTATTTGCAGCACCTGTTGTATGAAGAGTTGAGAAGACTAAGTGACCAGTTTCTGCTGCTGTTACTGCAAGACTTATTGATTCATGATCACGCATTTCACCGACTAGTATTACATCTGGATCTTCACGAAGTGCTGATCTAAGTGATGAATGAAAATCTACCGCATCTCGGTGGATTTCTCTCTGATTGACTAGACTTTTTTTAGAAGTATGGATATACTCTATAGGATCTTCTAAGGTGAGAATGTGCTTTGATTTATTCTGATTAACATAATCAATCATAGCGGCTAAAGTTGTAGACTTACCACTACCTGTAGGTCCAGTTACAAGAACAAGTCCCCTAGGTTCCAAAGCTAAATCTTTTAAAATAGGCGGAAGATTTAATTCATCTATTGTTGGAATTCTATTCTTGAGCAACCTCATAACTAGAGCATAGGAATCGCGCTGTCTAAAAATATTCAAACGATATCGTTTACCATTTTGGTCTGTGTATGAAGTATCAACATCCTGTCCACTATCGTATAACTCTTTTTGATGTGGTGTTAAAAACTGTTTAATAATTTCATACAAGTCATCATTAGAAAGAGTTGGTAAATCTAGTCGAATTAAATCGCCAACATGTCTAACAATTGGAGGCATGTTTGCGACTAAATGAATATCCGAACATTCATTCTTTTGAGCATAATCTAGTATAGTATTTAGCATTTGAGCTCCTAATCAACAGAATAAAGTATTCTAACTCCTTCTTCAACTGTTGTTATTCCTTTATATATTAGATCTAATACTTCTTCTCTTAACATACGCATTTTTTGATCCTGTGCATAATTTTTCAAATCATCCATAGGTGCACGCTTTGCGATAAGTTCTTGTAGATTACTATCAACAAGAATAATTTCAAAAACTGCAGTTCGTCCTTGATAACCAGTTTGGTTACATTCAGCACAACCAACACCTTTTGTTGCTTTTTCAAGATTTGTTTGAAGTAGTAAATTATCACTTAGTTCTACTTTATGTTCTTTTTTACATTTAGGACATACTTTTTTAACTAAACGTTGTGAAATAACACACTTAACTGATGATGCGACCAAGAATGGCTCAACTCCCATATCCACTAAACGAACAACGGTTGATAAAGCATCATTAGTATGCACAGTTGATAATACAAAGTGACCAGTAATAGCTGCTCTAATTGCGATTTCTGCTGTTTCACCATCACGTATTTCCCCTATCATAATTGTATCTGGGTCTTGACGTAAAATTGATCTTAAACCTGATGCGAATGTGAGTCCAGCTCTTGGATTAACTTGTACTTGTGTAATACCTTTGAACTTACGTTCAATTGGATCTTCGATTGTTACAATCGCTTTCTTTATATCAGCTAACTGAGCCAACATCGAGTAAAGAGTTGTGGTCTTACCACTACCAGTAGGGCCTGTTACTAACAAGATTCCATGAGGAAGTTTAAGTGCTTTATAAATAATTTCCTGGGTATATTCAGATAATCCTAAACTCGCTAGATTGTAGTCAATATTTCTATCTGCACCGAGTAAACGTAATACAATCTTCTCACCATAAGGAGTTGGAAGTGATGATACACGAATATCAATTAATAAGAAATCATTCTTAAATTGGAAACTTCCGTCTTGAGGTATTCTTTTTTCTGCAATATTCATACCACTTATAATTTTAATTCGAGTAATAATAAGTTGATGTACATCAGAACTAAATTCATTATGCAATAATAAATCACCATCAACACGGAAACGAACACGAGTAGTATTTTCTTCAGGTTCAATATGAATATCAGATGCATTTTGATGGAATGCATCAAAGATTAGGTTATTAACTAATTTTACGACTGGTGCTGAATCAACACGTTCTGCCATTCCTTCTTCATCAAGATTATCAGCAGAAATGACCCCATTACCGCTGTACTCATCTTTGATATCATCTAGAATTTCATCAGCAGATCGTCTTGAATAAACTCGATTGATTGCTTTCTCAATTTCAGATGAAGGAGAAACTACAGTTTTTATTTCAAAGCCAGTAATCATGCCTAAATCTTCTAAACATGCAAAATCAAGTGGATCATTTGTGGCAATTGTAAGTGCACCAGCCTTCAAATTCATAGGAACAATATTGTATCTCTTTGAAATTGCTTCTGGTACAATTTTTACAACATCCAACTCAACTTGAAATAACGGAGCATCTACATAATCAACCTGTAGACGTTGAGCAAGTGCTTTTAAAATATCTCTTTCACTAGCAAAGCCTAAATCAGAAATTACATTTCCTAAACGTTTCTTTACAGCCTTTTGACGACTCAGTGCTTCACTTAATTGTTCCTCTGTAATAATATTTTCTTCTACTAACACTTGTCCTAAACGAACTATTTTCATATTCAACCCCTCCTTGAAAGTACTTATGACTCATTTTGCGCTATAATCAAATAGACGAGGTATTCCAAATGCAATACATTATCCCTTTTTTCATTTTTATTTACGGTTCGATTTTCGGTTCTTTTTTTAATGTTGTTATACTTAGAACTCCTAAAAATGAATCATTAATAACTCAATCTTCTCATTGTCCAAAATGTATGACACCAATAAAACCATATGATCTTATACCTATACTAAGCTATGTATTTCTTGGTGGAAAATGCAGACACTGTCATAACCCGATATCTTGGCGTTATCCAGTGATTGAAAGTTTAACTGCAATTAGTTTCGTAAGCATTTATTTAGCATATGGTATTTCCTATTCAACTCTAATCGGTATGATTTTAACTTCTTTACTAATCATTATTGCAGCAATTGATATTGATACAATGGAAATTCTTGACCGATTTCAAATTATGATTCTTATGCTTGCCTTTATTAATTTACTTATTAGTCCTTTACCAGTAATTGAGCATTTATTAGGATTTTTTATCATAAGCATTCCTTTTTATGCAATCGCATACCTCACAGGCGGTATAGGTGGTGGGGACATAAAACTTATTGCCGTATCTGGATTACTATTAGGTTACAAAGCCACTATCATTGCATTCTTCATCGCAAGTGTCCTTGGTGGATTAGTCGTGATATACTTACTTATAACTAAACAGAAAGAGCGAAAATCATTAATAGCTTTTGGTCCATATCTATGTATTGGGATATTCTTTGCATATCTATATGGTAATCAAATATTTTATTGGTATTTAAATTTCTTTAATTAACTACTTTCCACCTTCTGGATGAGGATCTTCATTAGAATCGCCTTTACCAGTTCCATTTGCGGTAATATCTTTTGTGTAATCCTTCTCAACTTCATCAGGTAACAATTGATGAATTGAGTACAAATCAAATGTAAACGTGCCAATCGCATCTTTATAATCATAGGTTGAAGTCGAAATTATTATCGAAGTATTCCATTTAGTTACTTCATCTAAGAAATAAACAAAGCGAGCATATGTAGTTGAAACTTCATATGTATGTTGGGAGAGTAAAACAAGAGCTGCTGTCTGAGGGTAATCTTCGCTAGAATCTACAACCGCTTTGTATTTATCGACTAATTCTCGAATTGCATAATATTCTTGACTAGGAAGATTATCGATTGCTAGTGGGTTAACTACCTCGGGTTCTGTAAATGTTGTACTCAACACACGCATATTATAATTAGTCGTAAGTGGTAAAACCCATTGTTCAAATTGTGCTTCATTAATAGGAGCTTCAAGTTCATGTAATTTATCTGAAACCTCAATCAATCTAGTATCTAATTGTTTTTTAAGATTTGATTCATTCGGTAAACTAGTGTCAATAATTAATTTTTGATTCTGAAGATCATATAGGTTTGCAGTTAATGTTGAGTTTGTACTCAATAGAGGAAAAATTACAAACGCCAACATCATTCCAACTATTCCAATGATTGCTAATATAAAAAGTAGAAATGCTTCACGTTTTGAAACTTTCATATTAATTCCCCCCTTTCATAATACAAGCAACAGTTCCAGTGTATAAACCTATTTCTTTATCATAGGCATACCCAGCATAAGAAACATCTGCAAATTTATATGTTCTTTGTAAACGAAGTACATAATTTGAGAAGTCAGATGGTCTTTTACCTGTCATTTCAATGGTAATTGTATTTTCAGCAAACTCTAAGAACGAAAACTTTATATCAGTTGGACGTTCATAATAAATTACATCAAGAATTTTTGAATCAAATTTCGGTCTATAATCAATAACTAAATCTAAATTCGCAACTTCACTTTCAATTTCATCTAAAGTCTTAATGTTCTCTTGGATCTTTTTAATACCATTCATTTTCTCTACAACATTTGGATTTTGAATATATTCAGTTATAGATGCAATTTCTTGATTCATAGAATTATTATCTAGAACAATTTTTAACGCATAAGCTCCAAGAATTAAAATTGCTGCAGAGATTAAAATAAAATAAATTCGTATTGGGCTTGTTGTATTTGCCTTTTTCTTCTGTTCACTACGATAACGTTCAAGTAAGTTCATGTCTTGTTTTTTCATAGCTTACTTCCTCACCAATGTGCCAATTGCATTGACAAACTTATTTTCGAACTTTCCACTAACAAAACTAGGTTTTTCTAGTATTTCACATTCAATTAAAAGATTTTCCTTTACACTTTTTTGAATATCTTCTAACAAATCATCTGAACCTGTCAGAATAATCCTTTTAAGTTCGTTCTCTCGAGAACGTGTATATGAAAATTGAATCATTTTATTTATGTTTTCAGTAATAGTATTAACTATATCTTCATGATTATCTTCAGAATATAATACAAGCTTATTATTGCGTGATAAACCATATTCACCATCTTCAAACAAATACAATCTAAGATGGCCATTGCCTATATCAGCTAATATCACTTGTTCATTTTCCTTCATTTGAGAAGAACTTTTTAGAAGCTTTAAAACAGAGTTTGTTGCAGAATCAATAACAACTGGAGTAAGTTTACATTGCTTTAAAACTTCAAGAACGGTTTCAATCGCAGTTTTTTGCATTGCTACAGCTAATACTCTTAAAAACTTTGAAGAATCACTTTCGAATTGACTTAATACTACATAGTCCATTATATAGTCTGGTGATAAATTCAAAGTATTCATCATTTCAGAACGAACAAGTAATGGTATCTTTCTTTCATCGATATCTGGAATATTAAGTTCTCTGTAAATCACTGATGGATTATTAATACAAACATATGCTTGTTTTTCTTTAAAATGATAGTCTTTCAAGTGAGCTAATAAAAGATTCGAAAAATCCTTAACATTGGTTACACCAGAATCATTAACCCAATCCTCGGGATATTCATAAGCTAGTAAATTTCTAATAGAAACATTAGTTTTTGTGGTTTTTGCCTCAACCAAATAGACATAACCGTTGCGAATCTCAATCGATAAAGCCATATTGTATTCCCCCTTCCTTGTTAACCAATCGACTCATACATTTGGAAGATTGGTTGAATAATAGAAACTACTATAAATCCGATAATAACACCTAACGTAATCAACATAATTGGTTCCATCATTGCAATCATTCTTGCTAATGCTGAATCCGCTTCGTTATCAAAGTAATCAGCTGTACTGTTAAGAATATCTCCGAGTGATCCAGATTCCTCACCAATAAATATCATTGATGATAACATCGTATCAAACTCACCAGTATTCTGAATAGCCTTTGAAATCAATTCCCCTTTTGTAACCTCTTCAACAACAGAGAAGAACTTATCTTCTAGATATGCATTATTTAAAACTCTTGACGTTGTTTCTAACATATCTATAGTTTGAACTCCACTTGAGTATAAAGACGCCATTGCACGAGCTGCACGAGCAGAGTATATGGTTGAATTTAAAGTCCCAAATATCGGAAGGTATAGTTTAAGTTTATCAAATTGTATTCTTACACTTGTAATTTTTAATGCGATATTTCCTCCAACAAACAAGATTAGTAATACCGCCAATATAGCAATCCAATTTGATGTTATGAAATCACTAAATCCTAATATTATTTTAGTCGTCCAAGGAATATTCTCAGCTGGAAACATATTCGTAATAGTAGGTAATACAAATGTTACAAGCATTAAAATTACGCCAACAGAGACAATGCCAAGAATCGCAGGATAGATACTAGCTGTCTTAATCTTATTATTTAATTTCTGCTCTTTTTCATAGTGTTCGGACATTCTCTTGAGCGATTGATCCAAAGTTCCACCCATTTCCCCAGCAACAACCATGTTTGTTAATAATTCAGGAAAGGCACCTCTTTGCATTTGCATTGCTTTTGATAAAGTGTTACCCTTCTGAACTTCTTCATAAATGTTTCTAAATATTTGACGTGCTTTCCCATTATCTGCTTTAGATTGCAACATATCTAGTGATTGAATAATTGGAATACCTGACGCAATCATCGTACCTAATTGTCTACAAAAAACAACCAAGCTTTTAATTTTAAGCTTAGTAATTGAATCTGAAGAAGATATTCCTTCTTTATATTCAAGTAAGAAAAGCTGTTTATTCTTAATAAGTTGAATCATCTCTTGAGTAGACTCAGCGCTAATAATATCTTCAATCGTCTTGCCTTTAGAATCAACAGCAGTAATATGGTAACTTTTCATACTCTATCCCCCCCCTTAATTTTCTATTGTAGGTGTATACTCATAATTCATACTAGCTCCTGTAGATATTGGAGTACCAGTAATTGGATCTAAAATTTGAAATGGGAAATTGTTAAACGAACTTGGATTGAAAACTATTTGTGCATTGTTATTTGCATAAAATGATCTTGCTACAACAGCTCCATTTAAGATACCATTATTACTTATTTCAAGTGAACCATTTGGTACATAATATAATGCTGAAGTATTGATGCTACCATTGTTGCTAATTGAAACAGTTGATCCTCCCGTAACTAAGTAACCAGACATACTCGAGTTATTTTGGAAGTAAATTGAAGCATTAGAAAACATAAATGAGCCTGATATCTTCAAACCATTCGCAGTATAAATCGAAAGATTAGTATTACCACTCATCATAATTGTATCAACAAATATAATTAATTTTTGAGGATCTGTTGTTCTTCCAAGTGTATAAGGACTGTTATTTGATGTTGGAAGTTTGAAAGGAACTGTAGTTGATGTTGCAGGTGTTGTAGTACCTTTGACATAAATTGTAAGAGTCCCATTTCCCACAAATTCAACAAATCCATTAAACCATAACTTATCTGTCACGATCACAGTATCTTGATCTACTCTAATTTTAAAATTACTATCTCCATTAATTACCAATTCTGGCACATAATATCCTTTGTAAGTTCCAGGACTTGCAGGCATAACATAAGTATAGTTGTTATATGCATTATTATTTGATTTATTTATATTACCATTGCTATCCACTAAAGTTTGACTACCTACTGTCAAAGTTGGTAACTTATTATTTTCATTTCTAACACTATTCGCAAGCGTTCTTATATAAGTAAAATCAACAACAGGAAAATCATCTTGTTGAAGAGTTTTATTTAAACCATCAGAATTCCCTGAGTTAGTCACCACATTATTATTCGTGTTTGGTAACAAATAAACTTGACCATCTACAGTTCCATTAAGAATAATCGAACTAGATGTTTGAGTATACGATCCTATATTAGCAGGTGTGTTTAAGAGTGAACTTGTAACTGTGACACCATTATTTAAAGTTATACTTTGTTTAGTTAAAATAGCTTTATCAATACTAAATCCATTCCCATCACCAGAATTAAATTTAAACTTTAATGTTTTTTCTAAGGTACGCGTCGCATCGACTACTTTGCCTGTTGAAATTACTCTATACTGTTTAAATCCATTAGCATCGAAACCAAGACTAATCACTTGTCCATCCATAAAACTAGCTTCTCCAAGTGATGGATTGAAGTCTAAATGATATGTGGCATTTGAAGTACTTAAGGCATCTAAATTAGCATAAAAAACAGTAGCTGTTAATCCTCCAGGATTCGTGGCATATGTAGCAAATATATCATTAACAGTTTTTTCAAATTTAGCAACCATATAATTAATACCAGAATCTGCTGAATAAAGTGCTGTTGTATGGTGATTTGCAACAAATGAGTTACGTTGATTCGATATAGATGAATGCATTACTCCCCCTAAAAGAATTACAAGCACCATAAAAATAATTACTACAGTAAGTAATGCAACACCACTATTAGAACTTAAAATTCTTCTTTTTTTCATGATGTACCCGTTTCTCCAATCCTTATTCTAATCATATAATTAACTTCTATTGGATTATTTCTTGTATCAGGTATTGAAACCAATCTTAAATGAATAGCTGAATTAGCCGCATCAATCACTACGTTGAAAGTCTGAACTCCACTTGCGATAACTACACCATTTCTTAATATATTATTTGCATTTAAACAATAAGTTATAACTGTAGATGATCCCATGGTGGCACATTTCGTTGTTGAATTGAATGAAATATCTATATTTCTAGATACATACATCCTTGAATCTTTTTCAAAATAAGTTGCTACCAGTCTTAATGATTCTTGGTTTGCTACTTGAGTAGATTCATTTTTAAAGAAAGTAGTCGAAAATCCAACTAGACTAGCTACCAAACCAAAAACCATTACCACAATCATCATGGTAATTATAACTTCAATTAAAGTGAACCCACTTTTTATTTTTTTCATTTTAACCACCAAACTTTATATAGAGTTCCATCTGAGCTCTATTCCCTTGATAACTTGGATCACCAACTTTACTTGTGACTGTTATTAAGATATTTGTTATGTCTGAAATCGAAGTATTTGTTGTATATTGAAAAACAAAATTATAGTTTGTATTTGAATTATCAGTACAAGTATTCCCTGTACATGTGTAACCCATCGCTGATATAGCTCCTAAAGGTGTTGCACCTGCAACTTGGCTTCGACTATATAACTCTTCCATTTCGCTTTGAGCGAAATATGAAGCATCTGTAAACTCACGAGATATGTTATTCATTAAATTAGTGATAAGAAACGCAGGGAAAAGTGCAACCATGATAATTCCGAATAGACCCATGGCAACAACTACTTCTACAAGAGTAAGTCCCTTCTTATTTCTCATACATTAAAACTCGCTTTCGCTTTTAAATAGGTATTCTCTAACTTTATAGTAATCCAACTACATTGTAATTACAACTTTTATCATTATAAATAATTAAAAAATAGTACATAGATATTGAAATTATGCACTGTTTTATTATTAAGTACTCTATAAGTGAAGTTTATATATAATAATTAACGATCTTTAACTAAAAGTCTATTTGTAAGAACATCAATCCCAAATGCACCAAGAGGTGCTGTAATAAGAATTGCTAGTACTGCCGCAGCTAAAATGATATTGCCTGAACTAAAACCTAAACTAAATGGAATGGATCCAATCGCTGCTTGAACAGTTGCCTTTGGGATATATGCAACGCCTGTAAATAACCTTTCTTTAAGAGTTAAATTAGATTTGATCAAACACATTTGGACTCCAATGATACGAGAAATTAATCCTAAAACTAATACTAATGCAATTAACCATGCATACGATTGTAAACTGGATAAATCAACCACTGCCCCAACCAAAATAAATAAGAAAACTTCAGATGCGACCCATATCTTTGAAAATTTTGATGTGATTCTATTTGCGAGTTTTGGATAGAAATAAAGAATGCTCAATCCGATTGATATAACGCTTAATAAAGCGGAATATGGAAAGTATTTTGTTATTTGATGTTCAAGACCAAGTAATAGGAATGAAATACTTAATATGAGTAATACTTTAATTGTATCTCGCATATGAATGCGTTTAAATACACTTACAAAGATCCAACCGATTAAGAAACCAAAACCAATACCCGTTATGATTGATATAGGAAGAGATAGAAATAAAGAAAAATCGATTGATTGACCTTGTCTAAGTGATACAAATGAAGTAAATAAAATAATTACAAAGATATCATCTAAACTTGCCCCAGCCATGATAATCTGAGGAATACGATGTTTGTGACCATAGCCCTCTTGTATTAGATGGATCATTCTTGGGACTACAACTGCAGGAGAAACTGCAGCTAAGACAGCTCCTAGAATTGCCGCATCTAAGATAGAAATATTTAAAATGTAAGGCGCAATCAGAATAATCATTCCCATTTCGAATAAAGCAGGAAGAAAACTCATCAGTAAAGCAGGACGACCAATTTTGATTAAATCTTGAATATCTAAACTTAATCCAGCTCTTAATAATATTACAATTAAAGCTATTTGTCTGAGTTCAGACGCAATATTAAGTAAAGATGGACTAATCAGATTTAACATATGTGGTCCAAGAAGTATTCCTGCTAAAATCATCCCAATGAGACCAGGTAGTTTTATCAGCTTAAATAAACCACTTAATCCAAATCCTACCAACAACATAAGTGCTAAACTAACTAACATATTTCCTCCTAAAAAAAGCTGATGATCTGTTAAAAAGAAACAGAAGTCATCAGCTTTACGCGGTTTTCTTTCGAAGGGAGACGTTCATTCCCATACGAATTTTATCTTAGTATGATTATAGTGTCAATACACAATGATGGTTTAGATTATGATAGAATATGACCATTAAAGTGAGGAATTGTATGATACTTTCATTTAGAAACAAAAGTCCAAAATTAGGAAAAAACGTGTACATTGCGGAAACCGCAACTATTATAGGAGATGTAACATTAGGAGATGATGTGTCCATATGGCCTTCTGCAGTCTTAAGAGGTGATGTTAACCCTATCGTGATTGGAAAAGGGTCTAATGTACAAGATGGCGCGGTTATTCATGTAGATCCAGATACTAAAGTATTTATAGGTGAGAATGTCACTATAGGTCATTTAGCTCATGTTCATGGGGCTACCATTCATGATAATGTACTAATAGGTAGTACTTCTACCGTACTCGATAATGTGGTTATTCATTCGAATAACTTGATTGCGGCTGGCGCAACCGTATCACCAAGAACAATTATTGAATCTGGACATTTAGTAGTAGGATTACCTGCAAGTATAAAAAGACCTCTTAAACAATCTGAAATTGATCATATCGTTTGGAATGCGGAAGAATACGTTAAATTAAAAGATGAATATCTAAATGAAAAATGAGCGAATAGCTCATTTTATTGTTTTTCGGGTAATGATATATAAGGTAACTAAACTCGAACTTGTAAGTATTAAACCTCTTAACGGGAATGAATGAACAAAGAAGATAATTGTAGATAAAATACTGATCCATAGAATTGATAATGCTTTTATCTTAGCTTTTAATGGAATTCCTTCTTTAGAAATATAATCAATTATATAAGGTTTAAATCGAGGATGATTCAAAACTTCTTCAACTTTCTCAGGATGACCTTTACCAAATAAATAAAGTGATAATAAAACAAAAGGAGTAGTTGGTAATACAGGTAAAAATAATCCTACAAAACCAATACCCAAACTAATTGTTCCACTCACAAGATAGAATGTCTTAAACATAAATCCTCCAATGTTTAAGCATTATATCAATAATCTTTTTCTATTTCATTAAAAGTGATGTGTACTTCTGATAAAAATTATCTTTGTATAACTTAAAGTATTCTAAAGTTGGTCTTGGAAATTGTTTGGTTTGAATCATATGATTAAACTCATCAATCGAGATAAAACGATAATCAATCGTTTCATTTTCAGCTAGTCGAATAGACTGATTCTTCATATCAACTTTATGAATATAACTATACCAAATAGAAGTTCGACCAAGATACGACTGAATCAAACATAGACTCTCTTTTAAAACTTTAATTCCAGTTTCTTCTTCTAACTCTCTTACTGCAGCACTTAACTCATCTTCACCTTTAATGACACTTCCAGCCGTTATCTCCCAATAATAACCAAAGTGTTTTAATGGATGTCTCTGTGTAATTAAGATCCGATTCTTTTCATCGATTGTATATATTTGAACAATCTTGTGATATACCCCTATTGGGATATTCTCTCCTCGTACTAAATCATACCCAAGTGCTTTACCATTTTCATCAAACGCATCAAATATTTCCATTGTGACCTCTAACTCTAATTAATATTATACAAAAAAA
>OGCL01001942.1_pt1 | contig 15976 bp, 15 predicted proteins | sample 1570041 | NCBI WGS metagenome assembly OGCL01 (sample SAMN06266162, study PRJEB24511) | hot springs metagenome | isolation source: Hot spring water | place: South Africa: Limpopo | collected 2015-06-22
CGTTGAGCAGATCCTCGTAGGAGCCGTAGGCGACCGGGATGCCGAGCTTCTTCGCCCAGCGCTTGGCGGTCGCCGGAGCACGCGAGGCGATGGCGCGGATCGGCGAGAAGGTCGCGGTCCAGCCGCCGACGCTCGACGGCATCCTGTCGGTCCGCGGTGTGATCAACCTCGAGGACGCCGATGCGGACGAGGAGGCGAGGGCGGCGATCGAGGACGGCACTCCGGTGGTCATCGAGCACCCCATCCGCAACACCGACCGCACCGCGGGCGCGACCGAAGTGCTCGTGTCTTCCGCGCAGCGCTGGGCGCAGATTCACGAACTGCGCGGTGCGCCCGAGCCATCGCTAGGTGAACTGCTCGCGCGCCTGTCGCCCGTCGATCTCGTGATCGTCGAGGGCGCGCTCAAGGACGCTGGCGTCCTCTGAGCCTTCTGCCACCCGCTTTCCCTGCTGTCTCAGGCCTGTACGGAAGACCCATGTCGAAAACCCCTCGTTCCCAGTCCCTCATTGCGCTGGGTACCGCTGCTTCGCTGGCCGTGCTGAGCGCCGGCTGCGCCTCCATCAACGAGAGCCTGTCCGGCGGCAAGATCGATTACCGCACCAGCGGCGCCCAGACCGTCAAGCTCGACGTGCCGCCGGATCTCAGCCAGCTGCCGGGCCAGACCCGCTTCGGGCAGGTGTCCACCGGCAGCGTGAGCGCCAACAGCCTCATGCAGGAGTCGGCACGCCGCAACCCGGCCACACAGGTCAGCACCATCGCGCCCAGTGAATCTGGCGAGGTCAAGCTCGTGCGGGAGGGGCAGCAACGCTGGCTGCAGGTTGCCCTGCCGCCCGAGCAAGTCTGGCCCAAGGTGCGCGATTTCTGGCTCGAAACCGGTTTTGAGCTGGTGCGCGAGCAGGCCGACGCCGGGGTGATGGAAACCAACTTCTCCGAGAACCGCGCCAAGGTGCCGCAGGACGGCGTGCGCAAGTACTTGGGTTGGGTGTTCGAGATGCTGTATGACACGGGCGAGCGCGACCAGTACCGCACCCGCATCGAGCGCACCGCCAACGGCACCGAGATCTACATTGCGCACCGCGGCCTGATCGAAGAGTACGAAGACCCGCAGCGCAAGGAGCGCACCACCTGGCGCCCCCGGCCCAGCGATCCACAGCTGGAAGCAGAGATGCTGTCGCGCCTGATGGTCAAGCTCGGCGCCAGTCAGCAGGCCGCTGATGCCGCTCGTAGCCAGGCAGCCACGGCCCCTGCGACCGCTGTCGCGGGCACGGGTGGCGACAACATCGCCACGATGTTGTCTGATGGTACGAGCCTGCGTCTGGCTGCAGACTTCGACACCGCATGGCGTCGCGTCGGCCTGGCGCTGGATCGCGGTGGTTTCACGGTCGAGACGCGCGACCGCAGCCGAGGCGTGTACGAGGTGCGTTTGGCTCGGCAGCAAGACGGCAAGGAGCCCGGCTTCTTCGCCCGACTCTTCGGGCGCGACCAACCTGCCGCCGATGCGCTCGCTCGCTATCAAGTCAAGGTGGAAGGCCAGGGCGGCCGCCAGAGCCAGGTCAGCGTGCTCTCGGAGTCCGGCGGCGCGACCACCACGCCCACGGCGCGCAAGGTGGCCCAGTTGCTCCTCGATGAACTCAACTGAGCGACGACCCCGGTCGTACCCTTGTCAGTGGAAAGCGCGCTCACGGAGCGCGCTTTTTTCTTTCCGGCTCGACGCTCTTGTGAATTGAAGCGGGCCAGCCAGATTCACCCGCCCATGAAAAAAGCCGCTCTGTCGAGCGGCTTTTTCAATGGAACTGACGCGTATCAGTTCGAAGCAGCGGGAGCGACTTCGGAAGCGGCTTCCACAGCGGGAGCGGCTTCAGAGGCAGCTTCGGAAGCCACGGGAGCGACTTCGGAAGCGACTTCAGCGGGAGCCGAAGCAGCTTCGGAGGGAGCTTCAGCAACGGGCTCTTCCTTCTTGCCGCAGGCGGCCAGGGCGATGGAAGCGATCAGCGAAGCCAGCAGGAGCGACTTTTTCATGCTTGTATCCTCGAAAAGGAGTGTCAAAAATACGTTTTGGATCGCGTCAAGCCGCGACCAGATGAGTGGACCAGCAAAGACGGTCATGCTGCACGGTTTCAGTGCACCATGTACAGCCGTAAATTATACGTGGACTCGGGCTAGTCCCTATAGGCCCAGGGTCGTAACCGGGAGTGCGGGATGCGATCGTTGCAAAATTACGTCAATCTCGTCGCGCCATCGCTGCAGCATCACCGGATCCCGACTCCAGACCCCCCGCCCTCGCAAGGGCTCAAGCATGCGTAGCCCCAGGTTCTGGCCAAGCAGCAGCACGGTCGGGACATCCGCCCTGTGGGCTTCATCCGCCTGGAAAACAGCCACACGGTGCCCCCAGTCCCGCCGCCACAGCATCCAACGCGGGTGCTGACGTGGCATGGCGTCAGGATCGGACACCAGCACGGTCACCCGCCGGCCGCTGTGCGTCAGCGCCCAGTGCTGCAACGCAGACACCACGGCACGGTCGCCCAGTGGCCAATGACGGAAATCGGCGTCACTCCAGCACATGTCGACGGCCTGTGCAGCGCCCCACGCCATGGCTGCACAAACGCGGTCAGCAAAATCGCGCCAACCGTCGATGACACCTTCAGCGGCCCAGGTGGCGGGCGTGTCGCCGGACACCGGCTCTTTTTCGTCCATGACGTGCCCCTCTACTCTGCGTCCAGCGGGTGCAGCCAGCCGTCTTCTGCCCATTGGCCCAACAGCGCCTGCAACGCGGCACTGGCCTGCCCCACCACGCGGGCCGACAGCACGCGCCGGTCGGCCAACTCCCGCAACATGCGCGCATCCCGGCCCGCTGCCCGCCAGGACTCGCCGTTCGCAAACACGCGCTGATCGTCGTACATCATCCTGGTGCGCGCATCCAGCCGCACCCCGCAGCCCTGCGGCAAGGGCGAACCAGGCTGGAACCAGACGTGGGGCTTGGGCTCGGTGAGCACCTCGCCCAACGCAGACAGCAGACCGCCGGGGTCACGAAGCAGGCGTTCGATCGCCTGGCGCGCGAAGTCCTGCAGCGCCTCCGGCACCCGCGCTGGCTCGGCGGTAGCAGGCTGGCGAGGATCCTTGTACAGGCGTGGCGCATCCGGCACGGAAAGCTCATCGGCCCATCGCAGCAACAGTTCGCGCGACAGCGCGGTGGACTCCGGCACGCGGAAGCCCACCGAACAGGTCATGCAGTCATCGCCCTCAGCCACGCCATCGTGACCCCACATGGGAGGCAGATACAGCATGTCACCCGGCTCCAGAACCCACTCTTGCTCTGGCTCGAAGCGGCTGAGGATCTTCAGTGGCAAGTCCGGCTCCAGCGATGCGTCGCGCAGCGGGCCGACGCGCCAGCGCCGACGACCGGATACCTGGAGCAGAAAGACATCGTAGGCGTCGTAGTGGGGGCCTACGCCGCCGGTATCGGTCGCATAGGACACCATCACATCGTCGAGGCGCGCATCGGGCACGAAACGGAAGCGTTGCAGCAGATCGTGCGCCGCCGGCACATGCAGGTCGAGCCCCTGCACCAACAGGGTCCAGCCCGGCTGGCCCAGCGGCGGCAGGCTGCGTCGCGCCATGGGGCCGCGCTTGAGCTGCCACTCGGCCCGCGCGCGCTGGCTCCTGCCCGCCGCTGACCTCGTCTGGCCGGGCGCGCCTCTGCGGACAATCAGGCGCGATTCGACGTCGTCCTGCTCGGCCAGCGCGAACAGCTCGGCTCGCGTGACAGGAGGCTGGACGTCGGGCACGGCCTGGCGGATCAGCAGCGGCTTCTTCTGCCAGTACTGACGCATGAAGGCTTGAGGCGATAGCCCTCCCAGCAGGACTTGAGGCTGGCGCAAGGAGTCCGCTGACGATGATGGGCGGGTCGATGAACGGGACTGGCGTGGTCGGGAGGAAGTGCTCATGCCGCCATTGTGCGACGGCCGGCGCATGGGGCGTGAGATGATTGCGGCATGATCATTTCCTCTCCCTGCGTGGTGAGCCTGACCTGGCGCCTGGAAGACGCCCAGGGGCAGCTCATCGATGAACTGTCCGACCCGATGGAGTTCCTGGTCGGAGGCGAAGACCTTCTGCCCAAAGTCGAGGCGGCGCTGATCGGCCAGACAACGGGTTTCGAGACCCACCTGCATCTCGAGCCAGAACACGCGTTTGGCGATTACGACGCGGGGTTGGTGTTTTTTGAGGCGCGCGAGCTGTTTCCTGAAGGCGTGAGCCCGGGCATGCAGTTCGAAGGCCCACCGGAAGGCGCCACCACGCCCGATCTGCCCGCCGACGCCATCTACACGGTCACCGAGGTGTATGACCAGCACGTGGTGCTGGACGGCAATCATCCGCTGGCTGGCATCGCGCTGCGCCTGTCACTGAAGGTCTGCGACGTGCGTCAGGCGCTGGAGGAAGAGGTACAGCAGGGATCAGTGGCGGCCATGCCTTTCAGCCTGGCCTCTACCCCTGGCCCCGACGACACACTGCACTGAGCCGGTCAGCCCCGCCCGGTGGAGCCGAAGCCGCCTTCGCCGCGCGCCGTGGCGTCGAAGCGGTCGACCTGCCGGAAGGCAACCTGGACGACCGGCACCACAACCAGCTGCGCGATGCGGTCCATGGGCTGGATGGTGACCGCGGCGCTGCCACGGTTCCACAGGCTGACCATCAGCGGTCCCTGGTAGTCCGAATCAATCAGCCCGACCAGGTTGCCCAGCACGATGCCCTGCTTGTGACCCAGACCAGATCGGGGCAACAGCATGGCGGCCAGCCCCGGGTCGCCCAGATGCACGGCCAAGCCGGTTGGCACCAGCTCGGCTTGCCCGGGTTGCAAGACGACAGGCGCGTCGACACAGGCGCGCAGGTCCAGTCCGGCGCTGCCCGGCGTGGCATAGGCCGGCAAGGCATCAGCCATGCGGGGGTCGAGAATGCGGATGTCGACAGTGGACGTCATGCCTTGGGTTCCTGATTCAGCCGGCGCGCCAGTTCCTGCATCAGTTCGCGCGCCAGCGAGAGTTTGTCTGCATGGCGGCCATCGGCAGGCAAGGCGCGATGCGTGTGGGCATCCACCAGCAGCAGCGCGTTGTCGTCCTTGCCGAATGTGGCCGGACCGAGGTTGCCCACGATAAGGGGCACGCGCTTGCGGGTCAGCTTGGCGCGGGCATGTTCGAGCAGCGATTCGCTCTCGGCGGCGAAGCCCACGCAATATGGTGGCGAGCGCAGCGCCGCCACGGTCGCCAGAATGTCGGGATTCTCCGTGAGCTCGAAAGTCGGCGCCACCTTCTTGCCCTCTTTCTTGATTTTGTGCTCACTGAGGCTGGCCGGACGCCAGTCCGCCACGGCGGCGGTGGCGATGAACACGTCATGCTCGCCTGCCAGCGGCACGACGGTATCGCACATCTGGCGCGCCGTCTGCACATCCAGCCGACGAACGCCTTGAGGGGTCGGCAGGTGCACCGGGCCGGCCACGAGCGTGACCTGCGCGCCAGCCTCGCGTGCTGCGCGTGCGATGGCAAAACCCATCTTGCCGCTTGACAGGTTGGTGATGCCGCGCACCGGATCAATGGGTTCGAAGGTCGGCCCTGCTGTGACCAGCACACGGCGCCCCGACAAGCATTTCGGCTGGAAGTGCGCGATGAGCGCTTCGAGCAGCTCGGCGGGCTCCAGCATGCGGCCATCGCCCACCTCGCCGCAGGCCTGGTCACCCGCTGCGGGGCCGAGCACCGCCGTGCCATCCTCACAGAGCTGGCGCACATTGCGCTGGGTGGCCGGATGAGACCACATCTCCCGGTTCATGGCCGGCGCAACGAGAAGCGCGCACTGCCCGCGCGGCCGCGCCAGACAGGTCAGGCTGAGCAGATCATCGGCCCGCCCTTGCACGAGCCGAGCCAGAAAATCGGCCGTCGCAGGGGCCACCAAAATGGCGTCGGCCTCCCGGCTCAACTGGATGTGCGCCATGTTGTTGTCGGGTCGGTTGTCCCACTGGCTCGTGTAGACCGGGCGGCCCGACAACGCCTGGAAGGTCAAGGGGGTGACGAAGGCCTGCGCGCCCTCGGTCATCACGACCTGGACCGTCGCGCCGGCCTGGGTGAGCAGCCGGACGAGTTCTGCCGACTTGTAGCAGGCGATGCCGCCGGTCAGGCCCAGAACGATGTGCCGGCCTTGTAGATCTGCGCGTACTGACATGGCCTGCACTCTAGCAGGCTTGGAGCTCAACGCGAGACGACGCCAAGCTGGTTGCGGTAGGCGCTGGGTGACATGCCCGTCCAGCGCTTGAAAGCGAAGGTGAAGGCACGGCGATCGGAGAAGCCGAGCTCGATGCTGATCGACTCCATGGAGATCGCTCGCCGGCGCAGCATGATCTGCGCGCGGTGCTTCTTGGCCTCAGACTGGATGTCCACGTACTTGAAACCTTCGGCCTGCAACCGCCGCTGCAGCGTGCGTGGATGCAACCCGAGCGCAGCAGCTGTCGACTCAAGGCCCTCACGCAGCAGTTCAGGTCGACGCTCCAGAGCCCAGCGAACCTCGTCGACCAGCCGGCGGCGCTCGCCCAGCTCCTGGTTCAGGCGGCGCTCGATGCGCTGACGAGCCTCGCCTCGCGCTTGCGGATACGAGGGGTTGAGCGGCAGATCCAGCCAGCGGCGGTCCATCACCAGCGCGTCGATCTCTTCGTTGAACAACACCGGCACGCCAAAGTGTGCGGCATATCGCTCATGACCGGCCGGCGCCACCCCAGCCAGCCGTACCGACAGCAGCCAATGAGGCTCACGCGTCGCTCGGCGGATCACCTGATTGACCACCGACAACGCGACTTCACGAACCGGACGCAGCTCTTCCGTGCTCATGCCCGGGGCGTCGATCACGATGCGCAGGTGGGCTTCCGATCCGAACTCGTCGAGACGCACCGTGAGCCAGGGTGCCAGCAGCTCGCGAGCCCAGCCGGCCAGCTCCAACCCATCGCGGATGGTCGCACATGAGCCCATGAAGGCATCGAACTCGGCGAAATGCTCGAAGACGAACCGCTCGCCCAGGGCGAACGGGAAATGATGACCCCGCGCACGCTCCACGCAAAGGGAGAACGCCTTGAACAGGTTGACCGGTGACACACGCAGCGGCGAGGCCGCATCGGGCTGGTTGATGCCCGCCTCACGCAGCACGGGTTCCAGCGAGAAGCCGCAGGTGTTGGCAGCCTCTCGCCAACTGCCGATGGAGGGCATGGGGACGGAGACAGGGGAAGACATCGGATGCATAGGAACCACGACCGCTCGAATTGAACAACGCTCGGTTCTAAATCTATGTGGGCGCGTGCGGCGCGACAAGGAACCTTCGGGGTCACCAAGGAACATTTGACGCCATCCCCGGGAGCGCCGCCACGTCCACTCCCTCAACTGAGGACAGCAATTACCCGAGGTTGTCGTGGTCTGCCAATTTGGCCAATCGTGACGACGTGATGTCCTTTGTAAGTAAGTGGTTTATTTCGAACTTTCAGTATTTTCTGAAAGATCAGGATTTAATGCCGATCAACTTCAGCTGTCCCCGGAGTTGTGATGAGCGCCCTTACCCCCTTGGTCCAGAGCTTCGTGTCCCACTTTGGCGAGATGGGGAGCCGCTGGGGCATCAACCGCACGGTCGGGCAGATCTATGCCCTGATCTTTGTCTCGCCCGAGCCTCTGCACGCGGATGCGATCGCTGAGGCGCTGGGCTTCAGCCGGTCCAACGTCAGCATGGGACTAAAAGAGCTTCAGGCGTGGCGGCTGGTCAAGATGCGCCACCTGCCTGGCGACCGGCGCGAGTACTTCGACGCCCCGCAGGACGCATGGGAGGTGTTTCGCACGCTGGCCGAAGAGCGTCGCCGACGCGAGGTGGAGCCCACCCTGTCGATGCTGCGCAATGCGCTGCTGGAGACGCCGAGCAGCGAGGCCGACGCCATTGCGCAGGCGCGCATGAAGGGCATGCACGACCTCATCGAACTGCTGACCCGATGGTTCGACGATGTGCAGCGGCTCGACCCGCGCACCCTGTCTCAGTTGATGACACTGGGGTCGAAGGTCGGCCGTTTGCTGGAGTTTGCCTCGCCACGGCGGGAGAGCCCCGCCCAACCGGAGTGAGATGACCATGGACGCGCTGGATACCCTGCTGCTGTCGCGGATGCAGTTCGCAGCAAACATCACCTTTCACATCCTCTTTCCCACCATCACGATTGCGCTCGGCTGGGTGCTGCTGTTCATGCGCTGGCGCTGGCTGCGCACGCAGGACCACGCCTGGCTGGCTGCCTACCGGCTGTGGACCAAGGTGTTCGCATTGAGCTTTGCGCTGGGCGTGGTCAGCGGCGTGACGATGAGCTTCCAGTTCGGCACCAACTGGCCTGGCTTCATGGAACAGGTCGGCAACATCGCCGGGCCGCTGCTGGCCTACGAGGTGCTCACCGCCTTCTTTCTGGAGGCATCGTTCCTGGGCATCATGCTCTTCGGTCACGGCCGGGTGAGCGAGCGGGTCCACATGCTCGCCACCTTTCTGGTGGCCTTTGGCACGACGATGAGCGCCTTCTGGATCCTGAGCCTGAACTCCTGGATGCAGACGCCCATCGGCCACGAGATCGTCAACGGTGAGTTCTTCGCGGCGGACTGGTGGCAGATCGTCTTCAACCCCAGCTTTCCTTATCGGCTGACCCACATGCTGCTGGCCTCGGGCCTGACGGTCGCCTTTCTGATCGCAGGCACAGCGGCCTGGCAGGTGCTGCGCGGCCGAGACGGCCCGGCCACGGCCAAGATGCTGCGCCTGGGTGCCACGCTGGGCGCGGTGCTGATCCCGGCCCAGATCGTCATGGGCGACCTGCATGGGCTCAACACGCTGGAGCACCAGCCTCAGAAAGTGGCGGCCATGGAGGGCCTGTGGGAAACCACACGTGGCGCCCCGCTGCTGCTGTTTGCCGTGCCCGATGAAGCCACCCGCAGCAATCACTTCGAGGTGGGCATCCCCAAGCTGGCCAGCCTGATCCTGACGCATGAACTCGACGGCGAGCTGCAGGGGCTGAATGCGTTTGAAGGCAGTCACCCCCCCGTGGCACCGGTGTTCTACGCCTTCCGGATCATGGTGGGCACCGGCATGCTGATGCTGGTGGTGAGCTGGCTTGCGCTGTGGCAACTGCGCAAGCATGGCTGGCAGACCCAGGCCTTGCCGCGGTGGTCGCTGCAGAGCCTGCGCTGGATGACGTTCTCTGGCTGGCTGGCCACTGTGGCAGGCTGGTATGTGACCGAGATCGGGCGCCAACCCTACATCGTGCAGGGCCTGCTGAAGGTGGAAGCCGTGGCCACGCAAACGCCTGCGCCCATGGTGGGCGCCACGCTGGCCGCCTATGTGACCCTGTACCTGGCGCTGCTGGTGGCGTATGTGGGTGTGCTGCGCTATCTGGCCAGCAAGCCGATGGACGCCTGGCCCGAAGCAGACGGCGCCCCGCCGGCCTCGGCCATGATTCAAGGCGGCGCTGCGCCGCAAGGAGCACCGCGATGATCACCGAGCAAGAGTGGATGCCAGTCGTTTTCTGGCTGCTGATGGGTGTGGCCATGCTGGCCTACGTGGTGCTGGACGGCTATGACCTGGGCGTGGGCATGCTCATGCCCTGGGCGCGCGAAGATGCCGACAAGGACATGATGGTCGCGTCGATCGGGCCGTTCTGGGATGCCAACGAAACGTGGCTGGTCCTGGGGGTGGGCCTGTTGCTGGTGGCCTTTCCAAAAGGCCAGGGCGTGGTGCTCGGTGCGCTGTACCTGCCCGTGGCTGTCATGCTGGTCGGCCTGATCCTGCGCGGGGTGGCGTTCGACTTTCGCGTGAAGGCGCGCGCGCACCACAAGCCGCTGTGGAACCGTCTGTTCAGCATCGGCTCGCTGTTGGCCGCCACGGCGCAGGGCTGGATGCTGGGCCGCTTCGTGATGGGCCTCGAAAGCAGCCCGCAGTCGCTGGCCTTCGCCGCGCTGATCGCGGTGGCCCTGCCGATCACCTATGCGCTGCTGGGTGCGTGCTGGCTGATTCTGAAGACCGAAGGTGACTTGCAGCGCCGCGCGGTGAGCTGGGCGAAGGTGAGCTGGCCGGCGATGGTGATCGCGCTGCTGGCCATCTCGGTGGCCACGCCCTGGTTCAGCGAGACGGTGCGCGCGCGCTGGTTCAGCTTCCCGAACATCCTGGCGTTGCTGCCCATCCCCTTGATGTCAGGCCTCGCGCTGGTCGCCTTGCGCGGCCTGCTGAACTCGCATCGGATCGTGGGCCCGACGGCCCGTCTGGCCTGGCTCCCGCTGGTGCTGGCCATCAGCGTGATGCTGGTCGGCGGCATGGGCCTGGCCTACAGCCTTTACCCCTACATCGTGCTGGATCAGATCACGGTGTGGGATGCCGCCGCCGCACCCAGCTCGCTGTGGCTCATCCTGATCGGCACGTCGATCAGCCTGCCGGCCATCGCGGCCTACACCTTCTTCGTCTACCGGGTGTTTGGCGGCAAGGCCACGGCGCTCAGTTACGGCTGACACGCCACAGGCGAAGCGCGTACGGCTTGAATGGCTTGATCAGCCGCCTTCGCGCTCGCGCCAGGCCGAGGGCGTCGTGCCTTCCCAGCGCTTGAAGGCAGCGGTGAAGGCGCGACGGTCGGAAAAGCCCAGCCGGGCGCTGATGTCGTCGATGGTGACATCGCCATCGCGCAACCACTGACATGCGAGCCGGTGCCGCATGCGCGCCTGGACGTGGAGGTAGCTGTCGCCCTCTTCCTTCAGCCGGCGCTGGAGCGTGCGCGGGTGCAGACCCAGGCGATCGGCCATGTCTTCCACACCCAAGGCCAGCAGGGCGGGATCGCGGCTGATGAGCGACTCGACTTCGGCCGCCACGCCCTGACGCTTGACCTCTTTGCCCAGACGCTGTTCAGCGAGGAACTGGGCCTGCTCATGGAGCGCGGGGAACGCGCCTTCCAACGGGAGATCCAGAATGCGGCGCTCGAAGATCAGTGCATCGGACGGCGCATTGAAGCGCGCCGGCACGCCGAAAAAGCTTTCGAACTGCGCGGCGTTGGGCGGCGGATCACGCTTGACCCAGACACCCACAAAGCCTTCGTCCGAGCCCTGCAGCGAGCGACCGAACTTGCGAATGCACGCCAGGATGGCGTCGGTCACCAGGTGCAGCGGCAGCCCGTAGCGCTCGAAGTTCGGCAGCGGCACATCGAGCCCGACGATCACCCGCGCCAGATCACCCTCTTCCTTGACCTCGAGCTTGAGCCAGGGCAGCACCACCTGACGGGCCAGATCGGCCACGCGCAAGGCCTCGCGCAGGGTGGGACTGGTGGTCAGCAGGGTTTCGAACTCGGGCAGCGATTCGAAGGCGAAGGTGTCGCCCAGCACGAAGGGGAAGTGCTTGTCCGGGGGGGTCAGCGCCACGCACTGCTCAAGCAGCGAGATGAGCTGCAGCGGCGAGACGCGTGCGTCTTCCAGCCGGATGAGGTCGATCTTGACCCCGGCCTCCTTGAACAGCGTCTGGACGTTGAAGCCGCACTTGGCGGACGCCTTGATCCAGCTCGAAAGCATGAACAGCGGAATGGGCTTGACGCCCACCGCCTCCAGCACGGCCGCAGAGGGAAGTGGAATGCGCATAAAGAATTTCGGCACACCCGAAGCAGGTGTGCCGAAGTCTAACCAACTACGGGGCGGTCAAGCAGGAAAAAACCGGGCAACCTTCACCGTGCCCCGGCCATCTCGGCGCGCATGAGCTCGCTGGCCTCGACCGGATCCTGGTGTTTGGCGAAGCCGCGCAGCCATTCCTCGTAGCCCGGCTGCTCGGTTTCCTGCCAGGGGTGGTAGCCGGGCTTGTAGTACTGCACGTAGTGCTTGTGCAGCGGCGCCACGAAACCACCTGGCTTGAGCAGCCACCAGATGCCCTTGGTGAACAGCTTGAGGCGCTGCCACGCGCTGAAGCCGTCTGCCTTGAGCATCGCGTTGGTGAACGACAGGATCACGTAGGGGAACATGAAGGTGGCGTGCACCAACGCGCCGCAGCGCTTGAAGTAGCCAACCTTGGCGTAGTCGATCATCACGTCGTAGGCCACGCCTTTGTGCTCGACCTCTTCGATCGCGTGCCAGGCGTACATGGCGCGCACTTTGGGGTGCGCATCGCCCATGATGTCGCGCTCGTCGAACATCGCGTGGGCGCCCAGGGCGGTGAAGTGCTCCAGCGCACCCGTGATGGCCAGCGTGTACTCGCGGCTGTAGCGGTTGCGGTAGGTGTCGAACAGCAGCTTGTCGAGCCAGGCGATCAGCTTGTCGACCGGCATGCCCTGCTTGCGCAGCACATCGTTGTACTGGTTGTGCACCAGGCTGTGCTGGGCTTCCTGGCGGTTGAAATCCTTGATGTCCTGCAGCAGCTTGGCGTCCTTGACGCGGTCGCGGAAGTCACGCACCGTGACCATGAAGAACTTCTCGCCCGGCGGGAAGATCAGCGACATGGCGTCGAAGAAGCGGGTCTTGAACGCATCGCCACCGAACCAGTACTTCGGGATGCTCGGGTCGTCCAGACCGAAGTCCAGCTTCTCGCGCGGCACGATGGGGTGCTGTTTGTCCGATTGGTATGCCATGTCGTGATCCTTATCGGTATGTCTCCACAATGGTTCCCATCGTAGGCAGACGTGACAGAACGCGACAGGATGAGCGGTGACACGAGGGCATCCGGCACGACAAGCACCCCCTGGGGTTTACACCAGTCTGCGGCAACCGGGGCGTTCGCCCCAAAAGCAAACAGGCTCCCCGAAGGGAGCCTGTTTCTTGGCGAGACGGGCTGATCAGGCCAGCGCCAGGGCACGGCGCATGTCTTCGCTCGCCTTGACCGGATCGCGCTGATGCTTGTCGAACGCGGCCAGCCACTCTTCGTAGCCGGGCTGCTCGGCCTCTTGCCAGGGATGGTAGCCAGGCTTGTAGTACGTCCAGTAGTGCTTGTGCATGGGGGCCAGCAGACCGCCCGGCTTGAACAGCCACCACAGCCCCCCGGCCATCATCTTCAGGCGCTCGCCGCGCGTAAAGCCGTCGTGAATCATCAACTGACGCTGCACGGCAAAGATCACGTAAGGGAACATCAGCGATGCGTGCACCAGGCCCAACACCCGCTTGAAATAGCCCACCTTGGCGTAATCGATCATCACGTCGTAGGCGACACCCTTGTGCTCGACCTCTTCAATGGCGTGCCAGGCGTACATGGCGCGCACACGGTGGTCGGCCTCTTTCATGACGTCACGCTTGTCGAACAGGCTGTGCGCGATGATGGAGGTGAAGTGCTCCAGCGCCGAGGTCAGCGACAAGGTGTGCTGCTTGCTGTATTTGCTGCGGTACTGCTTGTTGAGCAGGGTGTCGATGAAATCGGTGAGCTTGTCGACATCCACGCCCTGGCGACGCAGGCGGTCATTGTCCTGGCGGTGGACCATGCTGTGCTGCGCTTCCTGGATGTTGAAATCCTTGATCTCTTGCAGCATTTTCGGATCGGAGATCTGGTCGCGGTAGTCGCGCACGCAGTTCATGAAAAACTTCTCGCCGGGCGGGAAGATGATGGACAGCGCGTCCCAGAAACGCGATTTGAACGGGTCGCCGCCGTACCAGTACTTCGGAATATCCTGATCCAGACCGAACTGGAGGCGCTCACGGGGCACGATCGGGTGCTTCGCGGTGTGTGTCGTCATGGCTGCTCCTGTCAGGGAAGGGTCTTTCAACCGATAAAGACCAGTCTGAGGCCTTGAGCCGGCTCTAAACAGGATACTGCATGACACAAAGGGTTCCCTGCCGACACACGCACGTCACATACGTGACCAATGCCCGTCAAAACGGCAGGAAACCCGTCAGAAAGGGTGGCATCGAGGGGGTGCCGCTCCTCAGACCCGCTCAGCCACCCAGGCCTGGACGCCCGCCAGCGCCTGTGGCAGCGCGGTGGCGTCGGTGCCACCGGCCATGGCCATGTCGGGCTTGCCGCCCCCCTTGCCGCCCACTTGCTGGGCGACGAAGTTGACCAACTCGCCGGCCTTGACCTTGGCAGTGGTGTCGGCCGTCACGCCAGCGGCCAGTTGCACCTTGCCACCGTCCACCGCGGCCAACACGATGGCCGCCGTCTTGAGCTTGTTCTTGAGCTGGTCCATGGTGTTGCGCAGCGTGGCGGCATCGGCGCCGTCGAGCTTGGCGGCCAGCACCTTCACACCCTTGACGTCGACAGCCTGGGCCACCAGTTCGTCACCCTGGGCGGACGCCAGCTTGCCCTTGAGTGCGGCGATTTCCTTTTCCAGCGCGCGGATCTGGTCCTGTGCGGCAGCCACGCGGGCCGGCACGTCGTGCGGCGTCGCTTTCAGCATGGCCGCCAGCCCATTGACGGTGCGTTCCAGGTTCTGGGTGTAGGCCAGCGCGTTGTCGCCCGTGATGGCCTCGACGCGACGCACCCCTGCGGCCACACCGCCTTCGGCAACGATCTTGAACAGACCGATGTCACCCGTGCGCTTGACGTGGGTGCCACCGCACAGCTCTTTGGAAGACCCGATGCTCAGCACGCGCACGGTTTCGCCATACTTCTCGCCGAACAGCATCATCGCGCCGCTCTTCTGGGCGTCTTCCAGCGCCATGACCTGGGCCTGCGCATCGGCGTTGGCCAGGATCTCGGCGTTGACCAGGGCTTCGATCTCGCGGATTTCTTCGTCGGTCAGCGGCTGGCCGTGCGAGAAGTCGAAGCGGGTGCGGTCCGGGGTGACCTGCGAGCCCTTCTGCTGTACGTGCTCGCCCAGCACCTCGCGCAGGGCCTTGTGCATCAGGTGGGTGGCGCTGTGGTTGCGGACCGTCTTGGCGCGCAGTTCGGCGTCGACCTTGGCGTTGACGGTGTCACCCACCTTGATGACGCCCTCGACCACGCGGCCGTGGTGGCCAAACACATCGGCCTGGATCTTGAGCGTGTCCTCCACCACGAAGCGGCTGGTGGCATTGCGCAGGTCGCCGCTGTCGCCACACTGGCCGCCGGACTCGGCGTAGAACGGGGTGTGGTCCAGCACGATCACGGCGTCATCGCCAGCATTCGCCTGCTGCACCGACGCACCGTCGACGTAGATGGCGGTGACGGTGGTGGCCTCGCGGGCCAGGTGGTCGTAGCCGTGGAAGGTGGTGGCGGCGCCGCTGTACTCCAGCCCGGCGGCCATCTTGAACTTGCCGGCCGCACGGGCCTGCTCGCGCTGGCGGGCCATGGCGGCATCGAAGCCGGCCTGGTCGACGGTGACGTCGCGCTCGCGGCAGACGTCGGCGGTCAGGTCGACCGGGAAGCCGTAGGTGTCGTGCAGCTTGAAGGCGGTTTCGCCGTCGATGACCTTGGCACCCGTGGCCAGGGCGCCTTCCAGGATTTCCATGCCATTGGCAATGGTCTGGAAGAAGCGCTCTTCTTCGGTCTTGAGCACCTCGGTGATGCGCTTTTCGTTCTGGCGAAGCTCGGGATAGGCCTCACCCATCTCGGCGACCAGCGCCGCCACGAGCTTGTGGAAGAAGGGGGTGCGAGCGCCCAGCTTGTAGCCGTGGCGGATGGCGCGGCGGGTGATGCGGCGCAGCACGTAGCCACGGCCCTCGTTGCTGGGGATGACGCCGTCGGCGACGGTGAACGAGCAGGCGCGGATGTGGTCGGCAATCACTTTAAGGCTTGGGCTGTTGGCGTCGAAACCTTCGCCACCGGAAGCCGTGACAGCAGAACGCGCAGCAGCCAGCAGGTTCTGGAACAGGTCGATCTCGTAGTTGCTGTGCTTGCCCTGAAGCACGGTGGCGATGCGCTCCAGGCCCATGCCCGTGTCCACCGAGGGCTTGGGCAGCGGGTGCATCACGCCGTCTTCGGTGCGGTTGAACTGCATGAAGACGTTGTTCCAGATCTCGATGTAGCGGTCGCCGTCTTCCTCCGGCGAACCGGGCGGGCCGCCCCAGATGTGTTCGCC
>OGCL01001943.1_pt1 | contig 15971 bp, 11 predicted proteins | sample 1570041 | NCBI WGS metagenome assembly OGCL01 (sample SAMN06266162, study PRJEB24511) | hot springs metagenome | isolation source: Hot spring water | place: South Africa: Limpopo | collected 2015-06-22
CTCATACAGCGCCACGTCCACCACCTGACCGCTGCCGCCATTCACTTCGCGGTGACGCAACGCCATCAGCGCGCCGACCACGCCCCATAGCGCGGCAATCGAATCACCAATGCTGATGCCGGTGCGCACCGGTGGGCGGTCCTCGAAGCCGGTGATATAGCGCAGTCCTCCCATGGACTCGCCGACTGCGCCGAAGCCCGGCTGATCCTTCATCGGGCCGCTCTGGCCAAAGCCGGACAGACGCACCATCACCAGTTTGGGGTTGAGGGCATGCAGCACCTCCCAGCCCAAACCGAGCTTTTCCAGCACGCCGGGGCGGAAGTTCTCAATCAGGATGTCCGCCTCGCTGAGCAGCTTTTTCAGCACCTCGCGGCCGGCCTCATGCTTGAGGTTGAGGGTGATCGACTGCTTGTTACGCGCTTGTACAAACCACCACAGCGACGTGCCCTCGTACAGCTTGCGCCACTTGCGCAGCGGGTCACCACCATCCGGTGATTCGACCTTGATCACCTCGGCACCGAATTCAGCGCAAATACGTGAGGCGAAAGGCCCGGCGATCAGGGTGCCGAGTTCGATCACTTTCAGGCCGGTGAGGGGTTTGCTGGGGGTGGTCATTGGTGCTCCGGGTCGGTGGTGATGGCTAAGCCTATTGTATTGGGCGGGTTGCGGCTATTCGTCTGGTCAAGTGCGATCAGGTTGGCGCTTTTGCCTGTGTATTCGGGGTCTGTTGTGCGGTTTAATCTGGGCTGGCGAATGGGATGCGCTTGGTTAAATAACCTGGATGGTTTCTCCTCTGTGTTCTTCCCTTCATTTTCTTTTTTGTCGTCAGTTCCTGGGTGCGCTGGCGTGTGTCTTTGCGCCCGATAATCGTCGTTAAAAATATTACATGTGATCTATTGATGCATTACATGTAAAGGTCTAGTCTGCTGCGCATGGACAATAAAACATCAGCCCATTACCAGCGTCTTTATCGGCAGCGCCTGCGGGAGCAGGGCTTGGTCAAGAAGGAAGTCTGGATATTGCCGGAGCACACGCCGCGACTTTTGGCGTTCGAGCGCAAACTTCGCCAGCCTCAGCTGATGCTGGCTTCGATGGAAAAGGAGGAGGGTATGAGCATGTCGCAGATTTGGACTGCACAGGCGCTGCATGATGCGCTGTCGGCCACTGAGCTGTGCAAGGGTGGGTCGGCCAGTATCGAGCTGATTCAAGGGGCGGAAGCCAGCCTGCATGTGACCATGCATGAGTATGGTGATTTGCCACTGTTTATTGCGGTGTTCGGTGAGCAGATTGTGGCTGAAGCGCTGCTTTGGCCAGCGGCGGATGTTGCCGATGCAGCAGCCTTCAACAATGAGGTGCTGCGTACTCACAAGCTGTTTCCGCTGTCTTCGATCAGCCTGGAAACCATGCCCGATGGCCAGTCTTGCTACACCATGTTCGGTGCGCTGAGTTCTGCTTCGACACTGTCGGATGTCGTGTTCGAGATCGAGCTGCTGGCGGACAACGTAATCAAAGCAACCGAAGCCTATGAAGGCTTCCTCAAGGCCGGTGCCTAAAGGAGACATGCGATGAACGTTTGGAGCAAATTGCTGACAGCACTGCGTGGCGGTGCCAACGAAGTGGGTGAGGCCGTGGTGGACGGTCAGGCGCTGCGTATTCTTGATCAGGAAATCCGCGACGCGGACCTTGAGTTGCGCAAATCCAAGGAGGCGTTGGCCGAGATCATGGCCAAGCAGAAGTTGGCGGCAGAGCGCGCCGGGAAAAGTACCGCCAAGGTTGCCGAGTATGAGCAGTACGCATTGAAGGCACTGGAAGCCGGTGATGAGCCGCTGGCGCGGGAAGTGGCGGGCAAGATCGCCAACCTTGAGGTCGAGTTGGCCAGTGAGCGCGAGCAGGCGGATGGCTATGCCGCCAGTGTGGCGCAACTGCGCAAGGCCGTTACTCAGGCTGAAGCCAATATCAAACGCATGAAACAGCAGGTGGATACAGTCAAAGCCACGGAAAGTGTGCAGAAGGCGCAAATGGCTGTGGCGCAGCGTTATGGAGGCTCTCAGGCCAAGTTGCAGACGGCAGTCGAATCGCTGGAGCGGATCAAGCAGAAGCAGGCCGAGCGTGCAGCCAAGATGGAAGCTGACGCCGAGCTGGCGGCTGCCGCGAGTGTTGACGACTCACTGGACGCCAAACTGCGTGCCGCAGGCATTGTGGCTGACAATGGCAGTGCCGATAGCGTATTGGCGCGGCTGAAGGACAAGGCCAAGTCCTGATTTATCTGGCTTAACGGCGGAGCGTTCTGCTCCGCCGTCTCGACAACAGGGATAGGGCAGTCATGGAAATCTTCCTGCAGACGGCATTGTCGTTTCCAACCGTGCTGTTCAGCTTTTTGCTGTGCGTGGCAATCCTTTACTGGTGTGTTGCTGCGTTGGGCATTCTTGAAGTTGATCTGCTCGATATAGAAGCGGATTCGGCACTGGACTCCGTACAACCCGAGGGGCTTGCCGGCTTGCTGCTGCGCCTGGGTCTGAGCGGTGTCCCGGTTACGCTGGTCTTGACCCTGCTGTTCTTCTTCGCCTGGTCGCTCAGCTATTTCATTGAGCTGCTGCTTCTGAGCTACCTGCCGTTGGGCTTTCTGCGTTACCCGCTGGGTTTGATCGTGGCTGTCGCGGCGTTGGTGGTGGCCGTGCCGGTCAGCGCTGCGCTGTGCAAGCCATTGCGCCCGCTGTTTCGCAAACTGGAGGCTACCAGCAGTACGTCTGTGCTTGGTCAGACTGCGGTGGTGCGCAGTGGTCGGGTGACGCTGCAGCATGGCGAGGCGCTTCTTGAAAATGGCGGCGCTGGGCTGATTTTGCGTGTGCGTGCTGACGATGCGCGTGGTTTCAAACGTGGCGACCGAGTTGTGTTGCTGGAGTACCTGGAGGCGGAACATGCCTACAGGGTCATTACCGAGGACGAGTTCAAGGGCATTTAAGTCCTGACTTCCCCAAGAGAATCAAAGGAGATTGATTGCAATGAGCTTCGAGCTGCTGATGCCCTTCCTGACCGGTGTGGGTCTGTTCTTCCTGCTGATCTTCGGCTTTTTCGTCCTGTTCAAGGCCTTCTACATCAAGGTCCCGCAGGGAACGGCGCTGATCGTCAACGATATGTCGTCGACCCCCAAGGTGCACTTTACCGGCGCCCTGGTCTATCCGGTGATCTACCTCAAGGAGTTCATGCGCATCTCGCTGATTACCCTGGAAGTGGACCGGCGTGCCAAGGATGGGTTGATCTGCAAGGACAACATGCGTGCCGACATCACGGTGGCCTTCTACCTGCGCGTTAACGAGACCCAGGAAGACGTGCTCAAGGTGGCCAAGGCTATCGGCGTTGACCGCGCCTCGGATCGCGCTGCAGTCAACGAACTGTTCAATGCCAAGTTTTCCGAAGCGTTGAAGACCGTCGGCAAGCAGTTCGATTTCGTCCAGCTGTTCGAGAATCGCCAGGAGTTTCGTGACCGCATCGTTGAGGTGATCGGCAACGACCTTAACGGCTATGTGCTGGAAGACGTGGCTATCGATTACCTGGAGCAGACCTCCAAGTCCTCGCTGGATCCGAGCAATATCCTCGATGCGGCGGGTATCCGTAAGATCACCGAGCTCACTGCTGCGCAGAACGTCATCACCAATGACCTGGAGCGCAACGAAGAGCTGGCGATCAAGAAAAAGAACGTGGAAACCCGCGAGGCGACCCTGGCCCTTGAGCGTCAGCAGGCCGATGCCGAAGCGCGGCAGAAGCGTGAGATCGAAACCATCCGCGCTCGCGAAGAAGCCGAGACCCTCAAGGTCAAGGAAGAAGAGCGTTTGAAGGCCGAGCAGGCGCGCATCACCACCCAGCAGGAGCTGGATATTCGCGCCGAAAACCATCAGCGCGAAGTCGAAGTGGCGCAGCAGAACCGTCAGCGTGCGGTGGTGATTGAGGTGGAAAAAGTCACTCGCGCCAAGGGCCTGGAAATCGTTTCCCGCGAGCGTGAAGTCGAGCTGCAGCGCATCGAGAAAGAAAAGGCCCTGGAAGTCGAGCGCAAGAATATCGCCGGGGTGATCCGCGAGCGCGTCGCGGTCGAGAAGACCGTGGCTCAGGAAGAAGAGCGCATCAAGGAGGTGCGTGAAGTATCCGAAGCCGACCGGGCCAAACAGGTCATGGTGCTCAACGCTCAGGCCGAAGCCGAGCAGGAGTTGGTGCGCCAGGTCAAGCAGGCCGAAGCCGACGAAACTCGTTCCCAGCACAAGGCCGTGGAAATCAACAACCTCGCTCAGGCCGAGCTGGAAGCTGCGGCCAAGCAGGCCGAAGCCAAGAAGAAAATGGCCGAAGGTATCGAGGCCGAGCGCGCTGCGCCTGGTCTGGCCGATGCGCGGGTGCGCGAAGTCACCGCCGCCGCCAAGGAGAAGGAAGGCCTGGCCGAAGCCCGTGTGCAGGCTGAGCAACTGATTGCCGAAGCCAAGGGTGAGCAGGAAAAGGGTTTGGCCGAGGCGCGGGTGACCGAAGCCAAAGCTGCCGCCAAGGAAAAAGACGGCCTGGCCGATGCCAAGGTGCTGGAAGAGAAACTCGGTGCCCAGGCGCGTGGCGAAGAACAGCTCGGCGCAGCCAAGGCCAAGGCTACTCAGGATCTGGGTATGGCCGAAGCCCATGTGCTGCTGGAGCGTCTGAATGCCGAGGCTGAAGGTCTGGGCAAGAAGTTCGGTGCGCTCGATGCGCTCAGCGACAACGCGCGCCAGCACGAGGAGTTCCGCATGCAGCTGGAAGCGAACTTCGACGAGGCGATGGCCGCCATCGCTGCCAACAAGGACATCGCCAAGGAGCAGGCCGAGGTGCTGTCCACCGCGCTGGCCAAGGCGAAGATCGAGATCGTCGGCGGCGAAGGCGACTTCTTCAATTCCTTCGCCAAGTCGCTGTCGGTGGGTAAAGCCATCGAAGGCGTGGTCGGCAAGAGCCCAGTGGTGCAGGACGTGTTGGCCCGCCTGCTCAACGGCCGCGTCGGCGAAAGCAAAACGCCGGCGGCAGTGGATAGCAGCGAAAGCTAAGTGCATGCCGGTAACGCCTGAAAGCTAGCGACTTAGCAATAAGTTGGACGTTCTCTTGGGGTTGGCGAAAGCCAACTCCTTGAATGGCCCGTTTATCTCTAATTAGGAAGTCTTATGTCGGAACCACGGGATTACCTGGAAATGTCGTTTCGTTCGATCCAGTGCTTTGCCAATGACGGCCGCCTGGACGGGCAGGAACTGGCTGCGCTGCTGGATATTGCCGAGCGCGACGGAGTGATTGATGACAACGAGATTCGCGTACTGAAAAAGATCATTGCTCAGATCAAACCCGAAGAACTCGATCAGGCAATGCGCGACAAACTGGGCGAGATTGCCCAAAAGATTGGTGCCTAAAAGGGCAGGCCATGCGCCTCGCCCATGGGGCTGGCTGAAGCCGCCCCTCGCTTGACCCCACTTTGCTAGCAGACAGCGCAGATTCAGGAAGACCACGATGTCGGATGCTCCAGCCGTAGCCCAGCCACAGGATGTATTGGACAAGGCCGTCGCCGAAGGCGGTGCCTACGAGGTGCTGCACAAGCGCCTGCAGGAGCAAGGCCAGCGCCTGCGCCAGAGCACCGAGGCACTGAACGTTCAGCGTTTGCAGGAGTTTGGCAGCAGCCAGATGGAAGTGGTCGGGCGGGTACGCATCCGCACCGAGAACAACTGCACGGCGCGCGATATTGTCCAGGTCGGTGAGAATCTGCTGTTCGGCTACAACGTGTTCCTCGGCCTGAAAAAGGAAACCCGCGTCGAGGACGTGTTTTCCCTGTATCGCCTGAGCGAGCAGGATGAAGGCTTTGAAGCCGAGAGCGTGGCGCTGGCTGATAGCTTTCTCGGCCAGAGTAGCTTCGTTAACGACTTCAACGAGCTCTACACCTATTACAAAAACACCCGCCTGCTGCAGCTGCTGGTGCGCGACGGCAAGCTGCTGGCCAGCTTCCAGATCGGCGAGCGGATCAGCGATATCCGGGTGTTCCGCTGGTCGATCGCCGACGGCGGCAAAGAAGTTCGCTATATCGACAACCGTGGCGAGCGCGACATAGCGCTGCCGGCGCCGTTCGATTTCGAGTGGCAGAAAACCTCTCGCGAGATGGTGGTCAATGGCCGCCATCCGCATATGAATATCCTCGACACCCTCTTTGTCGAGACCATCGGCGGTGACCTCACGGTCAAGGTCGAGAACAACACCGAAGACGGCCTGGGCATCTACCGCGAAGCGGTGCTGGACAAGACTCAGTCGCTGGACGACGCGCAGATCGAGTACGCCAAACTCGGCAGCCTGATCCTGTTGAAAGTCCTGCCGTACCGCGAAGAGCAGTGGCGCTACCTGGTGTTCAACAGCCTGACGCGCAAGGTCGAGCGCATCGACGCCATCGGTCAGGCCTGCGTGCAGCTGCCGGAAGACCACGGCATCATCTTTCCCGGCGGCTACTACCTGCAAAATGGCGAGTCCAAGGCCTTCGAGCAGCCCATGGCCGGCATGCGCTTCAAGCGCGCGGTGCGTTCGCCCAATGGCGAGGACGTGCAGTACATCTTCTACCACCCGGAAGAAGGCCGTTCGGCGCTGTTCACCTACAACATGATCAACCGCCAGCTGCATAACCCGATCTTCGGCCATGGATTCGCGCGCCTGGAAGACGGGCGCATGGTGATCTTCGCCGCCGAAGGCAGCGAGCCGACGCGCATCCACCCGATGCAGATCTGGCAGACGCCATTTTGCAGCGATGATTTTGCCGCCCGCCAACCGGTGCGTGGCGGCTTCTTCGGGCGCATTGGCAATGCCGAGCTGGTGCGCGGCGTTTCCGACCTGTTGGGCTTGAGTCGCGAGATCGAGACCCCGGAAGTCTCGGTGCAGCGTTACACCCAGCTGTGCCAGAACACCCGCCGCCTGTTCGACGTCTACCACTGGCTGGGCGATGCCCAGTGCCAGGGCATGGCGCCGCTGCTGCGCGAAATCGCTGCTACCGGCGAATTGGTGCTCGATGAGTTCGAGAAGGTCGAGAGCATTCGTCAACAATCGGCGCGCGCCATGGCCGAAGCGGAAACCCGCCAACAGGCGCTGTTGTCCGGCCTGCTGATCGATAGCTGGGACGAGGTGCAGCACTTCGTTGAAGCGCTCAATGGCATCAACGCCCAGCGCGGCCAACTGCTGACCATCCGCGACTACCGCTATATCGATGTGGCACGTATCGACGCCATGGAAACCGACCTGCTGGCTGCTCAGGAGCAGGTCGCAGCCGCCACCTCGGGGTTTCTTGCCAGCAAGGCGGCGCTGGAGCCCTATGTGCTGCAGCTGGCCCAGCTCGACGCACAGGCGCAGAAGGCCGAGAGCGTCAGCCAGCTCAACGAACCACTGGTGGCGTTGCAGGCCATGGCCGGCAACCTGGATATGTTGTCCAGCCTGATGGCCTCGCTGCCGATCGACGATGCCACCCAGCGCACCGCGATAGTCGAGTCGATTTCCGAAGTCTATGCCCGTCTCAACCAGACCAAGGCCCGCGCCGAACAGCGGCGCAAGGGTTTGGGCTCGGCAGAAACCGTGGCGCAGTTCGGCGCCCAGTTCAAACTGTTCAGTCAGGGCATCACCAATGCCCTGGCCATGGCCCAAGACCCGGAGCGCTGTGACGAACAGCTGTCGCGCCTGCTGGTGCAGCTGGAAGAGCTGGAGAGTCAGTTCGGCGATCAGGAGCAGTTCCTCGGCGACATTCTGGCCAAGCGCGAAGAACTGCTGGAAACCTTCGAGGCGCACAAACAGGCGCTGCTCGATGAACGTCAACGCAAGGCCCAGGGTCTGCTCGACGCCGCGCGGCGGATTCTGGAAAGCCTCGGCCGGCGCACCGCGCGCCTGACCCAGCCGGATGAGTTGAACGCCTTCTTCGCCTCCGATCCGCTGATTCTCAAGCTGCGCGAGCTGGCCGAACGCCTGCGCGAGCTGAAGGACAGCGTCAAGGCCGAGGATGTCGAGGCGCGCCTCAAGGCCGCCCGCGATCAGGCGGTGCGCAGCCTGCGCGACAAGAGCGAGTTGTTCGAGGAAGGCGGCAACGTTATCAAGCTCGGCCCGCGCCACCGCTTCAGCGTCAACACCCAGGAGCTGGACCTGACCCTGATGCCGCGTGGCGATCAGCTCTATCTGCACCTGACCGGCACCGAATTCCTCGAGCCGCTACAGAATGCCGAACTGGAAGCGCTGCGCGACTATTGGCAGGTGTCCCTGGAGTCCGAGTCCGCCACGCTGTACCGCGCCGAATACTTGGCCGGCGAAGTGCTGGCGGCTGCCGATGCCGGCCGCGATGGCCTTAGCCTGGATTTGCTCAAGCAACAGCTGGCTCAGCCGGATGCACTGATCAAGAGCATTCGCGACTTCGCCGCGCCGCGCTACAAGGAAGGCTACGAGAAGGGCATCCACGACCATGATGCGGCTTTGATCCTCACCCAGCTGTTGCCGTTGCGTGACAGTGCCGGGTTGCTCAGTTACGGGGCCTTGCCGCGCGGCTTCGCCAGCTTTTTCTGGGGCCAGACGCAGCTTCGTGACGATGCCAAGCAATGGCCGCAGCGCGCGCGCAGTGCCCGGCATATCCAGCAGTTGTTCGGTCAACGCGACAGCCTGTTGCAACTGCAGGCGGAAATTGCCGAGGCCATGCTCGGCTATAGCGCCCAGCAGGGCATAAGCCTGACTCCGGCGACGCTGGCAGAGGCGGCGGAATACCTGGTGCAGGAACTGGCCGCTGAACGTATCGAGTTCGTGTTCAGCAAATACGCCCGCGAGTTGCTGGCCGGTTTACAGGCGCGTCTGCAGACAGCGCATATGTGGGATGTGTATCAGCAGACCCTGGCGCAACTGCAGGATCGTCCGGCGGCACAATGGGCGCTGGTGGAAAACTGGCTACGCGGCCTGTGCGCGGCAGAGGAATTCGCCGCGCTCAGCGCCTATGTGCCCGAGGCCGTGGCCTTGAGCCTGCTTGCCGAGGGCGTGCCCAAACGTATCACCGAGGTTGACCTGCGCTTTACCGCCAAGGAGCTGATGGGTGAACACCCGCGTATCAGCGAACGGCAACTGGTGCTGGCGGTGGATGATTTCTTCGCTCGCTTGCGCGTGCACCGCGAGCAGTTCCTGCCTGGCTTGCAGCGCTACCAGGCACTGCGCCAGGAAGTGGTGGCGCGCGAGCGCGAGGCGCTGCGCCTCAATGAGTTCAAGCCCAAGCCGCTCAGCTCCTTTGTGCGCAACAAGCTGATCAACGATGTTTATCTCGGCGTGATCGGCGACAACCTGGCCAAGCAGATGGGCACAGCCGGGGAGAACCGTCGCTCGGATCTGTCCGGCTTGCTGATGCTGATTTCGCCGCCCGGCTACGGCAAAACCACCCTGATGGAATACGTCGCTCACCGCCTCGGCCTGATCTTTATGAAGATCAACGGCCCGGCCCTGGGTCACGAAGTGCGCTCGCTGGACCCGGCCCAGGCGCCGGACGCCACCTCACGTCAGGAACTGGAAAAGCTCAACCTGGCGCTGGAGATGGGCAACAACGTGATGCTCTATCTCGACGATATCCAGCACACTCACCCGGAATTTCTGCAGAAATTTATCTCGCTGTGTGACGGCACGCGACGTATCGAAGGCGTGTGGAAGGGCCGCACCCGCACCTACGACATGCGCGGGCGCAAGTTCTGCGTGATCATGTCGGGCAACCCCTATACCGAGTCCGGCGACGTGTTCAAAATCCCGGATATGCTGGCCAACCGTGCCGATATCTATAACCTCGGCGACACCCTGGGCGGCATGCAGGAAGCCTTTGCGCTGTCCTACATCGAGAACGGCCTGACCTCCAACCCGGTGCTGGCGCCGCTGGCCACCCGCGATATGGCCGATGTCTATCGCTTCGTCGCCAAGGCCGAGGGCAAGCCGTTCTCCAGTAACGAACTTAGCCACAGCTACAGCGCCGCCGAAGTCAACGAGATCGTCACCACCTTGCAGCGTCTGATGCAGGTGCGCGATGTGGTCGGCCGGGTCAATCAGCAGTACATCGCCAGTGCCGCCCAGGCCGATCAGTACCGCACCGAACCGCCGTTCAAGTTGCAGGGCAGCTACCGCAACATGAACAAGATGGCAGAGAAAATCAGCGCTGTGATGAACGACACCGAGGTGCTGCAGCTGATCGCCGATCACTACCAGGGCGAATCCCAGCTGCTCACCACTGGCGCCGAAGAAAACCTGCTCAAGCTTGCCGAACTGCGCGGCAATATGACCGACGTACAAGCTGAGCGCTGGGCGCAGATCAAGCGCGACTTTATGCGCAACAAGGCCATGGGCGGCAGTGACACCGATGTCGGTGGGCGTGTGGTGGCGCAGCTCAATGATCTGGTCGAGGGCGTGCGCGGCCTGGCCAAGTTGGCGCCGGGTGAACAACCCGCCGCACCGACGATTCCCTGGGCCGAGCTGCTCGCTGGCTTGGATAATCTGGGCAAGCTGCGCCCGCAGGTGGAGGTGATCACGCCGCCACAACCAGCGGTGCAGAAGGTGTTGGAGAGTCTGGCCGACAGCCTGCAGAACAGCTTTCTGCCATTGATCCACGCCATGGACAAGAAGATTGATATCGACCTGCGCACCCACAATCGCATGCTGGAAATCTCCACCCAGCTGCGTGATCTGGGTGAGCAACTGGGCCATGAACAGCGCCTGGGCGGCGACAGCGAAAGCGAAACGCCATGAAGGCCGGGCTGTTGCCACGCGTGCAGCTGTTGCTGGGTATTGCCGCCCTGATGCTGGTGCTGCAGCTGGGTAACAGTCTGAGTGGTTACAGCCTGAATCTCTGGGGCGTGATACCGCGGCGGCTTGAGTCATTGCCGGGCGTGCTGTTTGCGCCCTGGCTGCACGGCGGCTGGGGGCATCTGTTGAGCAACCTCAGCGGCCTGTTGGTGCTGGGGTTGCTGGCCCTGCTCGAATCGCGACGCGATTTTATTCAGGCCAGTCTGTTTATCATCCTCGGCAGCGGGGCATTGGTCTGGCTATTTGGCCGCGAGGGTATCCATGTCGGCGCCAGCGGCTGGTTGTTCGGCTTGTGGGCATTGCTGCTGGCCCGCGCCTGGTTCCGCAGCAGCTGGCTTGACCTGCTGCTGGCGGTGCTGGTGTTCTTTCTGCACGGTGGTTGGTTTTTGGGTCTGCTGCCGCAGCAGGGCGTTTCATTTGAATATCATCTGGCCGGCGCATTGTGCGGTGGGCTCTATGCCGCCTGGCGCTACACTCCGCGCGTACGACAAGGAGGTTAAATGGATTTCAATCGTCTCGATCAGCAGCTGCGCGACAGCCTGGCCGATCTGCGTCTGAGCAATGAGGAACGTGATGAGCTGCGCCAGCTGGGCAGTGACCTAGGCCAGGATCAGGTGCGCTATCTGCGTAACCGTGCCTTTGCCCTGGTGCGTGAACTGGTGCAGGCCGATTTGGACAATAGCGAGCCGGCGCTGAAATGGCTGGAGCAGGTGGTCAAGACCCTCGACGCCAGCAGCAGTCCACCGCGTCCGGCGTTGGCCAGCGCGCACTTCAGCCCCGGTGATGATTGCCTGCGCAAGATTCGCGAGCTTTGCCGGCAGGCGCGCAAGAGCGTGGATATCTGCGTCTACACCATCTCCGATGACCGCCTTAGCGAAGAAATTATCGCCTGCCATCGCCGTGGCATTGCCGTGCGGGTGATCAGCGACAATGAAAAACAGTTCGACGAAGGCAACGATATTCAGCATCTGATCGCCCAGGGTGTGCCGCTGCGCATCGACGACAGCCCGTACCATATGCACCACAAGTTTGCGTTGTTCGACGCTAACCTGTTGCTCAACGGCAGCTTCAACTGGACCCGCAGCGCCAGCACCAGCAACGAGGAAAACCTGCTGGTGATCAACCATCCGCAGCTGGTCGCCAGCTACGCGCGTGAGTTCGAGGCACTCTGGGCACGCTACGCAGGCAATTGATGAACGAGCAGGACCCCGCGGAGCCGGTTCGCCGGCGCATCGGCTTCTACCGCAGCTGCTACCTGGCGGACAGCCGCGACCTGGACCTGGACAACCTCGGCAAGCTGCGCCCCGAGCGCTGGGCCTGGCTGGACGGTCGCGACGAGCTGGCCTGCGGCGACCTGCCGGTGATCGCACTGGCGCCGGCGCTCGGCGCCGAGCTGGACAAGCAGCAGAGCCTCTACCAGCGCGAGCTGCAGCTGGTCTACGGCGTGCTGCCGATCTGCGGCCGCCTGCAGCGCGAGGACGCCCCGGCGCTGACGCTTTGCGGTCCGCTGGTCTACTACGAGGCACGCCTGAGCGCCAGCGCCGACGCCGACGGCTACCTGCTGGCCATCGACACTGCCCAGCCGCATGCCAACTGGCGCCTGCTGCGCAGCCTGATGCGCCCCGAGCATGTGGACGAGCTGCCCGGCCTGCCGCTGCCGGCCGGGGCCATCGACGCCCATGCGCTGGGCGAGCTGCTGCAGTGGCTGCAACGCTTCACCCTGGTCGAGGAGACGCTGCAGGGCGCGGCCTTTCCGCGCCTGGAGGATGCCGAGGCCCTTCTCAAGGCGCGGCGGGGTGCACGCCCCTCCCTTCGCTCGGCGGCGCTGGTCGCGCTGGTGGCGCGCGGCAGCGGCAGCCGCGGTATCGCTCACGAGCTGCAACAGTTGCAGCAGGCCGAGCTGCTTTCGGCGCCGCTGCGCCAGTTGCTGGGTGAGCCGGCAATGACGGGCGTTGGCGCGGCAGTCGCAAGCTGTCCGCAGAGCCTGCCGTCGCTGCTGAGTAGGGCGCAGGTGCAGGCGCTGGAGAGCGCCGCGCGTTTCGACCTCAGCCAGATCGCCGGGCCTCCCGGCACCGGCAAGAGCTACACCCTGGCGGCGCTGGCGCTGGATCGCCATCTGAACGGCGAGAGCGTGCTGGTGGTCAGCCGCAGCGAGCAGGCCGTCAGGGTCATCGCGGACAAGCTGCGCAACGATTTCGGCCTGGGCAACATCGTCCTCGACGGCAACGGCCAGGATGTGCGCCGGGTCCTGCGCGGGCATCTTGAGGGCTGGCTGCAGGGCAACCTGGGCGGTCACGCTCGCCTGACGATGACGGCCGCCGAACGCCACTATCGCAACCAGCGTCGGCGCCAGGGTCTGGATCGCACACCGCTGGAGACGCCCGAGGAACCGCTGCGCCAGCGGTTGCAGGAGCTGGTCGGGGAAGAGCAGGACCTGGCCAAGGCCTTTCTGCAACGCGGCGTCAATGCCTTGCGCTGGAGCAGCCTGATGGTGCGCGCCGAGCGCCGGGCGCTGGGGTTCTGGGAACGCTGGTGGGTATTGCCGAGGGCACGCCGGAAGGTGCGCGAAGCGATTCGTCCGTGGGAGCTGCTGGACAGCCTGCGTGAATGCCAGCGCCAGCGCGAGTACACCAGCCGCGATTACATCAGCCTGCGTCGAAAGGAGCAGCTCGGTTATCTGGTCGCCACCGAGCGACCGACCCTGGTGCGCTACAACCAGGCGCTGCGTGCGCGGCATTCGCAGCGCCAGCTGGCGCTGTTCGAGGACATCGAGCCGGCGCAGCTGCTGAGCGCCTTTCCGATCTGGGTGATGACGCTGGAGGAGCTGCACCGGCTGCTGCCGCTGCGCGCCGAGCTGTTCGACGTGATGCTGATGGACGAGGCCAGCCAGTGCGACATCGCCTCGGCGCTGCCGGCCTTCCAGCGCTGCCGACGTGCGGTGGTCTGCGGCGACGTGCGCCAGCTGCGGCATGTCTCCTTCCTCTCGCGCCCGCGCGAGATCGATCTGCTGGAGCGCGCCGGGCTGGACGGGCGCCAGCGCGAGCAGTGGAGCTATCGCGACAACAGCGTGCTCGATCTGGTCGGCCTGCAACTGGCCGACCCGCGTGCGGTGACCTTCCTCGACGAACACTTCCGCAGCCGGCCGGCGCTGATCCGCTTCAGCAACGAGCAGTTCTACAACGGTCAGCTGAAGGTGATGAAGGAAAGACCCGGCAGCGAGGGCTGCGACAGCCTGCAGCTGATCCGGCTGCGCGGCGAGCGGGCGGGCAGCGGCGTCAACCAGGCGGAAGTCGAGCAGGTCCTGGGCCTGCTGGAGGCGCATCTGCAGCGCTATGCCGGCAGCGCGATCAAGCCCAGCGTGGGGGTGCTGTCGCCATTTCGCGACCAGGTCGACGCGATCCGCGAACAGGCGGCCGCGACGCTCTCGCTCGAGCAGATGCGCGAGTTCCGCCTGCTGATCGCCACGCCCTACGGTTTCCAGGGCGAGGAGCGCGACCTGATGATCATCAGCTTCGCGGTCCACGGCGGCGCTTCCCAGGCGGCGGCCTATCTCAACCGCGAGGACATGTTCAACGTCGCCATCACCCGCGCCCGCGAGCGGCAGCTGCTGCTCTACAGCGGCGACGAAAGAGGCCTGGCACCAGGGCATCTGCTGCGTCGCTACCTGGAAGGACTGCAGGCACCGCCCACGGCCGTATCGCCCGAGGCGCGGGATGCCTTTCAGCAGGAAGTCTGCGCGGCGCTGCACGCGCACGGGGTGCGGACCTGGGCCGGGTATCCGCTGGCCGGCCTGCTGCTGGATGTGTTCTGCCAGCGGGGCGACCGGTGCCTGGCCATCGACCTGGTGGGTTTCCCGGGGGAGGGCGAGGGCTTTCTCGAGCTTGAGCGCTATCTGGTGCTGGCGCGCGCGGGCCTGGAGACCCTGCCGCTGAGCTATGCGCTCTGGCGCCTGGAGCCCGAGCGGGCATTGCAGGCGCTGCTGCGAAGGCTCTAGGCGCGCGGAGTTTCCCCTTGCCCGCGCAGGGCGGCCGCCGTTTGACCTGCGTCAATTCGCGCCTTGCCAAAGCGGCGCACTGTCATGCACGGCGGGTAGAAGTTGCCCAGTCGGGCAGGTCCGTCGGTGCCAGCGACCACCACTGCGGGAGGATGCCATGAGCGCGCAGCAGGACAATTCCGAACAGCACGACGGCTTGGCGACGCGATTTCCGACGGCCTACACGGTCCTTTTCCTGTTGATCGTGCTGGTCGCGGCCCTGACCTGGGTCATCCCGGCCGGAAAGTACGAACGGGCAATGAACGAAAGCGTCGGCCGCGAAGTCGCGGTGCCGGGGACCTACCAGTAGGTCGAAGCCAATCCCCAGGGCTTCGTCGAGATCATGCTGGCGCCCACGGCGGGCTTCTATGACCCGGACAGCTACACCGCCAACGCGGTCGATGTGGCGCTGTTCGTGCTCTTCCTGGGCGGCTTTCTCGGCGTGGTGGGGGCCACCGGCGCCATCGACACCGGCACCTTTGGCACCGGCAACGTCACGGTGACCAATGGCTCGACGACGCTCACCGTCAGCAACGCCTCTCCCTCGGGCAACGCGGTCACCTACTCCTACGCGGGCGATTTCCTGGCGAGTGTGGTCGACGACGTCGGGCGGGGCGAAGTCGTCCGCGCCGTTCAATTCGGCCTCGAGCCGGGCAAGCGTCGCCTCGAGGGCCTCGAGCGCCGCCCGCTCCTCGGCGTCGGGGGCGCGGAACACCTTCGTCGGCGCGACGAAATCGTCGTAGTAGCGCACCGCATAGCCGACCAGTTCGTCGAGCTTCGGATGGCTCTCCGGCGTCACCCCCGGCACGTGGCGGAGGATGAAGCCCCACAGCACGTCCTTGTCGTGGGCGTTGGAGGCCGCCGCGAGGTTGAGCAGCATCGACGCGTTTGTCGAGGTGATCTTCCTGATGTCAGCCTTTGGTACCTGATGGTCCAGGAGATCCGAGACGATCATGCGGTATCCGTCCACCGGCTTCGGCGCCAGTCCTGACGGGGCGCAGGCCGCGCTGGGCGCAGGCTGCGACATGGTGCTGGTCTGCAACGCGCCGGCCGCTGCCGACGAACTGCTTGCCGGCCTGCGGCATGAGATGCCTGCCGTGTCGCGAGCCAGGCTGCAGCGCATTCT
>OGCL01001945.1_pt1 | contig 15953 bp, 11 predicted proteins | sample 1570041 | NCBI WGS metagenome assembly OGCL01 (sample SAMN06266162, study PRJEB24511) | hot springs metagenome | isolation source: Hot spring water | place: South Africa: Limpopo | collected 2015-06-22
GCCCTGATCATCACCGACGAATGCATCAATTGCGACGTGTGCGAGCCCGAGTGCCCGAACAACGCGATTTCGCAAGGCGACGAGATTTACGTGATCGACCCGAACAAGTGCACCGAATGCGTCGGTCACTACGACACCCCCCAGTGTCGCGAGGTCTGCCCGGTCGACTGCATCCCGCAGGACCCGAACCACGTCGAGAGCAAGGATCAGTTGATGGCGAAATTCAGGCGCCTGACCGGCGGCTGATCATTTCTGGCAGCGCGGACACCAGAAGGTGGAGCGCCGTCCCTGCCGGATTTGCCGGATCGGCGCGCCGCAGACCAGACAGGGTGCGCCGGCCCGCCCATAGACGCGGTGCTTCATCTGGAAGTCGCCCATGCCCGCAGGGCTGCAAAAATCGCGCAGCGTGCTGCCGATCGCCGCCAGCGACTCGACCCGGCTGGTCGATGCATCGCCGACCCCGTTGGCCGCGCCGATCCCCAACGACGACCAGGTGCTGCCGCTGGTCATCATAAGCGTACCTGACGATATTGCTGAACAGTTCCTCCAACGCGAACTGCGCCGCGTGACGGGTTTCCTCATCCAGAGCCAGCGGATCGAGGAATTTCTCCAGATCCGAAGACAATCGTGCCATCTCCCCGATCTCGTTGGCGCGATCGGTATAGGGAACCTCCGCATCAAGCTCGTTGGCCGCAATCTTTTTCATCACACCAGACAGGCGCGGGATCGGACGTGAGATCGCCCGCGACGCCAACAGCGCCAGCCCCATGAAGAGTGCAATGGGAAGCGGTTTGAGCCAAAACGCTATGCTGGGATGCCCTGTGTAGCGGGCGCCGATGTGACCAGCGCCAAGCAGCCAGGCCAGGAGCGAAAGAGCGATGCGCATGGCCTGGCTCACCCACCTTTTTGGGCGACCCGCTGCATGAATTGCAAACGATCGACGACAACAAATAGAGGTGTTCTATGAGAACTAAACACATATTTCTGGCTTCTGCAATGGCGGTGGCACTATCCGCAACATGGGCAACCAACCCGGTTCACGCCGAGTCGCACCCCACAATGAACCACTTTTGGTGGCCGGAACAATTGGATCTGAAACCACTGCGCCAAAATGCGGCCGAGTCCAATCCGTTCGGCAAAACGTTCAACTATGCCGAACAATTCAAAACTCTCGATCTGAAAGCGGTAAAAAAAGACATCGCAACGGTTTTGACGACTTCCCAACCTTGGTGGCCAGCGGATTACGGCAATTACGGGCCATTTTTCATTCGCATGGCATGGCACAGTGCCGGCGTTTATCGTATCTTCGATGGACGTGGCGGCGCGTCCGGTGGTCAACAACGCTTCGAGCCACTGAACAGCTGGCCGGATAACGTCAATTTAGATAAAGCCCGTCGCCTATTGTGGCCGGTCAAACAAAAATACGGCGCCAAGCTTTCTTGGGCCGATTTAATGGTGCTGGCTGGTAATGTGGCTTTGGAAGAAATGGGCTTCAAAACCATCGGTTTTGCGGGCGGTCGAGAAGATGACTGGGAAGCAGAAATCGTTAATTGGGGTCCGGAAAAAGAGTTTCTCGGTGACGCGCGCCACAATGAAAAAGGTCAATTGGCGAAGCCACTGGCAGCGGTGCAAATGGGGCTGATCTACGTCAACCCGGAAGGGCCGGGTGGCAACCCCGATCCGTTGGCGGCCGCTCAACATATCCGTGAAGCCTTCAGCCGCATGGCGATGAACGACGAAGAAACGGTGGCGCTGATTGCCGGTGGCCATACCTTCGGTAAAGCGCACGGCGCGCACAAACCGGATGAATGCATCGGCAAGGAACCGGCTGCCGCCAGCCTTGAAGAACAAGGTTTGGGTTGGGCCAATCAATGCGGTAGCGGCCACGGTGTAGATACCGTTACCAGTGGCCTGGAAGGCGCCTGGTCGACCAATCCGACGCGCTGGACCCATGAGTATTTAACTTGGCTGTACACCTTCGAGTGGGAAACAACCAAAAGCCCAGCAGGCGCGACACAATGGGTTCCTAAGGACGGCAAAGGCGTCGATTTCGTTCCGGACGCGCATGACCCAACTAAACGCCACGCACCGATCATGTTTACGACGGATATTGCCTTGAAGGTGGATCCTGCGTATCAAAAAATATCCAAACGCTTTTTGGATAATCCCAAGGAATTCGAAGACGCCTTCGCCAGGGCGTGGTTCAAACTGACCCACCGCGACATGGGCCCCAAAGCGCGCTATGTCGGTGCCGAAGTGCCTGCCGAAGATTTTGTCTGGCAAGATCCTATCCCGAAAGTCGATCACAAACTGATTGACGCCAAGGACATCGCCAAACTGAAGTCAGCTATTCTGGCCTCGGGTTTGACGATTCCGGAATTGGTCAAAACGGCTTGGGCATCGGCGGCGACCTTTCGCGGTACCGATATGCGCGGCGGCGCCAACGGCGCGCGGATTCGATTGGCGCCGCAGAAGGATTGGGAAGTCAACGATCCGGTCGAACTGGCCAAGGTATTGGCTCGCCTGGAAACCATCCAAAGCGACTTTAACCGCTCGCTGAAAGGCGGCAAGAAAGTGTCGCTCGCCGACGTGATTGTGCTCGGCGGTTCCGCAGCGGTCGAAGAAGCCGCGAAGAAAGCCGGTTTCAAGGTGCAAGTGCCATTCAAACCGGGCCGTATGGATGCCTCGCAAGAACAAACCGATACCCAGTCTTTCGCGGTTTTGGAACCCAAAGCGGATGGTTTCCGCAATTACTTCGGTAAGGACAATCCCTACTCGCCGGCGGAAATGTTGGTCGAGCGGGCGAGCTTCCTAACCTTGAGCGTCCCCGAAATGACGGTGCTAGTCGGTGGTATGCGGGCATTGGATGCCAACGCCGGTCATTCTCAACACGGCGTTTTCACCAGCCGCCCCGGCGCCTTGACCAACGACTTCTTCGTCAATCTGCTCGATATGTCAACTCAATGGAGCAAATCGGCAACTGAAGGGATCTACGAGGGGCGGGACCGGACAAATAATCAAGTCAAATGGACCGCGACGCCGGTGGATTTGATCTTTGGCTCCAACTCCGAGTTGCGCGCGGTGGCGGAAGCCTATGCCTCGAACGATGCCAAGGAAAAATTTGTACAGGATTTTGCGAATGCCTGGGCCAAGGTGATGAATTTGGATCGGTTCGACTTGCGTTGACCCAGCGGGTCGGGAACCTGACTTGACCGCGATCCAGTCAACTTGGGATCCCGACAATACCCAAGCACAAGAATATCCGCTGGACTCGCCGCGTGGCAGAGTGATTGATTTATTTATTCCCGCTTTCGCCAGAATGGAGAAATGTCGAAGTTTGAAGTGCGAAAGGTATACATAGCCCAAATCGTCGCAGAGTCACGAATTTAGTCCAGAATAGTTACGCACGATTTGTCATATTGCTGATTTGTCATATTGCTTGATTAGACTAGCGCGCGCCGTGGTCGATGACCACCGCGTACAATCTATTCAAGTTACTCTATCGAGGGGAAAAATGATGAGAGCAGTAATATGGTTAGCCACCCTAGGCTTGCTGGCTCACACCGCGCACGCCGCAACCGAGACCAGTTATCATCCGAACACGGGAGCGGTATTCATTCCCAGTGTCAAGGTGGTGGGCGATGCCTCTAATCAAGCCTATAGCGTCGACATGCAACAGACCGGCGATAAGACGTTTATGGTTACGCGGGTCCAACCGACCAGCGGCGCCGGGTTGAACATTCAATTAGGACCGCGTCCTTATTTCTTGATCGAAAAACTGCCACCAGGGCCCTTGAAAAGCAAATTGCAAAGCTGTTCCGAAGGCCCATTCAAAAAAAGCGAATTTTCGATCGGTCATCGTGGCGCGACGATGCAATTCCCGGAACATACGCGCGAATCCTATCTGGCGGGTGCACGCATGGGTGCGGGAATCCTGGAATGCGACGTAACCTTTACCAAAGACAAGGAATTGGTCTGCCGCCACTCACAATGTGATTTGCACACCACGACCAATATTCTGGAAACGCCGCTGGCGGCGAAGTGCTCGCAGCCGTTCACGCCCGCCGATCCCGCGACCGGCAAAGCGGCCAGCGCCAAATGCTGTACCAGCGACATCACCTTGGCGGAATACAAGACCTTGAAAGGTAAAATGGACGCCAGTAACCCCAGAGCCACCACAGTTCAGGAATACTTGGGCGGTACCGCGAACTGGCGCACCGATTTATACGCGACTTCGGGCACCTTGATGACGCACGCCGAAAGTATCCAATTGTTCAAACAATTGGGCGTGAAAATGACGCCGGAATTGAAAAGCCCCGAAGTACCGATGCCGTTCGATGGTTTTACGCAAGAGGCCTATGCGCAGAAGTTGATCAACGAATATAAAGCAGCGGGCGTACCGGCGAGCAGCGTTTTCCCGCAATCGTTCAACTATACCGACATTTTGTACTGGGTCAGCAAAGAGCCGACTTTCGGCGCACAAGCGGTTTATTTAGACGGTCGTGCTTATGGTGAAACCGCTGACGATCGGGCCAATTTCGCCAATTTCAATCCCAACAATCCCGCGACGTGGGAGCCCCGCAATATGGCGAACATTTTCGCGCAAGGTGTCCGCTATATCGCACCGCCGACTTGGGTATTGGTCACGCTCGATGCCAACAAAAAAATTGTGCCATCCGCTTATGCGTTGGCGGCCAAGCAAGCCGGTCTGAAAATCATCACCTGGACGCTGGAACGCTCCAACCCGTTGAACCTAGGAAAAAAGCAAGAATGGTACTTCCAGTCGGTAACCGATGGTTTGAAAAACGATGGCGACATTCTGACGTTGCTCGACGTACTGGCGCAGCAAGTCGGCGTCACGGGTATTTTTACAGACTGGCCCGCAACCGTGACCTATTACGCGAATTGCATGGGCTTGAAGTGAGTCTCCTGCTGATACCCAATCCATCATTACGATAATCATCACGATAAAGAGGGCATCGACATCACATGCCGCCTGGGAAACCAGGCGGCATTTTTATTTTCAGATTCCCACGCATTGCGCCTGATACAAGCGATCGAGGGGCGGCATCAAGCCATCCAATTCCGCTTTCACATTCGGCCAGTAGTCGATGCGATCCCAAACGAACGTCCAATTGACCCGATCCATCGTATTTTCGTTGTACAGCAAATTGATCAAGCGTCCGATACGATCACCCAACTCCGCGTCGGCAACCGCGAGTTTGACGACGAACAGGGCATCAACGGCTTCATCCAAGCGCGCTCCCAACGGACTATTGTATTTGATCGAGTTCGCAGGGTTGCTCAAATGCGTGGACGCCGCGTTGAGATTGTCGCGGGTTTGCGCCAAGGTTTCACAACTCGGCAGATCGACCGGCGCGAGCCGTGGCGCGGCGGTAACGTTATGCCCCGAGGCATCGACCGCGCGCATCGTGTACCAGAAATCCAAGGGTTCGCCGGTATCCTTATCGATGAACGCGAACAACTCGACTTGGAAGACCGGCGCTTGCTTCAAGGTAATGAATTGCTCGCCGGTCGTCGCGCGCCAGTCGCCGCCTTCGCCGCTCGTCATATTGATCGTTTCGAACAGCAAGCGGATTTGATCACCCTCTTTCAAGATTTGCGACTGTTTGTCGAAAACGACCGCGTCCGCGCCCTCGGCGCCCGCGAGCTGTTTGTACGGCAACACTTTATGACTGACGACGTGGTTGTGATCATCGGCCACCAATTCCAACATCGCCATCTCGACGCACTGTCCCGTCATATCGACCGCATAGCCTTTGGCGTTACAGCTTGCTGCGTCATGGGGATAAGTTTTACGCGCGTCGCGATAGTGCATGCGACTGTTGTAAACAGTGTAGGTGTGTTGATTTTCTCGATAGCGTTTGACGAAAGCCATCGGCAACCATTGTGTCGCTTGGGCCGGATCGAACTTGAAGCTGTACCAGACGCGATTCCATGTGGGTGTGAAAAACTCGTTCGGGTTTTCGGTCGGATAGGCTTCTAGTTCAGCGGTGGTTTCGAACAAACGTTCGCCGCTACGCGGGTCGGTTTTGATGGTGCCGTAGATCGTCGTGACTTTGAGGGGATGACTGTCGCTGAACTGCGCGACCGTTCCGCGAACGCCTTGCGCGATGCTCAACGCGCGCGGCGTAACCGCCGGACGATGCACGAACGCCGCGCGTTCTCCGGTCAAGAACGGCCAGGCGCTATGATACAGCCGCTGCGCTTTGCCGGACGCTTGACGCGGTGTTTGGGGCAACCCGGAGCGCATCCATAGCTTGTCGAAACTGCCGCCGCGCATCCAGACACGCATCCAGATTTTGAAGAAACCACTCGGCAAGGCATTACCGGCTTGACTGGCCAATTGCGCCAATTCGAGCTCTTTTTCTTCGAGCGTCAGGTTGGGATTGCGTAAAATCGCGATGCCCGCCAGGTACACGTCGAATTGGGTCGCGCTGATGGCGCCGAGACTGAATAATTGGCGCACGCTACCTTCGAGCGCCGCCAGCTCTTCCTCGCGGAAATTCACTTGTTGCAATTGCGCGTCTGCCGCCGCCACTTCGTTTTGTTGTCCGGTTACGCGCGGTAAATCGGCATCGCTGGCGATTTGTTGGCGCCAGGTTTTTTGCAGTGCGCTGTGCGCGGCACTGAAACTGAAGGCGTGCGGCGGATTGTCGGGCGGGTTGATGCTGACGCCGTGCGAATACGGTCGCGTGCCATCGTGTTGGCTGTACACCACGAAACGGTCGATGACATTGATCAGGGCTTGAATACTGTCCTGCAACGCCGCACCGCTCGGACTATCGTTGGTGGTTTCACCGAGTAGATTGATCGCGAAATCGAGCAAATCGATCGAGATGTGATGGCTATGGGTATAAGCGCGCGTGCGTTGCAACGCCGTTGCGGCTTGACTGTTGAACGCCGGGACGTTGACTTGCAAATAACGCCTTAGCGCATCCAAAAACTCGTCGGTTCGTTGCTGGAATGTCGGATACACGCTTGCATCGAGCAAGGCCAGAGTTTTGCCACTGCTGCGATAAGCGTGACGTTGGTGATCGACGTAGCGGTCAATCCATTGGCGCGCCGCCGTTTTGAGATCGCTTTCTTGAGCATAGTGAAGGATCACATCGCTCCAGTTCCAACCGTGACTGGGTTCGACCTCCTCGGAGGCCAACAAATAACGCGTGTAGGGATGAAGATACGCAGCGATTTCCGCCGTCGCCATCAAGCAGGCGTCGAAGCCGATGACGTCGAAACGTTGGCCGCTGGCCTGCAAAGCTTGGCGCATTTCTTCCAAACTCAAGCCGTCGTTCTGATAATTTTCGTCGATACCGAAGCCGTTGTAGGCGCCGCCATGATCCCAAAGCGCCAGAAACGATTGCGCGAAATTTTGGTAAGTGTCGCCAGTCAAGCGCAGAAATAATTCCAACGTGCTACGGTCACCCATATGCGCGCGCGGCTCGCGATAGAGATAATCCTCGCCATTGCCGAATTGACCATCGCGGGCATCGGCGAGCAACTGTGCCATGTTGGCAATGGTCATACCGCGCCAACCGTCTTTGTCGGCACCGCCAAACGCGACGATGACCTCGACGTGCTCTGGCCGGGGCAATTGGCGGTAACCTTCGAGGAGTTCGAGCAGATCGACCGTCGCCGCTTGCATCCAACTGCTCTCCATGTCACTGCCGACCATGTAGATCGCCAACAATTTGCGCTGGTTGCCGCCATCGACGAGCGGTGGCGGGGTATAAGGCTTCAAGCTGCCGTGACTGTCGGACTGGCCGGATTTGACAGGCGCGGGCCGGTGTGTCACATAGCGCAACAGTGGATCACTTTGTTGCAAATCCAGCGCGAGTACGCCGGTGTAAAAGCCATCTCCCAAACTGAGTTGGAGCACATTCAATTCACCCTCCTTGCTCAACGTCGCACAGGCGCGGGTATTCCACGCACAATCGCTCGGAGCAAGATCGGCGACGCGCCAACGCGGCGGCGCGCTGTTGTCGAGGCGTAGCAGCTGCGCGGCGTACTGTTGCCCTTGCACACCGACGCACGGTAACGTGAGATTGAGTTGGGAATCGAGCGTCGGCGCGGGGCAAAGCTCGGCGTTTGCGCTCGAAGACATCGGCCATCCGCCGATGAGCAGCAGTAACAATATAAGGGGTAGTCGTAGCATGGTGGTCCTCCAAAGAGACGAAGCAGTGCAGTGGTTGCGCGCACGATATTACACCCAATCTCGACAGTATTGGGGCTAAATTTGCCAAACTCCTCGTCGCAGGCCTTGCCGAATCATTACAGGCCTACGTCCCGCACGCCCGCTATCTCTCCCTCGACGAAGTAGTAGTTAGGGTGGGCACGGGGCGCCCACCCTAACAGGACGACCAGGACTCACCGCCTCCCCGAACAAGAAAGTAGTAGGGAACACCCCGTGCCCACCCCACCAGACTGAAAGCACCGTCCACGCATGGAAGAACCGAGACAGGGTGTGGCGCGGTTGCAGAGCTTGAAAGCTCTGGGGCATGCGGATTTTGGGGGGGGTGCGCAGTTTGGCAGAGGTATTCGAGGATCGATGAACCTCCCAGGCGGGTAGTGATACACAGCATTTTGGGGATTAGGTTATTGCACAAATCGCCGAATACGTTCATGATGTATTAAAAGCCCAATAAATAACAAATTATCAAATAACAAATTATCGTGGTAAACGGAGTGCACTCAGCGTACCTTTGTACTATTTTTAGTTTGAAATCTTTCGCACTGCAAATTCTGGCATTTCTCGGCTCATTCTAGTCGCAAGAAAGGGCTGGGGGTGAGGAATAAAGTAAGGATGCAGCGCGATGAGTAATGAAACCCTCGTCGAGCGAGTGTGTCTCAACCCCATGACAGGATAACCGCCATGAAGTTCGTTGTAGCATTATCGGATATTTCGACTGATAAAACGGTGCGTCCGTCCCTCCGTGTGCGCCAAGCCGGTATTACTTTGTTAGAGGTGATGATCGTCGTCGCCATTTTGGGCATCTTGGCGGCGATCGCGGCGCCTTCCTATCGCGACATGATCGAGCGCAATCGTTTGAAGGAAGCTGCGGAATCGTTGAAGGCGGATTTGCAATGGGCGCGCGGCGAAGCACTGAAGCGTAGTCAACCGGTCACGTTGGCGTTCACCGGCACGGCGTGTTATGGCATCGCCGTCGGTACGGCGGCTTGTGATTGCACTGTCGCGAATAGTTGCGCGTTGAAAGTGGTGAATGCGACACAGTTTAATCAAGTCAATTGGGGTACGCTTAATAATATCACGTTCGAAGCGCGCCGGGGAACGGTGGTAGGTTTGGCGGCGAATGCCACGTTGACCTCGACGTTCACGACCACGCATTACGGCGCGGGAATACGCATCAATAGTGTGGGTCGGGTGGCGGTGTGCAGTTCGGGGAGCAAGGCGTTGCCGGGTTATCCTGCGTGTTGAGGAGGCGAAGATGAAGCAAAAAGGTTTTACATTGGTCGAGTTGATGATCGCCATTTTGCTCGGGCTGATCGTCGTTGGGGCGACGATCACGATCTATATCGCGACCTTGCGTGGCAGTACCGACACCGTACGCTCGGCGCGCTTGAATTATGACTTGGATGCGGCGATGACGTTGATGATCAACGATATCCGCCGCGCGGGATATTGGGGTGGGGCGGTAATCGGCTCCGATGCGCGTAATAATCCTGCCAATTTGGCAGCAAATATGCTGCAAATTCCAAATGCTTCATGTGTTTTATACAGTTACGATACCAATGGTAATGGTCAAATCAGTGATGACGAGCGTTATGGGTTCCGATTGAACAACGGCATCTTGCAAATGCGTTTGTCAGGAACGACGACCGCCGATTGCAATAATGGAGAGTGGCAATCTTTGACACTCGATAGTGGGGGAGAACGAGTTGAAATCACGACATTGGTGTTTAGTTTCGTGCCGATCGTGAGCCCCTCTGTACCTGGCCAAACCAAATGTCTCGATAGAACCAACAACACCTCATATAACTCGACGTGTGCTGCCGCAGGTTTGGCGTCGAACGTCAATGCTGCTGAAATCCGTCAAGTCAATATTGCGCTGGCGGCGCGCGTTGCTGCAGATACCGCAGTAACCAAAACGATCACGAATACGGTCAAAGTGCGTAACGACAGAATTTTTACCCAACCTTGAAATTAGGCGAGGTATTTCTTATGAACAAGCCAACTTCATTCAAGCAACAGGGCGCTATTTCACTGTTGACCGCCCTCGTATTATTGATTGGTATTTCGTTGATCGCATTTCTGACTTCCAAAACGGTCGTGGTACAGACGCAAAATACCGCCAATGATCTTCGTACCGCGCAAGCTTTAGCCGCCGCAAATGCGGCCATGGATTATGCAGTGGCTTATTTCGATCGCGGCGGGCCAGCGCAAAACGATGCCGATGTATTTACGGATAGTAATGGTGACGGGAATCCGATTGAACTCGACTATACCAATGCTTCGCGCTTTGTGTTGAATCTGTCCTCGGGTACGCGTGGTGAGTTTTTCTTCAACAATAACGATGGGGTGTGTAGCACAAACCCCACCAGCGCCCGAACAGTACTGATCACTGCTGTCGGTTTTAGTAACGACAGCTTAGGGCAACGTACGATTACACAATGCGTCGGCACGATCGATCTATTTGGCGGCAATAGCCCGAAACAGCCTTTGGTCACCGCTGGCGCCGTGGGACTCACCGGCAATTATAAAATCATCAATCGCTTCAACAATACTACGATTTGGTCTGGCCAAAGCGCGACAATCGGTATGTCGGCGAGCGCTTCGACCTATTTGCGTGAACAAAGCATCCCGCTAGAAAGTTTGACCAAAGCACAATTAGAAAACATTGCCACCAATAATACTTACACCTCGCAACCGATCACTGATCGAGATAAAGGCAGCGGTGTCGATACCATCGATAAAGATCCCCGCTTGAGTACCTTAACGGGCGATGAATTTTTCAATAATTTTTTCTATCAGGATCGCGCGACGATTCAATCCATGGCCAAATATACCAGCCTCGCCGCCGCCAACGGCGCCAGTGACGGCGGTATCGTTTGGGTTCAAGGCAATGCGAGCATGAACGGTGGAACGTATGGATCACCGCAGCGGCCAGTCGTCATTATCATCAACGGTAATTTAGATTCAGCAGGTAACCCTGTGATCTATGGCATGTTATATGTCGTTGGACAGTTCGACGCAGCGGGTACGCCTACGGTATACGGTTCAGTCGTCGTCGAAGGTGACCCCACCAAAGTTCCGGCGGGCGAGTTACCCGTCGTGGGTCATGGTACGGTTAACTTGGTTTATACCCCTTATACGCTGGATCAAGCGCCCAATCCGATTGCTGGGACGACGACCATCGTGGCCGGTTCTTGGCGTGATTGGTAACCCACCACAATATTTCTCGAAGCGCATCTGCCTACATAAACGAGGGTAGCATCATGAAAAAACTTTACTGTTTCCAACAATCAGGTATTGGTCTCATCGAAGTATTGGTCACGGCAACGGTCATTGCGGTGGGTTTACTCGTGGTGGCGGCAAAGCAAGGCGATTTCATGTCGAGTAGTGGCGAATTGAAAGCGCGCGCCGAGGCAATCAAACTCGCCGAAGCCAAAATAGAAGAGCTGCGCAATATGGCCACGCGAGCCCACTATACGGCATTGGCTTCGAGCACTGGCCCGGAAAGCATCAGCGGTATCAATGCGACGTTTTCCAGGAGTTGGACGGTCACAACCCCAACAACCCCGGCCAACGGACCAAACCGTCGCAATGTTGCAGTGACCGTGACTTGGGGGGCAGGGGGTGCTGATGAGACAGTCAATCTCGTTAGCCAAATTGCTTGGGCAGACACGGGCAAAGCCACCGATTATGCGACGGGCGGCAATGGTTTGGCAGGCAAAGCGCCGAGCCCCAACAACATTTCGTCGGTGGTTTCGAACATGAAATTCAAAAGCAGTCAAATCAGCGAAACGGCAATGGGCGCGAGTGGTTTGACCAAATATACCGATAGCGACGGCAATATCTATTTGCTCAAAGCGATTACTCCCGATGCGCAAGGCAATAACCGCCAAGCGGTAATCAAATTCCAAGGGGGTATTGTGTTGTCGATTAGCGGCTCGGTTTATCAAGGCTCGGTCGGTTCGGGGAATAATCCCTCTGTCACGTTGACGCCCACGACAGCCTATCCGATTGCCTTCTCCGATTTAGCATATTGTGTGTTTCCGGTTCCAGGTACCGCCTCTGATTATATATGCTACTTTGGCGGTGATTGTACCTTGGGAGGGGCAGGGTGCCCGGCAAGCGGCAATTACCAAGCCGTCTATGGCGGTTGGTATGGTAAAGTGGGTTTGACGGAAACCAGTAGTGCCAACTTTCAAAACAAAAAAGTATGTTTTGGCGAGGATGTCGCGGGGACGGGAATCGAAACGGCCACAACGACTGCTCGACAATACATTACCCGCCGCATCAATGCCTCCAACAACGTCATCGGTTCGGAAGGTATCAATCAATCCTTTGCCTGCCAAAATTTTCTGGTCGTCAGTAAACGCGGTAGCTCTTATCCGTGCGATGCTTTCCAAAACTACACGATTCCCGGCACCAGCAATAAATTGGCGATCGGCAGTTCGTCGATCGAACGCGTGCTGGGTCCGGGGCAATCGAATCTCGTTCAAGCGGAAGAGACCTCGCGGTGTGGCGCGACCTCGCGTTTTACCATTACGGGTACCATTACCGGTGCGCAACGCGACCAAGTCAAAGTGGTCGCGGATAACCAAGCGTGTTTGATTTCAATCAGCAACAACGTATTTACTTATATCTGCGCGATTGAAACAACGAAAAGCAGTATTACCGTCCGTGCTTATGGTGGCGGCGTATCACCGGGTACGCAAAACATCAACTTGACGCAAGCATCGATTACCGGTGCAACTTTAGTAACCGGCGGAGCAACACCGCCTAGTGACTGTACCGCGCCGTGGGGGGCAGTGGTCACGAATGGCAGCTCGGTCACGGCGTACCAAGCCGCGAGCGTGCCTGCCGGCAGTAGCTGTGTCAGCGAGACCCGGACTTGCAATAATGGCAGTTTGTCTGGCAGTTATGCGCATCAAAGCTGTACCGTACAAGCCGTCAGCAACTGCACCGTAACGGTATCGGGTACGATCCAAAAAGGCAGTGTAAGCGGTGCCAAAAATGTTACTCATAACCAAGTGACAGTGACTGCCAATGGTACTAGCTGTACCAAAAATACAACGAATAACAATTTAGGTAGTTACACGTGTAATGCGGGCTCTTTGGTAAATGGTAGCAGTGTAGCCATTAGTGGGAACAACGTAACTGGTGGAGGTTCGGTGACGGTAAATTGTCAAGGCCAAAGCAGTGTTACGATAACCGGTCCGACATTGACCACGACTAACTAAGCCCAAAAGCGGATGCGGCGCGCTGGCACCCATCCGCGAGGGTTTCCGATGATCAATCCAACTGCCCTAAGCTTTAACGGTTTAGGGCAGTTTTTTTATTGGGCGGTAATGACCGCTGGTGTGGCGGCATGTCGTTGAGAAAGCCAGAATCAATTGTTCTGCCCGCTCCTTCTTCAGACACGTCTATTTACCCCAATTTCGTGTCCATAGAAATGGCGGGCAGAGTATGACGTATTGCGCTAAAATCGCCCGCCTGCATCCCTTCCACCGATAAAATCCAACGTATACCCCCCAATGGAACGACTCAAAAGCAAAATCCGCGACATTCCCGATTTTCCGCGCCCCGGTATTCTATTCAAGGACATTACCCCGCTGGTCCAAGACCCGGCGGCGCTGCGTTTGACGATACACCAACTGGTTCACCCGTTTCTCGGGCAAGCCATTACCACCGTCGCGGGTATGGAAGCGCGCGGCTTCATTTTTGGTGCGTTGGTCGCGTGGGAAATGGGGCTGCCGTTCGTCCCTCTACGCAAACCCGGCAAGCTCCCTTACGACGTGCAAAGCGTGTCTTACGATCTCGAATATGGTTCGGCGACGTTGGAAGCGCATATCGATGCGTTCAAGCCGGGGGATCGGGTGTTGCTGGTCGATGATCTACTGGCTACCGGCGGCACCGCGAAAGCCAGTTGCGAACTCGTCGAGCAATTAGGAGGGACTATCTTCGCTTGCGCGTTCGTCATAGAGCTCGACGCATTACAAGGGCGCGAAAAACTGCGCGACTACGTTGTGCATGCGTTGTTGCATTATTGAACAGCGCGGCTTTATGAGCGTAACGTAGCACAGACGACGGATGGCAACGGTGGAGGTTATCCAGATGTGGACAAAAAGTTTTAACGGGGGGTAGATCAATATTGGCAGACGGCGACAGTGACGAGCTGGTCTGCGCCTTGGCATCACGAAAACACAGATCCACATAAGCGGCGATGGTTTCGCCGATTTCTGTCATGGCGGGGGGTAAAATCGCTGGCAGTGCGGACCAGTTGCGTGAGTTGGGCTTCGACTTCGTCGGCGTTGATTTCTAGTGTCAGCACGGTTGTCGGGTCTCGTCAATTAGGGCTTCAACATGGACCGCGTAACACGGCGTGTCGGCTAGGGCTTTTTGTGTTAAATGCAGCTCAAAGAGCAGTTTTTTTATCGTATCATAGGGCAAATCATTGCCGCAGTTGAAACAACGCGCCGGCACGTCGCGCGCATCGATCGGCAAGAGATAAGCGGCCCGGCAGCGTGTGCAGGTTAAGCCCAGTTCGTTAATGCGGGGAACGGGGATGGATCGTTTTTGCGACGTCATGGGTCTATACAATTAAAAACGAATGGAGAAAAATCAATGAACACTGTCATCAAAGAACAACTAATGGAAACCATTTTTGATCACCATGTGACAGAATACGAATTAAATACCTTATTTTTTGGCGCACCGGAAAGCTACGAGGAGTATATCGACGGGCTAAGCCATGACGGTTTTTTAGTGGATCTTGTTCGTCTTTACCTCTTGAGAAACATGCCCGATCGAGCCAATAAGTATTTATCTCGAATCAAAGACAGCGAATCACGCTCAGAGTTGACAATGGCTAATTGTTGCTCGACGCATTCCTAATTAAGACTTTAATTTTTTCAACAAAATCATTATGGCTCTTGCCTTGAGCATGGCCATATAATGTGTTTATCCTATGTGGCCGAATACCTAACCCAGTCGATAAAGGGGCTTCTAAGGCATTTTGCCAGTTGCCGCGATAAGTGAGCGCGGCGTCAATAATGTCACTGCGTTCAACGCCGGCCATCTTTGTCATCGTCAATAAATTCCCAGTAACTTTAGGATAAGCCAAACCTCGCTGAATAATTTCTTCTTGATGGGCCGCTATTAAATTTAATGCCGACAGAAAACGCGGGTAAGACAATCGAGAAACTAATTGAACAATCCCTTCATTAAGTGAGTCTTGGCCGATTTTATTACGGCTTTCGGTTATCCCAGTTGTGTATCGTTCTTTCTGTAAATTCCGTTTTGCCCGTTGTCTGCTGGGCGGGGAGCGCAGGCGCGTAGCGCCGGAGGTCCCTGCCCAGCAGGCGGCGCGATGACTGGTCTGACGGCATGACTTCGAGAAAGGAGTGTAATTCCTATGGCGATGCGAGTCGAAACCAACCCTCTGGAGGCGGCTTATGCGGTGTTGCTCGAGAACGGACTGGACGGCGCCGGGGAAGCCCTGCGGATTCTGGTCAATGAAGCCGCCAAGATCGAGCGTGCCGAGTTTCTCGGCGCCCAACCCTACGAGCGCACCGAGACCCGGCGCGACTACGCCAACGGTTTCAAGCCCAAGACCATGCTCACCCGTTTCGGGAACATAACCTTCCAAGTGCCCCAAGTGCGTTCCGGCAATTTCTACCCTTCCGCCCTCGAAAAGGGCACCCGCACTGAACAGGCGGTCAACCTCGCCCTGGCCGAGATGTATGTC
>OGCL01001946.1_pt1 | contig 15936 bp, 15 predicted proteins | sample 1570041 | NCBI WGS metagenome assembly OGCL01 (sample SAMN06266162, study PRJEB24511) | hot springs metagenome | isolation source: Hot spring water | place: South Africa: Limpopo | collected 2015-06-22
CCACCGGGCCTGGGTCCGGACAATGCGGACTATTTCTACAACACCGGCGGCATCCGCACCGTGGGCGGCGATCTGACCCTGGACTGGCGTCACCCCAGCCTGGGCCGGGTGTTGGTCTCCCACGCCATCAGCCGCATCCGCGCCGGTTCCGGGACCGATCGTGACACCGAGCGCACGGCGCCGCGTCATGCCAGCAGCCTGCTCTGGTCCCTGCCCCTGCCCACGGGCCTGCAGGCCAGCCTGGGCTATTACCGGGTGGGGGACATGATGTGGCTCAACGCTGGTGATGTGCAGCCTGCCTACGAGCGCGTGGACGTGAAGCTCGCCAAGCGCCTGGGTGGCAAGGGCAGCGAGGACGAACTGGCGCTGACCCTGCAGAACGTTTCCGGCACGCATGTGGAGTTCCGCAAGGAGCACACCGTCCAGCGCCAGGCCTTCGTGACCCTGAGGCTGGTCTGGTGAGGCGTTACGGTGAAAGTCGCGCAGCCGACTCTCGACGCTCCCCTCCCCCACGGGGGGAGGGGCCGGGGGAGAGGGACCGTTCATGGCCGTCAACTACGTCTTTCATCGGCAGGGGTGGCCATTTGGCCATGAACGGTTGGACCGGATTGTCGGCCTGAAGGCCGACCTACAACCCCTCGGTTTGTCGGGAGCCGGGGTCCGGGTTGACGATGCGGGTTGAAATCCGGCGGATTACCTAAATATCAGTAATCGTTGATATAATTCCCGCCAATCATTCGCTTCCGGAGGTCATCATGCCGATCTACGCCTACAAGTGTTCCGACTGCGGTCATGAACAGGACGTCATGCAGAAGGTGAGCGACGCGCCGCTGACCGATTGCCCCCGGTGCGGCAAACCTGCCTTCGCCAAACAGCTCACCGCGGCCGGTTTCCAGCTCAAGGGCTCCGGCTGGTATGCCACCGACTTCAAGGGCGGTACGGGCACCCCCAAGAAGGAAGAAGCCCCGGCGCCGGCCTGCGGTGCAGGCGGCTGTCCGGCCTGCGCAGCCTGAGCCTGGCCCATACCGATCATCGGGCAAACGCCTGGGCGTTTGCCCGATTTCTTTATAGAGAACCGTCATGGCCCCGCTGCGGCGCTATTTCATCACCGGCCTGCTGATCTGGGTCCCGCTGTGGATCACGATCTGGGTGCTCGACGCCCTGCTCGGCGCCATGGACCAGACCCTGCTGCTCCTGCCCGAGACCTGGCGGCCGGAGGCCTGGCTGGGGGTGCGCATCCCGGGCCTGGGGGTGGTGCTCACCGCCGTGGTCATCGTCCTCACCGGCATGGTCAGCGCCAATCTCATCGGCCAGCGCCTGCTGGCCTACTGGGAAGGGTTGCTGGCGCGCATCCCGGTGGTGAAGTCGATCTACGGCAGCGTCAAGCAGGTCTCCGACACCCTGTTCTGCGGCACTGGGCACGCCTTCCGCAAGGTGCTGCTGGTGCACTATCCCCATCCCCAGGCCTGGTCCCTGGCCTTCCAGACCAACGTGCCCGGCGAGGTGCAGGGCAGCCTCGGCGAGGACTGGCTGGCGGTGTTCATCCCCACCGCCCCCAGCCCCGTGAACGGCTTCTATTTCTTTGTGCGGCGTGAGGAGACCATCGAGCTGGACGTCTCGGTGGACACGGCGCTGAAGTACATCGTCTCCATGGGGGTGGTCGCACCCACCCCGCGCGTGGTGGCCAACCATTATCCCGGCGATTGACTGCAACGACTCTCAGGACCTACTCGACATGCGTACCCACTACTGCGGCGCCGTGACGGCCGCCGACATCGACACCGTCGTCACCCTGTGCGGCTGGGCCCATCGCCGGCGCGACCACGGCGGGGTGATCTTCATCGACCTCAGGGACCGCGAAGGCACGGTGCAGGTGGTGATCGACCCGGATAGCCCGGAGGCCTTCAGGGTCGCCGAGGCGGTGAGGAGCGAGTTCGTGCTCAAGGTCGAGGGCCGCGTGCGTCGCCGCCCGGCCGGCACCGAGAACCCCAACCTGCCCACCGGCGAGGTGGAGGTGCTCACCCAGTCCCTAGAGGTGTTGAACCCCTCGCTGCCCCCCCCCTTCCTGCTCGATGACGAGAATCTGTCCGAGAACGTGCGTCTGACCTACCGCTATCTGGACCTGCGCCGACCGGTGATGCAGGGCCACATGCGGCTCAGGTACCGGGTGGCCAAGCTCATGCGCGACTACCTCGACGCCCACGGCTTCATGGAGATCGAGACCCCCATGCTCACGCGCTCCACGCCGGAGGGCGCGCGCGACTACCTGGTGCCCTCCCGGGTGCACGACGGCATGTTCTATGCCCTGCCGCAGTCGCCGCAACTGTTCAAGCAGCTGCTGATGGTGGCCGGCTTCGACCGCTACTTCCAGATCGTCAAGTGCTTCCGCGACGAGGACCTGCGTGCCGACCGCCAGCCCGAATTCACCCAGGTGGACATCGAGACCTCGTTCATGGACGAGGAAGCCATCATGGCGCTGGTGGAGGGCATGATCCGCCAGGTGTTCAAGGCCGCCATCGACGTCGACCTGCCCGACCCCTTTCCGCGCATCCCCTACAGTGAGGCGATGCGCCGCTACGGCTCCGACAAGCCCGACCTGCGCGTGTCGCTGGTGCTCACCGAACTGACCGACGCCATGCGCGACGTCGATTTCAAGGTCTTCTCCGGTCCGGCCAATGCGGTCGACGGCCGGGTGGCCGGCCTGCTCATCCCGGGCGGCGGCGCGCTCACGCGCGGCGAGATCGACGCCTACACCGAGTTCGTCAAGATCTACGGCGCCAAGGGGCTGGCCTGGATCAAGGTCAACGAATCGGCCAAGGGCCGTGAGGGACTGCAGTCGCCCATCGTCAAGAACCTGCACGACGCCGCCCTGACCGCCATCCTCGAGCGCACCGGGGCCCGCGACGGCGACCTGATCTTCTTCGGCGCCGACCGCGCCAAGATCGTCAACGATGCCCTGGGGGCGCTGCGTACCAAGATCGGCCACGAGAAGGGACACGCCGTGCAGGCTTGGCGACCGCTGTGGGTGGTGGACTTCCCCATGTTCGAATGGAACGAGGACGAGAAGCGCTGGGATGCCCTGCACCACCCCTTCACCTCGCCCAAGCCCGGCCACGAGGACCTGCTCGCGACCGATCCGGGCCGGGCCCTCTCGCGCGCCTACGACATGGTGCTGAACGGCTGGGAGGTGGGGGGCGGATCGGTGCGTATCCATCGCGAGGAGGTACAGGAAAAGGTGTTCGCCGCGCTTCAGATCGACGAAGCGCAGCGGCGCAACAAGTTCGGCTTCCTGCTCGACGCGCTGAAGTTCGGCGCCCCGCCGCATGGTGGCCTGGCCTTAGGCTTGGATCGTCTGGTGGCGCTCATGGCCGGTGCGGAATCCATCCGCGACGTGATCGCCTTCCCCAAGACCCAGCGCGCCAACTGCCTGATGACCCAGGCCCCGAATCAGGTCGACGAGCGGCAGTTGCGCGAATTGCACATCCGGTTGCGCAACCCGCCGGTGGTGGCAGGGTGAGGGGGTGGCGGCCGGGCAAGCCACCTCCTACAAACTGCCCGTGTCCGTCCTGGTGGTGATCCACACGCCGGACCTCAAGGTCCTGATGCTGGAGCGGGCCGACCACCCGGGCTGGTGGCAGTCGGTCACCGGCAGCCAGCATGCGGGCGAGACCCTGGTGGACACGGCCCGGCGCGAGGTTGCCGAGGAGACCGGACTGGACGCCGATGCCTACCGGCTGGAGGACTGGGGCTACACCAATGTGTACGAGATCTACGACTGTTATCGTCATCGTTACGCCCCCGGCACGACGCACAACACCGAGCACGTGTACGGCCTCCGGCTGCCGGAGGCCCTGCCGGTGAGGACGGCGCCGCGCGAGCACCTGGCCTGGCGCTGGGTGGACTGGCGCGACGCGGCGGCGATGTGCTTCTCGCCCAGCAATGCCGAGGCCATCCGCCTCCTGGCACGCCGCTACGGACGGGATCGCCCGTAGGCGGGTGTGGCAGAATAGTCCGCAACCCGGACTTCGGCGGTTTGTCCCATCCACCATGCGTCGGCGCGCCTTTCTGGCCCTGTTTTCCCTGCTGTGCAGCCCGGCCGCCCTGGCCCAGTCCGAACCGCGCCTACGGGCGGTGGCCAGCGTCGAGCGCAGCCTGGCCTTCGGCAGCATCACCATCAAGGCCTATGTGGACGTGCCCGTGGATGGCCGGCTGGCCTGGAGCGTGCTCACCGATTACGACCGTCTGGCCGATTACGTGCCCGACATGCACCTGTCGCGGCGCATCAGCAGGCCGGGCGAGCCGACCCGGGTGCATCAGCGCGGCGAGAAGACCTGGCTGGTGCTGGACACCCCCTTCGAGGTCGTCCTGCTCATGCACGAGACGCCTTACACCCGCATCCACTTCCGGCAGCTCGCCGGCACCCTCAAGGACATGTACGGCGAATGGCGCCTGCTGCCCCTGCCCGAGGGGGTGCGCATCGCGTATGCGGCCCGGCTGGAACCGGGGCTGCTCTCGCCCCGTGTGCCCGGAGACGGCTGGCTGATCGAGGCGGACATCCAGCGCACGTTGGAAGCCATCGCGCACGAGATGGTGCGACGCAGGTCGGGCAGGACCCCGTCATGACGCTGACGGCCTGGCGCCTGTGCTGCATGGGCGCGGCCATGGCCGGCCTGTGGCTACACCTTCAGACCGTGTTCGCCGATGCACGCGTGCGTGTGGAGGCGAACGAGGCGATCATCAGCGTCCATGCCGAGATCGACACCCGTGTCGAGCGCGACCTGGCCTGGAGCGTGCTGACCGACTACAACCGCTGGTCCGAGTTCATCCCGGACCTGCAGGTCTGCCGCGTCATCTCGCCGCCGGGGGAACCGATCCGTCTGGAACAGCGCGGCAGCATCCCCTGGCTGCCCAACTTCCCGTTGGTGATGATCGCCCTGGTGGAGGAGAATCCGCCCCGATCCATCCGTTTCCAGCGCATCGCCGGCAACATCCGCGCCCTCGTCGGGGAGTGGCAGATCCAGGGCAAGACGCCAGTGCGCTTGGTCTATCGCTCCACGGTCATCCCCGGTTTCCCGATGCCGCCCGAGGCCAGCATCGAGATCTTCCGTCACGACGCCAGGGTACGCCTGGAGGCGATGGCGCGGGAGATGGAGCGGCGCGCCGCATCGCGCAGACCGTGAGGCAACCGCCCGGGAGTCCAGGCGGTTGACTGCATGTCGCCGACCGCTCTCAAGAAACACGCCGGGCCGCCCCAAGTGTTTCTTGTACCCCCTCGGGGGGCGGGCTGAGCAGTGCCCGGCCCTGGGGGCGCTCAGATGGCGCGGGCAGGCGGTTGACAGCGCAGCCGCCAGGCCCTCAGGTACAGCAGCGCGCCGCGCGCGCCGCAGACCAGGACCAGGGCGAAGAACAGGCCGTAGACCACGTGCAGGGCCTGCAGCAGGCCGTAGACCGCGGCCACCGACAGGCCGAAGACGATCTGCGCTCGGCGTTCGATCGGGGTGGTGGCGGGGTCGGGGATCATGTACAGGGTGAAGATGATGAAGGCGGCGCTGGTCATGGGCAGGATGGGCACCAGCGGCGGGATGTCGAAGGCCCAGGCGCGGATCTGGCCCTGCAGCAGGAATCCGACGATCCAGGCCGCGACCAGCGGCAGCCGGCCGGTGAACAGGGCGTGCAGGACGATGCCGCTCACCAGGACGAATATCGGCACGCCCCAGTCCCAAAGGCCGCTCACGTTCTCGGTGAACTGGTAGGGCGGCGTGAGCCCCACCACGTCGTTGAACAGGAGCAGGGTGACCACGACCGCGATGTTCGAGGGGTTGAAGACGTGCTGGGTCACCCCCGGCGCCACCGGCGCGCGGAACAGGAGCTTGGAGGCCATGGCAAAGGCCGCGGCGAAGGCGAGCGGCAGCAGGGCCTCGCCCGGGAAGAGCAGCATGGACAGGGCCATGCCGGGGATGATGGCGGGTGGCAGAAAGTTCACGAAATTGGCCCAGCCGCCGGCGAAGCGCACCGGCCTGCCCTTGGTGCGCGCATCCACCCATTCGAGCAGCATCTGTACCGTGATGGCGGTGCCGACGGCGACCGCGGGGTGGGCCCAGGCCTGTTCGAAACCCAGCACCCAGTGCCCGAGGCCGAGGATCCACACCAGCATGAGCGTGGTGAAGTACCACAGGGCCACGAGGCGCCGCTGCTGGTCGGCCTGGGGGTAGAACAGCAGCGTGGCGTTGGCGAAGGCGCTCATGTGCGCAGCCCCTCTCCCAGCACCACGGTGTGCCAGCCGGGCCGCAGGGTCAATCGTCGGGTCTGCATGCGGCCGCTCCGGTCGCGCCAGCGCACCTCCACGGTGAGGGGCCGGTCCGCGGGCAGGTTGCCGAGGCCGAAGTGCAGCTGGGGTGCGCGTTTGCCGGACTGGCCGTTGCCGCCGTCGACCTGGGCGGTGAGGCGTCGCCCGTCGGGCAGCCGCACGCTCGCCTCGGCGCCGATGGCCGGGGTGCCCCGGCCCTGCGCTGCCGGCAGCAGCAGGTTGAGGCCCAGAAAGGCCTGCCGCTGCGCGGTGTCGTTGCGGTAAAAGGTGGAATCCTCCCCCTGGTTGGCGAGGACGAAGTCCAGGTCGCCGTCCCCGTCCACGTCGGCGATGGCGATGCCGCGCGTGACCACGGGACCGCCCAAGCCGATCAGGGCGGCGATGTCGTGGTATTTGCCGTGCCGGTCGCGCACGAAGAAGGCGTTCGGGTCGTGGCCGCTGATGTCGCTGCCGGGCTGGAACCTGGGCCAGTTGCGCGGATCGCGCAGCAGGGCGTCGTTGGCGGTGCCCAGGGCCTGCAGCTCGGGCCAGCGGTTGACACGGCCCTTGACGAAACCGGTGGCCTGGATCGCCTCCAGCACGCCGTCGTTGTCGAAATCGGCCAGCTTGGCATCCCAGCCCCAGCCGCTGCGCGACAGTCCCAGCTTTTCCGCGCCCTGCTCATAGGGGGCGACGCCCTGCCGCATGCGTTCGGTCCGGCCGGTGGACAGCCAGAGGAAGTGGCCCTCCTGCAGCGACCAGGTCGAGGAGATGTTGCTGACATAGATGTCCATCAGGCCGTCGCCGTTGACGTCGGCCAGATCCGCCCCCATGCCCTTGCAGGAATCCTGGCCGAGCACGAAGGACTTGGGCGTGGTGAAGCCGGGCTTGCCGTGCAGACGCTCGAAACGCAGGCGTCCGGGGCTAGACAGGTTGTGCAGCAGGCGGTCGGGGCCGAAGTCGTTGGCGAAATACAGCTCCGGCAGGCCGTCGCCGTCCAGGTCGCCGGCGGCCAGGGCCAGCGTCCAGCCGCGCGCATCCGCCGCATCGAGCGCGTCGGAGGCGTCGCGGTAGCGCACCTGCGGTGCCTCGCCCGACCCGGCGCCGGTCCACAGCAACAGCCGGTTACGGCCGCCGTTGGTGGAGCGTGAGGTGGACTCGGGCATCACCATGACGCCGCCCGCCTGCGCGTCGAGCAGGGGGGAGCCGTCCGGATAGGTGTTGCCGATGACCAGATCGAGATGCCCATCGCCGTCCAGGTCGGCGAGTGTGGCCGCGTTGCTGTACCAGCGTTCGACCCTGGCCGCCACCTCCACGGCCAGATAGGCCTGTCGCGACGGCGCCGGGCTGTCTGTCCGGCGCAGGAAGGCCACCGGCGTGCGGCCCCAGTAGTAGACCAGGACATCCATGACGCCGTCCTCGTTCAGGTCGGCGATCAGGCAGCCCATGGGGGCCATGGTCTGGTCATGGGGGAGGGGCGCGGGGGTCAGCAGGAAAGGGGCATAACGCGCGCCGGTGCCGGGCACGGGCAGGACGTGGACCTGGTCCGAACGGGGTTCGACATGGCACAGGTCGTTGGGCAGACCATCGCCGTCCACGTCACCCAGGGCGGCCGCCGCACCCATGGCCGAGACCCAGGCCGAGATGCGCTCCATGCTGGGGTGGACGGGGCGGACCTCGCGTTCGCGAAAGCCCTCGGGGCGCGGAATGGCCAAGGGCGTGAACACGAAACGGGCGGCCATCTCGGCCTGTTCCTCGGCCGGGGGCCTGGATGGCAGCGCCATCCCGTAGAGGGCGAGGACGACGAGCACGGCGGTCAGCAGGGTGCCGTGGCGGGACAGGAAGCGGGCGGGCCGCATGGCGTTCGACTGCAGCCGTCGTAGGCGACTGATCTCAGGGGCAACCGGTACGATTGTACCCCGGGTCGGCCTGCGGCGGACTATACCCGGGTCAGAGCCGGCCCTGATAGCGCAGGATGGCGATGCCGTGGCAGACGGCGGAAAAGGCGAGCAACCCCAGCACCTCCGGTGTCACGTCGCGTACACCGCCGCCGCGCACGAAGACGTCCTGAAAGGCATCCAGTCCCCAGGACAGGGGGGAGAGCACGGCCAGCTCCTGCATGACCGGCGGCATGACCGTCTTGGGCACGAAGATGCCGCCCAGGGCGGCCATGATCATCACCGTGGCGGAGCTGAAACTGGTCGCCTGCTCGGTGGTGCGGGCATACATGGCGACCGCGATGCCGAAGCCGATGGCCGCCAGGCTGGCCGAGGCGCCGGTGAGCAGCAGGGCGAGCGGGGCGTCGCCCAGTTCCAGGGGGTCGCCGCCCAGCAAGGGCAGCACGAACACGCTCACCGCCAGGATGGAGGCCATCTGGATCAGGTTGATGACGAAGAAGGGCACGGCCTTGCCACCGAGCACCACCCAGGCCGGCACGGTCATGGTCTGCAGCCGGAACAGGCTGCCCTGATCGCGTTCCTTGATGAAGGAGACCGACAGCGGCACGGTGAGGAAGAACATGGCCAGCAGGGTCCAGGCCGGTGCGTTCTGCTGCACCGAGGTGGGTGTGGGCCCCACGGCCCCTTTCGTGACCGGTTCCGCCGGCAAGGGGGTCAACAGCCGCGTCTGCCCCATGTCCGGCAGGGGGACGTAGCCCTTGCCCTGGGTGATGCGCAGGGTCTGCTCGAGCTGCTCGCGCCCCAGTCGCATCTCGACCTCGTGCAGGGCCAGGTCGAGCACGCCCTCCAGCACCTTGCGGTAATCGGAACGCAGGGCGGGGTCGACCAGCAGGCGCACCTCGACCGCCCGCTCCATGCGCAGTTCGGGCGGCACCTGGGCCATGATCTCGCCCACCCTGCGCTGGGCCTGTGCGGTGGCGCCATCCGGGATCAGCACGGCGAACCTGTAGCGCCCCTGCACGAGCCAGCCGCGCACCTCGGCCTCGGTGGCCCGCGGGATGCGGGTGAGCTGGATGTGACTGTTGGCCCGGAAGCGCTCCTCCACGCTGTCGCCGACCCGGTCGCCGGCCTGGGCGATCAGCAGCACGGGGAAGGTGGCACCGGGGCGCTCGCCGAAGGCATCGCGCAGGGCCAGTGACAGGATCAGCACGAACAGCACCGGCATGACGAAAAACAGGATCAGGGCCTGTCGATCACGGGCGATGATGCGCCCGTCCTTCATCACACTGGCGAGGAAACGGGAGAGATCGCCGTTCATGGTCCGGTGTCCTCGCCGGTATGGATCAGGAAGATGTGCTCCAGGCTGGCGTGACCATAGTCCAGGGATTCCACGCCGACCCCGTGTTCGCCCAGGGTCTGCAACAGGGCCTGGGTCGCCTCCAGGGGGTGCGGCGCAGTGGCGGTCAGACAGCGCCCGCTCAGGTTCGCGTCACCCACGCCCGGCAGGCCCTGCAGGGCCCGCGCCAGGCCGGCCGGGGGATCGCGATCCAGTCTGATCTGGATGCTGTCGTCGCGGTGACGGGCGAGCAGGGCGTGCACCTCACCCTCCACGGCGACCCGTCCGCGGTTCATGATGGCGACCTGGTGGCACAGCTGCTCGGCCTCTTCCATGTAGTGGGTGGTCAGCAGGATGGTCACCCCGGCCGCGTGCAGTTGCCGCAGCCGCTGGTGGATGAGCGAGCGCGAATGGGGGTCGATGGCCACCGTGGGCTCGTCCAGGATCAGGATGCGGGGCTCGTGGATCAGGCCGATGACCAGATTGAGCCGCCGCTTGTAGCCGCCGGAGTAGTGCTCCACCCGGCGGTCGGCCTGGTCGCCGATCTCGGCGATCTCGAGGCAGGCCTCGATCCGTTCCGACAGCCGGGGCCCGCTCAGGCCCTGCATGCGGCCGAAGTATTCCAGGTTTTCCCTGCCGGTGAGGGTGGGGTAGACGGCCGGCTCCTGCGGCACAACGCCGAGCGCCCGCTTCACCTCGGGTGAGAGCGTCTCTTGCCCGGACAGGCGAACCACGCCGGCGTTGGGTTTGAGCAGGCCGCAGAGGGTGGACAGCAGCGTGGTCTTGCCCGCCCCGTTGGGTCCGAGGATGCCGTAGATGACCCCCTGCGGCACCGTGATGCTCAGATCGTCCAGAGCGGGTGGGGCATCCTCGCGGAAGCGCTTGGTGATGTGCCGGACCTCGATCGCCGGGGGTTCGGCTCCGGCCTTTGCGCCGAGGGTCGGCGGGGCGCAGGCGATCCCCATCTAACCGTTCATGGCCCAATGGCCACCCCTGCCGATGAAAGGCGCGCGATGGCCATGAACGGTCCCTCTCCCCCCGCCCCTCCCCCCGAGGGGGAGGGGAGCGTCGTGAGTCGCGTTGCGACTTTCACGGTAACGGTGAGCCCCCACAGGCGGTTCGACGGCAGGGCTGGCCGAGCGGATCAGCATCTGGAGGTTGGGGAGGCGGGTGGACATGGCGCTCGGTCGACGGCGTGAGGCTGCGATTGTACCGGGCCGTGGCCGGCTCAGAAACCGGCGCACCTCTGAACTTTTCCGGCAGTCTGCCGTTAACCAACATGGACCGCCCGGATCGGTGGCGGTGCGACCGATGAACCATGCTGAATCCGTGTCGATGTCGATGCAAACCGTGCATGCCGCGTGAGCAACACGGATTCGGGACCATCACACGAGTAACGAGTCCATGAACAGAGTCCTCGTCTTGCCGCTGGCCCTGATCCTGCTGGCGGGCTGTGACCGACTTTACGAACGGGCGGGCCTGCCCGATCCGGCCAAGGTGCTGGCTGAAGGCAAGGCCATCGGCGGCGCCTGCCGACACGCCGGCCGCGGTCTGGAAGACTGCTATGCCCTGAACCCGACGGCATCGAAGTCGGCCATTTACGACGGTTGGAAAGAGATGCACGAGTACATGGCAAAACACGGCATGCAGGCGATCCCGCCACAGATCGATCTGAAGGCGAGGATGAAGACCGGCAGGAAGGCCGCGGAGACCGGGAACGAGACCGAGGGCGAGGAATCGAAGGCGGTGCCGGGCGAGGACACACACGACCAAACCGCCGGCAAAGGCTGAGGGCGGGGCAAGGCGCATTCCCCCGACCGTTCCGGGTCGGTAAAATCCGGGCGCATGAAACCAACCCTGCGGATCACCTCCTACAACATTCACAAGGGCCTGTCCTTCTTCAACCGGAGGGTGGTGGTGCACGAAGTGCGCGACCGACTCATGGCCATCAATGCCGACATCGTCTTTCTGCAGGAGGTGCAGGGGCACCACGCCCGCCACATGCACCGCTATCAGGGCTGGCCTGAGTCGCCCCAGCACGAATATCTGGCCGGCGAGCTGTGGACCGACTTCGCCTATGGTCGCAACGCCGTCTACGACCATGGCCATCACGGCAATGCCATCCTCTCGCGCTACCCCATCCTGCGCTGGGAGAACGAGGACATCTCCGCCCACGCCTTCGAGCGCCGGGGGCTGCTGCACTGCGAGATGGAGGTGGCGGGCCTCGAGCAGCCGCTGCATGCCATCTGCCTGCACCTGGCGCTGAACGAGTCCGGACGGCGCAAGCAGCTGCATCAGCTGTCCCAGCGCATCCGACGCATGGTGCCGGATGACGCCCCGCTGATCATCGCCGGCGATTTCAACGACTGGCGCCAGCGTGCCGGCCGTTACCTGGCGGCCGAGCTCGGGCTCAAGGAGGTGTTCGAGGCGGCGCATGGCCAGCCGGCGCGCAGCTTTCCGGCCGCGCTGCCGCTGTTCCCCCTCGACCGCATCTACGTGCGGGGCTTCGGGGTCGCCTCCGCCCACGTGCTGCACGGCCCCAACTGGCGCCGGTTGTCCGATCACGCCGTGCTGACCGCCCAGCTCAAGCCCGCCTGACCGTAATAATCGCGTGCTGACCTCCGGCAACCGGCTCACCCTGCTGGAGAGCGGGCGCCAGTATTTCCCCGCCCTGCTCGCGGCCATAGACGCCGCCCGGCATGAGGTCCACCTGGAGAGTTACATCTTCGAGCCGGACGCAACCGGCCGACAGGTGCTCGCGGCCCTGGTGCGCGCGGCAAGGCGCGGTGTGAGGGTGCGGTTGCTGCTGGACGGTTTCGGCTGCCGTCATTTCCCGCCGGAAGAGGCGCGGCGGCTGCGCCTGGAAGGGGTGCAGCTGCTGTTTCACCGCCCTGAACTGGGATTGTTCCGCTTGCGCCGCCACCGACTGCGGCGCATGCACCGCAAGTTGGCGCTTATCGATGCCCGCACCGGTTTCGTCGGCGGCATCAACATCATCGATGATCGCCGGGCCGGCCCCAGTTCGGCCCATGACTATGCCGTGCAGGTGGAGGGGCCGGTGGTGTACGGGATCTGGCAGGCCATGCGGCGGCTGTGGTGGCTGGTGCGCTGGAGCCGGTTGCGCCGCCGGCCGCGGCTGGGCAAGGGCGTGGAGCCCAGCCTCGAGCCGGTCGGGGATCAGGCGGCGGCGTTCCTGGTGCGGGACAACCTCAGACACCGTCGCGACATCGAGGAGGCCTATCTCGCCGCGATCCGCCGGGCCCGCAGGGAGATCGTGCTGGCCAACGCCTATTTCCTGCCCGGCCGCCGCTTCCGCCATGCCCTGGTGCAAGCGGCCCGACGTGGAGTGCGGGTAGTGTTGCTGATGCAGGGGTGTACCGACCACCGCTTCTATCAGCTCGCCGCACGCGCGCTGTACCGTCATTTCCTGGACAACGGGGTGGAGATCCACGAATACCACAGCGGCTTTCTGCACGCCAAGGTGGCGACGGTGGATGACGACTGGGCCACGGTGGGATCCAGCAACATCGAACCGTTCAGCCTGCTGCTCTCACGCGAGGCCAATCTGGTCGTGCACGACCGGCGCTTCACCGCCGAGCTGCGCGCCAGCCTGGAACGCGCCCTGGCCACGGGCGCCCACCGCATCCATCCCCAGGCCTGGCGACGCATCCCCTGGTATCGCCGCTTCGCGTCCTGGCTGGTGTATGGCGCCGTGCGCCTGGGCACGGGGCTCACCGGCTACGGCCGGCTGGAGGGTTGAGGGTCAGGGCAGGATGTCGGCCACCTCGAAATCGGCACCGTTGCCGGCCAGGGGCGCGAGGCGATCCCCGCGCTTCAGGATGCGCCGGTCCCCGTAAGTGTCGCCAATGGGTTCGCGGCACACCTCCAGGGTTTCACCGTTGAGGTCGAGGATCCAGTACTCCGGTATGCCGGCACGGGCATAGGCGGCGAGCTTGCGGACGCGGTCGTAAGCGAGGCTCGCATCGGCCACTTCCACGATGAGCAGGGCGGTGGTGGGGTGGGCGTCCCTATAGTCGCGCGGGCTGCCGGGCACCACGGCGATGTCGGGTTCGGGTTCTGAACGGTCGTCCAGAGCCAGGGGAAGTTGGACACGCACTGTTTGATCAGGGCCTGATACGGTTGCCAGGGTGTTAGCCAGCAGGGTGATGGCCGTGGCATGTCGGCTTTTCTGGGGTGCCATGTCGATGATCTCGCCGTCCAGGAGTTCCAGTCTGTCTTCCGGGCCGAAGACGCCGGCCGCCACCATCTGTTCGTATTGCGCGCGGCTGAAACGGTGGTGCTGGGGTGGGCTCAGGAGGGCGTTCACGGCGGACACGGATGGGTACGACGGGCCTAGTGTAATCCGGCTTCCGACCGCGGGCCAGCGGCCCTACCGCGAGAGTCGCGACAGCGATTCTGGGCGTCCCCTATCCCGTCGGTGGGAGGGGCTGGGGGAGAGGGACCGTTCATGGCCGTCAACGACGTCTTTCATCGGCAGGGGCGGCCATGAACGGTTCGCGGAAGACGGGGTTTTCGTCCCACTGCCGCGCCTTGGCGTCAAAGTGCACAGCGCCCAGGACCACCTTGTTCACCGCCGTCCTCCCAGCAGCGAGCCCAGCACGCCGCGGATGATGGCCCGGCCGACCTGGCTGCCGACCGAGCGCGCCGCGCTCTTGGCCAGGGCCTCCACCACCCCTTCGCGTCGCCGCCCACCGCTGCCGGCCGGGGTCTGCGCCTGAGCCTTGCGCGCTGCGTCCTCGGCCTGTTCGGCAGCGAGTTGCTCGGCCCGCGCCTTGAGTCTTTCGTAGGCCGATTCCCGATCCACGCTCCTTTCATAGACCCCGGCCACCAGCGAGGTCGCCAGCAACTGCCCGCGTTCGGCCTCGGTCAACGGGCCCAGCCGACTGCGCGGCGGCACGATCCAGGCGCGCTCCACCACACCCGGCTTGCCCTTTTCGTCCAACAGCGAGACCAGGGCCTCGCCCACGCCCAGTTCGGTGATGGCCGCCATCTCGTCCAGGCCGGGGTTGTCGCGCAGGGTCTCGGCGGCGGCGCGCACCGCCTTCTGGTCCTTGGGGGTGTAGGCGCGCAGGGCGTGCTGTACCCGGTTGCCGAGCTGGCCGGCCACGCTGTCCGGGATGTCGGCCGGGTTCTGGGTGACGAAGAACACCCCCACCCCCTTGGAGCGGATCAGGCGCACCACCTGCTCGATCTTGTCCACCAGGGCCTTGGGCGCATCGTCGAAGAGCAGATGCGCCTCGTCGAAGAAGAACACCAGCTTGGGCTTGTCCAGGTCGCCCACCTCGGGCAGGTTCTCGTACAGCTCCGCGAGCAGCCACAGCAGCAGGGTGGCGTAGACCTTGGGCGCAAGCATGAGCTTGTCCGCCGCCAGGACGTTGACCACGCCGCGACCGTCCACGGTCTGGATCAGGTCGGCGATGTCCAGCATGGGCTCGCCGAAGATGCGGCTGCCGCCCTGTTGCTCCAGGCCGAGCAGCGCGCGCTGGATGGCGCCGATGCTGGCGGCGGAGACATTGCCGTACTCGGTGGTGAACTGGCGCGCGTTGTCACCCACGTATTGGAGCATGGCGCGCAGGTCCTTCATGTCCAGCAGCAGCAGCCCGGCGTCGTCGGCGATCTTGAACGTGAGGGCGAGCACGCCGGCCTGGGTCTCGTTTAGCCCCAGCATGCGTCCGAGCAACAGCGGTCCCATGTCGGACACGGTCGCGCGCACGGGGTGCCCCGCCTCACCGAAGGCGTCCCAGAGGGTGACCGGACTGCCCTCGTAGGCAAAGTCGGTCAGGCCAAGCTGGGTGATGCGTTCGGCCACCTTTCTGTTGTCGCCGCCCGGGCGTGCGATGCCGGCCAGGTCACCCTTCACGTCGGCCATGAAGACCGGCACGCCGATGCGGCTGAGGCCCTCGGCCAGGGTCTGCAGCGTCACCGTCTTGCCGGTGCCGGTGGCGCCGGTGATCAGGCCGTGACGGTTCGCCATGCGGGGGAGCAGGGCGATCTCGGTCTCGCCGTGCCTGGCCAGCAGCAGGGGTTCGGTCATGGGATGGTTCCTCTCCGATGTCGGCCGGGCCGCACGGGCATCTCTGCCCCCGCTGTGCGGCGCCGGCCAATTCGAGTCTCCGGGGGCGGGTGTCCTTGCGCTTCAATTGTACGGGCCGCCCAAGGACGCAACAACGGGCATCATTGCGCGATCGACTCACGCGAGATCAAACAGCTGTAGGTCGGCCTTCAGGCCGACGAATCGGCCTCAAGACCGACCTGTTTGCCAAGGGACCATTCAAGTCACGCCGCTGTCTGACCGATAACTTTCATGAAGTGGGCAGACAGCACCCCTGATGATGAAAGAAACTATGGGGTGCCGGCGCTTATGGGTAGAGGTCGTGAAAACCTTTGAAGGCACT
>OGCL01001947.1_pt1 | contig 15903 bp, 20 predicted proteins | sample 1570041 | NCBI WGS metagenome assembly OGCL01 (sample SAMN06266162, study PRJEB24511) | hot springs metagenome | isolation source: Hot spring water | place: South Africa: Limpopo | collected 2015-06-22
CGCTGACTCTCGATGGCTTGCATATCCAACGTACTCCGGCAACGCCTGCCAGCGACGCGCAAGCTACGGCACCTACACCAGCGACGTGGACCGCGCCAGAACTTCCTGCCGAGCAACGTTTACAAACGGAGGCGGTCGATAAGCTCGTTCGATTGATATCCGACCTCAATTTCAGCGAGGTGCTGGGAAAGGAAGAAAAAACCGAATTCGGGTTGGCGCAACCGGTGCTACATTTCAGCATCACGCATCAAGACGGCACGACGATCGACTACCGACTAGGCAAAACGTCGGACAAAGACGAGTACACGCTCAAAGTTTCGACACGCCCAGAATACTTCCGCATCGCCAGTTGGACAGCGCAAAGTTTGATCGAGGCGACCAAACGCGACGTGCTCTTGGCAACCATTACGATGACACCGGTGACGAGTGAGTCAGGCGCGCCGGGATTCGGTATTGAGACAGGTCAACAATAAATCGCTTCGGGAACTGGCTCTCATCGTCACAAAATGACGAAAAAACCACAAGATCAAACGCTTAAAGAAGAGGGGCGGCAGCTATTCATCGACCCTAAACAACGCGATGATTCGCATCGTTTGACGGCTGGTCTGCAACAACGGGGCTTCACCATCGGTCGTTTCAAAACGCGACGCCTGATGCGTAAACTCAATCTGAAGGTGCGCGAGCCCAAGCGACTCAAGGTCACGACGGGCAGTCGTCATCATGAGGCGATGTCGCCCCCATCGTCTGGATCGGCGCTTCGAGGGAAAACGGCCTCATCACGTCTGGACGACAGACATGACCTACGTCTGGACGCTGCAAGGCGGACTGTCTCTCGCGGTCGTGATGGATCTACCTTCTCGCCAAGCGGTGGGCGGGGCCATGGATGTTCACATGTAAACAGCATGGTGTATCAAAGCGCTGCAGAGGGCATTCGGACGCCGACAACCAGCGCCAGGCCTATTACACTATTCCTCGGGAGAGTCAGTATGCGAGCCGCGAATACCGGGAGCATTTGGCGGTGATGGGGATGACGCAAAGTAGATTCGTCAGGGCAATTGTTGGGATAATTTGCCCACCGAGCGGTTCTTTCGGGAGTTTGAAGTATGAGCCGCTCAACGACGAGAAATTGTCCTCTCAAGAGCAAGCCCGATTAAGTGGGGTCGATGATCTGGCTTTCTTTAATGGCCGACGACAATGGCCGATGACTTCACTCGACATTGGGCTATCAATCCCCGAGCGAATTCGAACGCGAATTTTTTTAATTCTGCTTAATTCAAAGTGTCCGGTTTGGATTGACCATTACAACCGCGATGGTGGGCCTTCCTTGGCCAAAGCAGGTGGAGTTTAACCTTCGCCCGGAATTAGGCCGACCGAACCGGGTTTGAGGCGCTTACATTGCACGACGATGTCTTCGATGCGGCATTGCACTTGATCGCCCGAGTCGCAGGCGTTGCAAGCGAGGTTGCCGTTTTCCTTGATTTCGTTCAACGACCAACCATAGCCTTGCGTTTCGCAGAACCGCTTGGCGTATTGAGATAAAAAGCTGGGTTTGTTAGCGCGTTCTTCCGCTTTGTCGCGGGTTTCGCATTTCGGAGTGGAGAGCGTGTTGGCTTTGAGATCGCGGTAGATCCAATCCGCGGCATCGACCGCAGTCATGCCGAACACGAGCGTGAGTGACAGTAAAAGTTGTTGTAGTTTCATCATCGATTCTCTAACCTGGGTGGTGGAAAATGTATCGAGTCTTTTGTTGTGGCTTTTGAAGTTTGCAATCAATAATCCTTGATTACCCGGATGTTCATCAGGGATTTTTCTTCGTCTTCAAGTTTTTGCATTTCCGCGTACTTGTCTCTTTCGGCATTTTTTACCGTCAAAATGACCGCGACGAGCACGGCGGTCAACACGCCGACGTATAACCAAAAATTATCTTTTTCTTTTGCTTCGTTCATGGCGAGATCTCCTGGAGTGGTTGGATTGCCGCTTGGTTGGCGTGAGGTAATCCCAAGCTTGGCCAGCGGTAGTGATGGACGACTGTTTCGAATGCGATCGTTTTTGTTTCGAAGCAAAACTATAAAAAGCGCACGCCCTCTTGTCAATGATTTCTTGTCTCAGTGGATCAGAACCGCACGGGATGTCATGTTTCTGTCACAAATCTGTCATGTCGTGTGATTAGAATTCACGGGCTCTACTTTTTCCGAAGCCACGGATGTTTGATATAAATTACTGTTTTGCATAACAATATGAAAAACCTTATCGCGGTTTCTGCGATGTTGGGAATGCTGTGCGGGGCGTCGGGAAGTTTCGCGCAAAGCGCGCGCGATTATATCGATATCGTCGGTTCTTCGACCGTTTACCCGTTCACGACCGTCGTCGCCGAACAGTTTGCCCGCCGTACCGGCTTCAAAGCGCCCAAAGTCGAAGCAACCGGCACTGGCGGCGGCTTCAAGCTATTTTGTAATGGTATCGGCGTGCAATATCCCGATATCGCCAATGCTTCGCGCGCGATCAAGCGCTCCGAGTACGACAACTGTCAAAAAAACGGCGTGCACGGTATCATCGAAGTCAAAATCGGCTATGATGGCATCGCCATCGCCCACGCTCGGCACGCATCCCCCATCGCTTTGAGTCTTAAAGAGCTATTTCTAGCGCTCGCCAAACGTATTCCCGATCCGCAGAACGAGGCGCGTCTGATCGACAATCCTTATCGTACCTGGAATGAAATCGCTCCCCGGTTGCCGGCCAATCGGATCGAGGTATTGGGACCTCCGCCTACTTCCGGTACGCGCGATGCTTTCGTCGAATTGGCGATGGAAGGAGGGTGCAAAAAATTCCCTTATTTCGTCAAGCTCAAGGCCGAAAACGAAAAGGCGTTCCATAGTCAATGTCACGCGATACGCGAGGATGGGGCTTACGTCGAAGCCGGCGAGAACGACAACCTCATCGTGCAGAAACTCATCGCCAATCCAAAAGCTTATGGCATTTTCGGTTTTAGTTTTCTCGATCAAAACGTCGATAAAATCACCGGCATTGCTATCGATGGCGTCGTGCCAGATTTCGATACCATCGCGAGCGGCACCTATCCGGTGTCGCGTCCGTTGTATTTCTATGTCAAAAAAGCGCACGTGCTGGTCATTCCGGGCATGAGGCAATTCCTTGAAGAATACAGCAGCGAAAAAGCTTGGGGTGAAGAAGGATATCTCACCGACAAAGGCATCGTACCGATGCCGGCGGAGGAGCGCCAACGCTACGTGGACGCGATCAAAAACCTAACTGAATTTCATTTCTAAACTATGTCTTTGACGGCCTTGTTGCTTGCTTTGCTGATGTGCGGCACGGTGAGCGGTTTTTATGTGGGACGCGCGCGTTCGCTGAAACTGGTCGATGGTCAGGTGCGGGCGTTGCATTCTTTACCCAGCTATTATGGCTATTTCGCGGGGTTGTCGGGTTTATTACCCGCGCTGGGCGTGATTCTGCTATGGCTAGGTTTGGAATCGGCCTGGATTACTCGCCTGGTGATCAGTCGCCTACCAGAAGACTTGCAAGCGCTCGATGCCGCACGCATGAGTTTGTTGCTCAACGACATTCGTAACGTCGTCAATGGCGCGATGGCAGCCACCGAAACTAATCCGGCGATCCTTGCCGCCGCCGAACATTACCGAGCACTGCAACAGCAGAGTCATGTGATGCTGATGTTGTCGGTGGCGGGCGTCGCGGCGCTCGGTGTGGCCTGGTCTTATCGACATATCGACAAAGGCTATCGCGCGCGCAATGTCGTCGAGAAGATCGTCTTGTCGGGTATGATCGGCTGCTCGCTGATCGCGATTTTCACAACGCTGGGTATCGTCGCGTCGGTATTGTTCGAATCGATATTGTTTTTCCAAAAGGTGCCGATCCAGGAATTTCTTTTCGGTTTGAATTGGAGCCCACAAACCGCATTGCGCGCCGATCAAGTCGGTTCATCCGGCGCGTTCGGCGCGGTGCCCTTGTTCACCGGTACATTATTGGTCTCGTTGATCGCGATGCTTGTTGCAGTACCGATCGGTTTGATGTCGGCGATCTATATGTCGGAATTCGCCGGCCCGCGTTTTCGCGCTATCGCCAAACCGACATTGGAGATACTCGCCGGTATTCCGACGGTGGTATATGGTTTTTTCGCGGCGCTGACGGTCGCGCCGTTCATTCGCGATGTCGGTGAACGCCTGGGGTGGTCGGTGTCTTCGGAAAGCGCATTGGCGGCAGGATTGGTCATGGGAGTCATGATCATCCCGTTCGTTTCGTCGTTGTCCGATGATGTCATCAACGCCGTGCCGCAAGCACTGCGCGATGGTGCTTACGCTTTGGGTGCAACGCGCGCCGAAACCGTCACACAAGTCGTCTTACCGGCGGCGTTGCCGGGTATCGTCGGTAGCATCCTGTTGGCCGTTTCGCGCGCCATCGGCGAAACCATGATTCTCGTCATGGCGGCGGGGCTTGCGGCGAATCTGACCTTCAACCCACTGGAAGCGGTAACCACGGTGACGGTGCAAATCGTTACGCTCTTGGTCGGCGATCAGGAGTTCGATAGCCCAAAGACTTTGGCCGCATTCGCGTTGGGTTTGGTGTTGTTCGTCGTGACGCTCGCGCTCAACGTCGTCGCCTTGCATGTCGTGAGGAAATACCGTGAACAATATGAATGATCCCACCGCCGTCACCTCAGCATTCAATAGGGCTGCACCGATGCCGCGCAATACTCGCGAAATCGTGCTTCGTTCGCTGGCAAAACGTCGTGCGGCAGAACGGCGTTTTCGTTGGTACGGGTTGAGTAGCATTTTGCTGGGGTTGACGTTTCTCGTCCTGTTGTTTGCCGATGTGGGTTACAAAGGCTATTCGGCCTTCCATCACACTGTAATCAGTTTGGATATTTATTTTGATCCCGAGGTTTTGACGCCTTCCGGAGAGCGCGATCCTGAAACCCTCGCGAAAGCGGATTACAACCAGTTGATCAAAACCGCATTGAAGCAATTGTTCCCCGAAGTGACCGATCGCCGTCAGCGCCGTGAGTTATACGCACTGGTCAGTTCCGGCGCGCAATATCAGCTCTTGGATTACATCCTTGCCGATCCCAGCCAAGTTGGCCGTCGTCAACGATTCTGGCTGATCGCCGACGACGACGTCGATATGCTGGAAAAGGGCCATGTTGATCGTAATTTGCCAGAAGCCGAACGACGCATCAAGGATCGGCAATTGGTGTGGCTCGACCAGCTTCGCGAGCAAGATCGTTTGCAGCGCCAATTCAATTGGACGTTTTTCAATGCCGGCGATTCGCGCGAACCGGAACAAGCAGGGATTCGGGGCGCATTGATGGGATCTTTCTTTACCTTGCTGGGTACGTTTCTATTGTCTTTTCCGCTGGGGGTCGCGACGGCGTTGTATTTGGAAGAATTTGCGCCAAGCAACCGGTGGACTGATATTATCGAAGTCAATATTAATAATCTTGGCGCCGTGCCTTCAATCGTGTTCGGTTTGTTAGGTTTGGCGGTGTTTATCAATTTCTTCGGCTTGCCCCGTAGTACACCGCTGGTCGGGTGTTTGGTATTGACCTTGATGACCTTGCCGACGATCATCATCGCCAGCCGGGCTGCGCTCAAATCGGTGCCACCGTCGATCCGCGAAGCCGCGCTCGGAGTTGGGGCTTCGAAATTGCAAATGGTTTTTCATCACGTTTTGCCACTGGCTATACCCGGCATGTTGACCGGTTCGATCATCGGCATGGCGCGCGCATTGGGCGAAACCGCGCCGCTCTTGATGATCGGCATGGTGGCATTCATCCTCGATATTCCGCGACATGTCATGGAACCAGCGACGGTATTGCCGGTGCAAATTTATTTGTGGGCGGATAGTTCGGAACGCGCGTTCGTTGAAAAGACTTCGGCAGCGATCATCGTATTGTTACTATTTTTGATCACGATGAATGCTTGTGCGGTGTTATTGCGTAAACGTTATGAACGGCGCTGGTAATTTGCTTCAAAAGAGGTCACACTTTTATGGATACGCTTATACGCTTTACTACGTCTTCATCTCTATCGAGCGACATGAATTACGCAAAATCCTCTGCGTTACACCGCGTCGATCGTGAATGTCGGGAAACGGTCGGAAAATTTACTGTCGAAGATCCGCGCATTGTTTGTCGCAATGTCAATGTGTTTTACGGTGATAAGCGTGCAATTCAGTGTGTTAATCTTGACATCGGCAAACACGAAGTCATTGCGTTGATCGGCCCTTCCGGTTGTGGCAAATCGACGTTTCTGCGCTGCCTTAACCGTATGAACGACACCATTATTGGTTGCCGGGTACAAGGCCAAATTGCGATCGATGGTCAAGATATCTACGCGCGCGACGTCGATGTTGTGCCATTACGTGCCCGCGTCGGCATGGTTTTCCAAAAGCCTAATCCGTTTCCGAAGTCGATTTACGAAAACATCGCCTATGGTCCGAAAATTCACGGTTTGGTCGCCACCAAACCCGAACTGGACGAACTGGTCGAGAGTTCTCTGAAAAAAGCGGGGCTTTGGGATGAAGTGAAGGATCGTTTGGATCAGCCCGGCACCAGTCTATCCGGTGGCCAGCAGCAGCGCCTGTGTATTGCGCGTACCTTGTCGGTCGATCCGGAAGTCATTTTGATGGACGAGCCGTGTTCGGCATTGGATCCTATCGCCACCGCGAAAATCGAGCAACTGATCGACGAATTGCGCCAACGCTACACCATCGTCATCGTCACACACTCGATGCAACAAGCCGCGCGCGTGTCGCAACGCACCGCCTATTTCCACCTCGGGCATTTGATCGAGGTCGGCGAAACCAATCAATTTTTCACCAGCCCGCAACATCCGCTTTCGGAAGATTACATCACGGGACGTTTTGGCTAGTTCTCAACGAGACGCGCGGCGCAAGGGGATTAAAAACATGGAAGAAAAAAGACAACATACCGTGCGCCTCTACGACGGCGAGCTGAGTCAGCTGCATTTTTTGGTCTTACAGATGGGTGGGTTGGTTATGACCCAACTCGAAAACACTATCGCGTCGTTAAAAGATCGCGAGAGCAAGCCCGCAGAGGCGGTGATCCTGCTCGACAAAAAAGTCGATGAGTATGAAGTGCAAATCGACACCGAAGTGTTCAATATCATCACCAAACGTTGCCCCGTAGCAAATGATTTGCGCATGGTGATATCGATTTCGAAAATCGTCGTCGATCTCGAGCGTATCGGCGATGAAGTCGTCAAAATTGCGCGGATTTTGATTGGATTATTCGTCAGCGATAACAGCGATCCCAATCCGCAGTTATTGCGCGATCTTGTCAAAATGAATCAACTGGTGTTGGAACTGGTACGTAAAACCCTGCACGCATTCGACAGCGGCGATTCGAAGAACGCTTATTTTCTTTTGCAGGAAACGCAAGAATTCAGCAGCGATTATCTATGCGGTGTACGATTACACATGACTTTCGTGATGGAGAACGCGCATATGTTGAGCCGCACGTTGAATATCTTTCAAATCATGAAGGCGTTCGAGCGCTGCAGCGATCATTGTCAGAATATCGCCGAGTATCTGATTTTCATGATCGATGGCAAAAATGTCCGCCATCGTCATGTCGATGAGCATTAAAGCCGCTCATGGGGCATAGCGGATCATTCGCCGCTGTGGTCGAGATAGGCGCGCTCGGCGTGGGCGGTTTTTTTCAGTTGATGCAGCTCGTTCATGACTTCACCACGAAAAGTTTCCGCGAGCGCGAGCGCCAATTGATGAAGCTGGAGGACTTGCTGTAATTGCGATTGTGCGGTTTCGTCCTGCGATGCGGCAGGCATCTGTTGAAGCGTGGCGAGGAGTTGTTGCTGTTGTGTCGCCAGTTCCAGCAAACTTTGCTCGTCGCGCTGCTGAGCCGCGACGAGCATGTCGCTGGTCACTTCCTGTAGCGCTTCGAGTAGAACCGTGCTGTTCATGTTTCTGTGAGCCAATCAGCCGGTCTGATCCTGAATCGCATCCCACGCGCTTTTGATGTCTCTGAGCAAGCCACTGACTTCGTCGAGGATCGCTTCGTCGTTTTTCAGATTGGCTTCGAGCAAACGGCGCTCCATGTATTCGTAAAGCCGGTCGAGGTTGGTGGCGATTTCGCCGCCTTTGTCTTGATCGAGACTGGCGCGCAAACCACCAATGATCGCTATCGCCCGGCTGAGGTTTTCGCCTTTTTCGGCAATCGCCTTGCGCTGGATGGCGCCTTTGGCGATGGCGATACGTTGCAATCCTCCTTCGAACAGCATTTGAATCAACCGATGCGGCGAGGCAGCCTCGATTTCGGCATAAGTTCCAAACTTGGTGTAACTGTTGATTGCTCTGTTCATTGCCATGTTCATGATTCGGTTACCCCTACGATAAAAAACACTTTGAGCATTTTAGCGGCATCGCGAGGGATTTCTTTAGAAGGTTTTGTGCTCATCGCGCGAGGCGCGTAAAGCGCCACAAGCCTGTAACAAGACTTGGACGCGTTCCGCGAGCAGACGATAGCCCGCCGCATTGGGATGGACGGTATCCGCTTTCAAAGCGCGCGTGCCGAGTATCTCCGGCAGGCTTTCCGTGTCGATGGGTACTTGTAAATCTTCCGCTACACGCGCGTAAAACGGCGCGCTATCCAATCCGAACAAACTGGGCGTGGGCACGCCCAGCATTACCACGGCGACACCGTTTTGACGCGCGAGCGCGATCATGGCGCGGAGATTTTGTTCGATACGCGCGTCCGGTGTTTTCTGTAGCAAATCATTCCCGCCATGAATCAAAATCAACAAATCCGGCTGATGACGTTCCAGCTCGCGCGCCAGACGCGCCAAGCCTTCGCCACTCAGTTCGCCGGCGACCCCCGCGTTGATGACTGGTAAGCCGATCGATTGAGACAAGACGCTCGGATAATCCTCACCGGGCGCCGCACCGGTACCTTGCGTCAGACTGTCACCAAAAGCGAAGAGAATCGCATCGTCCGTCAACGGGTCGAGTTTGGGTTGCTGCCGTTGACAACCCCAAAGCGCTAAGGCGAGCCACAGCACGAGGCCCAATCCCCAAAGACGAGAACGGATCATGTCGTATTTGCCACATCGTCAGCGACGCGCAGGCGCTCGATGGTCACCCCCACGGCGCGCGCGCCTGCCACCGCGCCTTTTTTGTTCAGCGTCAAACGTAGCCAAGGAACGTTGAATTCATTGAGGATAATGCGCGCGACTTCCTCGGCGAGTTTTTCTATCAGGTAGAACTCGCTGGCTTCGACGAACCGCGTGATACGTTGTGCGACCGCGAAGTAATCGAGCGTATCCTCGATGCGGTCGGAAATGGCGGCGCGCTTTAGGTCATAAGCCATTTCGAGATCGAAAATCACGGTTTGGCGGGTTTGTCGCTCCCAATCATAAATACCGATGAGAGTTGTCACTTCCAGTCCACCTAAAAATATAATATCCCACTCAGGGGTTCGGGCTGGTTTCATGGTTTTGCAAGAAAAGTTGAAATACTTTGGCGGGGACGAGCTCGTCGTGTGTCGCTAAGTATCGGCGAAAAACTGTCCGATACTCAAGCTTTTTGCTTTCACTCTGACTATTTATTGAGAGGATGATAATCATGATCGAATGGGGGTTCGTTCCGTTGGGGTATGTTTTGGGTTCAGTATCCAGCGCGATCATCGTGTGTCGCGTGATGGGCTTGCCCGACCCTCGCGAACAAGGTTCGAGGAATCCCGGCGCAACCAATGTCATGCGCTTGGGCGGTAAAAAAGCCGCCGCGATCACGTTGGCGGGCGATATGCTGAAAGGATTATTGCCGGTCGCCACTGCGCATCTGGCGGGGGTGACGGAGCTCGTGTTGGTCATGACGATGCTCGCGGCGTTTTTCGGCCATCTCTATCCGGTCTTCTTCGGTTTTCAAGGGGGCAAAGGCGTTGCTACATCGCTTGGTGTCTTGCTCGGCGTCCACGTCGGATTGGGCTTGCTCGTATTGACGACTTGGCTGGCAATGTTCAAATGGCGCAAAATTTCCTCGCTGTCGGCGTTGACGGCAGCAGGGTTGGCGCCATGGTATGCGTGGGGACTGACTGGTAGTTGGATCATCCTAGGCGGTGTATGTGTGATGACGCTGGTCTTGATCTGGCGCCACCGCGGCAATATCCAGCGTTTGTGGGCGGGTACCGAAAAATGAAGACGCGCTTACTGTTCCGTTATTTTTTGTTGCGCTTGTAAATCCCGCAAAGCATTGAGAATTTCCTCGGCATGAGTGGTCGGTTTGACGTGGCGGTAGATTCGCGCGATGTGTCCTGTCGGGTCAATCAAGAAACTATGGCGGCGACTGAAACGAATAGGGCCTAGACGAAACAGCGTCCCGTAACGTGTGCTGACCTTACCATCGGCATCACTGAGTAGCGAGAACGGCAGCGCGTGGCGTACGCGAAAGCGCGCATGGCGTTGTGGTGAATCAGTGCTAATACCCCAAACAATCGCGCCGCTGGCTACAAGTTCGGTATGGTGATCGCGAAATTGGCAGGCCTCGAGCGTGCAGCCGGGGGTGTCGTCCTTGGGATAGAAATACAGCACGACCCAACGACCCAGGCAATCGCTCAAGCGATGCGAAGTGCCCGTGTGGTCGGTGAGCTCGAATTCCGGCGCCTGATCGCCGGTCGCGAGGGGAATACTCATCATTGTTCTCCACTGTCATCGGTAATGAGGTCGGCGGGGGGTGTTTGCGTGGCGATGGCGTAATAATCATCGGCGCGGGCAGCGAGTTTGGCGACGACGTGGCGGTCGATTTGGCCGGCTTCGACGCGTTGCCAAAGGTTTTGCAGGATGACTTCGACCGGTAAGCGCCCTCGATAGGGTCGATATTGCGCCAGCGCTTGAAAAATATCGGCGACACTGATGATGCGCGTTTCCAAATCGAGTTCCTGCAGGGTACTTTTGAAGGGATAACCCAAACCTTCCAAGGTTTCGTGGTGATAACCCGCCCAGACTGGAATTTTTGAATCGCTGAACACGCGCTTGAGGATGCGATAGGTATCGAAACTATGCCGGCGTATCGAGGCACGTTCTTGCTGGGTCAACGGCCCGGGTTTTTCGATAATTTCCTCGGCGACGCGTAATTTGCCGATATCGTGCAATAAACCCGCGATTTCAACCAAATCCAAATGACTACCGCGCAAGCCAAAATCCTCCGCCAGTTCCCGGGCGATCAGCGCGACCAATTGCGAATGCTCTTCGGTGAATGGGCTTTTGGCATCGACCACGCGGGAAAACAGCAAGGCAAGTTGTTTGAGATCGGCATAATTGATCGCGAAAGGCGGTTGCGCCAGGCCGAACGCGAGCAGATCTTCATCGAGATAGTCCGGCTCCATCGCCAGCCAAAACGCCTCGATTGCGGCAAGCGCGCAAAACGCTTCGACTGCTTCCGGGGCGAACAGCACACCCGATAGGCTGCGGATGCGTTCGACGATGGCAGTGCTTTGCAAAAGAATTTGTTCGCTATTGAGAAATGGCGTTTGCAACACATCGATGCGATCGGCCAAATAGAGCAGATTGGCGCGTTGCCGGGTGTGGTCCGAGATGGGCAAATCCGCCAAATATTGCCAGCGGGTATGATGATAACGGATTTCCGGCGCGAAATGAGCAAGCAGCGGGCAGGCTTCGAGATACGCCGCGCCGCGTTCGCAATGGGCTTGGTCGCCTACCCATTCCAGCGTGGTGGTCAGTTGGCGGTGTTCGTCGATTTTCGACACGCCACAATCGTGCAACATGCCAGCATAGAGCAACGTTTCGCATTCGCGCTCCGGCCAAGCGAGCTGTTGCGCAAGGCGATGCGCCATGTAAGCGACACGCTTGCCGTGGTGGACTTCATCGACGCCGACCAGATCCAACGCGTGGCTCAACGCAATGATGGTTGTATGCAGGTTGATGGACGGATGACTCATGGTCGGCTCCTTTGTTATGACCCAAGCGCTTTATAGTAAAGGGATTTCGAAAAAACCGTCACCCCGGCGAACGCCGGCGTCCAGGCGTCTAATTTCTTTGGATTCGGCCTTGGGCCGGAAACGAATCGGTTTTTTTTCGATGCCTACGAATATTCTTCAAAGCCACGTCATGCCGGCATGTTACCATCCCGATGCAAACGGGGATTCAGGGCAGAATCCAGCGCGGTGTCTGATTGGATCGTCCCCCTCCTTTTGCACTCGGTTCCAGCTTTCATGCAAGAAGTGACACGAGTGCATTCAAGGGTTTGGTTGACTTTGGTTGTCTATGGACAACAAGACAACGGATGGACGCTGATGATGAAGTTGTCCACCAATACCGCATCGTGCCAGTATAATGCACAGTAATTCATCTAAATATCGATTCACTGGGTGATCCATGAGCCATTCCGTTCCTCTCCAAGCTTTATTGCAACAATGCGAGCAAGAACCGTTGGCGTATTCCGGCGCGATTCAGCCACATGGCGCATTATTGTGTATCGATGCTGACAGTCAGTTCATTACCCACGCCAGCGCCAATTTACAGGAATTCACTGGACTCGACGCTAAAGTGTTATTGGGACAAGTTTATACCACAGTGGACTGGCTACAGAGATCATTACAAACCTTGTCTTTTCCACTGAAAAAATCCTTATTTATGGAGCGCGTAAGCAAAACAGAGGAAGGCCAATGGTTCGATTTGCGGCTGATACATGCCGAGACGGTGATCTTAGTTGAGATCGAACGGAGTCAAAATCGTCAGCACTATAGTGAGCTACAACATTATCAACGGCTGTTGTTGAAGCCTCCCGATAGCGCCACCGATCTTATCGAATATCACCAAATTCTGCTGCAAGCCGTGCAAGTGGTGACCGGTTTGAGCCGCTTGATGATCTACCAGTTTCATCCCGATTGGTCGGGCGAAGTGATCGCAGAATTGGCTGCGCCAGGCTTGGGGAGCTATTTGGGCTTGCGTTATCCGGCGAGCGACATTCCGGCAATCGCTAGGCAGCTCTATTTGCGCAATCCGGTACGCTATATTCCTGATATTCGCGCCGAACCAGTCCTTTTGTTGAGCGCTGATGGATCAAGTGCCGATTTGAGTTTGACTGATCTACGCAGCGTGTCGCCGATACATGTACAATACTTGAGCAATATGGGAGTTGCGGCTTCGTGCTCGTTTCCGATTGTCATCGGCGGTCAGTTATGGGGCTTACTCGCCTGCCATCATTATTTACCGTTAAAGTTATCACCGGCGCAACGTCGACTTTGTGCGAACGTTGTGACAAGTTACAAGTTGGGTTTGGCGCATTATTTTACCAGCCATCGCTTGAAGCTTTTGGACAGTTTGGAGCGTCGCGCCGAAAAAATTTTGCGGCAAATTTTCGATCATCCTGACCCGCAGGACAACATCGAAAAAAACGCCGATACACTGATGGCGGCTTTCGATGCCGAAGGGTTTGCCGCCGTGTTCAATCAAAACGTTGTCACAGTCGGTATGGCTTTGGAATTTTCGGAACTCGCCGTATTGGATCAATACTTGACCGAACATGAAGAAGGAATATTGGTCCATGATCATTTGATCGAACTGTTTCCGAATCAAGCATTACCCTTAGCAGTGGCTGGAGTGCTGGCCATCAAAGCCGATAGTCGCCGACAAATCGGACGTATCCATCTCTATTGGTTTCGTGTCGAGGAAAAACAAGAAATCGCCTGGGCGGGAAATCCGAATAAACCCATTCTGGAGGACGCGGGGGCGCTGATTCTTTCCCCTCGCCGTTCGTTCGAAAAATGGGTCGAAGTGCGCAGCGGCTACTGCCGTCCATGGAGCGATGCGGAAAAACTCTTGGCCAACCGTTTGCGTAATATGTTGTTGAGTTGGTTATGAGCGCGCCGTTGTGTCCCTTGCACGCTGCACTGCGCGAGGCGACGCGCAACGCGCATCAGCGCTTGGATCGGCATCCTTTGATACAGGAGATGCTGGCGTTGCCACCGCAACGTAACGCTTATGCCAGAATGTTGGCGGCGCAACAGGGTTTTTACGCAACTCTCGAACCACTATTGCTCACCGCCTTGGCGCGGCTCGCTTTGCCGTTCGATTATACTGCGCGACAAAAACTGCCCGCTTTGCAACGCGATTTGGCGGTGTTAGCGCAAACGCCTTGTCGGACCGCTTTTGGCTCGCTGATTCTCGTCGATGTCAGTGATGTCATCGCTGCGCTCTATCTTATCGAAGGAGCAACGCTCGGTGGTGCAACGATCGCCCGACATATTCAAGCCCATGCTTCGGATTGGCCTGTGACTTTCTATCAAGGCTATGGAACGGCGACGGCGCATTATTGGCAAGCTTTTTGGGAATTTGCTGCAGCACATTGCCCGCCGTCTAGGATAACACCAGTCATCGCGCGCGCTGTGGTGTTGTTCGCGCGTCTCGAACGACATTTGACCACTTGCGCGCAGGAGCTCGCCGATCTGTAGGGTGGTGTCTCGCTCCCCTGATTCGTCATTCCGGCGAAAGTCGGAATTTAGAAAACGCAATTGCGGGATTTTCGAGGCATCCTTTTTTCCCACACAACAGCGACAAATCTATGACTACGAGCAACGCTACTTCGGAAAAATTGCGCTGGGGTATTCTCGGCGCGGCGCGCGTCAACGAAAGGCTTTTGCCAGCGATCGCACAAGGCGCCAATTGCCAACTCGTCGGCATTGCCAGCCGTCGCCCCAACGCAGCAACAGAAACCTTGGCCAAATACGCACCGCCTGGCACGACGGCTCAAGTCTATCCGTCGCTCGACGCTTTGCTCGGCGACGAAACGATCCAAGCGATCTATCTGCCGCTCGCCAATCACGAACACGCTGAGTGGACGTTGCGCGCCATCGAACACGGCAAACACGTGCTGTGTGAAAAGCCGATGGCGTTGCACCCCCAGGAAATCGATGCCATCGCCAACGCTGCTGCGCGTCGAGGCGTCAAGGTGATGGAAGGCTTCATGTACCGCTTTCATCCGCAACACCAGCGCGTCATGGCTTTGTTGGAAAGTGGGCTGATCGGCGAGATTCGCTCGGTGCGCGCCAGTTACTCGTTCATGATGCGCCCGGCGCGTCTTTATCGTTTAGCTGAACCGATCACGCGCGGCGGCGGCGCGATGTGGGACATCGGCTGCTACGCGATTCATTCCTTGCGCTGGTTTTTTAAGGAAGCGCCGCGGCAGGTGGTAGCCGTCGCCAAATACGTCGCCAGCGGCGCCGATAGCGCAGCGAGTGGTGTGATCGATTTCGGCGAGGGCCGTTTCGGACATTTTGATTTCAGCTTCGAACGCGCGCGCCGCTGCGAATACGAACTGATCGGTACGCAAGGCGGTTTGAAATGCCACATCGTGTGGCAATTGCCCGGTGACGTGCCGATCATTTCGTGGTGGACCGAAGACGGACGGTACGGCGAGGAACGTTTGCCGCCAGCCAATCATTTCCAACTCGAAGTCGAGCATTTCAGCGCATGTGTGTTGGAAGACCGCGCACCGGCGTTGAGTTTAGAGGACGCCAAGCTCAATTGCCTGACGATCAACGCGGCGATTCGCGCCGCCGCTGAAAAACGGCTGGTGAGTTTGGCGGAGTGCGCTTGAGGATAAAAAGCCGCGATCGTTTCATTATCGTTGATTGATTAATGATGAATAATGGAAACCGTGCCGAGATGGGCTTCGTACTTTTCGTAATCGGGGGGGTAAGTTATCGCGCGACTTACCCAGGTAATTGTTTAGTCCCACTATTAACTGGTTAGGATTAATAGTAAAAATATCGGGTGATTTCTGGTAGAAATCGAGTATCGCGTCAAACGGTGTTTTGCGTCCAATGGCGCGTAGTTTGAGGTTGAAGTTGTAGTTGAGGACATAGGCATACAAATGTGT
>OGCL01001948.1_pt1 | contig 15898 bp, 10 predicted proteins | sample 1570041 | NCBI WGS metagenome assembly OGCL01 (sample SAMN06266162, study PRJEB24511) | hot springs metagenome | isolation source: Hot spring water | place: South Africa: Limpopo | collected 2015-06-22
CGCCTCGAAAGACCAACAAAACTGACTCAAACCGAGCTTTCCCTCGCTACGAACGGTCAAGCCCGACAGGCTCCTAGCCTGTGCAAGGCCTGATCGGGGTCTATAGTCAAAGGGCCAGATATATCAGTACAGGATGTAGGGGGTTGCACATGCAGCAGCATGCGCGTTCTGTGGTCATGGATGCCCTGTGCCAGGCGGTGGCCACGCATCTGCCGCCCTGTCTGGACGCCCTGTTCGATGCCATCCAGAGCATGCTTAGAGAGCAGCGCCTGCAGGCCCGCAGCAATGTCGAGGCCCAGGGCTGTGAGGAGTTCCTGCGCCTATGCATCTCCCTGCGTGAGCGGGTGCAGGCCCAGACCGTGGCGGCTATTGTCGAGGTGCTACCCGCCGGTATCACCCCCCAGGCCGTGGCGCCGTCCAATGAAAGTGAATGGCAACTGGTGGACGATGCCGAAGTGGAGGAAATGCTCGAAGCCCGGCGCCTGGTGCGTCAGCTGCGCGAACAGCTGGGTACCCTGGAATGGCGCAGCTGCGCGCGCCTGAACGCCACGTCCGGCGCCCATGCCAGGGATCGGGAAAATCCGCTGTCCCTGGAGTTCATGATCCGCAACCTGCAGGCCCGTCTGCACCTGCGTGAGCAGTTACCGCTGGTGCGCGAATACTTCTATGGTGTGGCAGCACGGGAGCTGGCCGTGGTGCTGCAGGCCTACTTCAGGCAGCTGGACACGGTATTTGCCGAGTTCGAGATCGAACCGCGGGTCGAGCCCGACGTACACCCCGATCTGCAGCGCCAGCGCGAACGGCGCGCGGCCTTGAAGCCTGATGCACCCTATCAGGCGATCCAGCAACTGCGCGCGGTGGAGGGCGGCAAGGCGCTGGAGTCCGCGCCAGCCCAGGCCATAGCGGCGCAACCTTTGCTGGCCGCCGAGCTGCAGCAGGCCCTGGGCAGCTGGCAACGCAGCGACCAGGCCGAGCACAGCTGGTCGGCCGGGCAGCTCCTGCAGCAGCTCAGTCAGGCCGGGCTTACGCTGTCGCGGCGACAGAACGATGACGTGGCGGTGGTCGCCGAGCTGTTCCAGCATATCGATCAGGCGGCCCCGCTGGCCGAGGGTGTCAGGCCGGCCCTGCGCCGCCTGCTCGTGCCTGTGACCCAGGCCGCCTTGCTGGAACCGGCCGCCTTTGCCGATGCCACCCATCCGGTGCGCGCCACTCTGGATAAGCTGATGCGCCTGTGCGATTTCTCCGAGCCGCCCAACCATGTGCTGGAGCAGCGCGTGCAACAGCTGATCGACGGCATAGTGCAGGACTACCAGGGCGACAGCGATGTCTTCAGCCGCTGCAACGCGGAGCTGGAGCAGTTGCTGGCGGTGCAGCAGCGCGCCTACAGCAACAATGCCGAGCGGGTGCGCCAGTACAACCGCGGTCGCGACGCCCTGGAGCAGGCGCGTCAGCAGGTCGAGCAGGCGCTGGCCGACCTCTTCGACGACCAGGCACCCAAGGTGCTGATGGACTGGCTGGAGGTGGGCTGGCGCGAGCTGCTGGTGCATGAACTGATCCGCCAGGGGCAGGACAGTGCCGACTGGCTCGATGACCTGGCCCTGATCCGCCAGCTCAATGCCTGGCTGCAGAGCGGGCCGCAGAGCGACAGCGCCGGCACGGTGGAGCGGGCCTACGAGTGTGGGCCGACCCTGCAGCTGCTTGGGCAGCGCATGGAGAACTTTCTGCCCGGCCAGTACCGGCATCTGCCGGTACTCAAGGCCATGCAGCAGCAATTGCTGGGTGAGGTGCCGGTGCCGCTGGTCGAGATGCCAGCACGGTCTCGGGAGGAGCCCCTGCGGGTGCTCGAACCGGCTCAGCAGCGCTGGCGCGAACGCCTGCAGCAGCTGCACGAAGGCGATTGGTTGATGACCGACAAGGGCCAGCACCTGCAACTGATCTGGGCCAACCCGGCCACCGACCATTATGTGCTGGTCGATCGCCAGGGGCGCGAGGCCGGCAGCTTTAGCGCCGAGGCGCTGATGCAGCAACTGGCCAGCGGCTGGGTCGGCGACTCGCCGCCCGAAGGCCGCGGGCTGATCCAGGATCACCTGGAGGATATCGTCGGCCAGCTGTATCGCGACATTGCCTATGCCCGCAGCCACGACGAGCTGACCGGGCTGTTCAACCGCCGCAGTTTCGAGGCGGCGGTGGCCCAGGCCCTGGCCGCCCGCGAGCCGAGTGCCTTTATCTATGGGCATATCGATCAGTTCAGCGTGCTCAATTCCAGCTTCGGCCCCCTGGCCGGCGACACCTACCTCAAGCAGGTGGCCAGCCTGCTGGGCCAGTTGCTGCCCGCCGATGCCACCCTGGCGCGTATCGGCGGGGTGGATTTTGCCGTGGTGCTGCCGCGCACCGATGGTCACGCCGCCCGCCTGCAGGCCGAGGCCCTGCGCGCCGCGGTGGAGGCCAAGCCCCTGGAGTGGCAGGGCCACTCCCACAGCGTCAGCATGAGCCTGGGCATCGTGCTGGGCAGTGATTGCCACGATGTGATCAACCTGTTCCGTGATCTGCAGATGGCCTGCAATACCGCCAAGGAGGCCGGACGCAACCGGGTGCATGTCTACAGCGACGAGATCGACGGTGCGCGTACCGGGCTGATGGCCATCGCCGGGCGAGTCGACGATATCGTCGAGCATGGCGAACTGAGCCTGCGCGTGCAGCAGATCGCCCCGACCAGCGATAGCCAGGGCCAGCTGCCCCATTACGAGGTGCTGCTGGTGATGGAGAACGAGCTCAAGCTGCTCGACTTTATCAGCGCCGCCGAGCGCTACAACCGCATGACCAAGGTCGATCGCTGGGTGCTCAAGCGCATCTTCGGCGAGCTGGAGCAGCATCCGCAGATCTGGCAGCGCTGCAGCCTGCTGTCGGTCAACCTGTCGGGCAGCAGCCTGAACGACGACCGCCTGCTGGCCTTTATCGAGGCGCTGTTCGAGGATCACCAGGTGCCGCCGCAGCGCATCTGCTTCGAACTGACGGAAACCGCCGCGGTGGCCAACCTGACCAAGACCGCCGACCTGGTGCGCTACCTGCAGCGCCTGGGCTGCACCTTCTCCATCGACGACTTTGGCACCGGGTTTTCCTCCTATGAATACCTCAAGCGCCTGCCCGTGGATTACGTGAAGATCGACGGCAGCTTCGTCAAGGAAATCGAGCGTTCACCCAGCGATCTGGCCATGGTCAAGTCGATCAACGAGATCGCCCATGTGCTGGGGCGCAAGACCATTGCCGAATACGTGGAAACCGCCAGCATCCGCCAGTGCCTGACCGACATGGGCATCGACTTCGTGCAGGGTTATGGGGTGCAGATGCCGCTGTCGCTGGACAGCTTTCTGGGGCGTGGCTGAGCCCGTCAGCTGCGTGGCTGATCGTTCTGCGGGTTGTCATTGAGCTGACGCAGCCAAAGCAGGCGGCAGTGCAGCTGGGCAGCGAAGGTGCGTGCCGCCAGTTCCTCATGGAAGATCAGGCCACGCGCGCCCATGCGCACCTGCCAGTGGGTCTTGCCGTGCTGCTGCACGCATTCGATTCGTACATCCATCCCCTTGCCCTCGCACTGCATAGGCCAAGAGTAGGCCATGGGGCAGGGCGCTGGGAATGCGTATCAGTAGACCCAGACCTCGACGCGGCGGTTTTTCAGGCGGCCATCGTCCTGGTCATTGGCCGCCACCGGCAGCTCGTCGCCCAGGCCGATGACATCGCGCAGGATCACCCCGGCCTTGGCCAGCTCGCGGCGCACCGCCATGGCCCGCAGTTTGGACAGCAGCTCGGCCCGGGCCGGATCGGCCTTGGCATCACCGAACCCCACCAGTACCAGCTTGTTGCGCAGCTTGTCCTGTTCCTGCAGGTAATCCAGCAGCCGCTGCAGATCGTGCCGGGCCTTGCTGTCGAGGCTGGCGCTGCCTTCCTGGAAGCGGAAATTGACCGTCAGGCGCTGAGCCTTTTCCGCCAGCTGCCGGTAGGCCGGCGGCATGTCCGCGTCGAGGGCCACCGGCAGGGGCTGCACACGCTGAGCAACAAAGCCGCTCTGCTGGACGATAGCCTGGCCCCGCGGGCTATGGGCGAACTGAACCAGGGCGCGCGCCCAGGGGTTGGCCTGCTCCGGCGCATGGTAGAGAAACAGGCGGCGCGACAACGGGTAGTCCTCGGTGGCGATCAGGCTGGCGTCGGCCGGCATGGCCTGGGTCTCGCCGGCGGCAATGGCCAGGGCGCGGGCCGCGCGGATATAGGGCAGGCCGATAAAGCCGATGCCCTGTGGATCGCGGCTGACCGCATCGGACAGCTCCTCGCTGGACTCGAAACGCTGGGCGCTGGCGGACAGCTGCCGGCCCTGGGCGCTCAGCACCAGCTCTTGGAAGGTATCAAAGGTGCCGGACTTGTCGTCCCGGGCGTACAGGCGAATGCGCCCGGCAGGCCCGCCCAGCTCGGCCCAGTCGCTGATCTCGCCGGCGAATACGGCGGCCAGCTGCTCACTGCGCAGGGTCTGCAGCGGGTTGTTCGGATGCACGACAATGGCCAGGCCATCCAGGGCAATCACCTGTTCGGCCGCGGCACTGCGCAAATCACCCAGCACCGCCAGAGCGGCGGCTTCACTGTCCTTGATCGGTCGCGAAGAGGCGGCCAGCTCGGCCTTGCCCTGCAGCAGGGCCGCAAAACCGGTGCCCGAACCATGGGCCGCCACCTCGACCACCACCCGCTGGCCGGCCTCGTTGAGGCCGATCACCCGCTGCTCATTGGCCAGCTCGCCGGCTTCCAGGCGAATGGCCTTGAGCCCCTGCTGCTCGAATAGGCCCTTGACCAGGGCCGGCCCCAGCCGTGCCCCGAGGGTGTTGGAGCCCTGGATGCGCAGCACCGTATCGCTCGCCGGCATACTGGCCCAGGCGTGCCAGGGCAGGGCATAGCAGAGAAAGGCGATCAGCAACGCACTGGCGGTCAGCCCCCAGGTTTCGCGGTTGCAGGCAGGCGGGTGGCAGGACATGAACGGGCACCTTGTAGGCTGGAAAGTGCCGCGACCATAAGACAATAAGGTGACTGAACGATGACAGTCGACTGGGGTTAAAGGCTCTGGCCCGGGCTCCTCAGGCCAGTGCGTAGCCCGGATAAGCGCAGCACAATCCGGGGCGCAGCCGCCGGTAAACAGCGCTCAGGCCAGCTCCAGCCAGATCGGCGCATGATCCGAGGGTTTGTCCATGCCGCGCAGTTCATAGTCGATGCCAGCGTCTTTGAAGCGCGCCTGCAGGACAGCAGTGGCCAGGATCACGTCAATGCGCAGGCCGCGCTTGGGCTCGTCCTCGAAACCGCGGCTGCGGTAGTCAAACCAGCTGAACCTATCGTTTACCGCCGGGTTAAGGTGGCGGAAGCTGTCCACCAGCCCCCAGTTTTTCAGGTTGGCCAGCCATTCGCGCTCTTCCGGCAGAAAGCTGCACTTGCCGGTTTTCAGCCAGCGCAGGCGGTTCGGCTCGCCGATGCCGATGTCGCAGTCCTCGGGGGAGATATTGATATCGCCCATCACCACCAGCGCCTGCTCGGGGCTGAACTGGCTGACCAGCAGCGCCTGGAGGTCGGCATAGAAGCGCTGCTTGGCCGGGAACTTGGTGGGGTGGTCACGGCTTTCGCCCTGGGGGAAGTAGCCGTTCATCACCGTCACCGGGTTGCCCCGGGCATCGGCGAAGGTGCCGTAGATAAAGCGCCGCTGCGCGTCCTCGGCATCACCGGGAAAGCCCTTGTGCAGGCTCAGGGGCTTTTCGCGCGAGAGCAGGGCGACGCCGTAATGGCCTTTCTGCCCGTGGTAGTGCACCTCATAACCCAGCTGGCGGATCTCCTCATAGGGGAATTGTTCGTCGGCCACCTTGGTTTCCTGCAGACCGATCACATCCGGCTGGTGCTTGTCGATCAGGGCCGCCAGCTGATGGGGGCGGGCGCGCAGGCCATTGATATTGAAGGAGACGATTTTCATCCAGGGCAATCCGAAAACAGGGCGGGAAGAGGGCGATGCTAGCCGATCAGCCGGGCCGGCGGCCAGCCGCCTGGCGCGCGCCGCGGGTGGGTGCTAACGTGGCAACAGGCCCCACAACTACAGAAAAACAGAGGTCCGTGAGCATGCCCAACCGAATTGCCGAGGTCCGTTTGCTTGATGGCGGTTATGCCCGCGAGGCTCGCTCGCTGCTGTATCACGCCTATCGCCACGATCCCACCTTCGCCTACCTGTTCGAGGCCGAGCGCCCCGGTTTCGACCAGCGCGTGCGCGCCACGGTGCGTGAACTGGTGCAGCAGCATTTCAGCGAGGATCTGCCGGCCCTGGGCCTGATGATCGACGACCGCCTGATCGGCATGGCCCTGATCGCCCCGCCGCAGCGGCGCATGGATATCACCGAAAGCTGGGCCTGGCGCATGCGCATGCTGCTGACCACCGGCTTTCGCTGCACCAAGCGCTATCTGGAATACCACGATGCGGTGCTCGCCTGCCTGCCGCCGGGGCCCTATCACGTGCTGCCGCTGCTGGGGGTCCATCCCCAGTTCCAGGGCCAGCATTATGGCGAACAGCTGCTCGAAGCCCTGCATAACTGGTGCGCCGAGGATGCCGGCTCCCAGGGCGTGGTGCTGGACACCGGCAACGAGCACTACCTCAACTTCTACCAGCGCCAGGGTTACGAGGAAATCGGCACGGTGGCGGTGGGGCCGGTGGTCGAGCATGTGTTCTTCCACCCCAATCCGCAGCCGGCCATCAAGGCCAGCGCCTGACGCGGACATAATTACTGGCGAAAAACCCCTGCGGCGGCCCTGGCCGCCCGTGCTAGCATCGCGGCATGTCAATGCGTCTCCTTTGCAGCACAGGATTGCTGTTTATTGTCTTTTCCTCCGCCCTGCTGGCTGCCGAGGCGCGCCTGCAGGTGCGTGTGCAGCCGGCTAACACTGAGCTGCGGGACAATATCCAGGCCCATATCGGCACCCTGGGCGAGCGTGATGCCCAGGCCCTGCAGGGCTTTCGCCGGGTCGCCGAGCAGCGCGCACGCAAGGCTGCCCAGGCCCTGGGCTATTACCAGGCGCAGATCAGCAGCGAAATCAGCGAGGGCCCGCCGGCCACCCTGCGTGTGCAGGTGCAGCCCGGCGAGCCGCTGCGCCTGGGCGAGGTGCTGTTGCGCATCGACGGCCCGGCCGCGCAGCTGGCCGAGTTCAGCCTGCCGCGCAACCGCCAGCTGCGTCCCGGCGCCCAGCTCAACCACGGCCACTACGAGGCCGCCAAACGCAGCCTGCAGAACCAGGCGGCGCGCTACGGTTTCTTTGCCGGGCGCTTTACCCAGCAGCAGTTGCTGATCGACCCCGAGGCCGGGGTGGCCCATATCGCCCTGGTCTATGACAGCGGTCCGCGCTATCACCTGGGCGAGATCAGCTTTGTCGGCGACAGCGAGCTGGACGAGGCCCTCCTGCAGCGCCTGCTGCCGTTCCAGGCCGACACGCCCTATGACGCCGAGCTGATCAACCAGCTGTACCAGAACCTGCGCGCCAGCGGCTATTTCGAAGCGGTGCAGGTGGAGGCCAACCCCGGCAGCGCCGTGGCCGAGCGCATTCCGGTGCAGATCCAGCTGAGCATGCGCAAGCCGCGCAGCGTGGGCCTGGGCCTGGGGGTTTCCACCGACGTGGGGCCCCGCGGGCGGGCCAACTGGACCCGCCACTGGGCCAACCCCCAGGGCCATAGCTATGGGGTGGAGATGGAACTGTCGGCGCCGCGGCAGAATGTCGGCCTGTGGTACGACATGCCCCTGGACCCGCCGCTGACCGACAAGCTGCGCCTGGCCGGTGGTTATCAGTTCGAGGACCTGGCCGGCAGCGATATCGACAGCCAGCTGCTGACCTTCGGCCCGCAATGGCACAGCCGCCTGGACAACGGCTGGCAACGGGTGCTGTCGCTGAAGTGGCAGCATGAGCAGTACGACTTCGGCGACGACAGCGGTACCAGCAGCCTGCTGATGCCGGGGCTGAGCTACGCCCTGCTGCGCAGCGACAGCCAGCTCGATCCCAGCCACGGCTACCGCATCCAGCTGGACCTGGCCGGGGCGCTGCAGGGCGCACTGTCGGATACCGACCTGCTGCACGGCAATGTCCAGCTCAAGGGCCTGACCACCCTGGGCGGGCGGCATCGCTTCCTGGGGCGGGTGCAGTTCGGTGGCACCGAGGCCCGCGGCTTTGCCAATGTGCCGCCATCCCTGCGCTTTTTCGCCGGCGGCGACCAGAGCGTGCGCGGTTACGACTACCAGACCCTGTCGCCGCGCAACCGCAGCGGCGACAGGGTGGGTGGCCGCTACCTGTTCACCAGCAGCGTCGAGTACCAGTACGGTTTTGCCGAGCGCTGGCGCCTGGCCACCTTTGTCGACCAGGGCAACAGCTTCAACTCGCTCAACCTGCCCAGCCTGAAAAGCGCCGTGGGTCTGGGCCTGCGCTGGGTCTCGCCGGTGGGACCGCTGCGCCTGGATCTGGCCCACGCCCTGGATGACCAGGGCGGCGTGCGCCTGCATTTCTCCATGGGGCCGGAGCTGTGACCTGGCTGCGCCGCAGCCTGCTGGCCCTGTTGGCCGTGGCCGGGCTGAGCCTGTTCGGCCTGGGTCTGCTGCTGGGCAACGAAAGCGCCGGGCGCTGGCTGCTACAACAGGTTCCGGGCCTTAGCCTGCAGGGCTTTAGCGGGCAGCTTGGCAGGCGCTGGCAGGCCGACACCCTGGTCTGGCAACAGGGGCAGGAGCGCGTCGAGCTCGCCAACCTGGCCCTGCACTGGTCACCCACCTGCCTGCTGCGCCTGCAGCTGTGCATCGAGCAGCTTGAGGCCGAGCACCTGGATCTGGTCCTGGCCAGTGATGCTGCCGCCTCCGACCAGCCCTTTGACCTGCCCGATCTGTCACTGCCCCTGGCACTGCGGGTGCAGCAGCTGCAACTGGGCAGCCTGCGCCTGGATAAGGTCGAGCAGCTCAGCGCCTTGCGCCTGGGCCTGCACTGGACGGCCCGCGGCCTGCAGATCGAGCAACTGGAGCTGCGTCGGGATGAGTTGCAGCTCAGCCTCTCCGGGCAGCTGCAAACCCGAGGGGCCTGGCCGCTGCAACTGGACGGCCGAGTGCAACTGCCGAGCATCGAGCAGCAACCCTGGCAGTTGGCCCTGCAGCTGGATGGCGAGCTGCGTCAGCAGCTGCAGTTGCAGGTCGACAGCAGCGGCTATCTGAACGGCCGCTTGAGTGGCCAGCTGCAGGCCCTGGCCGAACACCTGCCGGCCAGCCTGCAACTTGAGGTGGCCAGTTTCAAGGCCAGTACAGAGCTGCCGGATACCCTGCGCGTTCAGGGCCTGCAGCTGAGCGCGGCAGGGGATCTGCAGGCCGGCTACCAGCTGGCTGGCGGCGCCACCCTGGGCAGTGCCGATGCCCCGGTGGTGCTGGCCCTGCAGGGGCTATTGGAGCCCACCGGGCTGCAGGTCCAGCAACTGCGCCTGAGCGCCGAGGCCGGGCAGCAGGTCGAGTTGAGCGCTGCGCTGAACTGGCAGCAGGCCCTGAGCCTGGACAGCCGCTTCGACTGGCAGGACTTTCCCTGGCAGCGCCTCTATCCACTGGCGCCACCACCGGTGACGCTACGCCGCCTGCAGGGTGAGCTGAGTTATGCCGGCGAGCATTACCTGGGCCACTTTGCCGCCGAGCTGGAAGGGCCGGCCGGCGCCTTCAGCCTGCGCAGCCCGCTGAGTGGCGACCTGGGCCAGGTGTTTCTCCCGGAGCTCAGGCTGGATGCCGGCCAGGGGCGGGCCGAGGGGCAGCTGCGCCTGGGCTTTGCCGAGGCCCTGGACTGGGACCTGCAGCTGCAGTTGAGCGACTTCGACCCGGCCTACTGGCTGGCGCAGCTGGCCGGGCACCTGCAGGGACCGATCCACAGTCGCGGCAGTCTCAAGGGCGAGCGGCTGCAACTGGCGGCCGAGATCGACCTGGATGGCCGCCTGCGTGGCCAGCCGGCCCGGCTGCAGGCGCAACTGGAGGGTGCGGCGGCGCATTGGCAACTGCATCAGCTGCAGCTGCGCCTGGGGGATAACCGTATCCAGGGCCAGGGCCTTATGCAGCAGCAGATGCATGGCCAGCTGAACCTGGCCATGGCCAATCTGGGGCAACTTTGGCCAGGCCTGCAGGGGCGGCTGGACGGACAACTGGACCTGGCCGGCAGCCTGCAGGCGCCCCAGGGGCGGTTGGCACTCAAGGGCCAGCGCCTGGCCTATGCCGAACAACGCCTGCACAGCCTGACTCTGGACGCCAGCCTGGATGCCGCCCAGCATGCCCAGCTCAGCCTGGCGGGCAGCGGCCTGGCCAGTGGCGATAACGAGCTGGGCAGGCTGGCGATCGAGGGCAGCGGCAGCCAGGCCCAGCACCGTCTGAGTCTGGCGCTGCAGGGCCCGTTGCTCGATGCCGGGCTGGCCCTGGAAGGTGCCCTGGCCCAGGGCCACTGGCGTGGGCGCCTTGCCCAGGGCGAGTTGCAGGCCGGCGAGCAGCACTGGCAACTGAGTGCGCCCGCCAGCCTGGAACGCCTGGCCAACGGCCAGGTCAACCTCGGCGCCCATTGCTGGCGGGCGCAAACGGCCAGCCTGTGCGCCGAGAACCAGCGGCTGTCGCCAGAGCCCAGTCTGCGCCTGAGCCTGCGCGAGCTGCCGCTGGCCAGCCTGGCGCCCTGGCTGCCGGCCGACTTTGCCTGGCAGGGCACGCTCGATGGCCAGCTGCATCTGGATCTGCCCGCCAGCGGCCCCCGCGGGCGGGTCGAACTGGATGCCGGACGCGGCACCTGGCGTATCCGCGAGCAACAGCAATGGCTGGATTTTCCCTACGACAGCCTGCAGCTGAGCAGCCAGCTCGGCCCCCAGCGTATCGACAGCCAGCTGCAGTTGCGTGGTCCCGGGATCGGCGCGCTGGCGCTGCAGGCGCAGATCGACCCACGGCCGGCGGCCAAGCCCCTGAGCGGCAGCTTTCGCCTGGAACGTCTGGACCTGGCCCTGGCGCGCCCCTTCCTGCCGCTGGTGGAGCGCCTGGTGGGCCAGCTCAGCGGTGCCGGCGAGCTGTCCGGCACCCTGCTGGCACCCCAGGTACAGGGCCATCTGCAGCTGAGCGATGGCGAGCTGAGCGGCAGCGAGTTGCCGCTGGAGTTCAGCGCGCTGCAGCTGCGGGCCAATATCCATGGCGAGCAATTGCGCCTGGATGGCAGCTGGCGCAGCGGCGAGCAGGGGCAGGGCCGGCTGGCCGGCGAGCTGCAGTGGGCCGAAGCCCCGGTGGGCGAGCTGCAGATCAAGGCCCAGGCGCTGCCCCTGAGGGTCGAGCCCTATGCCCAGCTGCAGCTCGATAGCGACCTGCAGCTGCGCCTGCATGAACAGAAGCTGTCGCTGCAGGGGCGGGTGGATATTCCCCGCGGCGCCATCGAAGTGCAGGAACTGCCGCCGGCCACCGTGCAGCTGTCCAGCGATGCCCGCATCGTCGGCCAGGAAAGCCCGGCAGCCAGCGGCCTGGACCTGGCCATGGATATCGACGTGGAGGTGGGGCGCGATCGGCTGACCTTCAGCGGTTTTGGCTTGAATGCTGAGCTGGTTGGGCGACTGCATATCGGCGACAACCTGGATACCCGTGGCGAGCTGCAGCTGAACAAGGGGCGTTTTCGCGCCTATGGCCAGCGCCTGAGCATTCGCCGGGCCCGCCTGCTGTTTACCGGCCCCATCGACCAGCCCTATCTGGATGTGGAGGCGATCCGCCGGGTCGATGGCGTGGTGGCTGGCCTGCGTCTGTCCGGCAGCGCCGAGCAGCCGCGCAGCGAGGTGTTTTCCGAGCCGGGCATGAGCCAGGAGCAGGCCCTGTCCTATCTGGTGCTGGGTCGGCCGCTGGGGCAGGGCAGTGGCGACAACAATATGCTGGCCCAGGCCGCCCTGGCCCTTGGTATGGCCGGCACCACCCCGCTGTTTACCGGCATCGCCGAAACCCTGGGCATCGGCGACTTCCAGATGGACACCGAAGGCAGCGGCCTGACCACCAGCGTGGTGGCCAGCGGGCAACTGTCCGAGCGCCTGAGCCTGCGTTATGGCGTCGGCGTGTTCGAGCCAGCCGGCACCATTGCCCTGCGCTATGAACTGACCCGCAAGCTCTATCTGGAGGCGGCCAGTGGCCTGGCCAGTTCACTGGATATCTTCTACAGGCGCGAGTTCTAGATGCTTTGCCTTCGACCCTCTGCGAGAGAATTGAGCCGATAGCCAGGGACCCAGGCTGCACCGCCATGCGCAGGCCCATATCCGCCTGCTAGGCTGACTGGCGTGAACAGTGAAATAGCGCGCCAATAGCCGAGCGCTGACGGCGATCAGCCCGGCCGCCTGGCATTACCTCTGGAGATTGTCTATGGGCCGCCTGTTAAGCCTGATGGTGCTGCTGTTGATGGCTGCAAGCGGCCAGGCTCAGGAGCCGATTCGCATCGGCGCGCCCTTACCCCTGAGCGGCGCCCTGGCGCCGGAGGCGGCCAAGCAGAAACGCGGCTACGACCTCTGGGCCGAGGTGGTGAATAGCGCGGGTGGGATCAGCGTCGGCGGCAACTGGCACCAGGTGGCCATTGTCTACCTGGATTATCAATCCGATAACGAGCAGGCGCGCCTAGGGACCGAGCTCCTGCTCAGCCAGGGCCAGGTGGATTTCCTCTTCGCCCCTTATGGCTCGGCCGCGGCCCGCGAGGCGTCGGCCATCGCCGAGAAGTACCAGGTGCCGATGATCGCGGCAACGGCGTCGGCAGTGCAGACCTATAGCCGTGGCCACCGCTTTCTGTTCGGCACCTTCACCCCCAACAACACCCTGACCGAGCCGATCAGCGAGCTGGTCAGGCAGCAATTGCCGCAGATACGCACGCTGGCCATTCTGGTGCGCGATGACCTTTTTCCGCTGTCCATCGCCCGGGAACTGCTGTTGTCGGCCAAGCAGCGTGGCATCACCCAGGTTTTCTACAGCAGCTATGCGCCAGACGCGAGCGACCATCGCGCCATCTTGCGCCAGCTGCAGTCCAACGCAGCGGATTGGATATTTGTTGGCGGCTATACCTCCGATCTGGTGCAGGTGCGCCAGCAAATGGCCGAATTGGCCATAACGGCGCCGGTGGTGACCATGATCGCGGCACCGGCCTATCAGGAATTTATCGACGCCACCGGGCCACTGGCAGAAAACATCACCAGCGCCGCCTGGTGGCATCCGGCGGCGCGCTATGTCGGCGCGGACAGTTTCGGCTCGGCCGAGAACTTCGTTCGCCTGTTTCGCCAGCGCTACGGCAGCACGCCCGACTATGTCGAAGCCTCCGCCGCCCTGGTCGGGGCCTTGCTGCAAATCGCCATCGAGCGTGCCGGCTCCACGGATCGCCTGAAGGTCCGCGACGAACTGGCGAAGATCGACGAGCCGACTTTCTGGGGCCCGGTCCGCTTTGGCAGCAACGGCCAGATCGACTCGTTGACGCCGCCGGTGTTCCAGATCCAGGATGGCCAGCCGGTGATCATCCATCCCCATGAGATCGCCCAGGGCGTGCTCCGGCTGGGCGTCGGTACGCCGTCCCCGGCGGACTGAATTGGCTGAGCGCCGTGCATGGGTAAGAATTCGGCGATAAATGTGCCGCAGGCCCCGTCTTGCTAGTCTGACTTTTCGGTCAGCTTGCGTGCAGACCTTGCCAAAGGGGCGTTTCCCGCCCTTACTGTTGTACCACTCCCTCACCTCCATAAGGATCATGCTCATGGCACAAGTCACTCTCAAAGGCTCCCCAGTAGAAGTCGCCGGCCAGCTGCCGCAAGCCGGCCAGCAGGCCCCGGCATTCAGCCTGGTGGGCGGCGACCTGGGCGATGTCAGCCTGGCCAGCCTGGCCGGCAAGCGCAAGGTGCTGAATATCTTCCCCAGCGTCGACACCCCGACCTGCGCCACCTCGGTGCGCAAGTTCAATGCCGAGGCCAGCCAGCTGGCCAATACAGTGGTGCTGTGTATCTCCGCCGACCTGCCGTTTGCCCAGGCACGCTTCTGCGGCGCCGAAGGTCTGGATAAGGTGATCAACCTGTCCACCATGCGCGGTGCCGAGTTCCTCAACAACTATGGTGTAGCCATCGCGTCCGGCCCGCTTGTGGGTCTGGCTACCCGCGCGGTGGTGGTGCTGGATGAAAACGACAAGGTGCTGCACAGCGAGCTGGTGGGCGAGATCGCCGACGAGCCGAACTACGCCGCCGCCCTGGCCGCCCTCAAGTAACAGCCTGATACAGACCGAGACGGCCCGCACTGCGGGCCGTTTTTGTTTATGTCTCAGTCAGTTAGCTCTGTAAGTAAAAGGTAAGCAGGCGGTAAAGATGCTTTGCCTGGCGTCTGATACTGCTTATCGTTCAGGCTCGCCAAGGAAGTGAATGCCCCCATGTCCGATACCCCTCTTACGACTCCCGCCAAGCAGCAGCCCCGCCAGTGGTTGCTGGGCCTGATGCTGCTGGGCCTGCTGGCACTGCTGCTCTGGTGGTTCTGGCCAACCCCCAGTGCCCCGCAAACCGGCGGGCGCTGGCGCGATGGTGGGCCGGTGCCGGTGCGGGTGGCCCCGGCCGCGCAGGGTGATTTCCGCGTGCAGCTCAAGGCCCTGGGTACGGTCAACGCCTACAACACCGTGCATATCCGCAGCCGGGTCGAGGGCGAGCTGGTCAAGTTGCTGTTTAGCGAGGGGCAGCAGGTCGAGGCCGGCCAGTTGCTGGCGCAGATCGATCCGCGCGCCTACCGCATCGCCCTGCAGCAGGCCGAGGGCGCACTGCAGCAGCAACAGGCGCAACTCACCGGAGCCGAGCGGGACCTGGCGCGCTACCGCGGCCTGCATGCCGAACAGTCCATCGCCAGGCAGACCCTGGACAGCCAGGAGGCCCTGGTCAACCAGCTGCGCGCCGGCCTCAAGAGCCTGCAGGCCCAGGTCGACAGTGCCCGCCTGAACCTGCAATACACCGATATTCGCGCACCCATCGCCGGGCGCCTGGGCCTGCGCCAGGCCGATGTCGGCAACCTGATCGGTGCCGGCGACAGCAACCCGCTGGTGGTGCTGACCCAGACCCAGCCCATTTCCGTACTGTTCAGCCTGCCGGAAGCCGAACTGCCGGCCCTGGTCGAGCAGCTGAGGGCCGGGCACAGCCTGGTTGTCGAGGCCTGGGATCGCGGCGAGCAGCGCCGGCTGGCCACTGGCACCCTGGAAAGCCTGGACAACCAGATCGACACCGCCACCGGCACAATCAGGCTCAAGGCCCGCTTCACCAATGACGACGAAGGGCTGTTCCCCAACCAGTTCGTCAATATCCGTCTGCAGTTGCAGACCCTGCAGCAGGTCATCCTGATTCCCGCCGCCGCCCTGCAGTTCGGCCCCAATGGCAGCTTCGTCTATCGTCTGGACGAGGACGACAGGGTGCAGCTGCAGCCGGTGCAGGTAACCGCCAGCGATGGCGCGCAGACCGTGATCGGCAGCGGCCTGCAAGCGGGCCAGCGGGTGGTGCTGGAGGGCACCGACCGGCTGCGCAGTGGCCATCCGGTCGAGGTGATCGACAGCCAGGCGTCGCCCGCCCCATGAACGTCTCGCGCCTGTTTATCCTACGCCCGGTGGCCACCACGCTGCTGATGCTGGCGATCTTTCTCTGCGGCCTGATCGCCTATCGGCTGTTGCCGGTAGCGGCCCTGCCGGAGGTGGATTACCCCACCATCCGCGTGCTCACCCTCTATCCCGGCGCCAGCCCCGAGGTGATGAGCAGTGCGGTGACCGCGCCCCTGGAGCGACGCTTCGGGCAGATGGCCGGGCTCAAGCAGATGTCCTCGACCAGCTCCGGCGGCGCCTCGGTGATCACCCTGCGCTTCAA
>OGCL01001950.1_pt1 | contig 15896 bp, 25 predicted proteins | sample 1570041 | NCBI WGS metagenome assembly OGCL01 (sample SAMN06266162, study PRJEB24511) | hot springs metagenome | isolation source: Hot spring water | place: South Africa: Limpopo | collected 2015-06-22
GATAGCGTCCCTTCTGCGGGCGCTCGTGGCGGAACATGGGGCCTTGATACCAAAGCCGTTGGGTTTGGTTGAACAGCAGGCCGGCCTCTAGGGCGGCGCGTACACAGCCGGCGGTGCCCTCCGGGCGCAGGGTGAGGCTGTCGCCGTTGCGATCCTCGAAGCTGTACATCTCCTTTTCGACGATGTCAGTGACCTCGCCGATGGAACGCTTGAACAGCTCCGTCATCTCGACGATGGGCATGCGGATCTCGTCGTAGCCGTAGCCGCGCAACACCCGGCGCACCCGCTCCTCGACGAATTGCCAAAGCGGGGTCTGCGCCGGCAGGATGTCGCTCATGCCACGAATGGATTGGATATTTTTGGCCATGCGGAGGCGTTGCTTCCGGGAATAAAGGGGCGGCGGGATGCCGGGTTCAACCCGCGGTGGGGTCGAAGGTGAAGCGGGCGACGTCGCGTTTGGCATGCTGTTCGATGTTGAAGGGCTTGCCGTTGACGGTTATGCGCACTCGCGACGCCTTGCCGAGCACGAAGCTGAAGGGGGGCTTGCCGGTCAGCTCCCGTTTTTCGCCCGGATTCAGTTCCCCCACCACCACCAGCTTGCCGTTGGCATCCCGCACATCCACCCAGGCCTTGCCGACCATTTCGAGGATCACGGAGTAGCCGGCTTCGCCCCCTTCGGCGGCGGGCGCGCCCGCGTTGGTCTGCGCCACAGCGGTATGTCCCCCCGTGGCCAGGGCGGCGGGGGCCTCGCTGCTTTTGGTTGGCACTGGCTGGGCCGGGGGTTTGGTGGCCGGGGGCTTGGCCGATTCGGCGGTGGGCAGCGGCTCTACCGTAGAACTCGTCGGCGGCGCCGCGACTGACGGCGGTGTGGGTTCCAGGGGCAGGTTCGGCGTCGCCGCGGGCAGGTCGATGGTCAAGGGCTGCGGCAAGGCCTGCGACTCTCCGCCGGGGAGGGCAGGGAGCAGTCCGGTTTCCGGCAGCATCCCGGAGTCGTGCAGATAGCCCTTGCCCCAGATGGTCAGCAGGGCGAGCAGCGCCAGGCTGATACTCCAGGTGACCAGACGCACCGCGAGGTGATTGCTGCGCACCTCCATCTTGATGGGCATGCGCGCGGTGCGCAGGTCTTGACGTTCTTCCTTCAGATTCTGACGGCGTTCGTTGAAGGCCTGCAGGAAGGGTTCCGGCGATTCGCCCAGGTAACGGGCATAATTGCGCAGATACCCCTGAATGAAGACGGCGTTGGGGAGGCTGGGGTAGTCGTCCGCCTCCAGACGTTCCAACATGGCGGGGCTTAGATGCAGGGCATTGGCCGCCGCGGCCACGTCGAGGTGCTGGGTTTCGCGCAGCAGACGCAAGCGGCGGCCGGGCCCCATCCGCGGTTCGTCAGCGGGCGCCGTTTCGGCATCGGCAACCATCAGGGCATTCATCGGGTGATCGACCTCTCAATGGAGTAAGGCGAGTGATAGGCGGGCTCCTGGAGCCGTTCAACCGGGCGGTCCAGGGCATGCAGGTCTTCGGAGTCGGGGAAGTTGCTGCGCAACGACATTTCATAACTGGCGGCGGCGTTTTTGTCCCCAAGGCCGCGGGCGATGCGCACCCCAAGCGCCAGGGATTTGGCGGTGTGGCGCTGGATCGCGTGATAACGGTCCAGATACCCCTTGGCCTTGGCGAATTCGTTCCTGGCGGCGGCGATCTCCGCCATGTGATAAAGGGCACTGGGCAACCGCCCGTTCCGTTGCAATGCTTGCCGCAGATGGCCCTCCGCCCGGCTGTAGTCGCCCTCTTTGAAGGCGCATACCCCCGCGTTGGTGAGCGCCACCTCCGGGGTTTGGTAGAGAGGATTGCCAAGGGCCGTCTGGAACTCCTGCGCTGCCTCGGGGTAACGGCCATTCTTGCACAAAAAGGCGCCGTAGGCATTACGTACATAGGAATCCCGCGGGTTATAGCCGATCGCCTGTTTGAAGTGGTACTCCGCCGGTCCCACCTCGCCTACCTGTTCATAGATCAGGGCGATGACATTATGGCCGAGGGGGCTCGCGGGAGAGATCTCGAGCCCACGCTTTGCCTTTTGCAGGGCGAGGACATAATCTCCCCGCTTTACATACTCGATGGCGAGCTTGAAGTAGATGTCTCCCGGTTGCTCCTCGACGTTCTCTCCCAGGTTGCCGGTGGTGTCCTTGGGGGCGGGGGAGAAGACCTCCGACATTTGCAGCGTTTCGGGGGCGCAGCCGCCGATGGCGAGGGCCGCCAGCAACAGGATCAAGAAGGTTGGCGCACGTTTCATGCCGCGACCTCCCGGCCGGGGGCGCGCGCCAGTCGGCGGCTGCGATCCTGCACCCGGCCCACCAGTTGGCCGCAGGCGGCGTCGATGTCGCCGCCGCGGGTCTTGCGGGTGATGGAGATCAGGCCTGCCTTCATCAGGCGCTGGCGGAAGGCCTCGATGCGCTCCGGCGGCGAGCAGCGATAGGCGCTGCCGGGGAAGGGGTTAAAGGGGATCAGGTTCATCTTCGCCGGGGTGCCCTCCAGCAGGCGGATCAACTGCTTGGCGTGCTGATCGCTGTCGTTGACGCCCTTCAGCATCACGTACTCGAAGGTCACCTTGCGCCGCTTGTCGCCAGCGATGAAGGCGCGGCAGGCGGGGATCAGCTCCTCCAGCGGATACTTGCGGTTGATCGGCACCAGCAGGTCGCGCAACTCGTTATTCGGCGCGTGCAGGGAGACCGCCAGGCTGATGTCGCTGTGCTCGCGCAGCTGCCGCAGGGCGGGGACGATCCCCGCCGTGCTGATGGTGACGCGGTATTTCGACAGGCCGTAGGCCAGGTCGTCCTGGAAGATGTTGGTGGCGGTGAGAACCGCTTCGAGATTGGCCAGGGGCTCGCCCATGCCCATCAGCACCAGGTTGGTGAGGGGCCTTTCGATGAGCCGGCTGACCAGCCACACCTGGCCGACGATCTCGCCCACGCTCAGATTGCGGTTGAAGCCCTGCTGGGCGGTGGAGCAGAAGCCGCAGTTGAGGGCGCAGCCCACCTGGGAGGAGACGCACAGGGTGGTGCGCTCGCCATCCGGGATGAAGACGGACTCGATGCGGTTGCCACAGCCCAGTTCCAGCAGCCACTTGCGGGTTCCGTCGCTGGAGGGCTGCTCCAGCACGATGCGGGGCGGTCGCACCTCGGCCAGCTCGTGCAGCTCGGCGCGCAGCCGCTTGCCCAGGTCGGTCATGGCATCGAAGTCGGTGATGCCGTGCTTGTGGATCCACTTAAACACCTGGCGGGCGTGGAAGGGCTTGTGGCCGCGCGCGGCGAACCATTGCTCCAGCCCGGCGCAGTCGAGGTCGAGCAGGTTGATCTTTGGGGTCATGCTCATGCCGGGGCTACCGCTGCTCGGATGCGGAGGCGTGGTGGAAAATGCCCTCCGCGAAGATTTCTGCCACAGATCCCGACGGGGCTTGGCGAAGCACGCCTGAATCACGATGAAAACTCTTTTTTATCAATGGGTAAACCTTGGGGTCTAAGGTGGTGCCGGGGGGGTCGCGTTGCCCTGCCGGGGCCGGGGATGACCGGCGATGTCGCTAAAAAGCCACATTTGGCTTCGTGCCGGTGGCGGATTCTTCTTAGAAAACCGATGGTTAGTTTACCAAGCCGGGGCCGGCCGAGGCAATCGCTCAACCTCCCGCGGGCCTTGATCACCATTCTGGCCAGGAGAACCTGGAGTCTAAAAGCGTAGCGAAGTGAAGCTTTTTAGAGTGGTTGCACCAATCGGCCTTGGTCATAGTTCCGGCCAGGCTGGCCTGGAGTGCAAAAGTACCGCGAAGCGAAGCTTTTGCCGTGACTGCACAAATCTGCCCCTGAAGATTTGCGCGCAAGCCCCGCAGGGGTGAGGTACCGGGATGCGCCGAGCAAAAGTTACGCGCTTCGCGCTTCACTTTTGCACTCCAGCCCCCCAAGTGGCTGAAACGATGATCAAGGCCGACGGGGAGTAGCCGGGTTTGTCTTTGCGATCGTCGTCTGCTAGCCTGCACACCCCTTATCCTCCCGCCCGGACTCCCCATGACCGACACCCTGCCCACCCTGCGCCTGCTCAAGAACCACGACCACCGTCTGCGCGCCGGCCATTGCTGGGTCTATAGCAATGAGGTCGATACCGCCGCCACGCCGCTCAAGGGGCTGGAGCCCGGCGCCCCGGTGGCCATCGAGGATCACAAGGGGAAGTGGCTGGGGCACGGCTACGCCAACCCCAATACCCTCATCTGCGCCCGTCTGGTGGGCCGCGACCAGGCCCATCCGCTGGATCGCTCGCTGATTGTGCATCGCCTCAACATCGCCCTCGGCCTGCGCGAGCGGATCTACCCCGCGCCCTTCTACCGCTTGGTGTATGGCGAGAGCGACGGCCTGCCGGGGCTGGTGGTGGATCGGTTCGACGACGTGCTGGTGGTGCAGATCGCCACCGCCGGCATGGAGCGGTTGAAGGAAGACATCGTCGCCGCCCTGCAAAAGGTGCTGCGCCCGGCCGCGGTGTTGCTGCGCAACGATGGCGGTATGCGCGAACTGGAAGGGCTGCCGCTCTATGTAACAGAGGCCCACGGCCGGCTGCCGGATATCCTGGAGGTGCCGGAGCACGGTGGTCGCTTTTTCGTCTCCGCGGCAGGCGGCCAGAAGACCGGCTGGTACTTCGATCAGGCGGACAACCGGCGGCGGATGCACCGCTACGTTGCCGGCAAGCGGGTGCTGGATGTTTGCAGCTACGTAGGGGCCTGGGGCGTTCAGGCGGCCCTGGCCGGGGCGAGCGAGGTGGTTTGCGTGGATGTCTCCGCCGCGGCCCTGGAATTGGTGGTCGCCAACGCCGGGCTGAATGGCGTCGAGGCGCGGGTGCAGACCCTCAAGGAAGACGCCTTCGATGCGCTGAAGAGACTCCGGGAGGAACAGCAGCGCTTCGACGTGGTGCTGCTAGACCCCCCGGCCTTCATCAAGCGGCGCAAGGATCTGGAACAGGGCATCCTGGCCTACCGCCGGCTCAACCAGCTGGGGTTGCGGCTGTTGAGCAAGGACGGCATCCTGGTCTCCTCCAGCTGCTCCCACCACATGGGGGAGGGGCAGTTGCTGGACGAGATCCACGCCGCCGGCCGCCACATCGACCGCTCTCTGCAACTGCTGGAGCGCGGCCAGCAGGCGCCGGATCACCCCATCCTCCCCGGCATGGCGGAGACCGCCTACCTCAAGACCTTCTACCTGCGCGTCCTGCCGACCTTTTGAGCGGGGCAGGGGGGCGGACGCCAAAAAGATTACAAAAAAATTTGACAGGCGCGTCTTTGTCTGGAAAAATTGCGCGCTCTTTCGGAGGGGTTCCCGAGCGGCCAAAGGGAACAGACTGTAAATCTGTCGGCTCTGCCTTCGGTGGTTCGAATCCACCCCCCTCCACCAACTTCCGGCCGCCCTCCCGGCGGCAGATGAGTTGAAGTATCGCGGGTGTAGTTCAACGGTAGAACCTCAGCCTTCCAAGCTGATGGCGTGGGTTCGACTCCCATCACCCGCTCCAAACCCGCCGGCGCTTGGCGTCGGATGCCTCGCGGGGTTGGATCAAGGGCGTAACGCAGGGCCACCGCTCGGCGCCCGTATGCGCAGCGCCCCAAATTGCAGAGGCCAATAGCAACATCATCGCCCAGGTAGCTCAGTCGGTAGAGCACACCCTTGGTAAGGGTGAGGTCGGCGGTTCGACTCCGCTCCTGGGCTCCATTTCCGTAGTGTGGCGTGCGGATCGCGCGCGAATTCGTCTGCTTTCAAAGTAACCAACTGACGGCAAATCTTTCGGAGACAAACCAATGTCCAAGGAAAAATTCGAACGCAAGAAGCCGCACGTAAACGTGGGCACCATCGGCCACGTTGACCACGGCAAGACCACCCTGACGGCGGCGATCACCAAGGTGATGGCTGAGACCTTTGGTGGCGAGTTCAAGGCCTACGACCAGATCGACAACGCACCGGAAGAGCGTGCGCGCGGCATCACCATTGCCACCGCCCACGTCGAGTACGAGTCCGCCAACCGGCACTATGCCCATGTGGACTGCCCCGGCCACGCCGACTATGTGAAGAACATGATCACCGGCGCGGCGCAGATGGACGGCGCCATCCTGGTGGTGTCCGCCGCCGACGGCCCGATGCCGCAGACCCGCGAGCACATCCTGCTGGCGCGTCAGGTGGGCGTACCCTACATCGTCGTGTTCATGAACAAGGCCGACATGGTGGATGACGCCGAGCTGCTGGAACTGGTGGAGATGGAGGTGCGCGAACTGCTGTCCTCCTACAACTTCCCCGGCGACGACACCCCGATCGTCATCGGCTCCGCGCTGAAGGCGCTGGAAGGCGACAAGTCCGACATCGGCGTGCCGGCCATCGTCAAGCTGGTGGAGGCGCTGGACTCCTACATCCCGGAGCCGGTGCGCGACACCGACAAGCCGTTCCTGATGCCGATCGAAGACGTGTTCTCCATCTCCGGTCGCGGCACCGTGGTGACCGGCCGCGTGGAGCGTGGTCGCGTCAAGGTGGGCGAGGAGGTTGAGATCGTGGGCATCCGTCCCACCACCAAGACCACCTGCACCGGCGTGGAGATGTTCCGCAAGCTGCTCGACGAGGGCGTGGCGGGCGACAACATCGGCGCGCTGCTGCGCGGCACCAAACGGGAAGAGGTGGAGCGCGGGCAGGTGCTGGCCAAGCCGGGCACCATCACCCCGCACACCCACTTCGAGACCGAAGTGTATATCCTGAGCAAGGAAGAAGGCGGCCGTCATACGCCGTTCTTTAACGGCTATCGTCCGCAGTTCTACTTCCGCACCACCGACGTGACCGGCGCCTGCGAGCTGCCGGAGGGGGTGGAGATGGTGATGCCGGGCGACAACGTGAAGATGACCGTCAAGCTGATCGCGCCGATCGCGATGGAAGACGGCCTGCGCTTCGCCATCCGCGAAGGCGGCCGGACCGTCGGTGCCGGTGTGGTTTCCAAGATTATCGAGTGATAAGAGATGGGCAATCAGAGAATCCGTATTCGATTGAAGGCGTTCGATCACCGTCTGATCGATCAGTCCGCGCGGGAAATCGTGGAGACCGCAAAGCGCACCGGCGCGCAGGTCAGGGGCCCCATTCCGCTGCCGACCAAGAAGGAGCGTTTTACGGTGCTGATCTCTCCGCACGTCAATAAAGACGCCCGCGATCAGTACGAGATCCGTACCCACAAGCGATTGATGGACATCATCGACCCCACCGACAAGACGGTGGACGCCCTGATGAAGCTCGATCTCGCTGCGGGCGTCGACGTCCAGATCAGGCTGAATTGAGGTTAGAGAACAATGGCGATTGGAATTGTCGGACGAAAAGTCGGGATGACGCGGGTCTTCACCGAGGCCGGCGTGTCGATCCCCGTGACGGTGATCGAGGCCGAGCCGAATCGCGTCACCCAGATCCGCAGCGAAGAGCTGGATGGCTACCGCGCCGTGCAGGTGACCACCGGTACCCGCCGCGCCACCCGCGTCACCAAGCCGATGGCCGGGCATTTCGCCAAGGCCGGCGTGGAGGCCGGGCGCGGACTCTGGGAGTTCCGCCTGGGTGAGGGCGAGGGCGCCGAACTGGCCCCCGGCAACGAGGTCAAGGTGGATATGTTCGCCACCGGCCAGTTTGTCGATGTGCGCGGCACCACCAAGGGCAAGGGTTTCCAGGGGCCGGTCAAGCGGTACAACTTCCGTACCCAGGACGCCACCCACGGCAACTCGCGGTCGCATCGGGCGCCGGGCTCCATCGGGCAGCGTCAGACCCCCGGACGGGTGTTCAAGGGCAAGAAGATGGCCGGCCACATGGGCGACGTGCAGCGCACCGCGCAGACGCTGGAAGTGGTCCGCGTCGATGCCGAGCGCAACCTGTTGTTGGTCAAGGGCTCGATCCCGGGCGCCCCCGGTGGGGACGTGATCGTTACGCCCGCGATGAAAAAGGCGAATAAGGGGTAAACACCGATGGATCTCAGCATTCAGGCAACGGGCGGGGGAACCACGGGCACTCTCCAAGTGTCTGATTCGGTTTTTGCCGCCGAATTCAACGAAACTTTGGTCCACCAGGTGGTTACCGCCTACATGGCCGGCGGTCGTGCCGGCACCAAGGCGCAAAAGAATCGTTCCGATGTCTCCGGCGGCGGCGCCAAGCCGTTTCGACAGAAGGGGACAGGACGCGCGCGAGCTGGTACAATACGCAGCCCGATTTGGCGGGGCGGCGGTGTGACCTTCGCGGCGCGTCCGCGCAGCTACGAACAGAAGGTCAACCGCAAGATGTATCGCGGGGCCATGCGCGCCATCGTATCCGAACTGGTGCGCCAGGGCCGCTTGCAGGCGGTGGCCGGCTTCGGGCTCGAGGCCCCCAAGACCAAGGAACTGAGCGCCAAACTGAAGGCGATGGACCTCGGCGGCGCGCTGATCGTCACCGAGCAGTTCGACCGCAATCTGATGCTGGCGGCGCGCAACCTGCCGAACGTCGGCGTGCTGACCGTCTCCGAGGTCGATCCGGTGAGCCTGATCCGCTTCGACAAGGTGGTGATGACCGAGGCGGCCCTGAAACAACTGGAGGAGCGTCTGGCATGAACAAAGAGCGACTGATGCAGGTGCTGGCCAGCCCGCTGGTCTCCGAGAAGAGCCACCAGTTGGCGGACACCCATCGGCAATACGCCTTCGCGGTGCTGCCCGACGCCAGCAAGCCTGAGATCCGCGCCGCCGTGGAGTTGCTGTTCAACGTGAAGGTCGATCAGGTCCGGGTGGTGAACACCAAGGGCAAGACCAAGCGCTTCCAGCGTTACATGGGGCGGCAGAGCGACGTGCGCAAGGCGTATGTGCGCTTGGCCGAGGGCCAGGAAATCAATTTCGGTGCCGGCGCCTGAGCCGCCTTGCCGAATAGACCGGAAAGACGAAGATGGCAATCGTAAAAACCAACCCCACGTCGCCCGGACGCCGTTTCGTGGTCAAGGTGGTCAACCCGGAGCTGCACAAGGGTGAACCCTATGCGCCGCTGTTGGCCAAGAAGGCGAAGCATGGCGGGCGCAACAACTACGGGCGGGTGACCACCCGTCACCAGGGCGGCGGCCACAAGCAGCGCTATCGCCTGATCGACTTCAAGCGCGACAAGGACGGCATCCCCGGTATCGTCGAGCGGCTCGAGTACGACCCGAACCGCACCGCCCATCTGGCGCTGATCAAGTACGCCGATGGGGAGCGCCGCTACATCATCGCCCCCAAGGGGCTGAGCGCCGGCGCCTCCATCCTGTCCGGGCAAGAGGCCGCAGTGGCGCCGGGCAACTGCCTGCCGTTGCGCAACATCCCGGTGGGCAGCACGGTGCATTGCATTGAGCTGAAGCCCGGCAAGGGGGCGCAGATCGCCCGCTCCGCCGGCGCCTCGGCGCAGATCCTGGCGCGCGAGGGCGAATACGCCACCCTGCGCTTGCGCTCCGGCGAGGTGCGCAAGGTGCGCTACGAGTGCCGCGCGGTGATCGGCGAGGTCGGCAACACCGACCATAACCTGCGCAAGCTCGGCAAGGCCGGCGCCAAGCGCTGGCGCGGCGTGCGTCCTACCGTGCGCGGTGTGGCGATGAACCCGGTGGACCATCCGCACGGCGGCGGCGAAGGCCGCACCTCTGGCGGCCGGCATCCGGTCACCCCCTGGGGCATCTCGACCAAGGGGCACAAGACGCGCAAGAACAAGCGTACCGACAGTCTTATCGTGCGTCGTCGCAAGTCGAAATAACTGGAACCGAGGTAGATCAAGGTGCCACGCTCAATCAAAAAAGGTCCATTTGTGGACCACCATCTGGCGGCCAAGGTGCAGCAGGCGGTGGAGGCGAACAGCAAGCGCCCGATCAAGACCTGGTCCCGGCGCTCGATGATCCTGCCCGAGATGGTCGGCCTGACCATCGCGGTGCATAACGGCAAGCAACACGTACCGGTGCTGGTGACCGAAAACATGGTCGGCCACAAACTGGGCGAGTTCGCGCTGACCCGTACCTACAAGGGTCATTCGGCCGACAAAAAGGCCGGCAAGAAATAAACGGGGTTGAACCATGCAGGCAACGGCAAAACTGCGCTTCGCGCGCATCTCCGCACAAAAGGGGCGCCTGGTGGCCGACCAGATTCGGGGGCTGCCAGTCGAGAACGCGCTCAACGTGCTTGCCTTTTCCAAGAAGAAAGGCGCAGCGCTGGTGAAGAAGGCGCTCGATTCGGCGATCGCCAACGCCGAGAACAACGAAGGCGCTGACATCGACGAGCTGAAGGTCGCGGCGGTCATGGTGGACGAAGGCCCCACTTTCAAGCGGGTGCTGGCGCGCGCCAAGGGCAGGGCGGCGCGCATCAGCAAGCGCACCAGCCACATCACGGTGACAGTGGCGGATAGATAAGGGCGAGAGAGACCATTATGGGGCAGAAAGTAAATCCAACCGGCATTCGCCTTGGGATCGTCACGCAGTGGACCTCCAAGTGGTATGCGGATTCCAAGAACTATGCGGACCTCCTGAACACCGACCTGAAGGTGCGTGACTTCCTCAAGCGCCGCCTTTCCCAGGCCTCGGTGAGCCGCATCCAGATCGACCGGCCGGCCAAGAACGCGCACATCACCATCCACACGGCTCGGCCGGGTCTGGTGATCGGCAAGAAGGGCGAGGACATCGACGCCCTGCGCAGCGAAGTCTCCCGCATGATGGGGATCCCGGTGCACCTGAGCGTCGAGGAGATCCGCAAGCCGGAGCTGGATGCCCAATTGGTCGCCGAGGGCATCGCCCAGCAGCTCGAACGCCGCGTGATGTTTCGCCGTGCCATGAAGCGCTCGGTCCAGAATGCCATGCGTCTGGGCGCCGAGGGCATCAAGGTGAACGTAGCAGGCCGCTTGAACGGCGCCGAGATCGCCCGCACCGAGTGGTACCGCGAAGGTCGCGTCCCGCTGCACACGCTGCGGGCGGACATCGACTACGGCTTCGCCGAGGCGGTCACCACCTATGGCGTGATCGGGGTGAAGACCTGGATCTTCAAGGGCGAGGTCTATCACGACGGTAGCAATCAAGAGGCGCCCAGGAAAGAGGGCGCCAAAGGGGCCTGAACATGTTGCAGCCGAAACGAACCAAGTATCGCAAGACCCACAAGGGTCGCAACCGTGGGCTGGCCCAGTCCGGCAGCAGTGTCAGCTTTGGCGAGTACGGCCTGAAGGCCGTTGATCGCGGCCGCATGACCGCCCGCCAGATCGAGGCGGCGCGCCGCGCCATCAGCCGGTACGTCAAGCGCGGCGGCAAACTCTGGATTCGCGTCTTCCCGGACGTGCCCATTACCAATAAACCGCTCGAAGTGCGTATGGGAAGCGGCAAAGGTAATGTAGAATATTGGATTGCGCAGATCCAGCCGGGCCGTATGCTGTACGAAATCGAAGGGGTAACCGAAGAGGTCGCCCGCGAGGCGTTCAAGCTGGCTGCGGCCAAGCTGCCCTTTAAGACCACCTTCGCAAAACGGACGGTACTCTGATGAAGGCGAACGAACTGCGGGGGAAAACCCCGGCCGAACTGGAACAGTCCCTGCTGGAGCTGCGCAAGGAGCAGTTCAACCTGCGTATGCAGAAGGGGTCGAATCAACTCTCCCGCCCTTCCGAGATGCGGGCGGTGCGGCGCAACATCGCGCGCGTGAAGACCATCATGAACCAACAGAAGGCAGGTAAGGCGTCATGAGCGATCAGCAGGCCACCAACCGCGTCCTGCAGGGGCGCGTGATCAGCGACAAGATGGAAAAGACCATCACCGTGCTGGTGGAGCGCCGCGAGAAGCACCCCATCTACGGCAAGTTCATCCGCCGCTCGACCAAGATCCACGCCCACGACGAGGCGAACGAGTGCGGCATGGGCGACCTGGTGATGGTGGAACAGTGCCGCCCGTTGTCCAAGTCGAAGAGCTGGCGGCTAATCAAGGTGGTCGAGAAGGCCGAGCTGACCTGAGGGTCGTCGGGAATCCATCGGCAACATCGAGAACAGACGGATAGATTTGGGGCAAACCGATGATCCAGATGCAGACAAACCTGACCGTAGCCGACAACAGCGGCGCCAAGCGGGTAATGTGCATTAAGGTCCTTGGTGGCTCGCACCGCCGCTATGCCGGCGTGGGCGACATCATCAAGGTGAGTGTGAAAGACGCGATTCCGCGCGGCAAGGTGAAGAAGGGCGACGTCTATAATGCGGTCGTGGTGCGCACCAAGAAGGGAGTGCGTCGCAACGACGGTTCCCTGATCCGCTTCGACGGCAACGCCGCGGTGCTGCTGAACAACCAGTTGCAACCCATCGGCACCCGTATCTTCGGGCCGGTGACGCGTGAGTTGCGTAGCGAGCGGTTCATGAAGATCATCTCGCTGGCGCCGGAAGTACTCTGAGGTATCGTCATGGCCATGCGCAAGATTCGAAAAGACGACCAAGTCGTCATTCTGACCGGAAAAGACAGGGGCAAGCAGGGGCGCGTGCTGCGGGTGATCGACGGCCAACAGGTGGTGGTCGAGAACGCCAACATGGTGAAGCGCCATGCCAAGGCCAACCCGATGCGCGGCGAGGCCGGCGGCATCCTGGACAAGGAGATGCCGCTGGATATCTCCAACGTGGCGATCTACAACCCGACCACCAGACAGGCCGACCGGGTCGGCTTCAAGGTGCTCGAGGACGGTCGCAAGGTTCGGGTGTTCAAGTCCAACGGCGAAGTCGTGGACGTCTGAGACGGGTACCACCATGGCAAGATTACAACAGGTTTACCAAGACCAGATCGTGGGTCAGCTTAAGGAAAAGTTCGGCTACCAGAGCGTCATGGAGGTGCCGCGCATCACCAAGATCACCGTCAACATGGGGGTTGGCGAGGCCGTGGCCAACAAGAAGGTCATGGAGTCCGCGGTGGGAGACATGGAGCAGATCACCGGCCAGAAGGCCATCGTGACCATGTCCCGCAAGTCCGTGGCCGGCTTCAAGATCCGCGAGGGCTGGCCGATCGGCTGCAAGGTGACGCTGCGGCGCGAGCGCATGTACGAATTCCTGGATCGCCTGATCAACATCGCGATCCCGCGTATCCGCGACTTCCGCGGGATGAATCCGCGCGCCTTCGATGGACGCGGCAACTACAACATGGGCGTGAAGGAGCAGATCATCTTCCCGGAGATCGATTACGACAAGATCGACGAACTCCGCGGCATGGATATCTGCATCACCACCACGGCGAAGACCAACGAAGAGGGTCGCGCCCTGCTGGAAGCCTTCAACTTCCCGTTCAGAACCTAACCAGGAAAGCGCGATGGCGAAGAAGAGCATGATCGCCCGGGAAAAGAAGCGGGCGCAGTTGGCGGCGAAGTTCGCCGCCAAACGTCAACAGTTGAAAGAAATCATCAGCAGCCCGAACAGCAGCGCCGAAGTAGTGGATGCCGCGGTGGTGGCCCTGCAGAAGATGCCCCGTGACGCCGGCCTCACCCGCGGTCAGCGCCGCTGTCGCGTCAGCGGCCGCCCCCATGCGGTTTACCGCAAGTTTGGACTGTGTCGCAACAAATTGCGCGAGGCCGCTATGCGCGGCGACGTGCCCGGCCTCGTTAAGGCCAGTTGGTAATCCCTCCCCTTAAACACTCAGTAGGGGTATCGCGCCGAACGACCTGTCCGTCAGGACCGGTCGCCGTGGTGGCCTGACCCAGAGGAAGCTGTACATGAGTATGTCGGACCCGATTGCGGACATGCTGATCCGCATCAAGAACGGTCAGGCCGTGGGCAAGAAGTCCGTGGTCATGCCCGCCTCCAAGCAGAAGCTGGCGCTGGCCGAGTTGCTGAAAAACGAAGGCTATATCGCCGATTGCAGCGTCAGCGGCGAAGGCGCCAAGAAGGAGCTGACCCTGGAACTCAAGTATTTCCAGGGCAAGCCCGTCATCGAGACCTTGCAGCGGGTATCCAAGCCCGGCCTGCGCATCTACAAGGGCGCCCACGAGCTGCCCAAGGTGCGGGGCGGACTCGGCATCGCCATCGTCTCCACCTCCCGGGGCGTGATGACTGATCGCGCTGCCCGCGCGGCTGGCCAGGGCGGTGAAGTCCTGGCTTATGTGGCCTAAGGGAGGCGAGTCATGTCCCGTATTGCAAAAAATCCAATCAAGATCCCCGCCGGTGTGACCGTAAGCGTGGCCGATGGCCAGGTTAGCGTCAAGGGCGGCAAGGGCGAGCTGAAGCTGGCCCTGCACCCCCACGTCCAGGTGGCGCAGGAGGCCGGGGTGCTGGAAGTGAAACCCACCCGCGAGCAGAAGGATCACTGGATGATGGCTGGCACCTTCCGCGCACTGCTCAACAATATGGTCATTGGTGTGAGCGCCGGCTTTCAGCGCAAGCTGGAGCTGGTGGGCGTCGGCTATCGTGCGCAGGCCAAGGGCAAGGTGTTGAATCTGTCGCTGGGCTTTTCGCACCCGGTGGAATACCAGGTTCCGGCCGGCATCACCATCGACACCCCGTCGCAGACCGAGATCCTGGTATCCGGCAGCGATAAGGCCCAGGTGGGCCAGGTGGCGGCGGATATCCGCGGTTACCGGCCGCCGGAGCCCTACAAGGGCAAGGGTGTGCGCTACGCGACCGAGCGCGTGTTGCGTAAAGAAGTGAAGAAGAAGTAAGGGGTTACGAGATGGATAAGAAATCCTCACGTCTGCGTCGCGCCCGTCGCACGCGCGCCAAGATCCGCGAACTGGGTATGCACCGTCTGACGGTGACCCGTACCCCGCGTCATATTTATGCCCAAATCATTGCCCCGGATGGCGCCCGCGTGGTCGCCTCCGCTTCCACCCTCGACAAGGGGGTGCGGGCCGAACTGGCCGGCTACAGCGGCAACGTCGCCGCCGCCACGCTGGTCGGTCGCATGGTCGCCGAGCGGGCCAAGGCCGCGGGTGTCGAGAGCGTCGCCTTTGATCGCTCCGGCTTCAAGTTTCACGGTCGCGTCAAGGCGCTGGCGGATGCCGCGCGCGAAGCCGGTCTTCAGTTCTAAGGGGTAACGCATGTCGAATTACAACGTGACTCAGCAGGAAGGCGACGGGCTGATCGAAAAGCTGATCGGCGTTAATCGCGTCGCTAAGGTGGTCAAGGGTGGCCGCATCTTCGGATTCTCCGCCCTCACCGTGGTGGGCGACGGCAACGGCAAGATCGGCTTCGGCACCGGCAAGGCCCGCGAGGTTCCGGCCGCCATCCAGAAGGCGATGGAGTCCGCGCGCCGCAACATGCGTCAGGTCAGGCTGAAGGGCGACACCCTGCAGTACCCGGTGATCGGTCGCCACGGCGCCGCCAAGGTGTTCATGCAACCGGCCTCCGAGGGTACCGGCATCATCGCCGGCGGTGCCATGCGCGCCGTGTTCGAGGTGGTCGGGGTGCGCAACGTATTGGCCAAGTGCATCGGCACCAACAACTCCATCAACGTGGTGCGCGCCACCGTCAACGGTCTGACCAACATGGCTGACGCCGAGTATGTGGCGGCCAAGCGTGGCAAGAGCGTCGAAGAGATCCTCGGGTAAGTCGGGGTACGAAAAGATGATGCCAGAGAAAAAGATGATGAAGGTGACCCTGGTGCGCTCCATGGCCGGCCGGCTGAAGAGCCACCAGGCCTGTGTGCGCGGCCTCGGGCTGCGCCGTATGCACCAGACCGTTGAGGTCGAGGATACCCCCGCCACCCGTGGGATGGCCAATCAGGTGTCCTACATGGTCCGGGTCGAGGAGGCTTGAGATGCGTCTGAATACATTGAAACCCGCCGACGGGGCGCGCACCACCGGCAAGCGGCTCGGCCGCGGCATCGGCTCGGGCAAGGGCAAGACCTCCGGCCGTGGTGTGAAGGGCCAGAGCTCGCGCTCGGGCGTCGCCATCAACGGCTT
>OGCL01001954.1_pt1 | contig 15876 bp, 17 predicted proteins | sample 1570041 | NCBI WGS metagenome assembly OGCL01 (sample SAMN06266162, study PRJEB24511) | hot springs metagenome | isolation source: Hot spring water | place: South Africa: Limpopo | collected 2015-06-22
TGAAGTGAAGCGGCCGGAGCCCACACCGCGCAACACAGCCGATGGCCCACCGCAGTCGTTTTTCAACAGCCTGTTAATGCAGTGCGTTCCCGAACCGCAAACCGGCGGTTCGGTAGCAAACAAAACCTGTGCGAGCCAGGCTTATAACGAAATCCCCGGGTTACCCCCCATGCCGAGGACGCGCGGCTGGTTCAACCTGATGTTCTTGATGACCTTCTGGCTGCGCAGGTATTCGGCCACCACATCCCACACCGGCTCGCCGGTCGCGCCTTCCGCCACCGGGGCCCAGCCCGCCACCTTGTAGGTCTTGTTGGGATCGACCGGCTTGCCGGCAATGCGCATCTCGCGGATGCGTTTGCCCATCGTCGCCATCGGACTCACCGCATACTCGATGCCCCCCACCCGCACCATGTCGCCGCCCTGCTGGTAATAGGGGTCGGGATTGAACAGGTTGTCGCACACATCCTCCATGATGGTCTTGATCGTCTCGCCGCTCATCGATGTCAGGGTGGTCTGCGGATAGGTGATGGCGGTCTGGTCCAGGAGCCGCTCCATGGTGATGGGCTCGCCCGGCAGGATGGTGGTGCCCCAGCGGAAGCCAGGCGAGAACGATGCATCGGCGCCCTTCACGGCCATCAATGCATCGCAGATCAGCTGGTCCCAAGTGCCGTTGAAATTGCCACGGCGATAGAGGAAGTCGTCGGACACCGCAAGGACCTCGCTGAGCTTGCTCTCGAACGGCGCGCGGATGGTTTTGATCAGTGCATCCATCTTCGGATCGGCCGGCAGGAAGTTGGAGAACACCGGCAGCAGACGGTACTTCCAGCCCACGATCTTGTCATTCCCGACGTTGAAATCCATCACGCCGAGGAATTTGCCGTTGGAACCGGCATTGGTGACCAGACAGGTGCCGCCGTTGGGGGTCTTCACCGGCACCGGCTGATAGACGCCGTCATGGGTATGGCCACCGAAGATGGCGTCGATGCCATTGACCCGACTGGCCATCTTGAGGTCCACGTCCATGCCGTTGTGAGAAAGCACCACGACCACCTTGGCCCCCTTGGCGCGGGCCTCGTCGACCCATTTCTGCATTGAGTCGTCGCGGATGCCATAGGACCAGTCCGGCACCATCCAGCGCGGATTGGCAATGGGAGTGTAGGGGAATGCCTGACCAATCACCGCCACGGTCACGCCGTTGATCTCGCGCAGGGTGTACGGATTGAAGACCTGATCGCCGAAATCGTGGGTGACCACATTCTGGGCGACGAAATCGAGGCCGGCCTTCTTGAAGTCGTTGTTGACCACCTGCATGACCCGGTCGGCGCCAAACGTCGCTTCCCAGTGCGGAGTCATGACGTTGACGCCCAGGGCGATGCATGCATCGACCATGTCCTGGGCTCGGGTCCAGAGCGAGGTGCCGGAACCCTGCCAGGTGTCGCCGCCGTCCAGCAGCAAACTGCCCGGACGCTGGGCGCGGACACGGTCGACCAATGTCTTGAGATGGGCAAAGCCACCCACCTTGCCGTAGGTCCGGGCGGCGGTTTGGAAGTCCAGGTAGGTGAATGCGTGCGCCTCGGCGGTCCCCGGTTTGATGCCGTAATACTTGAGGAAGCGCTCACCGACCAGATGCGGCACCTTGCCGGCCATGGCGCCGACACCGAGGTTGACATTGGGCTCGCGGAACCAGATGGGGAGGAGCTGGGCATGCACGTCGGTGATGTGCATGAAGGACACGTTGCCGGCGGGCGGCATGTCGTAGAAATTCGCCGGCAGCTTGCCGGCCAGCACCTCGCGGCTATCCAGAACCAGGCCGGCGGCGGAAGCGGCGGCCAGAACCTGCATGAACTCACGGCGGGACATGGACATGGGGCGACTCCTCGGGGATTGTTATTCAAGGCGCAGCCATTGTTCCGTTCACGGCGAGACAGGTAAATGGTAGCTATGGCCCACGGCGCGAATGCCGCGTATAAAAAACAGAACGGGCGCACAAGGCGCCCGCTTCCTTGCCCGCCCTCGATGAAGCGGTTGGGATATCGCGACCGGATCAGTACAGGGAGGCGGTGGTCGCGTATGAGTTGAGCGCCTGCGCCACGGTCTGACTGGCACCGGCGCGATTCTGCTGCTCTTGGGCCGCGGCACTGACACCAGGGTTGCGTGCCGGGTTGGCACCGTCGTTGGCAGCCAGACTACGCGCCTGCTCACTGATGGTGACCCGAGCGGAAGACGATGCGTTGCTTGCCACTTGAGAGACGGCCTCGCCGCGAGCGGACTGGGGAGCCTCCTCCGGACGCGGTTGCTGAACCTGAGCCTCGCGCTCGGGACGCGATGCGGGGGAGGCCTGGGCAGTCATCGCAGCCATGGCAAGCGCGGCGGAAGGCATTTGCGTCATGGAAACCGATTCAACCATTTTGATCACTCCTGTCGGCAGGCCTAGAAGGCCCTTGAATCCTTAGAAAACGCTAAATATAAATTGCTGCGTAAATGCTACGCTGGGGCATCGCTGCATTGCGCGGCACCCGCTCCCTCGCCTATCTATTTGATAGGCCTCGGCCGCTGCGCTCCGTGCGCCTTGCGCTGTATCCCGCCCGCGGCTTTCTTCGGCGTTTCCTTAACGAATCCAGTATAGCACGCCTGGATCAGGCAAACGCTTCCACATTCCGCTCCATCCTAGCCTTGTTATCCTCGGCCTGGATCAATTGCAACTGGCCCTTGGAAGGCACCTGGTAGATCAACACACCTTTGCTGTCATTCACTTTGAGCACCCGATGCTTGCCCTGGTATTCGATCATGAACACTGGGCTGGCCGGGTCATTCGTCGCGGAACTTTCCGTCTGCCGGGGGTCACGGGCCTCGGTACGCGAGTCCGCCCGGGCATCGGTCGACGCCTGCCCACGGCTGGCGTTGCTTCGTTCGTCCACCGCCGCTTCTGTGCGACGGACAAGGGCCGGATCACGGCCATCGCCCAAAGTATTCCGGCGAGCCACCAACGCATCCGTCTCGACTGCCGCCATGCGCTGCGCCAGACGCAGCGACACATGGCCCGAGTGGCTTGCATCGTAGCCGCTCATGCTCATGTATCTGGTCAGGTTGCTGGCGATTTCCATTTGGTGACCCAGTTTGCATCCGCGCTTTCGCGCCTGCTCGCACTACCTCAATTCAACATTGTTCAAGTTCGATACTCTTGGACTCAACTCGCTTAACGGTCAAGTGCTGGGAAACTTTAGGGCTTTTTTCGACATTTCTTCGCACCGCCTTCCACCTTCCGCTTCGGATTCCCTTTGGAGCCCCAATCTGCGTCTTACCTGCATCCATTATATACGCTGTTTTGATTTTCAAAACAGCGATTTATCAGGCGCGATTTATCGGGCGAAGCCAAGACAACCGAACGCGCTTGCACACTGGCCAGGTTAAAATGGCGCACCGAATCCTCTCTGGAATGCAGATGTCCCAAGCCAGCAGTACCCCCCCGGCCCCGGCCGACGAAAACCAGATCATCGCCGAACGCCGTGCCAAGCTCGCCGTGCTGCGTGCCACCGGCCCAGCCTTTCCCAACGATTTCCAGCGCCAGGACCTGGCTGCGGACCTGATCGCCCGGCATGGCGAGACCGGCAAGGATGCCCTGGAAGCGAATCCCGTATCGGTGCAACTGGCCGGACGCATGATGCTCAAGCGGGTCATGGGCAAGGCCAGCTTCGCCACCCTGCAGGACATGAGCGGCCGCATCCAGGTCTACGTGACCCGCGACGGCGTCGGCGAGGCGGCCTACGATGCATTCAAGCGCATGGACCTGGGCGACATCCTGGGCGTGTGCGGGGCGCTGTTCCGCACCAAGACCGACGAACTGACCATCCAGGCCCGCGCGGTGCGACTGCTGACCAAATCTATCCGCCCCCTGCCGGAAAAATTCCACGGCCTCGCCGACACCGAGCAGAAATACCGCCAGCGCTACCTCGACCTCATCACCAACGAGGCGGCCCGCCATACATTCATCCGCCGCTCGAAGATCATCCAGGCCATACGCGAGATGATGGTCGAGCGCGGTTTCCTCGAAGTCGAAACGCCGATGATGCACCCCATCCCCGGCGGCGCGGCGGCGCGGCCCTTCGTCACCCACCACAACGCGCTCGACATGGAGTTGTTCCTGCGCATCGCCCCGGAGCTGTACCTCAAGCGTCTGGTGGTGGGCGGTCTGGAGAAGGTGTTCGAGATCAACCGCAATTTCCGCAACGAGGGTCTGTCCACCCGGCACAACCCGGAATTCACCATGATGGAGTTCTACGAGGCCTACCAGGACTACAACGGCCTGATGGATTTCGTCGAAGAGCTGTTGCGCAGCGTTGCCCAGCGCATCTGCGGCGACACGGCGGTGGATTACCAGGGCAAGCGCATCGACCTGGGGGTTCCATTCGCGCGCCTCACCGCAGTGGAGGCCACCCGCCTCTACAACCCCGAGCTGGTCCACGCCCCGCTCGACGACATCGGATTCGTGCGTGCCGAGCTGGAACGGCGCAAGATCGCTTGGCGCAAGAACGACGGACTGGGCGGGCTGCAACTCACACTGTTCGAGGAAACCACCGAGCACAAGCTGATCCAGCCCACCTACATCATTGATTACCCAGTCGATACCTCACCGCTGGCGCGCGCTTCCGACACCCGGCCCGGCATCACCGAACGGTTCGAGCTCTATATCGCCGGGCGCGAGGTGGCCAATGGTTTTTCCGAGCTCAACGACCCCGAGGACCAGGCCGAGCGCTTCATGGCCCAGGTGCGGGCCAAGGAGGCCGGCGACGAGGAGGCCATGTATTTCGACGCCGACTACATCCGCGCCCTGGAACACGGTTTGCCGCCCACCGCTGGCTGCGGCATCGGCATCGACCGTTTCGTGATGCTGCTCACCGACTCGGCCAGCATCCGCGACGTCATCCTGTTTCCGCAGATGCGGCGCGAGGATTGACCCACCGCCGTGCCGCTTCGTCCGTTCGTCGCCGACGAATCGCTGCTCGGCCAGGCCCGGCCGCCCGGTACACTGGTGGTCCTGGCCAACCACGAAACCGCCGTGATCGCTCGTCGCCAGCCACATCGCGAAACCGGCCTCAACGTGCCGAGCTTCCTCGCTTACCGCAACCAGCCCCTGGAGCGGCCGATCCACCGTGACACCCCCCATTCGGCCTTCGCCATCCGCCGCCTGACCGAGCCGGCCCCGAACTGGCCGGCCATGCGCTGGGAAACCCTTGGGGGTACTGAGCGCTCCCGAGAGCTGAATTCAGGGCTGGCAAGGCGGCTGGACCTGACGACTTCCGGTGTATATCTGGGCGAGCAGGTTGCGCAGCATGCTGTGGCGGTGCGCGAGATCGCGCGCCAGCTGGGCCGCCACCACATACTGGAAGCCACAGCCGATGCGTGACCCGGGTTGATACAGGAGCAGGAACGCGGACTGGGGCAGACTGGCCACCTTGACCTCGCCAGCGGCGGTGTAGCTGGCCACCGAGGGTTTGCCGTCGGCGAGCGAAAGCAGGCCGAAAAACTCGCCTGGCACCAGGGTCTTGACGGTGTGATAGCGACCCGAAGGGCCGTAGTGGCATACATTCACCCGGCCTTCGAGCAACAGGTGCAGTTCGCGTGCCGGCTTGTCCTGGGCGAGGAACAGATGCCGGTCAGGAAAGGACTCCACCCGCATCGCCGTGGCGACGTGCTCGACATCCTCGGCTTCGAGAAACTGGAAACCGGGCAGGGTGCGTAGATATTGACTCAGCAGCATCAGCCCACCCCCATCAGCTTGCGCATGAAGTCGCGCACACCGTGATGCTCGTGGTGCGCCGGCAGGGGCAGGGAAAGCTTGCCCAGCATCAGGAGCTGGCCGTCTGCGTCGAGAATTGGATCATTGACCGTGGCGCGCAGGCGCTGGATCAGCATGGCATTGAGCGTGTGCGCAAGCCGGCAGGCCAGTTCCGGCGCGGCCCGGGCAAGACTCATGAATTCGCCATACGGCAGCCGCAGCAGACGCGCCGGTCCCCGCGTCACGACCGTGGATACGGCGCCATCCTCGGTGCTGAACAGGGTCACCTCGCCGATCCAGTTGCCGGGCGTGATCTCGCCGAGATGAATGCCATGCCCGGCCACCTCCACCGCCATGTCCAGACGTCCTTCAAGAAGCATGTACAGGCTGTCGAGCGGCTCGCAATCACGGCACAGCACGTTCCCGCCCGCCACTTCAAGGACGGTGGCGTGGTCGAGCAGAGCGGATACGTCGTCGACGCCGAGCTGGTCGGCGAGCAGGCGGGTAATGGCGGGATCGGTCATGGCCGCGAACTCAATCGCCAAGATCGATGCGCGTGCCGGCCTGCTCGCTGGCGAGTCGGCTCAAGGCGGCGAACAGTTCTTCGCCGCCGCGGATGTCGCGCCACTTGCCATCGACGTGACGGAAATGGAAACCGCCGCTCTTCGCCGCCACCCAGATCTCCTGCGCCACCGCCTGGCGGTTGACAACGATGCAGGATGCATCGGCGAATTCGATCTGCAGCACGCCGCCCGCACCAAGCTCGAAATCGACTTCATCGAGCTCGGATAGGCGATCCTCCAGACGGGCGAAGAATGCATCGGCGAGGGTATGGTATTCGCGTTCGGTCATGGTGATTTCACATGATAGACTTCAAGCCTGATTGTAACAGCCCGAACCGTTCGGGCTGCCCCCATCCGCCCAGCCCCGTACCTTTTCATTCTCATGCGCCCTACTCCCTGGCTGATCCTGCTCCTCGCCACCTGGCTGCTGGCCGGTTGCGGCAAGAAAGGTCCACTCTACCTGCCCGAGCGTCCCGCGCCGGCCAGCCACGCCCCGTTGCCCTGACCCCTTGCCCCATGGATATACTCACCCGCCATGCCGGGCGGCTGTTTTTCGAACAGGTCGACCTCACCGGGATCGCCCAAGAGCACGGCACCCCCACTTACGTCTATTCCCGCGCCGCGCTGGAGGCCGGTTTCCGTGCCTATGCCAAGGCCCTGGCCGGCCAGCCACACCGGATCTGCTACGCGGTCAAGGCCAACTCGAACCTCGCCCTCCTGAACCTATTCGCCCGCCTGGGCAGCGGCTTCGACATCGTCTCCGGCGGCGAGCTGGCGCGCGTGCTAGCTGCCGGCGGCGACCCGGACAAGGTGGTGTTCTCCGGTGTGGGCAAGCGCCGCGACGAGATGGCCATGGCACTGAGGGCCGGCATCCATTGCTTCAATGTCGAATCGGAGAGCGAGCTCCTCCGGCTCGACGCCGTGGCGGCCGAACTGGATCTCACCGCCCCGGTGAGCCTGCGGGTGAACCCGGATGTCGATGCACGCACCCACCCTTACATCTCCACCGGCCTGAAACAAAACAAGTTCGGCATCGCCTACGCCGAGGCCCTGCGCCTGTACCTCGAAGCGGCGCGGAGACCGAACCTGCGGGTGATCGGCATCGACTGCCACATCGGCTCCCAGCTCACCGAGCTGGACCCCTTCGCCGAGGCGCTCGACAAGGTGCTGGAACTGGTCGACCGGCTCGCCGCCGAGGGCATCCATCTCGAACACATCGACATGGGCGGCGGACTGGGGGTACGCTATCGCGACGAGACCCCGCCGCCCCCAGCGGAATACGCCGCCATCCTGCAGCGCGCATTGGCCGGACGGCCACACACCCTGCTCATCGAACCGGGCCGCTCCCTGGTCGCCAACGCCGGCCTCTTGCTCACCCGCGTGGAATACCTCAAGCACGGCGAGGAAAAGGATTTCGCCATCGTCGACGCGGCCATGAACGACCTCATGCGCCCAGCCCTGTACAACGCCTGGCACGCCGTCTGGCCGGTGCTCGAACGCGACGGCCCGGCGCGCGACTACCAGATCGTCGGCCCGGTATGCGAGACCGGTGACTTCCTCGCCCACGATCGCCGCCTGGCGCTGGCCGAGGGCGACCTCATCGCGATCCTGTCGGCCGGCGCCTACGGCATGAGCATGAGCTCGAACTACAACAGCCGACCGCGCGCCGCCGAGGTTCTGGTCGATGGCGAACGGGCCAGACTCGTGCGGCGCCGGGAAAGCATCGAGTCGCTTTACCGCGACGAAAGCCTGCCGGACTAACAGGCTGTTGAAAAACATCGCGAGGATGTCCCGATGCAAGGCGCACGGAGCGCAGCGACCGAGAAAACGAGCGAAGCGAGTTTCAGCGAAGGCTCACATCGGCGCAGCCGATGTGAAGTGAAGCGGCCGGAGCCCACACCGCGCAACACAGCCGATGGCCCATCGCAGGAGTTTTTCAACAGCCTGCTAAAGCTCGATCAGCCGGAGCGGCGCATGCTGCCGCCCGCCTCTGGCTCGCCGCCGCCATGACAGATCGGCGCGTCCAGATCGAGCGGCGGCGGGGTTTCCAGCAGTTCGTAGAGCGCCCGCAGCTTGGCCCGGAACAGGCGGTCGAAGGCCTCCACGCTCTTGCGCGGGTTATAGTCGCCAAACCACCAAAACCAGTCCGAGCTCTCGCATGAGCGCAGGTGGGCCTCGATGGCCTGGCGCCGGTCCGGGCTGATGTCCTGACGTTCGGCCAGCACCCGGTCATGACAGCGCTTCGCGGCGCAGAGCAGATCCCAGGCGCGATTCTTGGCCGCATCGCCGATCCAGGTGGAAAAGTCGCCATACACCCAGCTTCCGGCGGTCAGCCCCGGCAACCCGTCCCGCCGTTCGGGATACAGTTCCAGATACTCGCTGAATGTGGTGGGATGAATGGACGGATGATCGATCAGGGCCTGGTACAGCTCGTTGAGGAAATACCAGCCGTTGTATGGATAGTATTCCCAGGCGTTCTCGCCATCGAGGATGATGCTGACCACCGGGTCGTCCGCGGCCACCGCCCGATAACGCTCCTCCAGGGTATGCACGAAATGGCGCACCGCATCCTTGGCGAACCAGCCCTTGTAGTCAAAGCCGATCAGGTCGGACAGACCGTCATCACGGAAGAAGACCGCCGTGCCCGCCCCCGGGAGCCACCACGGCCGGGCCAGCCAGTGCCCGGGCTCGCCGGTTTCGCGCCCGGCCGCCTTGAGGCAGTTGCGCAACACCGCCTCGCCACTGGCCACCCAACGCATGCCGCACTCGCCGAACAGGCGCAGCACCGGCTCGGATACCGCGCCCTCGGCCGGCCAGCCGCCCTCGGCGCCGCGACCGAAATGCATGCGATGCACCGCCTGCGCCGCCTCGACATGCACCTTCAGGCGCGCGGCACCGTCGGGATAGCCGCGACACTCCGGCAACGGCGTTCCCGGCAGGGCCTCGCGCGCGCTGCCGAAATCGACCAGCAGGGGACCGAGCGGATGGCTGTGCGGCGTGGTCGACAACTCGATCTGGCCCCGCTCGGCAAGCTGCCGATAGCGGTCGACGAGGTTCGAGATCGTCTCGCCGACAAGCTCGAACAGACGACGGCGATCCTCCAGGCTGAATCCCGCGCCCTTGTCCAGCAATTGCAACAGCCAGGGGTTGTCGCGGCGCAGGGTCTCACCGGTCCAGGCCAGGTGATACCAGGTCACCAGATCGGCCAGATATTGACCGGACAGGTAGTTTGATGCCGGCGCGTCCTCGTCTTCGCAGGCCGCCTGCCAGAGCGTGCGCAGGCGCCGGTAGCCCGGAAACGGGTCGAGCATGGTCGGCGCGTTGAGATGGAAACAATCTTGCACGAATCGACAGCGTGCCTCGCCACGCAATGCATCGAGATCCGGATCGATCAGGCGCGCCAGCATCGGGTCGCGCAGGCGGCCAGTCCTGAACTGGTCGGCATAGTCGTCGAGCTGCTCGAGCAGAGTGGGGACGAAATTCACCACCGCCCGCATCTGCGGATGCGCTTCCAGATGCGCCGCCATGTCGGCATAGTCCTTCAGCGCGTGCAAATAGGTCCAGGGCATGAAAAATTCCCCGGATTCAGCGCGGTAATCCGGCTGATGGAAATGCCAGCACAGGATGAGGTGGATCACGGTGACGCTTTCGTAACGGAACGTACGGGCAATTCTAGCCTGTATGCCGGTCTGAAACGACCGCGCGGCCCGATGCAGCGAGAGCGGAATCCCGGGGCCACGGGACGCCCATCTCCCGGATTCCATTTCATCCCAGATTGTCCATGAGGACGCGCGCGCGTAGGCCCAAAGGGCCGCCGAATGGACAATCTGGGTTCATTCCATCCGGGCGATTTGCTGCGTTTCGCTCCATCCGACCAGGGCGCTGCAAACCTCGGCTCAGTCGCGCTGGGCGATGCGGAGCAGGCCGAGCAGCCAGCGGGCGAGTCCGTAGAACAACCAGGAGGCGAACTTCTGGTACCAGGGGATGCGGCGCCAGCCCTGGTGATGGATGGCATGCGCGCCGCGCGCCATGGCGGCGTGCAGGCTGACGCGCAGTTCGTCGGCGAAACCGGCGTCGTGCACCGCGATATTGGCCTCGCGGGCGAGGAATAGGCTAAAGGGGTCGATGTTGCTGGAGCCGATGGTGGCCCAGCGACCGTCCACCACCGCCGCCTTGGCGTGCAACTCGCTGCCGTGGTACTCGTAGATCTCGATGCCGTTTTCGAGGAAGTGGCGGTACAGGGCGCGGGCGGTGAGCTGGTAGATGGGGTGGTCGGTGCGGCCCTGCAGTACCAGGACGACCCGCACGCCGCGCCGGGCGGCATCGACCAGGGCCTGGCGGAAGCGGCGGCCGGGGATGAAATAGGCATTGGCGAGCAGGATTTCTTCGCGGGCGCCGGCAAGGGCGGCAAGATACGCTTCTTCGATGGCGCGGCGGTGACGCAGGTTGTCGCGTTGCAGGAATTCGGCACGCAGCGGTCCGGCCGGCACGGCCACCACCGGCAGGGGCGGGGATTTGCGCGGCCTTCGCCCCAGTCGGCTCCAGCGCACCAAGAGCCAGAGCCGGCGCACGGCGGGGTAGATGTCGGCCAGCAATGGGCCTTCCACCTCCACCGCGTAGTCGAAGCGTTGTGCCAGGGGCCCCGCGCCGCTGGCGTCATCGATGACGTTGATTCCGCCGACGAATGCGATACGGGCGTCGATCACGGCCAGCTTGCGGTGCAGACGGCGCAGACGATAGCGGCGCATGCGGAAGCGGGCCACCTCGGGACGGTAGAACAGCAGTGCCACGCCGGCTTCATCGAGCCGCGCGGAGAGGCTGACCGGGAAGGTTCGACAGCCGAAACCGTCCAGCAACAGGCGCACCTTGACCCCGCGCCGGGCGGCGCGCATCAGCGCCTCGGCGACCGCGAGTCCGGTGGCATCGGCTTCGAAGATGTAGGTTTCGAGGTGCACCTCGCGCGTCGCGGCGTCGATCGCCGCGATCAGGGCCGGGAAATAGGCCGCGCCGTTCTCCAGCAGGGTGACGCGGTTGCCCTCGCGCACACTCATGCGCGGCGTTCGCTCGGCAGCGCCCGCAAACGGGCGATCAGTGCGGCGTGGTCGGACAGACGTCGCCAGAGCGCGCCATGCATCACCCGCGCCGAGGCGACCTCGAAGCCGCGGGTGTAGATGCGGTCGAGCGCGAACAGGGGCAGCGCGGCGGGGAAGCTGCGCGCCGGCCGGCCGTGGGTGGATTCGAACACCTCGGCGAGCCCGAGCTGCTCGCACAGGTAGCGCGGCGCCCGTTGCCGCCAGTCGTTGAAATCTCCCGCCATCACCAGGGGCGCGTCGTCCGGCACCAGGGCGTGGATGTGCTCGGAGATGCGCTGCAATTGCTGGCGCCGGCCGCGTTCGTTGAGCGCGAGGTGCAGGCAGATGGCATGCAGCGGTTGATCCAGTCCGGGCACTTCGATTTCGCAATGGAGCAGGCCGCGGCGTTCGAACACATGCGCCGAGATGTCGACGTTATCCCAGCGGCGGATGAGATAGCGCGACAGGATGGCGTTGCCGTGGTGGCCATGCTCGTACACCGCGTTACGGCCATAGGCGAAATCGGTCCACACCGGTTCGGCCAGATACTGGTACTGCGGCACGCTGGGCCAGTCGGTCATCCGCTCGGCATGGCGGACATGCTCGCCCTGCACCTCCTGCAGAAACACGAGATCCGCATCCAGGCTGACCAGGCGTTCGCGCAGCTCGTGCACCACCATGCGGCGGTTGAAGAACGAGAAGCCCTTGTGGATGTTGTAGCTGGCGACGTTGAGCGTGGCCGCGTTCATGCCAACGTTTCCTGCGCCTTGTCCGCGAGATGCACCACCCGTTGCGGGAATGGGATCTCGATGCCTTCGCGCTGGAAACCTTCCCAGATGGCCCAGTAGATGTCCGATTTGAGCACTCCGGTGCCGGCCTCGGGATCCTCGATCCACAGCCGCAGTTCAAGATTGATGCCGTTGTCGCCAAAGCCCATCAGCAAGGCCCGCGGCGGCGGCTCCGCCAGGACACGCGGATGCGCTGCCGCAGCGCTGACCAGAATCTCGCGCACCTTGTCCAGATCGCTGCCGTAGGCGACCTGCACCGGCATGCCGACCCGGTTTTCGCTGCTGGCCAGGGTGTGGTTGATGACCGGCGAGGTAACCAGGGTCTCGTTGGGGATGATGTATTCGGTGCCGTCTCGACTGCGGATGACGGTGTAACGGGTGGCGATCTCGCGCACCTCGCCGAAGCGGTTGTCCACGGTCACCATGTCGCCGATGCGGATCGAATCATCGAGCAGCAGAGTGAATCCGGACACATAGTTGCTGGCGATCTTCTGCAAGCCGAAGCCGAGGCCGACGCCGAGCGCGCCGCCAAACACCGACAGAACGGTGATGTCGATGCCGACGATGGGCAGCACCACCAGCACGGCGACGACCATGAGCGCGGTCTGGGCGATCTTGGCGAGCACCACCCGGGTGTTGGGCTTGAACCCTTCCGCGCGCATCAGCCGCTGCTCGATCAGGCGTCCCACCGAAAGGGCGGCGACCAGGCCGACGGCGATGGACAGGAGGCCGATCAGGGCGCTGTAGAGCGAAATGCGGGTCTTGCCGAGGGTCAAGCCGATGGCATCGAGCGCATCGGCGAGCGGTGCGAGATAGCCGGTGATGTGCAGCGCCAGCGCGCCCCACACCAGCCAAGACACCGCCCGCTCGATGCTGCGCAGGCCGGGGCCGGGCTTGAACACGCTGCGCAGGAAGAAGAATGCGAACTGGATCAGGAACATCGACAGCAACAAGGGCTGCGCCAGGTTCAACAGATGCACGTCATGCCATTGCGCCAGCACCGGCCGCATGGCCAGAACCAGGAGTTCGGCCAGGAAGGGCACCATGAAACGTCGCCATTCCTCGGCCTGCCAGGTGGCGCGCACCTCCGGGCTCAGACGGGCGACCAGATGCCGCGCCGCCAGCCAGGCCAGCCCCAGGGCGACGAGCACGACCAGCGCCTGGCTCAGCAGCGCGAAATCGGTGGATTCGTGGATCAGACGTTGCAGCAGATTGGGGTTGGATTCGAGGTTCATGGCGTGAGCTTCAGCAAGTACGAATGGGCGCGGTGGCGTCGCCAGTTGGCGGCATAGGCTTCGATCAGCAACGGGGCGCCGCGAATCAGCAACAGGTTTTCGCTGTTGCGGAACTGCGCCGCGTGGGTGAAGTTGAACGAACCGGTGATCAGTACCGCATCGGGCTGGCCGGCGTCGAGGATCATCACTTTGTCATGCGCGGCGGCGTGCTGGCCATCCAGATACACCGTGACCCCGCCCCGGACGAGATCGTCGATGCGGCTGGTGGCGATCTTCTGGCGCTGCTCGGGGTCGGCCAGCACCTGCACCTGGACCCCGCGCCGGCGGGCGGCGATGAGGGCATCGGCAATGTCGCGGTGGGTGAAACTGTAGGCCTGCACCAGGATCTGGCGGCGGGCCGATTCGATGGCGCGCACGATGAGGCCGGCGGCATCGTCCCCAGGCGTGAACGCCACCGTCGCCTCCCCTTCCAGGCTGAGACGCAAGGGCTCCGCCAGCGCGGACCCCGCCAGCAGCAGGAGCAGCAGAACCCAGAGAAACCGTTTCATCTTTAAAACCCAATTGAACCTAAAAACCGCAGTTGAACACGACCGAAGGGCGATCCAAACGGGTGTCTGGCGCGCCCCGCCCGCAGGGCGCAGGACAGCACGCAGCGCGGGTCCCGAGCGTAGCGAGGGGTGGGCCGCAGGACCACACAAAGCCAGGCGCACGTTTGGGCCGTCAAGCGGGCGTGGAACGATCTCACCCCATCGGTGAAGTCGAGCAAAGACTGAAAACTCAATATAACCACCATGCTACGCAGTCATCCAAGCGGTCAACTGCGGTTTTTAGCAGGCTGTTAGGTTGAAGGTTGAACAGCGATAACACAGGGTGTCGCCTGTATCCGCGCGGCATCCCTCACCTATCCCCTCTTCCGGAGGGATTGATGCCCCGCATGGGGTAAAGTGGGATTCCACCTTTCCCCCACTGTGGGAAGGGCCGGGGATGAGGATGCAACGCCTCGACGACCGAGTTCAACTGCGTTTTTAGGTTCATTCCCCAGCGCGTTCCAATACCGCCGCGAAAAATCCGTCGGTGGCCTGCCGATCGGGGCTCAGATGCATGTATTCACCGCATTCCAGGCCGATCCCTTGCGCGGCCAGGGCGGCCTGGGCCGGGATGCGGACGAATCCGGGCTGGTGTGTGAGCAGGGCCTCCACACGGGCCTCGTTCTCCTCCTCCAGTAGGCTGCATGTGGCATACACCAGCCGTCCGCCCGGCTTCACCAGACGCGCTGCGGCCACGAGGATGGCATCCTGGCGGGCGACGAGTTCGGCGACTGATTCGGGGGTCTGTCGCCATTTCAGGTCGGGATTGCGGCGCAGCGTGCCCAGCCCAGAACAGGGCGCATCCACCAGCACCCGGTCGAACTTGCCGGCCAGGCGCTTGACGCGGGGATCCGTTTCACGGTCGATGCGCTGCGGGTGGACGTTGGACAGGCCGGAGCGGGCCAGGCGCGGCTTCAAGTTGGCCAGCCGGCGTTCGGAGATGTCGAATGCATACAGACGGCCCCGGTTGTGCATCATCGTCCCCAAGGCCAGGGTCTTGCCGCCCGCGCCGGCACAGAAATCGCACACCATCTCGCCACGGACAGCACCAGTGAGCAGGGCCAGCAACTGGCTGCCTTCGTCCTGCACCTCGATCACCCCCTCCAGGAACAGGGGATGCCGGTTGAGCGCCGGCTTGCCCGCGAGACGCAGGCCCCAGGGCGAATAGGGCGTCGGCGTCGCCACCAAGCCCTCGGCCGTGAGGTTGGCCAGCACAGCCTCGCGCGACATGCGCGCCACGTTCACCCGCACATCGAGCGGCGCCGGCCGGTTGAGCGCCTCGGCCAGCGCGGCCAGACCGGCGCCGAATCGGGGGACCAAGCGCGCATGCAGCCAGTCGGGCAGGTCGAGCCGGACCGGCTCGGGCAAGACCATGAGATCCACCGCCTTCACCCCCTTCAGCCATTCCAGCTCGTCGCCCTTGGCGATCGGCGAGAATTCGCGCAGGTTGTGGCCGCCGAAACGCGCCAGCCAGGCCAGGATCAGACGACGCGGCTCGCGTCCGCCGGCCAGATGCTCCAGGGTGCGCAGGCGGCGCAACACGGCATAGGCGGTATCGGCGATGAACGCGCGATCCTGGCGGCCGAGCTGACGATGGTCACGAAAATACGCCGCCAGCACGGCATCGGCCGGCTGCTGGAATGCAAGCAGGCGATGCAACACGAATGCGGTTTCGGAGATCAGGGGAGGATGCAGGGGCACGGGCGGCAATCGTTCGAGACGGGCCGCCAATCCTACCTTAAACCCGGATTTTCCATGCGGCGGCCTGACAGCCTACGCGCGCGCGGGCGGCCGCTTTCGGGCGGCTTCGAGTCCGTGCGCATCGCCCTGGCCCAGCGATGGGCGCGTCGCCCGT
>OGCL01001955.1_pt1 | contig 15875 bp, 13 predicted proteins | sample 1570041 | NCBI WGS metagenome assembly OGCL01 (sample SAMN06266162, study PRJEB24511) | hot springs metagenome | isolation source: Hot spring water | place: South Africa: Limpopo | collected 2015-06-22
TAAGCAGATGGAATTCATTTTTCAATTTATTTTGAGTTTTACATCAATCGTTTTCTGTGATTAGAATTGGCATAATCGGAGCATCTGGCGTCGTTGGCCAATACCTTACGGAACATCTTAGAAAAAATCATTTTGACGTTATTCCTTTATCCCGCAATCCGAAAATTGCCGGCTATACGCGTTTTAGTCCTGGCACCGATAATTGGCGTATTTTGGGGAAATTGGATGTTTTAATTAATTGTGCTGGTATTATCAGAGAATCTAAAGCCACAGACTTTTTTGATGCTCACGTTCAGTTGGTCAAAAATATTGTTTCAAGTAGAGAAATTCTGGGTAATCCAAAAATTATACATTTCTCAGTTCTAGGAGCTGATGAGTCCAATCCTATAGCCTTTCTAAAGTCTAAAGGGGTTGGAGATTTGGTTCTTAAAAATATTCCAGAGACTTACATTTTACGGCCTTCCATAATTTGTTTGCCTAATAACCCTCTTGTTCAAAAACTTAAGTTGTTTTTATACATGGGACGGCTTATGCTGAATCGCCCGCCTGTTCCGAAGGGATTTTTGGTTACTAAAATTCAACCTGTTATGGCAGCCGATGTTGCAGAATGTGTTGAAAAAATAGCTCTTCATGGTTGGTCTAATCAAATTATTCCTTGTGCTGGTCCCGAAGCGATTAGTTTTAAAGATCTTATTGATATGTCTTCCAGCGGGAGAGGAAAGAAAACTATGCCTGTTGAAATCCCTAAGTCTTTAGTGGAGCCCATTACAAAGAATTTTATTTCGGTCTGGTTTCCCGAAATACTTAGTTACGACCAGTTTCAATTACTTTTTAAAGACAACGTGGATACAAGCTTTTATTTAAATAAGATTCTAGGTCGTTCCCCTCATAGCACGATCTATTTTTGGCGAAAAGAACTAGCTTAATTCTTAAATTGGTTCTGACTTTTTGTCGGAGTAAGGTTTTTGGCTGATTAATTGCTGTTTTTTCTCAGAATATGGTAGGAGAAGAAATTAAAAATCCTGTAAACAATAATTCTTCTGATTTTGAAACTGATGTGAATGAAAAAGAAAGTACATCAGAATCTCCAATATCTGCATTAAAAGAGGAACCTCAGGAGGATGCTGCTGAGAAATCTGCGGAAATTTCAATCCAAGAATTTTTAGGTCAGATTCAGGAATTAAATGATAAGTATCTTCGCCTGTATGCAGAATTTGAAAATTATAAAAAAAGGATGGCGAAGGAAAGAGTAGAGTTTGTCAAAATGGCAGGTCGTGATGTTATCATGACCTTTTTACCACTTCATGATGACTTTGAACGAGCCTTAAAAAGCATGGATGGAGCTGCGGATATAAACGCTGTAAAAGAAGGTGTGCAGCTAATCTTTAAAAAATTTCACGATATATTACAACATTTAGGAGTTAAGCCATCAGAAAGCACTGGTGAGATTTTTGATCCTGAAAGGCATGAAGCCATTTCAAGAATTCAAGCAGGACCTGATAAGTCCGGGGTTGTTATCGATACGATTGAAAAAGGTTTTACTCTTCACGATAAAATTCTACGTTTTCCTAGGGTGGTTGTGGGCGAGTAATAGCTAAGGACATGGCTAAAAGAGATTATTACGACATATTGGAAGTTCCAAGAAACGCTACGCAGGAAGAAATAAAGAAAGCGTACAGGAAAAAAGCTATTCAATATCATCCTGACAAAAACCCGGGGAATAAAGAATCTGAACAAAAATTTAAAGAAGCTGCTGAGGCTTATGAAGTTCTGAGCGATGCTGAGAAACGTGCCAGGTATGATAAATATGGTCATGAAGGAATTTATGGAGCTGGGGGAAATGGAGACCATTGGTCATCCATTAACATGGAGGATATTTTCTCTCGTTTCGGTGATATTTTCGGTGATTTCGGTTTTGGCTTCGGAGGCGCAAGGACTAGACGAGTTAATAAAGGTTCAGATATCAGAATTAAGATAAAACTCACCCTAGCAGAGCTGGCTCAAGGAGTAACGAAGAAAATAAAAATTCAAAGACTAGTCGCATGCGATGATTGTAGGGGAACAGGAAGTAGGTCTGGGCAGCTCCAAAATTGCCCGATTTGCAAAGGCAGCGGACAGGTGAGTCGCGTTACTGACACTTTTTTAGGACGAATGCAAACTGTAACGACTTGTCCGGAGTGTGGGGGGACCGGAACCGCAGTTGGCGAAAAATGCATAAAATGTTTTGGTGACGGAGTTGTAAAGAAAGAAGAAGTTATAGAACTTAAAATACCTGCTGGTGTTTACGAAGGTCTTCAATTATCGCTCAGTGGAAAAGGTAATATGGGCGCCAGGGGTGGTATACCGGGCGATTTATTAGTGATAATTGAAGAAGCTGAAGATACGGATCTTACCCGAGAACAAGACGATGTAATCTACAACTTAAAAATTAGTTTCCCTGATGCTGCGCTGGGTTGTGAAGTAGAAGTCCCGACCCTTACAGGTAAAGCTAAAATCAAAGTTCCGCCTGGTACTCAAAGTGGCAAAATATTAAAATTACGTGGTAAAGGATTCCCTAATATCAATGGAAGGGGGATTGGTGATCAAAAAATCATTGTTCAGGTATATGTGCCAGAAAATTTATCACGGGAGGAGAAGCAGATTCTTGAAAAACTAAGATTATCCGCTAATTTTAATCCATCTTCTCAAAACAAATCTTCTAAAGGGAAAGGAATATTTGGATTTTAGGAGGTTCATTTTCTATATTGCAGAATTAACTCAGCAAACTCTCGAAAAGCTCCTTGACCACCAGCTCTATGGCAGATGTAATCTGCAATAGCTCGTATTTGATTAAAAGCATCAGCTGGGCATGCCCTTAATCCACATATCTCCATTGCTTTTATGTCATTGACATCATCCCCAAGGTAAGCCAGTTCAAAGCCATTCAAACCACGCTTTTGGCACCATTCCTTCAAAAGTGAATATTTGTCTTTTATTCCAGGAAAATAATCGACGATTTGGAGTTTTTCCATTCTACGATGGACAATTTCGGAATCCTCGCCCGTCACCACGACAACACTGTAACCCGCTAATCTTAATCGTTCAAAACCCATTCCGTCTCGAATGTTAAACCTCTTCATCAGTTCTCCCTGAGGGCTATAATAAACGGCTCCATTAGTCAATACCCCATCTACATCCGTGACAACCGCCCGGATATTATTTAATTTTCTTATCAATGATTGTTCCACGGCTGCAAAATAATTCATCCAAGTTTAAAATATTAATCTAAAATAAATTTTACTACAAAATGTGCAGTTTCAGCAGTATTTCGATGCTGAATCATCAGAAAGTAAGAAAAGAATTAACCGGAAAGTTCTTCAAAGATTCATTAGGAGATTACTAAAAAATTATTTAATAACAAAGGACGGTTTATATATGTTGTGATTAAAGCCATAACATTCAAGTAAAATTTTCGTTATTTTAAATTAAAACCCTTTAGTATTCAAGATATGATTACTGGAAAAAGTAATTTACCAACACTTTCAAATACGTGGATAACTGATAAACATATAGATCTTGAATATAAAAGTTATGTTATACTGGCTTACCTCAAACACGTAGCTGATTTTTTCGGGTCTCACAAGATTTATCCGGCATTAGCCGACCTTATCAACCATTTCAAGGAACTTCTTGTACTAAAAGAAGAAACTGAGAAATACGAATCGCGAATTATTCAACTTACGGGTATTGATTGGGAAAAACTCAGACTGCTTTATGAAAAAGATTTAACAGAAGATGCTCTGCTGGACGAGATTCTTCGTGTTATTGATTTTGCTATTCCTCGGTTTGCGGAATCCATTCGTCAGGGCAAAGAACTATATGAGGAGTTAGAAAAATTGATTCAGATTGAAGGTGTGGGAGTTATTCCTCTTCGCCAGGACGAGGGTTATGTTATTTTAGAGGATCAAAGCGATAAAAAAAATAAAGTTTACCAGTATCATATCAAGTTACTTGAGAAACCAGGAGAAAGATTCAAGGCAGTTCACACATCTTTTATTACTGAATACCCTATAAATCTGGTGTATCATTTTCGCCAGATAAAGCAAGAACTGATTAAAAATCGGCCTGATTTTCCTAATCCAGCAGTTTTTGGGGCTACTTCTGTCTGCCCCTTGCCTTTCGAAGAAACTTTTTTACCTCTGGTACGGCGAGCATTAACATTTAGAGTTAAGCTGGTTCATTCTACAGGATAAGTTTTCGCAATATTTTAATTAAGGCTACATCATTTTTGTCGTTTTTTTATTTATTTTGACTTATGCAACCGCTAGTTGGAATTATTATGGGTAGCCTAAGTGACTGGGACGTGATGGAAGAGGCTGCCAATATCCTGGAAGAACTTATGGTGCCATTCGAAGCAGCTATCGTATCTGCCCATAGAACTCCTGATTTTATGGCCAATTACGCCCGGATAGCCGCCCAAAGAGGCTTGAAAATTATTATAGCTGGGGCTGGAGGTGCCGCCCATTTGCCCGGAATGGTTGCTTCTCACACCATTCTGCCTGTAATAGGTGTTCCTGTTAAATCTCCAAATAGTTTGGATGGATGGGATAGTATCATGTCAATATTACAAATGCCTGCCGGAATTCCGGTGGCAACTGTTGCTCTCAATAATGCCCGAAATGCCGGATTATTGGCTGCATCTATTTTAGCTCTCCAGGATGTGGACTTAGCTCGAAGACTTCAGGATTTTCGTATTGCATTGAAGGACAAGGTATTTGAATCCGGATTCAAAATACATTTATCTAAATTTGAATTTGGGAGTTTATGTCGTGATGTGGATAGATCGTAATTTTTTATATTGGCTGTGCAAAATACATTGTTTCTTTCTTAGCGGAGGTCATATTTACGGTCAGTCTTGGCCAGCTGGAGGGCGAGCTGCTGGAATGGCAAATGCAGCCTTATGTAACGTAGATATTTATGCAGCTTTTAATAATCCCGGGGCTTTAGGATTCCTAAAACGAAGTGCTATAGGTCTTTGGTATGATAATCGTTTTCTTTTGCCAGATTTGAGTTCGGCTGGAATTTCTACTGCCTATGCAAGCCGAAGTTTAGGAGTGTTCAATTTAGCTTTTTCAAGGTTTGGCGGAAGATTATTCAATCGAAACAAAGCCTCTTTTTGCTATGCCCGCAGCTTCAGTCCCTACGTCAGTGCCGCAATGCAATTCCATTACCATTATGTGGCATTTGCCGATATGTATGGGCATGCGCATGGTTTTTCTGCCGATCTGGGTATTGTGACGAAGCCCATACATGACTTAATGTTGGCATTTCTCGTAAACAATCCCATACCACAGAGAATAGCCTCGTTCGATAATGAGCGACTTCCTACTGTGATTAGGTTCGGCTTAAGTTATTTGTGGGGCGGAAAGCTCAGATCTAATACGGAAATAGAAAAAGACCTGGACAGACCTTTCTCAGGAAGGCTTGGGCTGGAGTATCTCCCACTAAAGCAACTTCAGATTCGGGGCGGAATAGGCACAGGTCCCGTAATTGCTGCCTTTGGCATTGGCCTGAGTATTGGAATTCTACAGCTTGATCTGGCCTCGGTGTATCATCAGGTTTTAGGATTCTCTCCTAACGCCGGAATTTCAGTACAATTCGGGCCTGAAGTAAAAAGTAAGAAGTCAAAAGAGCCTTAAGTGATGAATCTCGTGAGGCGTTTTTTGCTTTTTAATTTTTGTTTTTGTTATTCTGTATTTTCATTATTTGCTCAGCACGATAGAATACGCGGAGATGAGACATGGCGGGATAATCTTATCGAAAAATTGATAGAGTATATCACAGATAACGTAGAAGAACAATTAGATTATACTACCCTAATCGAAGATTTACAACATTTTTTCGAACACCCTCTTGATTTAAATAAGGCTGAACGCGCAGACATAGAGAAACTTACGGTTCTTAGCGATCGCCAGATAGAAGAAATTTTGAACTATCGAAAAAAGTATGGCCCTTTTCTCACCCTTTATGAATTGACCTTGGTGCCTTTTATGGATTATGAAACCATACTTGTCATCAGGCCCTTTGTTACTGTTAGGCAGCCGAGGCAGTCAGTGCCATTCAGTATGAAACGCTTTTTTCGTTTCGGCAGAGGAGAGATCTTCGTTAGAAGTCTTTACACTTTACAAGAACAGGACGGATATCGCTTGAATAAAGAAAATTCTGAAAAAGGTTATCTAGGGCCTCCTTATGGACTTTTTACCAGATTTAGGTATCAGTATAGTCGCCATTTCAGCATTGGCTTCACAGCAGATAAAGATGCCGGAGAACCCTTTTTTAGAGGAGTTAATAAAACTGGCTTTGATTTTTACAGTGGGCATTTATTTTTCAGTAATATTAAATTTATTAAAGCTGTGGCTATTGGTGATTATCAATGCCACTTTGGTCAGGGGCTAACGTTGTGGTCAGGATTGGCTTTTGGGAAAACGGCATTTGGCATCAATCTTCGGCGTACAGGTCAGGGATTGAGGCCCTATACCTCCATAAATGAGAACTTGTTTATGCGGGGTGGGGCCTTCACGATACGACCACTCCAGTGGCTGGATGTTACTTTATTTTATTCCAATAAAAATCTCGATGGAAAGATTATAGTAACTGACAGTACAGATAGTGATGATTTACCAGAAATCAGCTCACTTATTGTATCAGGACTTCATCGTACTGCTTCAGAAATAAAAAATAAAGGAACTGTAAACGAACAAATGGCAGGAGGTCATCTGGATGTTTATTTTAAAAAATTAAGAGTAGGTTTCACGGGTGTTTATACCAGACTCGGGGCTATACTGAACAGAAGCGATGAGCTCTACAATGTGCTAAGGTTCAAAGGAAATAAACTGACTAACCTTGGAATAGATTATCAATGGGTAAATAACTTCGTCACACATTTCGGTGAAATATCGTACAGCAGTAATGGAGGCTTCGCCATGATACATGGCATACAGTCTTCTTTGACAACGTTTTTCACATTCACAGCATTTTATCGTTATTTTTCACCAACATATACTGCGTTTTATGCGAATGCTGTGGCAGATAGACGTGGATCAAACAATGAAAGAGGTTTATATCTCGGAATTGATTGCAGGCCCTTTAAAAAAATTGGGATTTCGGGTTACTTTGACCAGATTTATTTTCCATGGCCCAGGTATGGTGTGGATGCTCCAAGTCGTGGAGTGGACGGGGTGGGGCAGGTAACTTGGTGGCCGGCAAGAAATACAGAAATATATTTTAGATTAAGGCATAGACTGAGCGCGCAAAACGCCCGAAATAGCGAGATTATAAATTTTATAGAAAATATAGAAAGGACTAATCTTCGTTTCAATGTTTCCACAGATGCCGGTAGATTCATCCGCTTGAGAGGGCGTGCTGAGGTAATGTATTTCCATGCAGCATCCGAAGGCCAGAAATATGGTTACATGATGTATGCTGATATAACATATAAAAATCCCAAAAAGCCTTTAAGTGTGGCTCTACGCTACACGTTATTTCAAACTCAGGATTTTGATACACGAATTTATGCCTACGAAAATGATGTGCTCTATTACTTTTCCATTCCGGCCTTGTTTGGACGCGGAATTAGAAGTTACGGAACCATTCGTTGGGAAATAATGCCCCGCTTGGACTTATGGTTTAAGGTGGCTCACACCTGGTATTCGGATAGAAACGAGATAAGTTCAGGAAATAGTCGTATTGAAGGAAATCAACGTACTGATTTGAGAGTGCAAGTCAGATTCAGGTTTTAATTTGATTTCTTGGATTTAAAAGTGTTTGAAATATTTGATATTTCATAAAAAATACCAATCAATAAAAAATCTCGTCCTATTTCATCATTGATTTTATAATCAAACTGAAAAACATAACCGGTTTGAAAACTCATGAATCTGAATGGTTTAATACCCAATACCGTCTGAGTTCTATTACGTTCAAAATATGGGGCTGTATTGGTAAAAAACAATTCATTACTTAAGCTGATAAAAAATAAATAATTTTCATTCATTCGGGGTCCAAATGAATAAGTTAAAGTAGGTCTTAGTCTAAAGCGGTTTCTGAACCCCGATGAAGTCCATCTCATCTCATAACGATATCTGTGATCTAATCGGAGTTTGTTCCATTTTTGATATAATGTTACCTGCGGCCATAATCTAAACTCAGAGTTGTTTTTAGGCAAGCGGAAGTTACCGCCTTCTCTGAAGGTCTGGTGGGTGCCGCATCCTACAGAAAACTTTACATGAGGTTCTATTTTATAACCGATTTCGCCTTTAATTTCATAATAATGAAAATTATCATAAAATGATAAAGATCGAAGCTGTGATTCTAAGAAAATATTTATATTTTTTGAATAATTGTATTTAATGTTGATAATATTCCACGAGCCTAAAAGGTTATTCTGACTCATTATCTTAAGATAAAAAATTAAGTAAACAAAGCTTGTAAAAAGGAATTTCTTTTTCAAAAAAAATGTTTATAATCCAATAGCACCCTAATATAAAAAGAGAGAAGTAGTTGAGTAACTCTGAGCTATCCTAGAGGTTGAATAACCAAAGCAACTTCTCTCATGGCAAATTTAAGTTTGTTTTCTCAGATTATTTCAAAGTTAGACCGCAGAGTTTTTTCAAGACTTGTAGCCAAGCACCAAACGGATAAGCACCAAAAAGGCTATAACAGTTGGACACACCTGATAAGTATGCACTTTTGTCAATTTGCCAAAAGTCAATTGGTGGGATACATCAGTAATTGGTTTCGATTATAATTTGGGTTGAGCACGTTACTAAACCACACAACTCGTTAGGTTTTTGATGGTATCTTATCGGTTCATGCAAGAAATCAAACAGCTCTTACACATCAAATCGTTCATCGGAACGTCTGAAAATGCTGTGCTCATTCAAATCTGGACGGCACTAATAACCATTCTCATTCTAAAATACCTCAAAGCATTGTCAAAGTACAACTGGCACTTATCTAACTTAGTGGCTTTTATTCGATTGAATTTATTTGTGAAAATTGAATTGCAACGCTGGTTAGACAAACCATTTGATGATGCCAAACCTCCCCCAACACCTAATCTATTGCAGGGGGTTCTTTTTTAAAACTCATCTTTTGCAGCTAATAACCCTTGATTTTGCTGCATTATTTTTTCTTCGTCTTAACGTTTAGGACACTATTGTTTAATAATATTCAAACTCAGGATATTTCATGCGAACTTACCCGAATTTTGAGTGATTTCAGAAAGATTGCCCATTCTGAGTTCGGTCATCCTGGTTGGCCCAAATCTTCAAATTATGTGATATCAATCCTTAGGCTCGCGTTTCACAATCAGATAATTATCTTTTTCGAGACACAGGTAGCCATATTCATATACGAAATAGTAATGCTGTTGCTTGCGGTTGGTGTATAAATGCGTAAAATGTTTAAAATCAAAACCCGAATCACGCAGTTTATATCCCGGTACCTTGCACATTTCTTCGTGGCCGAGCAAGTCTTCGAGAATACTTCTGTTCTTAAGCAATAAGCGACTGATACGACGAACGTAGGAGTTTCGGGAAGTGCTGAGTTGCCTGTTATTAAAGGCATTACGACACATATCGTTACAGAATTTTTTATCAATACGTCCGCTGAGTGGCTCGCCGCACTCTGCACAAAACCTACTCGTATTACCAGCATTCATTTTTACAAATTTCTGAAATTTTAAACAACTTGAGCAGCTCTATATACTTTTGAGCGACAATTAAATTCTTGAGATTTAAAAATGAAAAATTTTGATGTTATTGTGATTGGATCTGGTCCGGGCGGGTACATTGCGGCCATCAAAGCCTCACAGCTTGGATATCAAACAGCTATTGTGGAGAAATATCCCACTTTGGGAGGAACTTGCCTTAATGTGGGGTGCATTCCCAGCAAGGCATTATTGGATTCATCAGAGCATTTCTACAATGCCTCAAATCGTTTTGAACAGCATGGTATCCGGATTTCAAAGCCTGAGGTAGATTTTGCTCAAATGATTGCCCGTAAGGCTAAAGTTGTGGAAGACAACTGCCGTGGAGTGGAAATGCTGATGAAGAAAAATAAAATCACAGTGTTCAGGGGTGTAGGCTGCTTTTTAGATCCCAATCATATTCAGGTAAAAGCAAATGAAAATATGGAAACCCTCAACGGCACGAATATCATCATAGCCACGGGGTCAAAGCCTTCTAACTTACCGGGCGTCTCAATAGATAAAATACGAATTATCACCAGCACGGAAGTATTATCACTTTCCGAAATTCCTCAGAATCTGCTGCTCATCGGAGGTGGAGTGATTGGAATGGAATTAGGAACTGTGTATGCGCGCCTGGGAAGTAAAGTGCGGGTGATAGAATACACTGATACGCTTATCGGCACTTTCGACAGAGCCTTGGGGCGTGAGCTTCTGAAGATTTCCCGCAAACTGGGGATGGAATTTTACCTATCGCATAAGGTGCAATCCGTAGAATATTCCAACATAGACCGGGTTAGAGTGAGTGCTTTAGCTCCCAATGGGCAAGAGGTGCAGTTTGAAGGAGATTACTGCCTCGTGGCAGTGGGTAGGCGGCCTTACACCGAAGGGCTTCAACTAGAAAATGCTGGAATTTCCACGGATGAGCGTGGGTTCATTCCCGTGGATGAAAATTGCCGGACAGCTATGCCTCATATTTGGGCTATAGGCGATGTAGTTCGCGGGCCAATGCTTGCCCATAAAGCTGAAGAAGAAGCAGTGGCCGTAGCAGAACGAATTGCTGGTCAAAAACCCCATATACATTACCATTTAATTCCTAATGTGGTGTACACTTGGCCTGAGGTGGCTTCTGTTGGGTATAGCGAAGAACAATTAAAAAATCAGAATACATCTTACCGTGTGGGTCAGTTTCCTTTTATGGCAAGCGGGCGAGCCAGGGCGAGTATGGATACGGAAGGCTTTGTTAAAGTATTGGCTCATTCTGATACCGACGAGATTTTAGGCGTTCATATAATTGGTCCCCGTGCTGCAGATCTAATCGCTGAGGCAGCTTTGGCTATGGAATTCAGAGCAGCGGCCGAAGACATAGCACGCATCTGCCATGCTCACCCCACTTTTAGCGAAGCTTTGAAAGAAGCTTCCCTGGCCGCATCTGGTCTGGGATCATTGAACTTCTGAAAGCGTGAAATATTAAATTCTTACTGGCCTGAATTGTTTTATAAAAGTCTTTTAATTTTTGCTTCGGCTTAGTATGACAGTTTTTCCATCCACACTATCGTAGGTAACGAGCTCTTTATGCTTACTATTTATAAAGAAATAATTTAAAATAGCTAAATCGCCCAAACAACCCAGGGTATGCATAATGAGACTGCTCCACCAGATCACCTGCCACTGCGTATCGCTGTTGAAAAATGCCAATAAATGGAAAAGAGAAATAACTATAAAGGGCAAACTACCGGCAAAATATAAATCCTTTGGCCCGGCCACAAACTGAGGGGCAATGGCTAGAAAATATCCTTTTTTTAAGTTCATTTTATACTCCACCTTCGGGGCGCCGATCACCTTATAAGCTATTCCATGGATAAGTTCATGCACGGGAATCCAGAGGATAAAAAGCAACATACCATAGCCCACCCATGCCAACCAATCCCCCAAAAGGATAACTTTTGGAGAGTTTAAGTAAAGCAGCGGACCTCCAATCAGAATTAATAAAAAAATAGTCCAAAAACCAAATGTCAAAAGGGAACTTTTGCCCAAATTCTCCAAAACAAATGAAATAACATCCTGATGCGAAAATTCTATTTCCTTTTTAAAATGTAAGTTTTCAAGATTATCGGGTGTGATTCTTGAAAATGATCTCAACTTTCCGAAGTGATTCTTTTGATTTCAATAAAGAAATAATTCAAACAAAAATTTACCTTAATACAGTTACGTGTCCCTTGAATAGTTTTTCGGCTCCAGTGGTTGATTCTAAAAGACGAACCATCCACACATAGGTGTCATTTTTCACCAGTATTCCTCTGAAAGTTCCATTCCATCCAGAATTTAAATTATTTGTTTCAAATATTTTTTCGCCCCACCGATCGAAGATGGTGAAGTTAAAGCCCTCTGATGAAATAAAATTACCTTGGGGTTTAAAGATTTCGTTCAGGTTATCTCCATCCGGTGTGAAGGTATTAGGCAAATAAAATGACAAGGCTCCATCTATAACAACCTTGCTGATTGCCGTATCACTGCAATTATATACGTTGAATGCTATGAGTGTAACAGGATACACGCCTGCCTGGTCGCTCGGGAAAAAAAATGACGGATGTTCAGAATTTGAGATTCCCAGGCTTCCGTAATCCCCGAAATGCCATAAATAAGTGTGAGCACCTTGTGATTCATTCGTAAAGAAGATTGTAGAGTTGTATACATCGGTTGGTTGAGGTTCAAAAGTGAAGGCAGCTTCAGGAAGGGGCCGGGCGCAGACAAACTGTGGATAAAGGGTATCCCGGATGCAGCCCTCGGGCGACACAATCTTGAGCCGCACATCATAACACCCGGGCGCATGATAAACATGTGCAGCGGAACTACAGCTGATGGCTGTGTCACCATCCCCAAAATACCACGTGCACTGACTGCCCAGGCTTCCGCCGGTCGTATTGATAAATTGCATAGCGGCAGGAATACAGGTCTCTTTCGGCTGCACGGAAAAACTTACAGGAGGTACATTATGCCAAATCACCTGGATGCAACTTGTATCAGATGGGGTACCACAATTGTCAGATGCAATCACGCACACAGAATATACAGGTTGCGGTGGAGTTAAGGTAATCTGGCTTCCGTTCCCCAGAATACTGTTCGGAGGCGTGAACCATAAAAATTGATATCCCATTCCGCTTCCCCCCTGCGCAGAGGCCGTAAGCACAGTATTTCCGAGTGGGCAAATAGTCAAATTTCCGAAAACAGAAACTTGTAAGGGAGGATGCACGATTACGGTCATTTGGTCTGTATTGGAGGTACACCCTTTGGAATCAACAGCGCTCACAGTGTACGTGGTGGTGGAAGTTGGGGATAGCATGTGTGGTCCATTTCCAGTTAATCCTTGATTCCAGATCAGGGTGTATGGCACTCCGTTTCCCCCGCTAGGTTGAGCGCCGATTAAAGCTATGCCGTTCAGGCAAATAGTAGTATCATTGAAAGCCACAACTGTGACCGGGGGTGGTTGTGAAATGGTCACCAGAGTATCTTTGAAGCACCCGGTAGTATCAGTGAGCCGTATAATATAATTTCCTGCACTCAGCCCTATCAAGGAATCAACGCCCATGACGTTGTGATGTACCTCCAGGATTTGACCACTGCTGTTGAAATAAGTAAATGACCATGGCGGGCCGTCGGAGCCAATAGGCGTGGCTTTAATTTTTCCATCATTTCCCCCATGACAAGTGACGGGTGTGAGTGTGGGCAATGGAGGAAAACATGTGCCACAGCTGGCTAAAATAGTTACTGAAGAAGTATCCCAACAACCTCCCTGTAAATCGGCTACTGTTACAGTGTAAGTGACGTTTGCGCCCGGGGTAGCCACAGGATTGATGATGTTGGGATTGCTTAGCCACAACGGTGGATTCCACTGGTAAGAGTAGTTAGCAGGATTAGCAGCCGTGGGACAAATACTGAATTGGGTATTAGGCCGGGCATTACTCGTTTGAATAAAACTAGGGGTACCTAAGCCGCATAAGGAATTTACATCCTGATATGAGTAAACTACTGAGGTAAATCCGGTGTTTGTGGCAGGCATGGTGGGATTATACGTGTAGTTTGGATTGAAATGACAGGTTTCTACAATGATATTGCTGAGGCCATCCCAATCATAAGCGACCGGGAAATTTAAAATATTCCAACCTGTTGTGATATTGATCGTTTGAGATGGAAATACTGTAACTAGCCCAGTTTGAAATGAAGAAAGCCCGGTTAGGTTGGTGCACCCGATTTTGACCTCAAAATTATTATAGGTGGAAGTTCCACCATTAAGCCCCAAGACCTGAAATGCAATAGATTGTATTTTACCGCCCGTGAATCCCATGGCTTGAAGCTCTGACGCCAGGTAAAGCATTTGATGTCTTGAACTCCAGTACCAGTTTCCGAAGGGCGAGGGATAAGAAGTGGAGGAATTTTGTGCATTTCCAGTTCCCAGTGTGAGGACGGTAATAGCCGGACAATTCCCAGTATTACTGACGGCACACATGCTGGGGGTTGTAGCTGAAAATGATACCCCCAATTGGACGCCATTGGGACTTCCGCAAAAGTAAAAATTCGTATCTGCGGTAGCTGTCACATCAGGAGAGAAGGAGGGAGCTACTGAAATAGTTACAGTATCTTTTTTTACACAACCCTGCGGGGAAGTTACCGTGAGTTGGATTAATTTATTGCCAGGCGTGTTAAAGGAGGCCACGGGGTTGGGTATATTCGGATTGCTCAAGCCTGTGGTCGGAGACCAATTAAACTGATATCCGGGGACGTTGGGATTCACAGTGACATTTAATTGGATATCTTGCAGAAGGCAAGAGGCAGGGGATGATTGAGAAAGCGAATAGCTGAAATCAGGAACCACGTTAACAGTGACAGTATCAGAGTTTGAACACCCTGCTCCTAAATCACTCATCACAACGTACGTGGTGGTTTGAAGAGGAGAAGCCAAAGGATGAGCGCAGGGATTACAGGAAAAATTCGTTCCCAATTGCATTGGTGGACCACTGAGTACACTCCAAGTGAATACGCTTCCGCCCGAAGCCGAAAGCTGGGCCACCTGATTTCCGCAAATTGTCTGATCTGGCCCTGCGTAAGTACTCGTAATGACTTTGACGACAAAATTCTGTGTAGAAATGCCGGCAATAGGACAGGCATTATCTTCTGCAAATACTGACACGCTATTTAAGGCTGGTGAGCCAGGAAGGGCTGTCCAGCACACTTGAATTGAGGCGGGATTAGTACCCGAAGTCGTCACCAAAGCCCCGGGTAATACCTGTGTGGCATTGCTTGTCAAGGTTATTATATCTCCGGCATTAGGATCTGTAAAATTTAATGTGACACAAAATTGTTGCCCTTCGCATAAGGTAACTTCTAAGGGGCCTGTTTGAACGCCCTGACCGCTCATGGATGCAAATGAATTAGGAACGGAAGGAACGGTGTTGTTACAAGTCTGCACCACAAATTGAAAGTCACGCATCACTGTTCCGATAACATTTCCATTGTCATCATACTCTGTAACTTGTATCACGACTACAAAATATCCGTTGACGGTTGGGGTAAATGCTAATTGTCCTGTATTTGGGTTCAAGGTAATTCCCTGTATGGGCTGCGAAGGGGAATAGCCGGCATTGTAAGAAAGAGGATTGGCATTGGCATCCATAGCAGAAATGAAAGTGTAGGAAATAGAATCACCGTCAGGCTCTACAACACCTAAGTTATAATTCACAGTTTGTCCGTTACAAACATATGGAACGGGGTGAGCGGTAAAAAAAGGCGAATTATTACATGGGTAAGATGCTGTATTCAGCGTGGTTTGAAGATAAATATCATCATTTGAGGCCCCAACCAGATTCGTTGTGTTGTTGCGGCAACAGGTACTCCAGGAGATAGTCCAGGTGTCGCAGGGGGGTGTCAGTGTTATTGTTCCCTGGTAAATGTAATGCTGCATACCAGGCAGGTTTCCGCCATTGCAGGTACTAAATGGTAATTGAGGCGGGCAAAGTTGGGATATCTCTACACCGGTGCTGCCATTTATGAGGTCGAGGGTGAAACTCAACGAGGTGCCGCAGGTACTGGTAAGTGTGATATATTCTGAGCTGCTCATGGAAATTCCAGAACAATCCCTGTATAAGTTCAG
>OGCL01001958.1_pt1 | contig 15864 bp, 14 predicted proteins | sample 1570041 | NCBI WGS metagenome assembly OGCL01 (sample SAMN06266162, study PRJEB24511) | hot springs metagenome | isolation source: Hot spring water | place: South Africa: Limpopo | collected 2015-06-22
CACTGAAAAGCGCGGACTCCTGCAAGACTTGGACGACCATGAGGCCAAAGTCTGGTCAAACATGCTGCGCGATACCCTACAACTGCTCAATGATGAGGTGGCATGATGACCTTACCAAGCAATCCATCTCAGCAGCAACACCCACACACACACCCGTATCCTGAAGCCTTGTTTGTCATTCGGCTACAGGTCGAAAACGCCTCAATTGTCAGTAGTCATTTGACATGGGGTATGCCCGCGCCGAGTGCCTTTGTGGGATTTGGGCATGCACTCGAACGCAAGCTGAATGCACTGGCAGATTATGGCGGTATTCAAGTGGTCGGTGTCGGTGTGTTGTGTCATCAGTTTCACCCACAAGTGACCCGTACCAGTCCGTATGCACCGTATCAACTGAATCTGGCACGACATCCCATCGAAGCCAACGGCGGTTCGGCGGCATTGCTGGAAGAAGGTAAAGGGTACTGTGAAGTGACGTTACTGATTGGCTTGGCAGGTGATCGGCTGTGGGATTTTTTTGAGACCACTGACCAAGCCACTGAACTGACCGCAAAGCCCCTGATCGACCAACTCAAATCACTGATTTGGAACATGCGCTTGGCGGGAGGCAGTGTATTTCCGACCACGCGTAAACCACGTTTGATCAAATGGGATCGCAATGCCGAACAGGCCAAAGATCGCGCACGGTTGTTGTATCGGCATCTGCTGCCTGCATTTGCCTTGCGAGATCGGAGTGAAATTTTACCACTGCATCAGGCTTGGCTGGCCGAACAGCCGCGCTATTTAGAAGCCCAAGGACGCGCACCGAATCTATTGGATACGCTGCTGGATCTGACACGGTTAAATCTACAGGCGACTGAACCTGCTGTATCAGAGTCTGTATCTGACACAGCCGAGGATGAATTATCTGAGCATTCGACTGCATCAGCAAAAACCAGCCCTTGGCACATCCGCACACGGCCAAGCCACCAAACGGGCTGGCTCGTTCCGCTACCTGTCGGGTATGGCGCACTCACGCCCGTGCAAGCGGCAGGACAAGTGACCGGTGCGCGTGACGATCAGTATCCTGTTTGCTTTGTGGAAAGCCTGATCGGTGTCGGCGAATGGATTAGCCCGCATCGGATTGAGAATTTGGTCGAATTACTCTGGGCATACGACAGCCAACCTGAACGCGGCCTGTATCGACTGGTACAGCCATTTCGACCTTATGCAGCACTGCATACCACACCTGAAACACACCAACCTACCGAAAACACGGAGTTTTAATCATGGCAAAATCACCAAAAACCAGCGACAAGCTGAAAACCGCTTCTGTACTGTCGTTTAATCGTCATCTGGACAACTCTGATGGCCGTATGACCGCCGTGCAATGGGCAAGCCGCCACGATGCAGGCGTAACAGCAGGCGTTAAAATCACTCTGCAAGAAAAATCGGTGCGTGGCACGATCTCGAACCGCCCAAAAAACAGCAAAGAAACCGATCCCGCAGCGATTGACGCGGCGATGACTTCCCCGAATCTACAACGGGTCGATGTGGCTGCCCTACCGCAAGGTACGGATACACTGGCTGTCACCTTTAGCTTGCGGGTGTTGCCGAATGTCGGCTTGCCTTCAGCCTGTAATGACGCGGCGTTTGCCAGTCGTCTAGCGCAGGTGGTCGAGGATTATCGGCAAGTCGATGGCTTTGCCACGTTGGCACAGCGTTACGCGCTGAGTCTAGCCAGTGGTCGTTTTTTATGGCGTAACCGCGTAGGTGCAGAATCAGCAGAAGTCACCGTCAGCCGCCTTGTCGATGGCAAAACCAGCGGAGTGGATACATTGACGTTTAACGCACTGGAACAGCCGCTTAGTCAGCTACAACACAGCGAAAAACCGAGTGAAGCCATTGCCAGATTGACGGAGTGGATTCGACAAGGCTTTATGGGTGAAGCACATGTGTTGCTGCGCGTAACGGGTTATGCGCGACTTGGTGAAGGCCAAGAGGTGTATCCGTCACAAGAGTTGATCTTGGATAAAGGCAACAGCAAAGGCGCAAAAAGCAAAACCTTGTACCAACTACCTGACAATGCAGCAGGTCTACACTCACAAAAAATCGGCAATGCCCTGCGCACCATTGACACATGGTATGCCGCAGATGCCAAGCCGATTGCGGTCGAGCCGTATGGTTCGGTCACCTCAGAAGGCCGTGCCTATCGCCAACCGACGGCCAAAATTGATTTTTATAACCTGTTTGATGGCTGGGTTAATGATGGCAAAATCCCAGAACTCGACCAGCAGCATTATGTGATGGCGGTGCTGATTCGTGGCGGCGTGTTTGGCGAAAGCGACAAATAACGGGGCAGCATCATGCATTATTATGTAGATCTGAAAATGCTGGCCGCAGACGACATGCCCTTGCATCAAGTCTGGTCAAATGTGTATATGCAGGTGCATTTGGCCTTGGTGTCAGTCAAAGATGCTAAGAACCAAGTGCCGATTGGGCTGAGTTTTCCGGAGTATTACGCGGGTAAACCGACGCATCGCTTAGGCACAAAGCTGCGGCTATTTGCTCAAACCGAAGCGGAACTGACTCAGCTTCAGCTTGCCACATGGCTAGATCGGCTGAGTGACTATGTGCATATCAGCAGCATCAAAGCTGTTCCTGCAACGGCCAGCAAACAAGTCATGGTACGCCGTGTGCATCCGCCTGCCAGTGTCGATGCCCTCGCCCGCCGATATGCCAAGCGCAGTGCAGCGGGCAAGCATGGCGCACAGGCGGTTAGTTCGGTCGATGAGGCGCGGCAACGCTTGCAGCACTATCCTGATACGCTACATCAGTTGGGGTTTATCCCGCTCAAAAGCCTGAGTACGGGGGCTGATTTTAATCTGATTTTGCGGCAGGATGTGGTCGATACTGCGCAGGTTGGGTTGTTTTCGACCTATGGCTTGAGTCGTGGTGCAACCCTGCCCCACTGGTAAGCTGTGGCAGTTACCCCAAAATTTAACCAAAGTTTTGGGGACTCTTTAAAAACTTAAGTCTTTCAATGCGTTGCAACACAGCCAAAAAACTTGGGTTTTTTATGGTTTTTTGGGCTAAAATCCTGTTGCAGCGCGTTTTTTGTGTTTGTTTTTCCTCTGAAACGCCGAATAGGCGGCTTAGAAACCAGAGGATTAAGAGTGAATTTAGAAACAGGCCTGAAACGCCGAATAGGCGGCTTAGAAATCATTGAGAACACTCAAGCGGCAATACGGCAACTGAAACGCCGAATAGGCGGCTTAGAAAATCTTAATATCATCGACACCAAACGTGATATTTCTGAAACGCCGAATAGGCGGCTTAGAAAAGACGATGCGGACTTTGCGCAGGATGTTGGTTCTGAAACGCCGAATAGGCGGCTTAGAAAACACAACAACCAGCATTCACCGTCAGAAATATCTGAAACGCCGAATAGGCGGCTTAGAAAGGTCGAATCCAATCTGGTGGAATCCAACCAAACTGAAACGCCGAATAGGCGGCTTAGAAAAAAAAGGCTCCGAACAATCCCAGCTTTTTGGACTGAAACGCCGAATAGGCGGCTTAGAAACTTTTGAGTTCGAGACCGTGGCAGCGCTTGAACTGAAACGCCGAATAGGCGGCTTAGAAAAATCCCATCTGTTGCGGCGTGTACCACATGCACTGAAACGCCGAATAGGCGGCTTAGAAAACATCCCAAAATATTAACTTTGGTGGTGGTTGCTGAAACGCCGAATAGGCGGCTTAGAAATGCCCTAACACGCGCATTATGAAAAGATTTTTCTGAAACGCCGAATAGGCGGCTTAGAAATTGTCCAGTTGGCCGTTCTGAATGTTGGTCATCTGAAACGCCGAATAGGCGGCTTAGAAAAATAGCTTAAAAGCCGATGCAGTCGAGCAAGCCTGAAACGCCGAATAGGCGGCTTAGAAAGATATGCCCGCGCTGGCCGCATACATTGAGGGCTGAAACGCCGAATAGGCGGCTTAGAAACTGACTACAGCCGCAAGTTCTTAGCCGCCAAACTGAAACGCCGAATAGGCGGCTTAGAAAAAATGGACAAGCTTGACGGCTTCCGGCTCGGCCTGAAACGCCGAATAGGCGGCTTAGAAATTGTGGGAGTTGTGGCGGTTGCGCTGGACTCGCTGAAACGCCGAATAGGCGGCTTAGAAAAGTCAAGAATGGCAACATGGCCGAAAGCAGGACTGAAACGCCGAATAGGCGGCTTAGAAAACGTTCGACGGCGCACACAAGACAGACAACTCCTGAAACGCCGAATAGGCGGCTTAGAAAACCACCATAGCTTTTATTGTGATACTTCTTAACTGAAACGCCGAATAGGCGGCTTAGAAAATAGCTTGCCTTGCATCGTAGCTCAAGCAGTACTGAAACGCCGAATAGGCGGCTTAGAAATTGACAACCATCGTGACATCTGGCCTACTGACCTGAAACGCCGAATAGGCGGCTTAGAAATGACTTCTTTGTGTATGCCATAACCCTTTATTCTGAAACGCCGAATAGGCGGCTTAGAAATTCTCGTGCCGCCTTTAGTAAGGCATTCTCCTCTGAAACGCCGAATAGGCGGCTTAGAAAATCGTATCAACGGATTCTCGCATCTCTGGGAACTGAAACGCCGAATAGGCGGCTTAGAAAACTCACAAACAATATCTTTACAACACCACTGTCTGAAACGCCGAATAGGCGGCTTAGAAACTTGCGCTTGGTTTGCACCATCAGATCGAGGTCTGAAACGCCGAATAGGCGGCTTAGAAATTTCTAGCAGTTTCTGGCACTACCATACCAAACTGAAACGCCGAATAGGCGGCTTAGAAAATATAAACCGATCTGGTGCAGCAGACTTTAAACTGAAACGCCGAATAGGCGGCTTAGAAAACTTTGGCGACTTGATCAGATGTTTGAGCTAACTGAAACGCCGAATAGGCGGCTTAGAAAATATCGCCAATTGCTTGCGTCTTCCATAGCTTCTGAAACGCCGAATAGGCGGCTTAGAAATTTATCGAACGCCACTGCATCTTAATCAGTATCTGAAACGCCGAATAGGCGGCTTAGAAATCACATTGTAACAATGTGAGATAGTGAACAACCTGAAACGCCGAATAGGCGGCTTAGAAAGCCTTAAAAGTCAATGGTTGGATCTGCTAGATCTGAAACGCCGAATAGGCGGCTTAGAAAGCTAAAAATTGCCACTCATTGCATTCACACAACTGAAACGCCGAATAGGCGGCTTAGAAAAATAAAAAGAATTTGGCACGGCTGGTCAGGGTCTGAAACGCCGAATAGGCGGCTTAGAAAATTGCGATGCACAAACTGATAAACAACTTTTACTGAAACGCCGAATAGGCGGCTTAGAAAAACAGCATCCGGTAAAGGTGAACTTTTCTTCACTGAAACGCCGAATAGGCGGCTTAGAAATTTGCATTGTCCACTTTCTTGCGACCGCGAGTCTGAAACGCCGAATAGGCGGCTTAGAAAGTGTACACTGTACAAGTACACGTCATTGACGTCTGAAACGCCGAATAGGCGGCTTAGAAATCATCGGCGTCTTAAACGTCATCGAGGTCATCCTGAAACGCCGAATAGGCGGCTTAGAAAGAAAGCTACGAAGCACGCACGGACATCATTAACTGAAACGCCGAATAGGCGGCTTAGAAAAAGAAAATCTATGCAGTTGTTTAATATATGATCTGAAACGCCGAATAGGCGGCTTAGAAAGTGATACCGCGCCAAATCACAGGCCAGCGATACTGAAACGCCGAACTCTCAATTTGGCAGACTAGGGCGATTCACCCGCCCTAGATCACAAATACCGACTTAAAAACTCCAGCGCATCGACAAGCGCAAACTGCGTGGTTCAGCCGGATGCACGTGCCGATCTTCCACGCCCTCACGATCGGTCGAATTGACAGCACAAGCAGGTGTGCTTAACTCACTCGGCAGACATGACGCATAAAAATACTCAATGTCGTTCACCTGACGATTCAACAGGTTAAATACCTCTAAGCGTGCCTGCCAGTCCGCATTTGGCCGATAAGTGATTTGCGCATTCAGCAATGTCGAAGCACGAGAACGCTCACTATTGTCCTCTATCAGCGGTCGTGAGCCAAAATAGCGGCCTCGTAGTCCAATATCCCAGTCGTCGTGTGGCTGATACGTCACGCCAAGCGACGCGGTTTTTTCCATCGCACCTGCGATATAGCGTCCCTCTGGCGCAACATCACGAAAGCGACCGCGTGACCACGCCGCATCCAAATCCACTGTCCATGCCACATTCGGTTGATAAAAATGACTCATCTCAACCCCGTAACGCTCACTGGGGCGACTGGCCTCGGTCGTACCCGCATCACCGACAAACAATAACTCAGAATCCGACTTTAAGCCCCAAAACGCCAAGCTACTGTGCAATTTTGGCAGCCACTCCGTCCGCAAGCCAAGCTCTGCCCCGCGTGTTCGCACCAATGGATCAACGCGATCAATCGGCTGCAAAAAGCCATCTTCACGCGGATCAGGGTTGATTGTGATGGTTGAACCGCGTGCATCATTGCTGTGGAAGCCACTGCCCACACTCAGATAATATTCAGTTTTTGCCCAAGGGCCTAAGACCAAACCGAGCTTTGGACTGACGATCTGATCGTGATCACGGCCAGAATTTTCGGGGCGATTGGCCTGCACATCGAAGCGATAAGCATCAACCCGAAGCCCCGCTACACTGCGCAACCACGGCAGCCATTGCAATTGATTTTCTGCCCAGACACCCAGCGAGGTTTGATCGACTTGATCTTGTCGCACCGTGTCGAACCGCTGACGCTGCGTGGTTAAATGCAACCCCACATCGCGAATGTGGTCATGCCGCAACTGCGAGCCGACACTGTTGCTCATCGCACGACCTTGCCAATCTGAGCGCCATGTTTGCTTTAAGTTGCCACCGACCACTTGCCGCCGATCGACCTGCTCAAACTGATCACCACGCAGTGCATCATCCAAAGCATAAGTAAAATTTGAAAATAAATTCAGCCGATAATCCAGCGCATACACGTTAAACACCTGCGACTGCTGATCCTCGTGCCGCGCACCACTGAGTGACACCGAACTGCGCTGTGTATCGCCACCGTTGGTATTTTCCAAATTGCCAAACCGACCAATCAAGCCCTGCTCAATCGCCCGCTGCGCAACCTGATCGGTAGCGTTCCATTTGGATTGATAGTGCTGCGCCTGCACTGACCAATACTGCCGTTGATCACCCACGCTATAGCGCAGTAGTGCGTGATCGGTTTCCAGATTTTGTGGCAACTCCCACGCGCCATCATGCCGCGTCAATGCCACCGCACCCAGCACAGTGGCCTGCTCATTTACTGCCGTTGAACCGGCAGCCAATACCCGTCGATAGTCGTTCTCACCCATGGTCAGCTGCACAAATGGCCGCGCCAGCTCTCGCACCGTGCGGATTTCAGCCTGTCCCGCTGACGCAAAATCACCATCTTGTGCCGCATACACCCCTTTGCGGTAGTCAATCCGCTCGATCAATTCAGGGATAATAAAATTCAAATCCAGATAGCCCTGACCATGACCATGTGTCGGCAGGTTAACCGGCACGCCATCAACCGACACCGCAAAATCTGTACCGTGATCCAAATTAAAACCACGCAAAAAATACTGATTGGCCTTACCCTCTCCGCTGTGTTGCGTCGCAATCACCCCAGGCACAGATTCTAATACCTCGGCTGGACGCAGCAATGGCCGATTAACCAGCTGCTGCTGATCAACAGTGCCTTGTGACGCAGTCTCAGCCATCGGTGATGGTGCAGACGATGGACGATGGGCTGTAACTGCAATCACTGGCAACGGCCGTATCGACTGTGGCGGCCCACCAGCGTAGACACCTGTGCTACAACACAACACCAGCAAGGTCGGCCGAAACCGTCTCATGTCTTTTTGATCATGCATCAATCACCACTCCTTTTTTCATCAATAAATAGTCGAACGATTGCAACCAAGACCGCTCAAAACACCACCCCAAAATCAGTCACAGGGCTGACCACATAAAAAAACCGTTCATGTCAAATCACATGAGCGGCATCACTCGATGACAACCTTACACCACCCATGCCAAGCAAAAACAGCTTAATCACGGTTTGGTTTGATTTCGCCGGTTTTTAGCTTATGCAAAAAGCCGTTGATCTCGGCACGCACAATCGGCAGCAAAAAGTACAAGCCCAGCACGTTAAAGAACGCCAAAATAAATACCAAAGCATCGGACAAATCAATCACCGCATCCAAGCTCATCGCTGCCGCAATCACACTGATCGCACAAAACACCAATTTATACAGCAGCGCGGTTTTTTCACCGAACAGATACGTCCAGCCTTTTAGGCCATAATACGACCACGACAGCATGGTCGAAAACGCAAATAACACAATCGAAATGGTCAGCACCACATCAAAACCAGGCAACACCGAATTAAATGCATTCGAGGTCATCACCGCACCGGCCATGCCTTGCTGCAGGTATGCACCGGTGACGATAATCACCAACGCCGTCATGGTACAAATCACCACCGTATCAATAAACGGCTCTAGCAACGCCACCAAACCTTCAGTGCTCGGCTCATCGGTTTTGACCGCCGCATGCGCAATCGGCGCAGAACCAAAACCCGCTTCGTTCGAGAACGCACCACGTTTTAAGCCCTGCATCAGCGCACCAATAAACCCACCAAAACCCGCTTCAGGCGTAAACGCACCGCTAATAATCGCACCAAATGCCGCAGGCAACTTATCGAGATTCAGACCGAGAATCAACAGTCCAGCAGCCAGATAAATCACCACCATAAACGGCACTAATACGCTGGTCACACGCGCAATACTCTTGATCCCACCGATAATCACCAGTGCGCACACCACCCCAAAACCAATGCCAAACAAATACGCACCATCGGTGATTTGGAACTGATTCATCAGCTGGGACGTGGCTTGGTTGACCTGAAACAGATTACCGATACCAAACGCAGCAAACGCCAAAATCAACGCCGCCGCCGCCCCTAAAAATTTCCCAAACTGCGGAAAGCCACGCTCGGCCAGCCCAGCCTTGAGATAATACATAGGACCACCTGATACGCTGCCATCTGCGTTAATCTGGCGGTATTTAACCCCAAGCGTACACTCGGCAAACTTCGTCGCCATCCCGAACAAGCCCAGCATAATCATCCAAAAGGTCGCGCCCGGCCCACCAATCGAAATCGCCACCGCCACACCCGCGATATTGCCCAAGCCGACTGTCGCGGCTAACGCAGTACTCAATGCCTGAAAGTGGCTGACCTCACCCTGATCGGTTTTACGACTAAACCGTCCTCGCAGTGCCTGAATCGCCAGACCAAACAAGCGAAACTGGATAAACCGGAAATAAATCGTACAGGTGACGGAGGCAATCGCCAGCCACATCACAATCCACAAAATCTCGGTACCGGGGATTTTGCCAAACACAATCGGTACAATCGCATTGGCAATCGGCTCAAAAATCGTGCGAATCAGCACGTCGATCCCGCCGACGACCTCAGGCTCGGCTGCCCATGCAGCAGGTGACATCAGTGAACAGAGCAGCAATAACGCCGCCCAGAATAGATTGGGCATAGCCTAAACCTCATGAGAAATTGATCGGTACATCGATCAGATCGGTGATTATTCACGCCGCTTTTGATCCAACTGCGGTGATTAGCAATTTAAATCCGCGTTGGATGCACCTTAGCACCCCTGTTGAATTCTTGTAAACAAGCAGAAAACATGCCATCCATGGCTATAAAGTGTTTTATTTGATCACAGCCCATTTTTTAGCATGTGGATGTCCTGATCGACAGGTAACGTGCCCGCAGGAAGTCATACGTCCAGTTATACAGATATGTGTACGGCAAAAAAGCCAACAAAAACCCAATGTCCAACAAAAACGCCTGCCACAACGAAATCTCAAGCCACCACGCCGCCAGCGGCACAATCGCCAACACCAAACCTGCCTCAAACAATACTGCATGCAGCACACGGATCTTCACTGTGCGCGTCCAATTCAGCCGCGTCGCCCAGCGATCAAACAATGCGTTAAACAGCATATTCCACAGCATCGCTATCGCTGAAATCGCAGCGGTCAAAATCCCCGTGTGTAACAGATCAAAACCGAACCACCACGCCAAAATCGGAGTAAAAATCAAAATCCCGATGATTTCATAACCCAGCGCATGAAAAATCCGCTCTTGAACTGAACGCTGAAAATCATTGCTGACCTGTTGCATGACGATCTTTCAACCTCTCAAGATGACTGAATTCGCCTATTGTGATTGAATAATTCGATAGTTTAAACTGAGTAACCATCGTAAAAATTGATAGTTTGCCCATGCAGCTTTCTCCTGAAGCATTATTGGCCTTTGCACATGCGGCGCAGCTTGGCTCGTTTAGTGCCGCAGCGCGACAACTCGGCAAGCAGCAATCCACGATTAGTACCAGCATTGCCAATCTGGAAGCCGATCTGAATCTACAGTTGTTTGATCGAAGCTTTCGTAAACCACAACTGACCGCCGCCGGTCGGCTGATCTTGGCGCAGGCCGAGCGTGTACTGGCCGCAGAAGCCGATTTGACCGCCACCGCCTTGCAACTGAGTGCCGGACTAGAAGCCGAGTTTAGTTTGGTGCTGTCGGATACCTATCAATCCGATCATTTTGAAATCATCATGCGGGCGTTTGCTGAGCGCTTTAGCGTTGTGAATTTTCGCTGCCAAATCGCCGAACAAGCCGCCTTAGTCACCTTGGTACAATCTGGCGCGGCGCAGTTGGGACTGGTCGCCACCCAAGCACACTACCCGCCGGATATTTCGGCAGTCACGTTACAAGAACGCTCCCTGATCGGCTGTTATGTCTGTCGTAGCCACCCGTTGGCGCAATTGGCACAACAGCGGACGCTCACCGTGCAAGATTTGGCGACCTACCGTGAATTACAACTGAGCCAGCCACTCGATGAACTGCCGAAAGTCAGCACGCAGCAGCAATGGCAAGCACCGACTTATACCATGCTGCTTGAGATGCTGATGCTCGGTGTGGGTTGGGCGAGTTTGCCGCGCTGGATTGTGCAACGCTACGCCGCACAGCAGGTGCTGGAATTACCGATTGATGGCTGGCCGGTCGAACTCTCGGTCGATGTGATCTGGTCGCGGCGTTATCCGTTGGGTCAGGCGGGACAATGGCTACTGGAGCAAATGCGCGATGCCTAACACGGGTGATTTTGATTTATCATCTGCCGTGCAACAGATCAAACAGCACTACCCACACAGCACTCTATACACGCTGACTGATCTGTATGATCCGGCGTTTTTAGCATGGTGCGCGGTGCAACAGCTACCGAGTGAGTTGCAAGGCAGTGCTGTTAAGCGTCAGCAGGAATTTTTGGCAGGACGTTATTGCGCTGCGCGTGCATTAGAGCAACTCGGCCTGCCTAGACCGGACATGCTCGGTCGGAAGCTCAACGGCTCGCCCGCTTGGCCAGCCGGATACAGCGGCAGTGTCACGCATCATCGCGGTCATGCGCTGGCATGGGTCGCGCCATCAGTTCATTACCATGAACTGGGCTTAGATCTCGAAGGGGTAGTCAGTCTGGCACGGGCGCAACAACTCCAGCGACGTGTACTGAATCCCGCTGAAGTCGAACTGGGTGAAAAGCTCGGCTATCCACCTGCATTATGGTTTAGCTTGATATTTTCCTGCAAAGAAACCGTCTATAAGCTGCTCTCGAATGCCGCTGGGCGATATATGCCGTTTGCATCAGTTGACATCATCGTGCTTGAGCAAGATACGGCTGACTCGACCCTGCGGCTCACCTGTCGGCTGACCGAGGACTGGTCGGTGGATTGGCCGTGTGCAGCACAAGTCAGCGTATCGGCCTTGCTGTTAGACGACGGACAAAACACAGTACACGCAATAGATCAAACATGGACACAAGCCACACACGTTCTCAGTTATGCTGCGCTCGCCGTTTCCACACCCCAGCAGAGTCACTAACTCATGACACATGCTTTGACCAATCACTCATCAAAAGAACAACCGCCGCTGCTGGTATTGTCATGGCCTTTGCTGCTGCTGATGGCCTTGGCGACTGGCTTGGCAGTGGCTAGTAATTATTATGTCCAACCACTGCTACATAGCCTGATGCAACGGTTTGGCTTGTCCAGTGCCACGGCGGCATGGCTGGTCACCACCGCGCAGTTTGGTTATGCACTTGGTTTGCTGTTATTGGTTCCGCTCGGTGATTTGTTTGACCGCCGCCGCCTGATCATCGGCATGAATCTGCTCACGGTGGGCGGTTTGCTGCTGATTGGTTTTGCCCCGTCTGGCCTGTGGCTGTTTGTCGGGGCGACCGTGACTGGGCTGTGTTCGATTGGCGCACAGATCCTCGTGCCGTTTGCCGCCAGTCTTGCACCAGAAGCGCAGCGTGGGCGGGTGATCGGCGTGCTGATGAGTGGCTTGCTGCTGGGGATTTTGTTGGCGCGTACCGTCGCCGGTGCGTTGGCTGGTCTAGGTGATTGGCGGCTGGTATATTGGTGTGCAGCAGCAGCCATACTAATGATCACACTGGTATTGGCACAACGCTTACCGACCGAACCACGCAAACCCACCGTCCGTTATACAGATCTATTGCAGTCGGTGTGGCGGCTGTTTCAGCAAGAGCCGTTGTTGCGTTTGCGGGCATTTTTTGGGGCGATGGCATTTGCTTGTTTTAGTGTGTTGTGGACGGCGTTGGCGTTTTTACTGAGTAGCCCACCGTATGGCTATGGCGAGGCGTTGATTGGGCTGTTTGGTTTGCTCGGCGTGGCTGGGGTGTTGGCGGCCAACTGGGCGGGGCGGCTGAATGACAGTGGCCGCAGCAATCGCGCCACGCATATTTTTTTGGCGGTGTTGTTGTGCAGTTGGTTACCGCTGGGCTGGGCGGAACACAGCTTGGTTGCGCTGATTATTGGGATTTTATTGCTCGATCTGGCGGTGCAAGGCGTGCATATCAGCAATCAGGGGCTGCTGTATGCGATTCGGCCAGAGTCGCGCAGCCGGATGACCTCGGCCTATATGACCAGTTATTTTGCGGGTGGGGCGCTTGGCTCGCTCGGCTGTGGCTGGGTCTATCAGCACAGCGGCTGGTCGGGGGTGGTCGGTTTGGGCGCGGGGTTTTCGCTGCTGGCCGTGCTGGTGTGGGTTGTGGTGTTGGGGCATCACCACCACGGATAAAAATCCGGCATCTGCGAGGCTTTGCTTTGATAGTTTGGCTCACGCTTTTCCAAGAAACTCGCCACGCCTTCTTTGCCATCCGCGATGCTGGTATAAAACATCGCCAACGAATCCACCTCATGCGCCACACGCGGATGACTGGCCGCGCTGTTGCGATACATCATCTGCCGCGCCAACGCAATCGCCACCGGCGAACGGTTACTGATGACCTTATGCGCCAGTGCTTGTGCAGCAGGTAACAACTCCTCTGCCGGATAGACTTGCTTGACCAAACGACCGGCCAGCGCGTCGGCAGCACTCAAAATCTCCGCGCTATACACCCACTCCAACGCCTGCTGAATCCCGACAATCCTTGGCAAAAACCACGTCGAACAGGCTTCTGGCACGACACCGATTTTACCGAATACAAAACCGATACGGGCTTTTTCGGAGGCCAGTCGAATGTCCATCGCGAGTGTCATGGTTGCACCAATCCCCACCGCCGCGCCATTAATCGCCCCAATCACCGGTTTTTTACAGTCAAAAATCGCCAACGTGACACGACCACCGGTATCACGCACACCGTTGAAAATGTCCGGCTGTTCAGCACGTTGCTGGAGATCGTCAAGGCTGGGCTGTAGGCTTTCGTCGAGTCCAAACACGTTGCCGCCGACCGATAGATTCATCCCCGCACAAAACGCCCGCCCCGCGCCCGTCACCACGATTGCGCCAATCGCGTCGTCCTCACTGGCACGCTGAAAAAAATCCACCAGCTCATTGGCCATCTCGACCGTAAAGGCGTTCATTTGTTCGGGCAGGTTTAAGGTCAGGGTGCAGACGCGCTGCTCAAGGCTGACGGCAAGCGTTTGGTAGTTGTACGACATGATCACGTCCTGTTGGTTATGCTGAGGTTGGGCTTAGACTAGCTGAGTTTTGGTAAAAATACACGGGGTGGTTTGATACAAAAAAGCACGCTACTGAAGAAAACCATGCGAAAATTAACAGCCAAGTACACGTTTGTATGCGTAAAAACAAAACAAATATGCTTCATTTTTAGCTATGCAATGCAACATTTTTGTTTCATAATCGCCGTGGCACGTCAGAGGGGCTGGTGATGAAGTACAGCGAGTTCAGACGGTGGCTTCAGAAACAAGGTGTTGAGTTTGTCAGGCGCGGCAAAGGCAGTCATTGGATCATTCGATACCAAGACAAGCAGAGTGTGTTTCCTGATCACGGCAGCAAAGAGATTCCGGAAGGCACACGACTAAAGATCATCAAGGATTTGGGGCTGTAAGCCATACCGTGTTGAATACGGTGTCCTTTCCTTTGATTCATGATGTTTTGCGCAGGAGTGCAACCCATGCAATATGCAGTACAAATCGTGCCAGATAGTGGCTGCTATCTGGTGAGTTGTCGGGATTTCCCTGAGTTGAATAGTGTTGGGGATACTGAGGCTGAGGCATTACGCGAGGCACTCGATGCCATCGAGACGTGCTTTATGATGTATATGGATGATCGTCGTGCTATCCCCGTCCCTAGCGCGGCACAGGCGGGTGAGCATGTGGTATATGTGCCGATTAAGGTCGCCACGAAGGTGGCGTTATACAATGAGATGCTGGCGCAGGGTGTGACAAAGGCGGAGATGGCGCGGCGCTTGGCGGGTTATCAGGCTAGTGTGGATCGGATTTTGTCGATTCGGCATTCGACCAAGCTGGAGACGTTGGAGGCGGCGTTTGCGGTGCTGGGCAAGCGGTTGGATATTGCAGTGGCTTGAGGGTATGGCAGAGGTTTATTATGGCCTCTGCACCCTATCCGTAAAACCAGCTCAAAGACCAGTATTGATTCCGTATTTTTTCTCTCTCTTATGGAAGGCTGTTTCGCCTCCTTCCAAGACACGACAGATCTCGTCTTTCATCAGAACCTCACCACACATACCTTCAATGGCTCCCGGTCGACACGTGATTACTTCATTCTCATTAACAGCAAGAACCACTTGGTCAGCATCAGCGTTTACAACCAAGTTTGCATTGTGAGTCACAATAATCACTTGACGGTATCGCTTGATTTTTCTAAAAATTGGCACTAACTTTCTGTAGATAAACTCATTATCCAAATCATCTTCTGGCTGGTCAAATACAAAAGGGGACGAGAAAGGATCTGTTGCCAGCTTCATGCAGACATAAAAAGTCCCTTTTTGCCCGACGGATAGCTTTTCAAACTCCTTACCTTCATAAGTCATCTTGGCCATAGGGTGGATATATTTGTCTATGTTTTCTGGAAACATTATTTTTTCCAAGAAGCCAATACAACCAGAACTTTTAAAGTAATCAAGATAATGGTCATGACAAAAGTCCAGCAGTTTTAGTTTTTGGTTTTCTGAGATGGAAATATTTCCAACACCGCTAATCAAATCAAAAAAAGACTCAAAATCTTGCACACATAAAAATTCTGACATCCTCTCTCTGGTACTTTGGTTATCTTTCTCCTTAAATTTACTCAAATTCAGAGACTCTTCCAGCAGTTCGTATAGACTGTCATTTCTAAAATCTACATAGGATGTAAGTTGACAAGTCAAACTAAATATGCAAAAGATAACTTTTACCTCACCTGTTGTCCGCCATGCCACGCATCGTC
>OGCL01001960.1_pt1 | contig 15854 bp, 19 predicted proteins | sample 1570041 | NCBI WGS metagenome assembly OGCL01 (sample SAMN06266162, study PRJEB24511) | hot springs metagenome | isolation source: Hot spring water | place: South Africa: Limpopo | collected 2015-06-22
ATGGCGCCGTATTTCTCGGCGAGCGCGCAGATCTCCGGGAGCTTGGCGACATAGCCGTCCATCGAGAAGACGCCGTCTGTGACGATCAGCCGGAAGCGCGTGCCGTCGGCGATCGCCTGCTTCAGCTCGGCTTCCAGCGCATCCATGTCCGAATTGGCGTAGCGATACCGCTTCGCCTTCGAGAGCCGCACGCCGTCGATGATCGAGGCATGGTTGAGGCTGTCTGAAATGATCGCGTCTTCGGGACCGAGCAGCGTCTCGAAGATCCCGCCATTGGCATCGAAGCAGGCGGCAAAGAGGATCGCGTCGTCCTTGTCGAGATAGCGGGCGATCGCCAATTCGAGTTGACGGTGGATGTCCTGCGCGCCGCAGATGAAGCGGACCGAGGCCATGCCGAAGCCGTGGCTGTCGATCGCGGCCTTGGCGGCCTGTTCGATCTTGGGATGGTCGGCAAGCCCGAGATAATTGTTGGCGCAGAGATTGATCATCTCGCGCGTGCCCTTCGCATCTCGGACCTTGATGCGGCCCGATTGCGGGCTGACGATCTCGCGCTCGCGTTTCAGAAGCCCATCGGCTTCGATGCCTTGGAGGATGTCGGTGATGTGGTCGAGAAAGCCGGTCTGCATGGGAAACCCCTCGATGCTGAATAATTCCAGCATATCGGAATTTTGCCCTGCGGCAATCGATATTTTGGAATTGCCTTTGGGCTACCTGTGTAGCACGACTAGCAGGCCCTTGCCGAGTGCGGCTCCGGCATTGCGGATCGCATGCGGAACATCGGCCCGGTAGCGGGCGGTTTCGCCGGCCCTGAGGAACGTCTTGCTGCCGCCACTGGAAATTTCGAAACCATCGGTAAAGGCGGTGAAATGTTCGAAGGCGCCGATCGAATGGGGCTGGCTGACGAGCTCGCCGCCCGGATCCATTTCGAGGTCGTACCACTCCGTCTGGCCGGCGAGCCGCGGCGAACTCAGGATCTTCAGCCGGCAGGAGCCGTCGGCGCTGCGGATAACCGGCGTGTGCATGACCGAGGTCACCTCGATCTCCTCGCGCCCGGCAACCGATGTGCCGTTGCCGATGAGATCGGACAACTCGATTTCCATCGCCTGGGTCAGGCTCCAGAGCACGGCGAAGGTCGGATTGGCCTCGCCGCGCTCGATCTGGCTCAGCATCGATTTCGAGACACCGGACAGTGTGCCGAGCTGTTCGAGCGTCAGCTTGCGTGCCTTGCGCTCGCGCTTGATGGCCGGGCCGATCTCTGGAGTGTGCTGCATGGGGTCATGTCCTGCGGTTTTGTGGGCGGTGACCGATGGATCCTTTTACGCCGAGCCTGCGGCAGAGTGAAAGAGGTAAGCATCCACCACTTGACTCCAATATCCGCGAATGAAATTCTCAGATAATGGAATCGACCGATCAATTCGAGAAACATGTCGCCGAACGGCTGAAGCGTCTGCGGCTCGAGCGCGGCCTAACGCTCGATCATCTGGCGGATCTCTCCGGCGTCAGCCGGGCAATGATCTCGCGCATCGAACGCTCGGAGGCAAGCCCGACGGCGGCGCTCCTGGCGCGGCTCTGCTCAGCCCTTGGGGTATCGCTCTCGGTCTTCTTTGCAGGCAATGAAGCCGAGCCATCGCCGCTGGTACGACGCGCCGACCAGGCGGTCTGGCGCGATCCGGAAAGCGACTATCTGCGGCGTGCCGTCTCGCCTCAGGGGACGGGCAGCGGTACGGATATCGTCGAGGTGGAGTTTCCGGCCGGTGCCGAAGTCCGCTTTCCCGGACGACCCACGGGCCGCAGCCAGACCCAGCATGTCTGGGTCTTCGAAGGCGCCATCGAACTGACGGTTGGCGAGGCCGTGCATCGGTTAGAGGCGGGTGACTGCCTCTTCATGAATGTCGGCGACGTGCACGGTTATCGCAATCCGACCGACAAGCCCGCCCGCTATGCCGTGGTGATCTCCCTCGGCCCCTGACCATTTCCCATCCCGACGACAGGACCTGATCCCATGCCCGACATCCGGCTGCTCTCCAAAGATGATGCGCTCGCCGCCTTGCCCGACCTCTGCGAGACGCTAGCAGACTGTGTCGAAGGCGGCGCCTCGCTCGGCTTCATGTCGCCGTTCTCGCCGAAGGACGGGGAAGCTTTCTGGCGGGGCGTGGCAGAGGCAGTCGGGCGTGGCGAGGTTCTGCTCTACGGCGCATTTGTCGAGGATAGACTTGTCGGCACGGTTCAGGTCGGCTTTGCGTTGAAGCCGAACCAGCCGCATCGCGGCGATCTGATGAAGCTGCTCGTGCATCGCGACGCTCGTGGTCTGGGATTGTCGAAGGCACTGATGGCGGCAGCGGAAAAGGGGTCAGCGGCCGCCGGCCGGACGCTTCTGGTCCTCGACACCGCAGCGGGGGAGTTGGCCGAAGGCCTCTATGAAAAACTCGGTTGGCAGCGCTCGGGCATCATCCCGAACTATGCGCTGTTCCCCGACGGACGTTTTTGCGACACCGTGATCTTCTGGAAAACTGTTGCCTGACCGCATCGGCAGGCAAGCTAATCGGATTCAGCCCAAAAAACGTCTGGTTCCGCTCTTCTCAGCCGCATGAGCATCTGCTTAAGGTCCTGCGGTTTCATGGCTTTAGGGGAGCAGGGGAACAATATGGTTGCAAAAGCAACTCTGAAATGGATGGGCCTTGCGGTGGCTATGGCCATGGCGGCACCGGCAATGGCGGCAGACGTCACCTTCGTGATGCGCAACGACCACCCGAACGCGGTCGAGGTTGAACTCTACAGCCAGGATCGCGATTATGTTTGGCCCGGCAATGGCGAGGTCTTCTACCTCGATGACGGGGAGACCAAGCAGATCCCGCTGTCCTGCGAGGAAGGCGAGACCATCTGCTACGGCGCCTGGATCTCCGGCGACAAGCAGAGCTACTGGGGTACCGGGCCTGACAATGCCGAGAATTGCGAGAATTGCTGCTACACCTGCACCGGTGGCGAGACGGAGCAGATCAATCTGACTGAGTAACATCAGATCGGCGGGGGCCGAGGGGCGGGGGCGATTTTTTTGGTCGAATGACCAGGAAAGTCGCCCCCTTTGCACTTGTGGTCGAGGCTCGGTCGAGGCAAGTTTTCCTTCAAGACGACCAGAGGGAAAACAACACGATGCGCGTATTCTATTCCGAAAAACACAAGCTGCGGGACGCCAAGACCGAGCTGCATGGCGGCCTGCTGGTGAAGCCCTTCGAAGGTCCCTTCCGCGCAGAATGGGTGCTGGCGGGCGTCAAAGAAGCGGGCTTCACCGATGTACGCGCCCCGGCCGAATACGGGCTTGAAACCGCACTCAAGGTGCATGACGCGGGCTATCTTGAATTTCTGCGCACCTGCTGGGATCGCTGGCAGGCGCATGGTTTCGAGGGCGAAGCGATAGCGACCTCCTTCCCCTGCCGCCGCAGCCAGACGGGCCGCGTCCCGAAGAACATCGATGGTGCGGTCGGCTACTACACGAATTCGGCGGAAACCTCGATTTCCAAGGGCACCTACGAGGCGGCGATCGCCTCGATGGATGTTGCCCTGTCGGGTGCAGACTGGCTGAACGAGGGTAACCGCTTCGCCTTCTCGCTCTGCCGCCCGCCCGGCCACCATGCCGGTATCGATCTTTTCGGCGGCTATTGCTTCATCAACAATGCTGCTGTCGCCGCCCAGCGCCTGATCGACCACGGCGCGAAGAAGGTCGCGATCCTCGATGTCGACTTCCACCATGGCAATGGCACCCAGGACATCACCTATCGCCGCAGTGACATCTTCTTCGCCTCCCTGCATGGCGAGCCGGAAGACGCCTTCCCCTTCTTCCTCGGTTATGCCGACGAGACGGGCGAGGGCGACGGCGAAGGCCTGAACGCCAACTACCCGATGCCGTCTGGCACGCCCTTCGAGATCTGGTCGGCTGCGCTCGAAGACAGTCTGAAGAAGATTAAGGCCTATGGCGCGGAAGCCATCGTCGTCTCGCTCGGCGTCGACACCTTCGAAAAGGACCCGATCAGCTTCTTCAAGCTGAAAAGCCCTGACTATATCCGCATGGGGGAAATGATCGCGGCCAGCGGCGTGCCGGTGCTGACCCTCATGGAAGGTGGTTACGGCGTGCCGGAAATCGGGCTCAACGTTGCAAACGTACTGAAGGGGCTGGAGGCCTGATCAGCCTGCCTGGCGTGCAAAAGCAAAGAGGCCCGGGGATTGGTCCCCAGGCCTCTGTCATTTCGGATGATGGCTGATGCTCAGAGCGTGCCCTGGCGCTGCTGGATCATCTGGTAGGTGTCGAAGCTGTATTCGGCGATCTGTGCCCAGAGATAGGCGTCCTGCTTGAACGCCTGCTGGCTGTCGAAGAGCTTCTTGAACCACTCGTTCTTCGCCGAGAGATCCGCATAAGTCTCCTTCGCCGCCTTGTGGCAGGTGTCGAGGATATCCGACGAGAAGGCTCGCAACTGGGCACCACCGGCGACGAGTTCGCGAAGCGCTGCTGCGTTCGAGGCGTCGTAGCGGGCAAGCATACGGGCGTTTGCCGCAGCGCAGGCGTCCGTCAGGATGCGCTTGTAGTTTTCGGGCAGGCCGTTGAACTTGTCGAGGTTGAAGAAGGCATGCACCACCGGGCCACCTTCCCACCAGGCCGGGTAGTAGTAGTAGGGCGCGACCTTGTAGAAGCCGAGCTTCAGGTCGTCATAGGGGCCGACGAACTCGGTGGCGTCGATCGTGCCTTTTTCCAGTGCCGGATAGACGTCGGAACCAGCGATCTGCTGCGGGGTGACGCCAACCTTCGACATGATCTCGCCGGCGAGACCGGCGATACGCATCTTCAGACCCTTCAGGTCATCGATCGTCTTGATTTCCTTGCGGTACCAACCGCCCATCTGGGCCCCGGTATTGCCCGCCGGCAGCGCATAGATCTTGTGCGAGGCGAGGAATTCATTGAGCAACTCGTTACCGCCGCCGGCGGTGAGCCACGAATTGGTCATCCGGGCGTTAAGGCCGAAGGGAACGGCTGTGCCGAGCGCAAAGGCCGGATCCTTGCCGATATAGTAATAGCAGCAGGTATGGCCCATCTCGACCGTATCAGCGGTGACGGCATCCGCCACCTGCAGCGGCGGAACGATCTCGCCCGCCGAGAAGACCTGGATCTCGAACTGGCCGTCAGTGGCCTTCGAGACGCTTTCGGCGATGTCGGTCGCCGCGCCAAAGATGATGTCGAGGCTCTTCGGGAAGGACGATGCGAGGCGCCAGGTGATCTTCGGATTTTCCTGGGCGATGGCGGGGGCCGCGAGCGTGGCGGCACCGAGGCCGGCGACACTGGCCTGCTTGAAGAATTGACGGCGGTTCATGATCTCTTGCCTTGGTTGATGCTCTCCTCCAGCTCCCGCGGCGGGTCTAGTCGGGCAGAGAAGGGAGTGCAAGGGCAAAAGCTCACGAAATTGTCCGGCAACCCGGCCAATATTGCGTTTTATTTCGTCTGGCCAGGGTTCCGCGCAAGGAACACTCAAGGAGTGCTCCGCCTCCTGGGATCGTCGAAGGCGGGATTGTAGAACAGTGACAGGACAAGACTTTTCGCGATCCGTTCGGCGCTCGCCATGAACCAGCGATGCGCTTCTTCCGACGCGCCAATCTCGGTAAGCGTGTCCGAAAAGAGTTGAAGCCATTGCACGAAAAGGCCTTCGGCCATGCCGTCGACACCCTGATGGGCCATGACCGGTTTGCCGCCATAAGCCCCGGTCTTGAAGGCGACCGAACTCCAGAAGGCCTTCATCTTCACCATGTGCTCCGGCCAGCGCCCAGAAAGCCGGCCTTCGAACACGGGGCCGAGGTCCGGATGATTGCGGATCTGACCGTAAAAGCTGTCGACCAGCCGGTCGATGAAAGCGGCATCCACACCCATCGCTGCCATCTCTGCCTGGGCCCGGGCAGTAATCTCGGCGCGGTGGGCCGCGCGGCCGCTAAGATCCGTTGTCATGGCGTCTCTTCGTCCTGATGTCTGTCGCAAGGCTGATGCACCTCTTGTTGCAAATGGTCCATGCGGCATCTTGATACAAGCCTGCATCTCCTCTAGATTAGAATTATTCTAATTTTGGTGATAATCGACATGTTCAGTTTTTCGCGCCTCGGCGGCAAGCGCCGCTTCGACAGCCTTTCGGAGCAGGAGATCCTCGCTCTCGCCATTTCCTCCGAAGAAGACGATGCCCGCATCTATCTCGCCTATGCCGATCAGCTGCGCGCCGCCTATCCGCAATCGGCGAAGGTCTTCGAGGACATGGCTGAGGTCGAGCACACCCACCGCAATATGCTGATCGGGATGCACAGGGACCGTTTCGGCGAGCGCATTCCCCTGATCCGCCGCGAACATGTGCAGGGTTTCTATGACCGCAAGCCGGATTGGCTGCGCAAAAACCTGACACTCGACCAGATCCGCGCTGAGGCGTTGCGCATGGAAGAGGGCGCCTATCGTTTCTACCACGAAGCGGCACAGCGCACCTCCGATGCCGCGACCCGCAAGCTCCTCGGAGACCTCGCCATGGCCGAGCAGGGTCATGAGGAAATTGCCACCATGCTGGGGGAAAAGCACCTGCCGGAAGACGCGGTGGCTGCCGAAGACGAAACCAAGAAGCGACAGTTCATCCTGACTTACGTGCAGCCCGGCCTGGCCGGTCTGATGGATGGCTCCGTCTCAACGCTAGCGCCAATTTTTGCTGCGGCCTTCGCGACGGGGGACACCTGGTCGACCTTCCTGATCGGTCTCTCCGCCTCTGTTGGTGCTGGTATCTCCATGGGCTTCACCGAAGCGGCTCATGACGATGGCAAGCTTTCAGGCCGCGGTTCGCCGGTCAAGCGAGGTCTCGCCTCCGGCATCATGACCACCATTGGCGGCCTTGGCCACGCATTGCCCTATCTCATTCCGCATTTCTGGACCGCGACAATCATCGCCATCGTCATTGTTTTCTTCGAACTATGGGCGATCGCCTTCATCCAGAACCGCTACATGGAGACGCCCTTCTGGCGCGCTGCCATGCAGGTTGTGCTTGGCGGCTCGCTGGTGCTGGCCGCCGGGGTCTTGATCGGGCATGGGTGACGCAATCACAGGTTCGCTTGCCTGCAGCCAATCATGAAGACGCTTTCGGGTTGCGTTTTCAGGTCGCCGCGCCACTATGCATGGTCACACGCCTGCAATCATCCTTCGGTATGGCGCCTGCATGAAAGCTTCTCCCGCGACCATAGGTCTGGGCGTTACCATGACCATCGGTTATGGAACGCTCTACTATTCCTTTTCCGTTCTGGCCCCCGAGATCGCCCGCGAATTCGGCTGGGGCCAGAGTTTCGTCTTCGGTGTCTTCTCTTTCGGGCTGCTTGCGGGCGCGGTGGCGGCGCCCGTGCTCGGCCGTCTCGTCGATCGCCACGGCGCGCGCCGCATTCTCTGCCTCGGCTCCATCGCGGCGGCTCTTACCCTCGCCCTGTTTTCGGTCATGCAGAATGCCTGGCAGTTTGCGGTCATCACGCTGGTCGCAGAATTCATTGCGCTTGCCGTCCAGTATGATGCGGGTTTTGCGGCGCTGGCCCAGAGCCATGGCCGGGACGCTCGCGCCCATATCACGCTGGTAACCCTGATTGCCGGTTTCGCCTCGACTGTCTTCTGGCCCCTGCTGCAATGGCTGCTGACTGTCATGACCTGGCGGGATATCTATCTGGTGATGGCGGCGATGAACCTCCTGATCGCCCTGCCGATCCATCTCGCCCTACCGCGGGCGCGGATCAGCGAGCCGGATGGGGCAAAACCCGCCGACGAGCCGATCGAGATCACGCTTGATGATCGACGCAGGCGCAGAATGATCCTGATGGCGACCGCCTTTGCCGCCGGGGGCTTCGTGATCTCAGCCATCGGCTCGACCCTGCTCGTGCTGATGCGCGACCTCGGTTATGCCACCGCAATGGCGACACTGGCCGGCAGCCTGATCGGCCCGAGCCAGGTGGCTGCGCGGCTGATAGAATATGTGAGGCGAAACCTCTTTTCGCCGCCCCTGACCGCGATCGTCGCGGCATCAGCCATGGCTTTCAGTTTTGCCATTCTGGCAGGCGCTCTCATGCAGCCGGTGGCGGCCTTCGCCCTCGCCTTCGCAGTATTCTACGGAGCGGGGCAGGGGCTGACCTCCATCGTCAGGGGCGTCTTGCCGCTGCATTACTTCGGCGCCGCCGGGTATGGGCGGACCATGGGCACGCTTGCCTCGGCGCGCATCATCGCCTCCGCACTTGCCCCGGTATCGGTGATCTGGCTGAACGAGACAGCTGGCCCGGCAGCCGCATTGGCGGCTCTGGCCGGCATCGCCTGTCTTGCGGTTCTGGCGACCCTTGCGCTGACGCGTGGATGATCCGGAAGGGCGCGCTTACTGCAGCGCGCCGACCAACACGTCCGATGTGCCGTTTTCGATGGTAACCCAGCGACCGCTGTCGGTGGAGGACTGGCGCTTCAGAAAGGCGTAACGCGTTTCAGTCCAAAGTTTCACCTCGTCATTGAGGTTGTCGAGAACGAAGTCACCGGACTGGGCGCGAACGGTCAACACCGCATGGCCCTCGCCATCCGGCTTGCGAACGACGGTGATCAAGAGATCCGCCGCCGAAAAGCCGGCTTCCATCAGCTTCTTTCGCTTCAGCAGCACGAAGTCTTCGCAGTCGCCGAGATCGACAGGATAGGCCCAGACTTCCTCGCGACCGTAGATCTGCTCGTCAGTCATCGGGATGATGGCGTGGTTCACGCTCGCATTGATGTCGCGGATCACGCCCCAGCCGTGATCGGTGACCTTCGGCGGTGTCGAGGGCCGGTTGCGGATCTGGCATTCCTCCGGCAGCTCCTTGCAGAATTCATAGTGGCCGATCGGCTGGGACGTCAGGCCGCCCGTGATCATTGAGCGGAGCGACTGCGGAGCCGAAAAACCTGCATGGGCAGGTGCGAGAACCGCAGCAGCGATGATGAGCGCCTTGATGGCGCGCGAGCCGTTCGTCATGAACACGTCCCCTGTATCCTTAACAAAAGGTTAAGATCGCATGAGGACGCAAGTCAACGGCGCGGGGCTCTGCGACCCACGCAATTCATTCCGTATGGTTAAAATGCGACAGTTCTAACGGGGGAATCGCAGATAGGTTCCCCTGAAATGATGAGATATCGGAAACTCAAGATATTCAGATCATTGAGAGGATGGCGTTTTTCATCTTCGCAATGTCCTGCGGGCGCGAAAGCCGGTGGTCGCCGTCGCGAATCAGTGTGAGCACGACATCGTCAAGAGGCAAGAATTCCATGAGCTTCAGGGCGTGCTGATATGGCACATCCGGGTCCTTCATGCCCTGCAGGATATGCACCGGGCAGCCGGTCTCGATCAGGCCGGTCAGCACCCGGTTCCTACTCCCGTCCTCCATCAACTCGCGGGTGAAGATGTTCGGCTCGGGGCTGTACTCGGAGGGCTCCTCGAAATAGCCGCGCTCCGCCAGCGAAAGCCGTTCGGCGTCGCTCAGGTTCGGCTCGATGAGTTCCGAGGTGAAATCCGGGGCAGGGGCAATCAGCACGAGGCCGTCTACAGTGAAAGGCAGATTGAGGCGGCGCGCCTCCTGGATGACACGCAGCGCGATCCACCCGCCCATCGACGAGCCGATCAACACCGCTCTGGAGACGCCGGACGCGGTGAGAACCGCCAGAGCCTCCTCGGTCCAGCGCGAGATGGTGCCCTTTCGGAAATCCCCGCCAGACACGCCATGACCGGAATAGTCGAAACGGATGGCGCAGATGCCCTGTTCTGCTGCCAGAGCATCCATCTCAATGGCCTTGGTGCCCGCCATATCGGACCGGTAGCCTCCGAGCCAGACGAGGGCAGGCCGGTCCTGATCCGTGCCGAGACGGGTGATGACAGCGATCTCGCGGGCGGCCTCTGCGGCCCCAACGCTGATCGTTGTCTGTCTGAGGATGTTGGCCTTGTCGGTCATCGCGTGCTCCTTTTGTCGAAGGTTGTAAAACAGATTCGCGAAGTGACCGACAACAGGTGATTTTCTTTCGCAAGCATGCTATTGACACTGCCGTTGCAGATATCACATAGCCCTCTGACGCGGATGCGCGCGGGGAAACGCTGCGACATTCCGAAATTGTTTGAGGAGAATACGACCATTCGCAGACCGTTCAAGACCGATGCCCCCGTGAAGGATGGGCCGCGCTCCAACCGTGAAATCCGCATTCCGAAAGTCCAGCTGATCAATGAAGAGGGCGTGAACCTCGGTGTCGTGGCGACGGATCAGGCGCTGCGCATGGCGGAAGAGGCCGGACTGGATCTGGTCGAGATTTCGCCGAATGCCGAGCCGCCGGTCTGCAAGATCCTCGACCTGGGCAAGCTGAAATACGCCAACCAGAAGAAGGCGGCTGAGGCGCGCAAGAAGCAGAAGATCGTCGAGGTCAAGGAAATCAAGATGCGCCCCAACATCGACACCCATGACTATGAGGTGAAGATGAAGGCGATGAACCGCTTCTTCGAAGAGGGTGACAAGGTCAAGGTGACCCTGAAGTTCCGTGGCCGCGAGATGGCTCACCAGGAACTCGGCATGAAGCTGCTGCTTCAGGTCAAGGAAGACACGCTTGGCATCGCCAAGGTTGAAGCCGAGCCGAAGCTCGAGGGCCGTCAGATGATGATGGTGCTCGCTCCGAAGTGAGCAGAGACGACGCGACGTTCAAAGGCCGCCTCCGGGCGGCTTTTTCCGTTTCGGGAGTGCCGACCCACTTGGTTTGCCAGTCCCTGTTTCGCAACTGACAGTTCGCTGACAGCCGCAAGGACCGGTCTGTCAGCGGCGCTGCTGCATGATCCTCCCATCGACAACGCAGAAACACTCATCGGGAGGACATCTGATGACCCAGCTCCTTCGCCGCACGCTGCTGGTATCCAGCGCCGCGCTTATCGCAATCGTGTTTATGCCGACGCTGGGCGCCGTATTTCCCGGCACCTTGGGCGGCATGATGGCCGCCGAAGCCCAGGCGCGCGGTGGGGACGACGATGACGACGACGAAAGCGATGACAGCGGCAGCGACAGTGACAGCGATCGCGACGACAGTGACGACGACAGCTCGGGCCGCGATCGCAGCGGTGACGACGATCACGATGAAGATGACGATGACGATGACCGGCATGGTCGTGGTGGCGATGATGATGACGATAGCCGTCGTGGTCGCGGTGGAGACCGTGACGAGATCCGCCTGATCGTTAATGCCGCCCAGTTGCAGGGCCTTTTGAGCGGCTCCATGATCGCCGTCGACCAAGACGGAAAGCGTCTGGGCTTTGAGGTGGAGGAGGAGCATGGCCAGATTGAGATCAAGCTTCGGGCGCCAAGAGGCACCTTGACCGGTGTAACCGTTATCCCTGCGCCCTGATCGAACCGAAACGGTGAAGCCCGAGCCGCCGCGGGTGTCTTCAAACCGTTTCGCCCCGCCCGGTCCCCTCCGGGCGGGGATGGCATTTCTTCGGTTGGCTGCGGCTGCTGCCCACGCTAGTCTGCGATGAACACAGATTGAGCCATGATGGATCGTCGTCTTTTCTTGATAACATTTTTGGGCCTTCTGGCCGCCGGCGCTTCGCCGGCGGGCAGCAGTTTTGCCAAGGATGGTCGCGACGACGACGATGATGATGACGGCGACGACGATAATGACGACCATGATGACGATGAAGACGACGACGAAGAGGACGACCGCAGTTCCAGCAATTCCGGCAGGGGCGGTGACCACCAGAAAGCCCGCGAGGCTGTGGGCCTGGGACGCATTCTGCCGCTGCGTGACATTCTGAAGCGTGTCGACGAACTCGGCGGCGGCAGGGTGATATCGGTTGATCTCAACCTGAAGACCCGCTCCCCATATTATACGCTGAAGGTTCAAAGCGGGTCCCGCGTCAGGACATTGAAGCTTGACGCAGTGACTGGCCGCAAGCTCACTCTTTTCGGATGGTGATCCATGCGCATACTGCTTGCTGAGGACGATCAGACCATCGCCGATCACACCCGTGCCAAGCTTCAGCTGGAAGGGTTCGTAGTTGATCACCGGGCAACCGGCCCCGATGTCTGGGCGGAGGGGGAGACCGGTGACTATGGAGCGATCATCCTGGATCTGGGCCTGCCGGGTATGGATGGTTTGTCGATCCTGAAGCGGTGGCGCGCAGCCGGTCTGCAGACGCCGGTTCTGGTTCTTACCGCGCGTGGCTCCTGGATGGAGCGGGTTGACGGCTTCGACGCCGGTGCAGACGACTACTTGCCGAAGCCCTTCCGCAGTGAAGAACTGATAGCCCGGTTGAAGGCCTTGCTTCGACGCGCCGGCGGCAGGGCAAAGACCACAGTCGCGGCAGGTGGCTTCGTACTCGATGACGCGGCGCGACGGGTCACCTATGAGGGCCGGTTGATCGACCTCACCCCGCTTGAGTTCCGCCTTCTCGCCATGCTGATCGCCGAGCCGGACCGCGTCTTCGACCCCATCGAGATTGCCAGGCAAGTGCAGGGCCGAGACGACGATGCCGGCAAGAATGCCGTTGAGGCCATGGTGGGCCGCATTCGCCGCAAGACCCATCCGACGGCGATCGCGACCCGGCGCGGCTTCGGCTACACCTTGGCCGGCGAGGGGGCATGAGCCAGTCCCTGCGTCTGCGCCTTCTGGTCGGAGCCGTCCTGGCGATTGCCTTGATCCTTCTGCTGGTCGCATCCGGCCTTAGCCGCATCTTTTCGAATTATGTTGCCGATCGGTACAGGGCCGACATGTCGGCAATCATCGACCAGCTTGCGGCGAGCGTGGAGTATCAGGGCGGAAAGGCGCTGATGACGGACGAACCCGGTGATCCCCGGTTCAATTTGCCGGGCAGCGGGTTGTATTGGCAGGTGGTTGCTGAAGAGGGGCTGATGTTTCGCTCGCGCTCGCTCTGGGACGTCGAGCTTCCGCCCGACGGCCTTCTCGAAGGAGCCTATGGCTTTCGGCAAGGGGAGGGTCCCGACGGCGAGCCGCTGCTTGTCCAGATGCGGCAGATCGATCTGGAGACTCCCGAGGGCAGCCGACCCCTCACATTGCTCGCGGCTTTCGATCGCAAGGTCATCGATCAGGCGATCTCGGAATACCGCGGCGCTATGACGATCATGCTTGTCCTGACTGCGGCTGTGCTTCTGGCTGCGGCCTTCATGCAGATCGGTATTGGCCTTGCCCCGCTGTCCAGGCTGCAGGCCGGGCTGGTGGGCGTGCGCTCTGGCCGTACCGAGCAATTGCCCGATGCAGGGCCAACCGAGCTTCGGCCGCTTGTGACCGAGTTGAATGGTCTGCTCAAGGAGAGGGAAACTGCTGTCGCGCGTGCCCGTGCCCGGGCGAGTGATCTGGCTCATGGTCTGAAGACGCCGCTTACTGTCTTGCTGCACCTCGCCGACAACCTGCCGCAGCGCGAGCAAACCCTGATCCGCCAGCAGGTCGATCTGATCAGGCAGCGGGCCGACCGGCAGCTGCAATCTGCGCGACTCGGTGTTGAACAGATGGCGCAAACGGGTCTCGCCTCGCTGACCGGCAAGCTCATATCCGTGCTCGCGCCCGTAACGGCGGCACGGGGTGTCGCATGGTCTGTCGATCTGGACGAGCAGTTGACCATCGACATGGACCCGGCCGACCTTGCCGAGGCGCTTGGCAATGTGCTCGACAATGCCACCCGCTTTGCGAGTTCAGAGATCCGGGTAACGGCCGCGCTGAAGGGCGACGGAATCACACTCAAGGTAGAGGATGATGGGCCAGGGGTTGCCGATGCCGCCTTGCCGGACATCGCAGCACGGGGTGTTCATCTCGGCGAGGACGGAAGCACAGGGCTTGGACTGGCGATCACGGCCGATATTCTCAAGGCCTATGGCGGAGCGATCTCGTTTTCGAACGCAAGATCGGGTGGGTTGAAGGTTGAGCTTCACCTGCCGATCAGGCCGTGAAGGGCTGCAGCGAAGATTCCCTTGGTTCACCGGTTGCGCTTTTTCGGGTCTGCGGTTATAAGCCCCCGTCCGAACGGTCCGGCAGGGCATGCCGTGGCCGTTCTTTATGCTTGAAAACGGGCAGTCGTCAGCCTGTTTCGATACAAGAACAATGGAGTAGCAAAATGCCCAAGATGAAGACGAAATCCTCCGCGAAAAAGCGGTTCAAGATCACGGCTTCCGGCAAGGTCCTCGCGGCTGCTGCTGGCAAGCGTCACGGCATGATCAAGCGTTCCAACAAGTTCATTCGCGATGCCCGCGGCACGATGGTTCTGGCTGAACCTGACGGCAAGAAGGTCATCAAGAACTACCTGCCGAACGGTCTCTGAGACCCGCTCGCTGTTGGACAATTAAGGAGATCATGACATGGCACGCGTAAAACGTGGCGTAACTTCCCGCGCCAAGCACAACAAGGTATTCAAGCAGGCCAAGGGCTTCTACGGCCGCCGCAAGAACACGATCCGCGCAGCAAAGGCTGCCGTTGATCGTTCCAAGCAGTTTGCTTACCGCGACCGCAAGAACAACAAGCGCAACTTCCGCGCTCTGTGGATCCAGCGTATCAACGCTGCTGTCCGCGAATTCGGCCTGACCTATGGCCGCTTCATCGACGGCCTCAACAAGGCTGGCATCGAAGTCGACCGTAAGGTCCTCTCCGACCTCGCTATCCATGAGCCGGCTGCTTTCGCAAAGCTCGTAGACGCTTCGAAGAAGGCGCTCGCCTACCTCAAGGACGCCGGCACGGCCAACGAGTTTGAAAGCGCGGTCAAGTAAGCCAGCGCTCCCAAGCTTTTTGATGATGGATTGGGAAACCCGCGCTGGACAGCCAGCGCGGGTTTTTCGTTTGCCGCAGGGGCGGTGAGGATTGGATATGGCCTATCTGCTTGACGGGGCCGGCGCACCTGATGGCGCGATCGAACTCGCAGATGATGAAATCGCTGAAGTGTTGCGGGCACTGGTCGAAAGCGACGAGCGTGTGCAGCGTCTTGAGCTGCCGCATCGCTGCCTCTGGATCAAGCGCCAGGGCGTGAAGCTGTTGCCGCGCTTTGTTTCATTCCAGGGGCTCGCCGCGACACTCCTGCGCGTGCCCCATCTCAGGCCTTCGCCGCAGCTTTCACCCGAAAAGATGCAGGCGCGTGAGATCGCGCGCATGCGCGCCTTCGCAGATGCGGGTTTTGCCGTGCCGGCGATCGCCTACCAGTCGAAAACGGCGATGGTGATGGAGGATGTTGGTCAGACAGTGGCATCGCGGCTGAGGGGTATGCGCAAGAGCGATATCCCCGGCCACGAGGCGCTTCTGGTGCAGGCTGCTGATGCGCTCGGCCGTGTACACGCGGTCGGCCTCAGCCATGGCCGCCCGCATGTGCGCGACTTCTTCCTGCGCGATGGCGAAGTGGGATTCATGGATTTCGAGGAGGATCCTGCCTCGGTCATGCCGCTCGAAATGGCTCAGGCACGCGACATCTTCCTGTATTTTCTCGTCGTCACCACAGCGTCGATCCGTCCGGACGAAACCTGTCCGGCGGCGCTCGACGCCTGGTCGCGCCACGCCTCGGATGCGGCACGATACGAATTGCGCGCACTGACGACCCTCGCCAGCCGAATTTTGCCGCTGATACGGTTGATCGGCCGCGTGCACATGGGTAGTGATCTGCGACGCTTCATCATGGCAACGGAATTTCTGATGCAGGTCCCGCTCGACAGGGTGGAGAGCCGGAACATCGCCAAGGCAGGAAAAGATGGTTGAACTAGACGCATTGAAGGCAGAGCTTCTGGCGGAGATCGCCGCAGCCGGCGACGAGCAGGCGATCGAGGCGGTGCGCGTGGCGGCCCTCGGCAAGAAG